>Ga0194132_10006190_pt1 | contig 18751 bp, 19 predicted proteins | sample TA2KigOf80mmetaG_FD_148612 | JGI IMG/M metagenome (GOLD analysis project Ga0194132, IMG submission 148612) | Freshwater microbial communities from Lake Tanganyika, Tanzania - TA2015054 Kigoma Offshore 80m | ecosystem: Environmental > Aquatic > Freshwater > Lake | place: Tanzania: Lake...
GAAGTCTTCCGTCACGGAAGCCTATCACCGGGCCTTGAGCGTCGGTCTCGAGGCGGTCGGATTCAGCGAACATGCCAGACGCGGGAGCGAGAGCTGGTTCCCATTGTTCGCCGCAGAGGTGCGTGCGTTGCCCCCCACATCTTGTCAGGCGTTCGTCGGCGTTGAGTGCAGGATAGCGACCTTTGACGGCAGTTTGGATCTATCCGATGCCGTGGCTAGTAGAGCGGATTTCGTGATGGCCAGCGTGCACCGATTCCCTGACGAGCGGGGTAGGGTGATCGAATTCGCGGATGTTGACCCCGCAACTGCGGCCGAGACGGAGTTTCGTTTGGGCTGGGCCGCCATCGCAGATTCGCACCTGGATATCCTTGGACACCCGATGGGCATGAGCTACCAGCGCTACCGAGTTCAACCCCCGGACGATTTCATGCTGCGACTGATCGACCGAGCAGCCGATCACGGCGTGGCAATTGAGGTGAATGCCGGTTATCACGCGGATCCACTGCGCTTGTTCAGGATGGTCCAACGGGTGGGTGGAAGGATTACGTTCGGATCCAATGCCCACGAAACGCTCGAGATCGGCCGGTGTATCCAGCAAATCCAAGACGAAGCCCGAGCCGGTTAGATTCAATGTTGAAAGTTGTTGTTACCGGTGCCGGAAGCGGGGTCGGTCAGGGCATCATGAAAGCCCTCAAAATATCGACTTTGCCGATTCACATAGTCGCGGTTGACATCGCAGCTTTCAACAGCGGACTTTATCGAGCAGACTCCGCCTTGATTTGGCCTCCGGTGGAATCTCCGCGATCCCTTGAAATGATAATCAATAGTCTAAGAACGATTTCCCCTGATGCGCTCATGGTAGGGTCGGAATTTGACCTTGGGTTTTACTCTACCCACAGGCAGGTGATTCAAGAAGAGACGGGTGTTCTCGTCCTGGCCTCAGACAAGTCGGTCGTTGCGGTCGCTGATGACAAATGGCTGACCTCTGAATACTTGCGGAAGCGGGGCCTTCCGCACCCCCGGTCAATGTTGGCGGACAGTGAAGAGCAGGCCTTCGGCGCAGCGGAATCCCTGGGATACCCGTGCGTGCTGAAACCTCGCGTCGGGACCTCGAGCCGGCAGGTTCACATCGTGAGGAGTCCGATCGATTTACGCGCCGTATTTTCGACGGTTCATGCGCCGCTATTGCAGGAGATGGTGGCGGAGCCAGGTTCGGTGCTTGACAGGGAGTACACGTGTAGTGTGTTTCGGTGCGCCGATGGCGAACTGGTAGGGCCGTTTACAGCGCGCCGTACACTTCGGGGCGGAAGCTCCTGGACCATCGAAGTCGATAAGTTCGAGTTCTTACATCCGCTGCTTCTAAAGATAGCGGCTGATTTGCCATCGGTAGGCTCGCTTAACATCCAGTTGATGGCGGGCGCTCATGGTCCCGTCCCTTTCGAACTGAATGCTCGGTTTTCGGGCACGACTGCCGTTCGAGCGTACTTCGGATTCAACGAGCCTGAGATGGCATTGAGGAGCTATCTGCTCGGGGAGAAGATAGTCTCTCCAGCGATTCGCAACGGAATGGCGTTCCGTTACTTGGAGGAAGTGTTCGTGGATGGCGTCCGAGCGTCGGACCTTTCTGCCGGCAACGTGCCGAAGGGCAGAACCATGGGATGGTTTTGAAGATTGGCTTAACCGGAGCGTCCGGCATGCTCGGGCGCCACGTCCTGGAGGATCTTGCTGGCCGCGGAGTACTCTGCCGAGCCACATCTAGATCAGCGCCGCCCTACCTGCCCAGCATCGTCGAATGGACGCCATTCGACCTGACGAGGATCGACCCCGCTGGGGATGTTTTCGATAGGCTGCTGGGGGACGTTAAGGCCGTGATTCATGCCGCGGCTGCCCTGCCAGGGCAAGGGGTAACGGATGATGCAATCATCCGTGTCAATGTGCAGGCCACCAGGGCTCTCGGTGATTGGGCTCGCCGTCGAGGCACTCAGATCGTCCTGGTATCCGGTGCGACCGTATATGCAGAGCCTGACCGGCCCGGCCTTCTCGAGTCGGACGCGAAAGTATCAGGGCCGGCTCTGGGTGGCCTGTATGGACTTTCCAAGTATCTCGCTGAACTCGTTCTCAAACATGAGGAGTCGCTCGGCCTGAGACTGACCGTCCTGCGCCCGACGTCGATATACGGAGTCGGATTGCCGAATTCGAAACTTGTGCATTCGATGTGGATGAAGGCCGTAGCAGGGGAAGATCTTGAGATCGACGAGCCCGTAGATGACTCATTCAACCTCGTTCACGCTTCGGACGTCGCGTTGATGGCGATCAGAGCCAGTACCGAAGGCACAACAGGGACTTTCAACATCGCTGGCGACAACGTAAGTTTGATGGAATTGGCGCAGCTGTGTTCAAACCTGGCGAATGGCAATAGGGTGCGGGTGAGCAAAGGCAAGCTAGGCCGGCCTGCTATCCGGCGTTTTGATTTGGATGACAGGTTGGCACGCTCGAAACTAGGCTATGATCGCAGGGTGAACTTGGCGTCATACTACCGATGGCTAATGCGGCACGGCGGGCACCCAGAGTCAATCGTCAGGGTTGGCGGTGCCGGGCCCGGATCGATTTGAACGTCGCCGGCGCCCGGGGCAGATTCGATGGCATTCGAAAAGTCACTCGTCGGTCCTGATAGCACGATCCGGCAGGTCATAAAGTCGATCAACGACAGCGCGCTGCAAGTTGCGCTTGTGGTGGACAAGGATCGCAGGCTTCTCGGGGTCGTTACGGACGGCGACATACGTCAGGGACTTCTGCGCAACGTTGGGCTGGATGAGCCAGTGGTCGGAATAATGAATCAATCACCGACCACCGCGCGGTCTGGGACAGGGCCTGCCGACGCCATTCGAATCATGCAGAGAAAGAGGTTGAGGCACCTCCCGATCGTCGACGGATCGAAGCGGGTCACGGACCTGCTGGTCTTAGACCAGCTTCAACATCCCGAACCGCAATCCAATTGGATCGTTCTCATGGCCGGGGGTCGAGGAACCCGTCTACGGCCGTTAACGAATAGCATTCCTAAGCCGATGATCGAAGTAGGCGCCAAACCGTTACTTGAGCACATCATCCTTAGCTTCGCCAGGCAGGGCTTCGATAAGTTCTATCTTTCGGTCAATTACCTTTCGTCGGTAATTGAAAACCATTTCGGCGACGGTACCTCTCTTGGCGTCAAGATCGTCTACCTTCACGAGCACACGGAACTTGGCACGGCAGGAGCCCTGGCGTTGCTCCCAGAACTGCCGACCGAACCGATCATCGTCATGAACGCAGACTTGCTGACCAACGTCCAATACAGGAACATTCTCCAGTTCCATGCCGAACGCGGGGCGGCGGCGACCATTTGCGTTACGACCCACGAACAACGGGTGCCGTTCGGCGTCGCGGAGCTGGAAGGATCTCGTGTCCTCGGACTGAAAGAGAAACCAACCTACAAGTACTCCGCCAACGCAGGAATCTACGTCCTAGATCCGAGTGTGCTCTCGGAAATCAAGCCAGATCTCATGTTGAACATGCCCGACCTGCTGCAGAACTTGATAGACAAGGGACGGGTTGTCGTGGCGTTTCCACTTGGGGAGTACTGGCTAGACATTGGCCATGTGGCCGAACTGGAGCGAGCAAAGGCTGAGTACAGCGAGATTTTTGAGCGACTGGCCGAAGGGCATCCCGGAGCCACCAGCGCTGAGGAGTAGAGCGGCATGCGGTTTTTGATCATCGGACTCGGTTCGATGGGACGCAGGAGAGTCCGGTGTCTGAGGGCGCTTGGGTTTAACGCCGATCAGATCCGCGGCTTCGATACGAGGGATGACCGAAGGAAACAGGCGAAGGAGACTCTGGGGATCGAAGTATTCGATGACGTCAAAGCTGCGCTCAGTCCTCGCCCCGATGGTGTCCTCATCTGCGTTCCCCCCGATCACCACCACGAATATATGGAGTTGGCCGTCGACGAGCGGCTCCACTTCTTTGTCGAAGCCAGTGTGTTGGATATGGGTATGGAACGTTTGGAAGCCGCTTCCAAGGCAGCCGGGATTATAGCGGCGCCTTCGTCAACCCTTCTCTTTCATCCAGCATTGAAACGGATAACCTCGCTCGTACGGGATGGCGCCATCGGGAAGCTTTCGAACATCGTGTACCACGTAGGCCAATACTTGCCTGACTGGCACACGTACGAGCATGTTCGGGATTTTTACGTCTCTAACCCGGCAACCGGTGGTGCGAGAGAAATCGTGCCCCATGAGCTCACTTGGATTGTCCGGTTTCTCGGCTGGCCGAGCGCGGTTTATGCGAACGTACGAAAGACGATCACGATTGAAGGGGCGGAAGAAATCGCCGACACCTACAACTGCCTCATGGACTACGGCGACAAGCTGGTAAATATGACCGTGGATGTCGTTTCCCGTAGTGCCACCAGGCGGTTGGTTGCCAACGGGGATCGTGGGCAGCTCGTGTGGGATTGGAACCAGGGGTCCGTCGGAGTCTTCGATGCGACTTCGCGGGAATGGCGCCAGCACAGGTATGACCTAGGTCAAGTGACCGCTGGCTACAACGCGAATATAGGCGAGAAGATGTACATCGACGAGCTGGGCGCTTTCGTCGACGCACTGCGCGGTAAGTCCGTGTACTGCAACACGCTTGAAGAGGATCGGCGGGTTCTGGCAATTCTCTACGCTTTTGAACGAGCCGATAAAGAAGGCGTAGTCCAAAAAATATGAGCACGGTCGGAGTCTTCTTCGCCGCACGAATGGGATCTAAGCGGCTCCCAGGAAAGCACTTACTTGAGGCATCTGGTATGCCGATGCTCGGCGTGCTTGTCAACCGCATGCTCTTCTACCTGGACCGGGCGTCTCCACGCACGACACTACGTTTCGTTGTGACGACGGCGGATACTGTCCCGGATCGCGCGCTAGAGGTGGTCGCTAAGGGCCGGATCGAGATCTACTTTGGTTCGCCTTCGAACATTCCGCTCCGGCATCTTCAGGCAGCCCAGGCACTCTCCGTCGACGCAGTTGTCGCTATCGATGGCGACGATGTCCTTTGTTCGCCCAAGGCGGCGGAAGCCGTTCTAAGGGCACTGGAGAACGGAGAGAAATACGTCAAAACGTCGGGTATGCCGCTTGGAATGAATGCGTTCGGTTACAGCACAGAGTTTCTCCGGTCTTCTATGAGGAACCACGAGCGTGAAACGTTGGAAACAGGCTGGGGGCGAATCTTCGACGAGTCACATCTCAAGTCACTGGATATCGGACCGAGGTTGAAGATCGATCGAGAACTACGGTTTACTCTCGATTATCCGGAAGATCTTGCTTTTTTCCGATCGATCATAGAGTCATTCGGATCTAATATTGTTTCTACCGATGATGACACAATTATCAAGTACGTCATGCAACACGGGCTATACGAATTGACAGATCCGATTAGCGAAAGGTACTGGCTTGACTTCGAAACAGTCAAGAGCCGCGAGATGACCGAAAGGTTCTCAGGTCAGTAAGAATGAACGCTAGGAGATCCGGTCTTGACCTGTGGAATCGCGCTAAGGAAGTAATTCCGGGCGGTAATCAACTGCTTTCTAAGCGCGCTGAGCGCTTCCTTCCCGGTCAATGGCCGTCTTATTACCAGAAAGCCGAAGGGTGTTACGTATGGGACACCTCTGGGCGAATGTTCGTGGACTTCGCCCAGATGGGAGTTGGGTCATGCGTCCTGGGTTACGCAGATCCCGACGTCAACAGGGCCGTAATCGCCGCAGTCCGATCCGGGTCGATGACGACACTGAATTGCCCGGAAGAGATTGAACTAGCTGAGAAGCTCATTGCGCTCCATCCGTGGGCCGATATGGCACGATTTGCGCGGTCCGGAGGGGAAGCGTGTGCGATAGCAATTCGGATCGCGAGGGCGGCTACCGGCCGGGACAAGGTAGCTTTCAGTGGCTATCACGGGTGGCATGACTGGTACCTCGCGTCCAATCTTGCTGACGTTTCCAACCTCGATGGGCAGTTGCTCCCCGGGCTGGACCCCAAGGGCGTGCCTCGAGGTCTTATCGGGACCGCCTTGCCCTTCTCCTACGGGCGGATCGATGAGCTCGAGAAGATTGTCGCCGACGAGGGAAACTCGCTTGCAGCCATCATCATGGAACCCGTCAGGTCAAAGGCTCCTCCAGCAGGCTTCCTCGAAGCCGTGCGCCAGATAGCAAACAAGATCGGTGCGGTGCTCATCTTCGACGAAATCACCTCCGGTTTCCGCGTTGCCGTTGGGGGTGCCCACCTCACTTATGGTGTGTTCCCTGACATATGTGTACTGGGCAAGGCGCTAGGCAACGGATTCCCAATCTCTGCGGTCATCGGCGTCAGGAGCGTGATGGACGCCGCGCAGGAGAGTTTCATCAGTTCCACCTTTTGGACGGAGAGAGTGGGAAGCGCCGCGGCGCTGGCGACGATAGCGAAGTTTGAGCGGGACTCGGTCCATGAGAAGCTGATCAGATTCGGTGGAAGGATCAACCGCGGCTGGGCCGCGGCGGCCAACGAGCACGATCTGGAAATTGAGATATCAGGGATTGAGCCACTGACGCATATCTCCTTCAAGCACGATAAGCCCATGCTCCTCCAGACGCTCTACGCTCAGGAAATGCTGGAAGCGGGCTACCTATTGGGAGCCTCCGTCTACTCCACCGCTGCATACACCGACGAGATCATCGACAAGTTCATCGAACACTCGACAGTGGCATTTGCAGAAATCGCACGCGGACTGGCCAGTGGGAACATCGAGTCAAGACTCAGAGGTGACGTCATCCAGATGGGATTCAGGCGACTGACGTGACGTCGGATCCACCCCGCCTGACGCTGCGAGGCGACGTCGTCCTTCTGGAGGAGTTCTCCGAAGAGCACCTGGAGGACGATCGTTATTTGAGCTGGCTACGCGACGTCGACCTGTTGGTGAGTATCGGTCGACCAGAATACTTGCTGCCCGGCTCTGCTGATCAGATAAGAGAGCAGGCGCGTGTGATGATGCTGAATGGAACGGACCGATTTTTTGCGATACGGTCGTTGGATTCCCAAGAGTTCGTGGGGACCTTCAAGATCGGCCATATCAACTGGCGTACCGGGGTTGGAGACGTCGGGATCATCATCGGAGAGCATTCGGCGAGAGGCAAGGGATTCTCAACTGACGCTCTACGAACTGGATGTGGATTCGCACTTGGCCCCCTAGGGCTACGGCGACTGACCGGGGGGACCACGGAAACAAACGTCGCGATGATTCGGTGCTTCGAGCGGGTCGGCTTCAAGCGAGAGGGCGTGCTTCGTAAGCATGACGTTGCCCGTGGCGTTAACCTTGACCATGTTTTGTTTGGGCTTTTAAGGGAAGAGTTTGTCTCGTCAGATGCCACGCGAACATAAGCTAACATACTGCAAGAAATGTCTGATGCCGTCGACCAGGCCGCGTATCCGCTACAACAGCGAAGGCGTGTGTAATGCCTGCGAATGGGCAATGGAGAAGCGACGTCTCGATTGGAGCAAGCGATGGGAAGAGTTGCAGGAACTATGCGAACGATTCCGCAGCCGAAACAATCGGCATTTTGACGTAATTGTTCCGTATAGCGGGGGTAAGAACGGCGGATATATCGCCTACACTCTCCGAGAGAAACTTGGCATGCACCCCCTTTGCGTAACCATTCGGCCACCGATGGAAGACGCTATCGGGATTCAAAATATTAGGAATTTCTTGGACCGGGGATTCGATCACGTGATGATTAGCCCCAACAAGACGGTAGAAAGAGCCATAGACCGCGATAATTTTGTCAACAAGGGTATTCCGATGCACGCGTTCATGATCGCCGTGCAAACCGCCATATTCCGTAGTGCCGTGGTCTACGATGTTCCATTCGTGATGTTCGCGGAAGAAGGCGAGACGGAATACGGGGGCTCGACGAAGCTAAAGAACAAGGCGACGTACGATGTCGAAGATAGCGTGGGCCTCTACCTGAGTGGTCTCGACCCCACAAAGTATCTGGAATCGGGGTTCACGGAAAAGGATCTTTACTGGTATCTGTATCCCCCTTCTGAGGAGACGAAACGGATCGGTCTAACCGTCTGTCATTGGTCGTATTTCGAGGACTTTGTCAACTACAAGCATTACTTGGTCGCCAAGGAGCACCTGGGACTTCAGGAGCGCGCCGAACGAAGTATAGGGACCTACGATAATTTCTCGGCGACTGATACGGATCTGATCTGGCTTTACTTCTACCTGATGTATTTGAAGTTTGGTTTCGGACGGACTACAGGTGAAGTCGGGAACGACATCAGGCGCGGGGCCCTTACGCGATCACAGGGACTGAATCTTGTGAGGCGTTACGACGGCGAGTTTCCGGACCGTCATATCGACGATTACCTGCGTTATTACTCGATGGACCGCGCCGAATTCGACGGCGTTCTTGACCGATGGGCAAACAAGGAGCTATTCGCCAAGGTCGACGGTCGCTGGATGCCAACCTTTGAGCCATACTGATTTACGTGCCCGCAGGGCTTTGAGCCCCATGGATAGCGTTCGGGCTGTTGTGCTCGAGAGCCCGAGGCTGCAGTTCAAAGGCCTGGCGCCGGTCGTTCGTGAGTTCATGGAATCTAGGCTTCAACATGGTCGGATCGCCACCGTAGACTTCGTTCCTGACTGGGCATCCGCCGTGCAGTGCCTGTCTCAATCCCGAGACGCGGCGCGCTTTGTTGTTGTCCTTGAGCAAACATCTCCGCTGACCGATCTGGAACTCGTTCGCGCAGTCGTCGACAGGGTCGCTGCCTCGGCGGCGCCGTTCTGTATTGCTGAAGGTGCCGTCCCCGGTACCGGCGTGAAGATCGCGCTGGATCTGGACAGACTTGGGATTCTCCCAGAGGACATCGCACGGCGGCGTGCAGGGACGGCGCTCGTTCGATGGAGCTCTCAGGCCAGACACAACAACCAGTTCGACCTGAACAAGTACAAGCGATTGAAGATGTTCCTGACGCTGAGGGAGCGGGTTCCCGACCTTTCGCGGCTCTCCGTCGACGACATTGTCAGGAAGATCTCCAGTGATGAGGCTCTGTTTTCAGCCCTCGTTTCCTACGGAGGGGGAGAGATCGTCATCATCGAGGTTTGCCCGCACTGCGATGGCGAGCTTGTCCCCCTGCCGATGGCAATGTCCCAGCCGTTCTGCGGCTACCTGCCATCGGACCGACCGATCTACCACGAGTGCACAGATTGTGGCCTTGTAGTAGCGTCACCGGCGGTTGCCGATCAAGGCACAAGCGGTCTATACGATGAGTTTGACTACGAGGACTTCAAGGCCTCTGCGAACAATCCGTACGATGGGTCGTCTCCAAGGTGTGACTTTTCAGACCTATTGGACAGGCTACCCGACCGCACGAGACTGCTGGATCTCGGCGGGGGCGTTGGCCGGTTCAGTATCTGGGCGAAGAGCCGATTTCCGGAATGGGAGATCACGCACTCCGATTTCGAACTCAAGCAGTCGGCTGATCTTGGCCCCCGAGGCGTACAGGCCAGAAGTCTTGACTTTCTCGCTGACCGCATCGGTCACGAAGAGTACGACCTCATCACAGCCTGGGAGGTGATAGAGCACGTACCGTTCAGGCGGTTATCTGGTTTCCTCTCCAACGTGTGGGCGGCGCTCTCCCCGGGTGGTTTCTTCGTTTTCAGCACGCCTGACTTCGATTCGCCGCTATGCAAGAGCTTTGATTTCTACGCAATGTGCCCGCCGTTTCACACAACAGTATTCGGCGAGAAGTGGTTAAGGGGCTACTTCGGTGCCATGACCGAATGGGAATACTTGCGACCGCGCTATTGTTCAGACTTTTTGGACGATGCCATTGAGTGGATGCGCTACGCGGCGAGAACCAGTCCATCTTTCCAGTTACGAAGTTTAAGTACGGTTCTGGAGCAAGTATTCCTGGCGGACACGGATCGGTCCCTGCGCAGGAGGCTTCTCGAGATCGGCATGGGTACTGAGGTGATAGTCACTTTGCGCAAGGTGCCCAATTGGCAGTGACGGTCGTAGATTACGGGATGGGCAACCTCCGGTCCGTTCAAAACGCCCTTGATTTCCTTGGGTCCCGTTCAGAGATCAGTTCCGACCCTATCAGGGTTGAGCGGGCGAGCAAGCTGATTCTGCCGGGCGTCGGTTCGTTCGCTCGGGCGATGGAGAACATCAGCGCTCGGTCGCTGGCAGCCCCGATCCACGACGCAGCAGAGCGTGGGAAACCAATCCTGGGAATCTGTCTAGGGATGCAGTTGCTTGCAACCGTCGGCGACGAGGATGGGCCGACGAACGGTCTTGGCCTGATAGGCGGACGAGTAAGCAAGCTGCAGGTGTCATCAGGCTACCCATTGCCGCACGTTGGGTTCAATTCAGTTTACTCTCGCGTGGCTGGAACTCTGTTTGAAACAACAGGGCATTCTGGAGAGTTCTATTTCATCCACTCATACGCCTTCTATCCAAAAGACGACAGATGTGTGACTGCAGTCACCGAGTATGCCACGGACATCGTGTGCGCGATAGAGAGTGACAATGTCCTTGGTGTGCAGTTTCATCCTGAAAAGAGCCAAAAGAATGGCCTCAAGGTTTTGAGTCGTTTCCTGGCGCTTTGAGCAAGCTGAATGTTGAAGAAGAGACTCATCTTCACCCTGCTGTACGGGGAGCGCGTCTTCAACCTCAGCAGGAACTTTCAGCTTCAACGCGTCGGCGACCTTACCTGGTTGAAGGAGAACTACGAACTCAATTCGATAACCAAGTCGATCGATGAGTTGATCTTGCTCGATGTGAACCGTGCGGAGCGAGAAGCAGAGGTGTTTCAAAACCAGCTTTCATCGCTCGCCCGGACTTGTTTTATGCCTTTGGCCGCCGGTGGGGGAATCAAGAGCCTGACGGACGCCCGCCGCCTTTTTCTCGCGGGCGCGGACAAGGTCGTCGTGAATACCTCACTTTTCGAATCACCTGAGGTCGTAAGAGATATCACTCGTACGTTCGGGGCGCAGGCCGTGGTGGCGTCGGTCGATTACCGAACGTCCTTGGACGGGCGGCGTGAGGTCTATCTCGACGGCGGCAAGCGGGCAACAGGGATGAGTCTCAAAGAAGGGATCGATCTCGTCAACCAGGCCGGGGTCGGCGAGCTCTACCTGACGTCCATCAATCACGACGGAACCGGAACCGGATACGACCTCGAGGGCCTCCGGGAAGCCTTGCAAGAAGCTGTAGTTCCGATCATCGTCTCGGGGGGAGCAGGGAATTACGCCCACCTGGTTGACGGATTGCGAGCAGGCGCGAGCGCAGTTTCTACTGCCAACCTCTTCAACTTCATGGCGGATGGGCTGGAGGAGGCTCGCAGGCTTATGCTAATCAACGGAGTTGACCTGTGCATGTGGACCGACCAGCTGTGACGGACGGATCACAGCGGGCCTTGATCGCCATCGACAGCTTTCGTCGCGAGCAGGCGGGCGCTGTGCGCCTGGGGAGGCGGTTAAAGGAAAGAGGGTTCGCCACAGCTCTCTGTGACCGCAGGGTCTTCGAACGCGCCTACCGCCGTATCGCGCCACACGTCGTCGTACTCCCTAAACTCCACAAGATCCCCGGGTGGGAAGCAATTGACGCGGACGCGACTCGAGTGTTCCTCTTGTCGGCCGAGTCGTTCACTGGATCGAGGACCGGGATTCGCGCCTACTTCAACGAGGTGGCTTCGAAGCAGCTTCTCGAGCGCTTAAGCGGAATATTCTGTTGGGGCGCCGTCGACTTCGACGAACTAGGAAGAATGCCGATGACCGAACAAATACCGCGCTATCTGACCGGTCACCCCAATACGGACGTGTGGTATTTGACTCCTCCTAACAGGACTAGCGCAGATCACACGCGGGTGGTCGGAATCACCACGAGCCTTCGGTCCATCACCCATCACGCCCGTCCCGTTAGCATTGTGGCGGCAATCATGGCAATGGAGGACAACGGGGTCTCAGGTTTCTTCGATCCGCCGGACCACTCCGAGGTGTGGATCGCATATGAAGCTGCAATCATTAGAATCATTCACAATCTAGCTACGGCAAATCCAGCGATCCGGTTCAGGATCAGACCCCATCCGAACGAGAACCCGACCGAGTATATGTCCCTTTCGGCGGCGCATAAGAACGTGGAGGTTTCTAAGGTGCAACCGTTCGTCGAATGGATAGCCGACGTTGATGTTGTGCTGACTGCGTTCTCGACGTCTATGCTCGACGCCTCAGTCTACGGGAGGCCGGTGTTCTCTCTTTCAGGCCTCATCCCTGACTACATTGTTAGTCGTATGCCAAGAGCGATCACGGACATGTCATGTTTTTCATATTTCCCGCCGCTCGACAGGCTGGATCTGGACGGGATTATCGGATGCGATTTTGCCATGCCAGCCGGTGTGGCCAACTTCCTCAGTGACGTATTCGGATTCCCCTCCCGATCTCTGCCGTCTGTCAATGTTGCAGAAGTCATCGTCGGCCGGTCCCTCTCGCACGAGCTTGGGCCGACAACCAGAAGCCCGATCCTCAGGTTCTCTTACCTGGATTGGCTGGCGTCCATAAAAATGGATGCGCGGCAGGGATTCAAGGATGACCCGTATTACAAGCCGCACCGACTGATTCGTAACCGTAAGATCGCGAGGGCCGCCTGAGACTTGATCCTGCGGCGGGCCACGGAGATCGTCGGAAGGGCATGGTCCAGGGAGGTCTCAAGCCTGTTCCGAGATTACTCGATCATCCTTCCTGAAGGTCTGCTCAGTAAAACGGGCCGAACGTTTGCTGTCGAGAAACTAGGCGACTGGTACCAGATGTTCGTAGAGACGGCCGACGTGAACGAGCTAGCGATTCCCTCAACCGAGGGAGGATTTCGCCACCCCTCAACAGGACTGGCAGTCTCAGAGGATCGCGAGCGGGTGATAAAAGTCGAATTTGCCCGTCACCGCCGCAAGCGAAACTGCCTGAGGGAAGAGGCGCATATACTTCGGCACTTGAACGAAACGTCGTGTCGGTCAGCGCCGACCCTTTATGAGATAGGGACGGCAGATCCTTCAGCCTTCGGAGATGCTCTGCCGCCTTCGATGCTGCCTGCCATCCGTGCGTCAGGTATCAAGTCAGTTGACTACCTGGTGATGTCGTATGTGCGGACAGCGCGCTCCACGACATTGCCGGCTGTCATTGGAGCGATGCTCGAGCAGCAGGCGTGCGGCTACTACCATGCAGACGTTAAACCTGAGAACATCCGAACCGTGCAGGCTTCCGGTGAAGTGGTGCTCATCGACTACGATCAAGCTGAACCACTTGAGGCCGACATAGCATCACTGCCCCCTCGAGAATTCCTGCGCTGGTGCGACCTCCGGGAGTCTCAGAGGTACGGACGCAGATACGGGACTTGGCGTCGGCATTTCTTCGGGCTAGGCCAGCGACACGTTGAACGGGTTCTCGAACGATCCGATCTGCTGGAACGAGCGATCCAAGTCCGAGCGAAAGGAACTGATGCAAGAATTGCGAATACTGGCAGTCGGTGCCCACCTCGATGATATTGAAATTTCCGCGGGAGGCCTGTTAGCGCAGGCCGCGCACAACAGGCACACGGTTGGAATGCTCGTGATGTCTGATTCAGCGTTCACGGACATAAACGGGAACCCGAGCCGTACCCGCGATACCGCCCTGGAGGAGGGGCGGAACGCGTCGGGCATTCTTGGCGTCGACCATCTTGAGGTGCTCGATTTCCAGACCGATGAAGATATTCCATACAACCGCCAGTCGGTACGAGCTATCGAACGCCATCTGATTAAGTTTCAGCCAGACATTGTGCTGACTCACTGGCCGCACGACACTCACCAGGACCACCGAGCTACAGCCCTCGCCACGATCTCGGCGGCACGACGGTCAAATCGGATTCTTATGTACGAGCCAATGGCACCATCTGGCCGTTCGTACCAGGCGTTCAGGGGTCAGTTCTACTTTTCGGTCAACAAGCAGGCGAAGGAGATCAAGGAACGAGCGCTTCGAGCTCACGTTTCGCAGTTCGAGCGGTACGGCCAAGAGGTTTGGATCAACGCCGTCTCGGCTCGAGGTATCCAGCGCGGATTCGAGATAGGTAGTGAATACGCCGAGTGTTTCGAAGTGATGCGCTGGGAGTTGAGCCTGGAATCTCCGAACCTTGGATAAGGTTGTCAGCATTCACCAACCCGAGCATCTGCCATGGTTGGGCTACTTCCACAAGATGGCCGCCTGCGACCTATACGTGATACTCGATTCGGTCCAATTCGAAAAACATTACTTCCAGAATCGAAACAAAATCAAGGATGCGAACTCTCCTGCTGGCTGGACGTGGATCACAGTCCCGGTTCGCACGCGTCAACGATCCGATCAGCTGATTTGCGAAGTCACGATCCAGAACGAAATCCGGACATGGCGCAGCAAATCATTCAGAACGATACAACAGAACTACGGGCGCGCTCCTCATTTCGGCTCCATGCAGCCGTTCCTTCAAGAGACGTACGAGGAACGATCTTGGGACCGCCTAATCGATCTTAACCTCCACCTGATTGAATACTTTCGAAAAGTGCTTGAGATTCAAACGCCGACGATCCGATCTTCAGAGCTCGGCATAAAAACGTCACGAACCCAACTGCTGCTAGATATTTGCCGCGCGACAGAAGCTTCGACATATTTGTCTGGGCCAAGTGGTCGCGATTACCTCGAAGTAGAGCAGTTCAGGCGCGCGGGCATCAATGTCGTGTTTCATGAGTTTGTTCATCCAGTGTATGATCAAGGTGGCGATCGTTTTATTTCGCATCTGTCGACAATCGATCTTGTTGCTAATTACGGTCCGGAAAGCCGCGGAGTATTGCTCGGGGGATGAGAGAAACGCTACAGACGGTGCGAAGTTTGACTGCGCTCCGCTAGGTTATCAGGAGGGCGCCAGCTAATATGCGTGGCAACGCAATGCGCAAGCTTTGCGACCGGCTGACTGGTATTGGGGAGCGGCTGAGCGCCTATCGGGCACTCGAATTCTTTGCGCGGTCAGGCGATTGGCAAGCGACTGCGTACGTCGATCGCGTGGCCTCTCTGACTGCTTGGGAGATCGATCCCAAGTTTGAGCGAGAACTCCGCAATAACCTTCCTCGTGCCGAGATCGTTATTTGCGATTCCTTTGACCTGGCTCGTAGACCAGAAAATCAGCGGAGATTCGAGTTTATCGTGCTCGATAACCCGCAAAACGTTTACGGGGCAGGCTATTGCGAGCATTTCGAGGCGTTGGAGTTGACCCCGCGACTCTTGTCAAACAGCGGAGTGATCGTGTTCAACGTAAACCGCTGTCCTTTCGGATATGACCAGCATCCAATGTGGCAACGACGCAGGGCTGAGTATTATCGTAGAGACGCCGCCGCACTAGGTTCGCAGTTCCTCTTGGAATTTTATGCACAAAGGTTTGGTGATCTCGGATTCTCGGTTCGCTTCAGTTTCGAGCAACAGCGGAATGCTGAATATTTGTCGTATCTGGTGTTCGGTGTGTCACTCCGGTGATTGGTCGGTCATGGGTTCGCCTGCGTCGTCGGCTTCGGCGCCTGTTATTTGGCCGAGCCGACCGCCTCTTCGTTGCCGGGATCGGCGCCGGGAGATTTGCCGGACGCGATCGGGCGCTTCTGTACTACAAAACCGAGCCAATAACCGATCGATTCGCAGCGACAAAATATCGGCACACGAACAACTGGGAAATAATGGAGATGGTGAGCATTCTGACTCGCCACGGCTTGGTCGTGGACGTGGTCGATCGAGACCATGACTCGTTCCAGCCGGAAGATCGATACGACCTGTTCATTGGTATCGGATCAGGTAACTCGGGGAGACGGTACGGGGCTTACGCGTCGGCGCTCCCTCGGGCAATGAAAGTCCTGCTCGCGACCGGGCCGATGCCGTCAACTTCTGATCGCCTGGTGAATGCTCGTTACGACTACTTCAACGCACGACACGGGACGAACGTTCCGGCGATGCGGACGTATCCGAACCTAATGTTCGATTCATTCGTTCCCTTTGTTGATCGGTTTCTCGTGATCGGGGAACCCGATCAATTTTGCGCGTCGACCTACCAGCCACTCGACAAGCCGCTTCTCAGTTACCTGCCTAGCATCTCGCCTGAGGTGAGGTTCAAGAGGTCGTGGCTGAGTACAAGGAGGCGGACCAGCTTCCTCTGCTTCGCCGGGGACGGATTCATCTGTAAGGGAGTGGACCTTGTCACAGAGGCGTTTCTCAGGATGCCAGAATTCGATCTACGCATATGCGGTCCAGCTTCGGAGAAAGGATTCTTCGACGTGCTGGGCGATCGCATCAGCGCTTCGCCGAACATTCGATACGAAGGCTTCGTGCGAATCGGGAGTGAGCGATTCGAGCAATTGATAGGCGACGCTAGCTTCGTCGTGTTCGCCGGGAGTTCGGAGGGGTGCGCGACTTCGGTTGCAAGCGTGATGCGCGCGGGCCTCGTACCGATCGTCACCCCTCAAACGGGCATATCGACCGGATCGTTCGGTTTTTCCTTGAGTGCTCGTAATGAAGGATTGATAGCGGCCATAGAGGAATCCGCCCATTTGGCCGCAAATTTGGGTCGTTCGGAGTACGTCGATCGGTCCATGGCAACACTGGTGGACTCAGCCAAATACTCCCAGGAGTCGTTCACCATGACTTTCACTGTCGCGATCAGACGCCTCATCTCAGACTTGGCCAGGTCTGGAGCCTGATTGGTGAGCCAGTTGCGAATCTTGTTGGCAACCGACCACCCGAACTCACCGTCCTACATCTTCTACGCAGCATCTCTGGAAAGAATCAACAACGAAGCCAATCTCGGCGCCGCCGTGACCGTTTTCACAAGCACCGCAGGGATCGACTATTCCGGGTTTGACGTGGCCCTATTTCTTGGCGGGTCATCGCAAGCTGCCGCGGCAAAGGCGGCGAATCCGCAAATCGTCACCGGCCTGGTCGATCCCAGGTATTCGCAGTCTAATGAGTTCAAATTCGTGGACCTGCTGATCACACAGGGCATTGAGGCGCGGGATTACTTCGCAGGACAGGCACCCAACGTGTTGATCTACGAGACGTATCCAGATGTCCCCGAGCCACTCGGTGCCGCTGAACAATCAACTCTGAAACTTGGATATCACGGAAATCGGATCCACCTGGAGGCAATGTTTCCGAGAATCACTGACGCGATTGAAATCTTGGCCAGCCAGATCAAACTAGAACTGGTCGCCATGTACAACATAGAGATGCTGGGCAAGTCGTCCAGAATCGTGACCGAGCGGCTTGGATTCCCAGTACGTCATGTCCAGTTTGGGCATGAGGGTTACGCCGCATATATCGCACACGTTGACATTGGCCTTGTTCCACAAATGATCCCTGTGAGAGAGAGCGCGCTGCTGAAGTATCTGCTCGGTTCGCCGAGCAGACGATTCAACGAAAGCCAGGCGGACTTCCTGCTAAGGTTCAAGGAGACAACCAACATAGGTCGGCACCTGGTCTTCGCTCAGTATGGAATTCCGGTGGTCAGCGACATGTCTCCATCGGCATGCTCGCTGATTGATCATGGCGTAGACGGGTTTCTGGCCAACAGTACCGCCGGATGGTTGGCGTCCTTACGGGCGTTGAGCAGTGATCCGGGTCTGCGGTCGCGGTGCGGTCGCGCACTCAAGGAGAAGTGGCGAGACGAGTACTCCCATGATGTCCTAAATCGGCGATTGGTCCGTGCCCTTCACGTCCTCCGACGCGATAAAGGTAAGGTCTAGACGATGTTCAAGACCATTCGCCGAAGGATGTTCGGCGATGCGCCTACGAGGCCGTTGGCGAGCGCCGAGGAATACCGGAAGATCTGGGGCCGCGCCCGGGCCGCAAACTATCCGGCGATAGACGACTTCGAACGGCAGACTGGATTCGGCATTTCTCTCGAGTGGCTACACGATTTGGCTCTGCACACCCAGGTCGTGATCAAAGCCAGTGATATCAACTACCAGCACGGACGTGTCCTGTACGCCGCTCTTCGAAGATACATTGCGGACCATGGGAAGTCCGAAAGCGTTGTAGTGCTCGAAACCGGTACCGCCCGCGGATTTTCGTCGGTCTGTATGGCCAGGGCCCTTATTGATTCGGAGGCGATCGGCCAGGTCATCACTATTGACACTCTGCCGCACAAGAAGCCCATGTTCTGGAACTGTATTGACGATCACGATGGGCGCAAGACCAGGGCCGAGTTGCTCCAACCCTGGAGACGGGAAACCGAGCGGGTGACCTTCCTAACCGGAAGAGTAGAGCCAAGCCTTCATCGTCTTGGACTGACGAGAATCCGCTTCGCCTTTCTGGATGCCTCCCACAAGTACCGGGACGTTATCAAGGAATTTCGGTATGTAGCGGCCCACCAGTCTGTTGGAGATGTGGTTGTCCTCGACGATCTAACGCCTGCCATGTTTGACGGAGTAGTGCGAGCGGTGAGCACCATCGAACTGGAAGGCGAGTACGAGGTCCGTCGCCTTTCAGCTTCTTCCGCGAGGGGATATGCGATCGCGATACGAACCATGACATAGAGAGGGGCTAATGCGTGAGGGACTCCGCCCAGTCAGTGTGCCCCCGGTCTACCGCCGACGACGCGATTCGAGTCTGACTTAACGGGACGATCATCGACGGCGGTTGCACGTGGCCTCGCAATAACGCCGAC
>Ga0194132_10006191_pt1 | contig 18746 bp, 19 predicted proteins | sample TA2KigOf80mmetaG_FD_148612 | JGI IMG/M metagenome (GOLD analysis project Ga0194132, IMG submission 148612) | Freshwater microbial communities from Lake Tanganyika, Tanzania - TA2015054 Kigoma Offshore 80m | ecosystem: Environmental > Aquatic > Freshwater > Lake | place: Tanzania: Lake...
CCTATGTCGCTCTTAGCTCCATCGCTGCTCGCTCACAAGACCTTCTTTGCTTGCTCCCGCGGAACAAATCGGGTGTCGCTCTTTCCTCCTTCCTGCCTCTCGTGTTTCCTCTTCGTTCATCAGGCCAGCCACAGACACAGCAGCGCACTGAATACGAGGATGATGTGGAGAGAGGTATGATGGCGCATGGCTATTCTCCAGTTCACCAAATACGGCTCCTGATACCGGGAGTATCGGACTTGCGGGAACCAATCTTTAATTGCGCTGGTGTTCGGAGCGAAATCCTGACAAACTCCCGAGAGACCAGGCAGTTAACGATTTTTGTGTTAGGAGGGAGAAAAAGGAGAACCTTATGCCACATGTTGATGATAACAACGGGGTAAAACTCTGGTACCGCGTCAAAGGGAGTGGTGAGCCGCTGGTTTTGAGTGGTGGGTTTGGGTTGCTGCATAATCAGTTTGATTATGTTGTCGATATTCTTGCCAAAGATTTTCAGGTGATTGACTGGCACTATCGCGGCGCGGGTGAGTCCGACCGTGCGTGGGTTGGTGGCTATCCGCTTGACCGGTGGGTCGATGACTTAGAGATGATTCTCAATCACCTCAATGTGAAGGAGGCGAATTTATGGGGTACGTCGACAGGGGCTCCATTGTCAATTCGTTATACTGCGCGCTATCCGCACCGCGTGAAAAGTCTGATTACTTATCCCAGTTTCAAAGCTGGTGTTGCATCGCGCAAAATGTTTCAGGTGTTTCTCGATATCACCGAAGTCTTTGGCTATGAGGCGCTAGCGCGGTTTACCTCGTGGATTGGCTGTGCAGACCACAATGTCTTCTCACAGACGGGGAATGACATTGCCATCTTCGAGGCTGAAGCTTTCAAGAAGAACTTCTCGATTGAGTCGCTGGCAAAAACGTTGGAAGTCTTCACGCAGATCGATCTCACCAGCGATATAGCAAAGATCAAAGTCCCAACGTTGATTTTGCTGGGGGACTCGGGGAAGCTCGGCGGAAAGACGGCTACAATGATCGACGCAATCCGTAGCTTCCGTATGTATTGCCCACAGAGTCAAGTTGTACAAATCAAAGAGGGCGGGGGCACCTATTGCATGATCGAAAAGCCACAGGAATCAGCACAGGCGGTGAGAGAGTTTATTCGGAGTTTGGCGAGGCAGTGAACTGTGGCGCGTGAAACGTGTTACGTATTGCGAGGGACTTGAACTCGTCGCAGTCCCTCTTTGCTGTTTTCTCACGCAACACGCTCCACGTGTGACGTACTATTTCCCCTGAAACTTCGGTCTGCGCTTCTGCATAAATGCAGTAACACCTTCTTTGTAATCGTCACTGTTAAAGCAGCGCGTCGACCAGGCGCGGATTTTGTCCATGTCGCGGAGGGTTGCTGCTTTGGTGCTCTCACGCACGAAGAACTTGTGTGATGCGACACTCAGCGGGGCGTTATCGGCGATCTTCAGGGCATAGTCTCGCGTGTAGGATTCTAGTTCGGCTTTCGGCACAACTTGGTTGACTAAGCTCATACGTAGGGCTTCTGCTGCATTGTATACGCGAGCCGTGACCAGAATTTCCGTCGCGTTCGCTGCCCCAACAACATGCACGAGACGTTCGACGCCACGTTCGACGGGATATGCGACACTCAAACGAGCTGCAGGGATGCAGAACCGAGAATCATCAGAACAAATGCGCAGATCACACATCACCGCGACCGAACAGCCTCCGCCGAAACAAATGCCATTGATCATCGCGACAACGGGTTTTTCTAGGGTTGCAAGCGAGGCCAGCGCAGTGCCGGTTGCTCGGTCATACGTTTGTGTGGTGTCAGCGTTAGCGCGGACAGAACCAAACTGTGAGATATCTGCGCCAGAAATGAAAGCTTCGTCGCCGGCGCCACGAATGAGCAGGACGCGAATATCATTGTCGGCTGCAACCTGAGCGACAAAGTCTGGAATCGCTTGCCACATTTCTAGACTGACGGCATTGCGGCGTTCTGGACGGTTGAACGTAATCCATGCCAACGGGGCCTCTTTGTGGAACAATAGTGGTTGGGCAGATGACATAAAAACTCCTTTCCTCAGGGACCCCTATTAGCGAAACGCTGGAATCACCTCTTTGGCCAACAAGCGGGTGTTTTCATCAACGTAGTCAGGCCGACAAGCCGATGGCAAAACAATCATCTGCGCTCCGGCATCGACATACTCTTTGAGTCGTTTGCGGCAGTCTTCAGGAGTGCCCGCGAGGGCGTATTTATCGATCAGTTTTGAGAAATCTTGATTGTACTGTTTGCTCAGTTTGTCACTGGCCATTTGTCGACCGGTTTCTTTGTTGCCGTGGACAGCAGCGAAAATGAAGACACCCGGAGTGAATGGGGCGGATTCTCGCCCGTACTCTTTACGCAGTTTGTTAATTGTTTCGATGCTGCTGTGCAGTTGCTCGGGAGTGTACATATACGGGAGCCACCCATTGGCGTACTTTGCTGTCCGTTGCATTGCTGGTTCCTTACGCCCAGCGACCCAAATGGGCGGGTGTGGGCTTTGCAGCGGAGCGGGTTCGATCGACACTTCGTTGAGGGTGGTGTATTTGCCCTTGAAGCTGACATTCTTTTCCGTCCACAATTTTGTAATCACTTCTAGTGCCTCGTTGGTACGGGAGCCTCTTTGCTTGACTGGTACCCCGCAGGCTTCAAACTCTTTGGGAAACTCACCGCCGATACCGATACCAAAGTTGTAGCGTCCGCCGGAAGCAACATCGAGTGCAGCACCCATTTTGGCGACGATGGCCGCAGGATAGAGCGGGAGCAGGACCACCGAGCTGAGCAGCTTGATCTTGGTTGTTGCGCCTGCGGCGACTGATAATGAGATAAAGGTGTTGGAGACCGGCCCGTAAAACATCACATGCTCACCACAACCGAGAAAGTCATAGCCGAGGTCTTCTGCTTGTCGAGCAAATTCCGCTGTCCCCGTTACTGACGGCAACGCTGTGCCAAATTCGATCTTCGCCATGAGCCCTCCTTGTGAATAACGTGCTCTCTCTCATAGCCTTGGTTTGGGCAAAGAATCAACCCGTGTTGACAGTCGAAGGATGCTCCTCGTATCGTGACGTCGGGGAAACGGAGGAATCGATGGCAATCTCCTTCTTTACGCGCATAGTAGGGGAGCGTATCCGTGAGGCACAAAAAGATGGAGCGTTTGATAATTTGCCGGGGAAAGGCAAGCCGTTGCAACTCGAAGACCACAGTATGATTCCCGAGGACTTGCGCATGTCGTATCACATCCTCCGTAATGCGCACGTGCTTCCTCCAGAAGCTGAGATTCAAAAAGAGATTCATACCCTCCAAGAGTTGTTGAAATATATTGAAGAAGATGGCGAGCGCAAAGCGTTGGTGAAGGAAATCGAGTGGAAGTTCATCCGCCTTGATCTGCTTCGCCGACGCTCGTTCTCTTGGCAGACCTCTCGATTGTACGGCAAGAAACTGGTGCGGCGACTTCTGCACCGCTAGTCTTTGGATCATCCGTCTTTTACCCTTGTGTTCTTTGAGACTGATTGCTGCTCCGCGAAAAGCCAGCTAAAGCTGAGGCCATATTACTCAGGAGGGAAATGTCATGAGTGTCATGCGGCTTGGGTTCGTTCACGTGCGTGAGAGCGACCTGGAGAAAGCCTCTGCGTATTACACCGACGTGATGGGTTTACAAGAAGTCGCTCGTACAGATGGGAAGCGGTACTTCAAGTGCTGGGATGAGTACGATCATCACAGTGTGGTCGTTGAACATGGTGGTCTCGGGCTGGTGAAAATGGGCTACAAAGTAGAGTCGCAAGACGAACTGAGTACGTTAGAGAAAAAGATTGAAGCGTTTGGCGTGCCGGTGCGACGTGTGTCTCGTGGTGAGAATCTTGCCATCGGGCAAGCGCTCCGTTGTACCCTGCCGTCAGAGCATGTGCTCGAACTGTATGCTGAGGCAGAACAGAGCGGAACTGCGACAGGCAATCTCAATCCTGATCCTTGGCCGGGCGAACAAAAGGGGATCGCACCGTCGCGCCTCGATCATCTACTGCTCACGGCAGATGATGTTCAAACCAACGCTGAGTTCTTCACTTCCGTGCTCGGCTTTCGTATGAGTGAGCGGATTATTCCTGGCCCTGGGAACGAAGAATTACTAGCGGCGTTTCTGTTCTGTTCGAACAAGGCTCATGATATCGCTTTTGTCAAAGGCCCGAATGGCAAGCTGCATCACTATGCTTTTTGGCTCGATAGTTGGAATGATATTCTGAGAGCTGGAGATATACTGGGAAAAAATGGACTCACGATTGATTTCGGTCCGACGCGGCATGGGATCACCCGTGGGACCACAATTTATTTCTTTGGTCCCAATGGGAATCGGAATGAGGTGTTCTCAGGTGGGTATATGACCTATCCAGATTTTCCCTGTATTACCTGGACCGCTGATCAAATTGGGAAAGCGATCTTCTATATCCACCAAGAAGTGAACGATCGTTTCAGCAACTACACAACATAACCCCTCTTTGGGAAGGTAATCACTATCTTCTGCCCCGCAAGCCCTGTGGAGCAAAATCTTTCTCTTTCTCTGTTGTTTCTACAAAATATCACTCGTAGTTTTCTTTTCCCTTGACACCTGGTTGCGACGACTTACCTTTATCTCACATGCAGACAAGAGGAGGTCGTTACATGACATTCACCCATTGGGATCCATTCCACGAATTGACAGAGGTACATAGGCACTTTTCTACCCTCGTGAACGACACTCTGCGAGAGCATACGTATCCACAAAAAAGTGGCGAGGGGTGGAATCCCGCTGTTGATGTGAGTGAAACCGCCGAAGGCTATACATTTACGATTGAGTTGCCTGGTATGGCGCCAGAGACTGTAGCCGTAGAGGTCAAGGAGAATATGCTGACCGTAAAAGGCGAGCGCAAAGTGGCAACCTTGAAAGAGGGGGAACGCTATCTCCACCGTGAACGGCCCCATGGACGTTTTGCGCGCGTATTTCGCATGAAGAAACCGGTTCAAGCTGATGGGGTCACCGCTTCTTATCGAGATGGCGTCCTCTCGATTGAGGTACCTCTCCGTGCAGAAGCAAAGCCGCGCAAAATTCACGTTCAGGGATAATTCATCGTCCAGGGCGGCAGCAGAGCAGAGAGAGAAGGAGTAATTCGTGGATCTCAATCGTTTCACTGAAAAATCGCAAGAAGCGCTGCGCAATGCACAGGCATTAGCGACGAGGCGCAGCCACCAGAGTGTGGATGTGGAACATCTCCTTGCTGCGCTCTGCGAAGAGACTGAAGGATTAACGGCTGCCTTACTCGCAGCTGCCGGGATCGCGCCAAGCGCGGTCCGTGAGCGAGTCGAACAAGAACTCACCCGGATTCCTCAGGTGTCAGGGCCAGGTGCGGGTGCTCAACAAGTCTACATCACACAACGGCTGTCTCGCACCTTGACGCAAGCCGAAGACGAGGCAAAAGAGCTCAAAGACGAGTATGTCAGCGTCGAGCATTTACTCTTGGCGATGCTGAGCGAGAGTGGCAACATTGGTAGACTTCTGAAGTCTCTCGGATTGACGCGTGAACGTTTCATGACAGCGCTACAGAAAGTACGGGGGCATCAACGTGTCACGAGTCCGAATCCGGAGACGACCTACCAAGCGTTAGAGCGTTATGGACGAGATCTGACCAAGCTCGCGACGCAGGGAAAACTTGATCCAGTCATTGGTCGTGATGAAGAAATTCGCCGCGTCGTGCAAGTTTTATCCCGCCGGACCAAGAACAATCCTGTCCTGATTGGCGATCCTGGAGTGGGGAAGACGGCGATTGTTGAAGGATTGGCCCAACGTATCATTCGTGGTGATGTTCCGGAGAGCTTGAAGAACAAGCGACTCATCGTGCTTGATATGGGGTCGCTGATTGCCGGTGCGAAATTCCGTGGTGAGTTTGAAGAGCGCCTCAAAGCCGTACTCAAGGAAGTCCAGGAATCTGACGGTGAAGTTATTCTCTTTATTGACGAACTCCACACGGTTGTCGGTGCTGGTGCGGCTGAAGGAGCGATGGACGCTTCCAACTTGCTGAAGCCAATGCTGGCGCGTGGCGAGTTGCACTGCATTGGTGCGACGACGCTCGACGAATATCGCAAATATGTCGAAAAAGACCGTGCCTTGGAGCGGCGCTTCCAGCCGGTGTTGGTCGATCAACCGAGCGTTGAAGATACCATCTCAATTCTCCGCGGGCTGCGTGAGCGGTACGAAGTCCATCATGGTGTACGGATTAAAGACGCTGCGCTTGTCACCGCGGCCATCCTATCACATCGTTACATTAGCGATCGCTTCTTGCCAGATAAAGCAATCGACTTGATCGATGAAGCTGCGGCGAAACTACGCACGGAAATCGATTCGATGCCGACAGAGTTGGATGAAGTATCACGAAGAGTGATGCAACTGGAAATCGAGCGTGAAGCGTTGCGTAAAGAAACTGACCAACCATCACGCGAACGCTTGATCAAACTCGAGAAAGAACTTGCTGATCTGAAAGAAGAGGACCATCGACTGCGTGCGCAATGGGAGCGAGAGAAAGGCGCGCTCGGTGGTGTCGCCGAACTCCAAAAAAAGTTAGAGGCCGCACGTCAGGAACTCGACAAGGTGAGCCGCCCGGATAGTAGAGAATACAATCTCGCGCGGGCGAGCGAACTGCAATACAAAGATATTCCCGAGCTGGAAAAGATGATTGAGACCGCCGGAGAAGGTGGTGCACGTCTTATCAAAGACCATGTCGACGAGGATGACATTGCCGCGGTAGTTTCACGCTGGACAGGTATCCCTGTTGTGAAGTTGCTTGAAGGTGAGAAGGAAAAGCTCTTGCAGCTGGATAAACATCTGCATAAACGTGTCATTGGGCAAGACGAGGCCGTCCAGGTAGTTGCCGATGCGGTGATTCGTGCCCGCTCCGGTCTGAAGGATCCGAACCGTCCGATTGGTTCGTTTATTTTCCTTGGTCCGACGGGTGTGGGGAAAACCGAACTGGCGCGGGCGTTGGCGGAGTTCCTCTTCGATGATGAAGCGAACATGGTGCGGCTCGATATGTCAGAGTACATGGAAAAGCATACCGTGGCGCGCTTAATTGGTGCCCCTCCGGGATATGTTGGCTATGATGAAGGTGGACAACTGACCGAGGCGGTTCGACGACGACCGTATTCGGTCATCTTGTTCGATGAAATCGAGAAAGCCCATCCCGATGTCTTCAACGTTTTGTTGCAAATTCTCGATGATGGACGGCTTACTGATGGTCATGGCCGTACGGTCGACTTCAAGAATACGGCAGTGATCATGACCTCGAACGTTGGCAGTCAGTTAATTCTGGGCTATCGCGGTGACACAGATTCGGATGCCTATGAACGGATGAAACAGTCTGTGCTAGATGCACTCCGACAGCAATTCCGACCCGAGTTCCTCAACCGTGTTGACGATATTGTGGTGTTCCACAGCTTGGCTCGCGAGCATCTCAAGTCGATTGTCGACATTCAGCTTGAACGCCTGCGCAAACGGTTGGCTGAGCGCCATATCACACTCGAACTCACCGAGGCAGCGAAAGAGTACTTTGCGACTACTGGGTATGACCCAACGTATGGCGCACGTCCTCTCAAGCGGTTACTGCAACGCGAGATTGAAACGACGCTTGGTCGCAAACTGTTAGCTGGCGAGATTCGCGAACATTCGCGTGTTGTTGTCGACTGGGATGGTAAGCAGCTGTCGTTTACTGGTCAGCCTGCGACTGCTGAGGCTGCCTGACTGTCAGATGGTGCCGGGACTTCTTCTGGTGAGAAGTCCCGCTCCACAAGCTGCGAATACACATCGTAGCGTTCAAGAATAGCGTTCGCATAGCGAACGGCCTCACGTCCTTGGGCGTATCCGTACAGTGTCTTGCTGTGATATGTCGGATTTTCTAACAAAGGTAAGATGAGCTCCATCGACTCACCCCAACAATCTGGATCGTATCCTTGAAGCCGTGCGATTCGTTGCCCGTCTTCGACATGCCCCAGTCCCATCACGTAGCTCGCCAGAATGAGAGCGAGACGGTCACGCGGGCGTCCATCTTGAAATTGACGTGAAAGAAAGCTGAGGTATTTCACTCCAGCCTCAATGTTTGCATGTGGATCTTGGATGTTTTTTAAGCCAACAAGTTGTGCAGTGAAGGGCATGAGTTGCATCAGGCCGGATGCCCCCGCGCTACTCACACGACGGTGATCAAACCGTGATTCTTCAAAAATCAACGCCGCAACAAATCGCCAATCAAACCCTGCTTCTTCCGCATGGCGAGCAATAACTCGATCATAGCGTGACAGTCGCCTTCGTGCATTGAACAATTCTTTCATCTCGCGAGTGAACACGGTCTGTGAATCGTTGATGGCGTTTGTCGTGGAAAATTGCCTACTTTGGGGAGTTTCGGGTGGGGGAACGGGGAACTGCACTTCACTATGAAGATAATTACCAACTCTTGTTTGTCGAGGAAGCACTGGATGAGAAAGTTCTCGCATCGGGGGGGGGAGGAGATCTCGAAAAAATGAGTCCAGACGGGATTGGGCAACGCCGCACACCACACTAACCACTATCCCCAGCCAAACCCCGGCACGCAGGTACATGGCGGCCATGTCGGGCTCATATATGACTGCCTTTGTTTTGACAAGCCCTTCGTGCGTTGACAGGGAAAAAATTTTTCCCTACCGTGCTGCCCTATGGGTGCCCGTGAAAAGATTCTAGAAGTCGCAGCGCGCCTCTTTGCTATGCAAGGCTTTCGCGCAACCTCTCTCGCTCAAGTGGCGCGCGCCGCGCACGTGAGCAAAGCGCTGGTGTTGTGGCACTTTGAGAGTAAAGAGCAGCTCTTTCACGCTGCGCTCCAACATTTTCTTGCGCCGTATGAGATTCTCGATCAAGGTCTTGATGGACTCACTGAGAGTGATCAACTTGAACGTCTGATCAACGATTACTACGAATTTGTTGCGGAGCATCTCTCTTCCGTCAAATTTTTTCTCGGACAGGTCGTTCGAGGCGATGACAATAGCCCAGAGCTGGTGTCGCAAGTCCGGCAACTCTATCATGTGTACCGTGAACTGTTGGCGTCGATTCTTGAGCGTGGCAAAGTCCGCGGTGTGTTCGCTGCTACTGTTCAACCGCAGGCAGAAGCTGCGCTCCTGATGGCCAGCTTAAATGGGCTGCTTGTCCAGCGCTTGGTTGAAGATGTGACAGAAGAACAAGAACGAGAACTCTTGGCGCATTTTCAACACACTCTCAAGATGCGCCTGACTACTCTTGGTGCGCCCGCGGAGGTCGTTGTCCCGCCACACACGGAACTGCGAGCAGAGATAACGTCCCCCCAACGCGCAGGGCGACAATAGTGAGAATATATAGGCGAAAACACAGGATCTCGACGGAGTACAGGTAAGGAACTTGTCGTTGCTATTCAGCGACAAAGGAGGTCGTATGGTTGAGAAAACGATTGAACTGACTGGAGCATCATCAACGAGTATTGAGGACGCGGTCTCGCTTGCTATTGCTCGTGCGGCTGTAGCTATCAGTGGGATTTACCAGGTACAACTCACGGATATTTCTGCCCAAGTTGAGGATGGCATGGTGGCACGGTGGAAAGTCAAAATCAAAGCGACGTTTCCGGTGAAGGATCGCGTACACGAGTAAAGGTTATGGATACAAAGATCCATGAGGTTGCTTCCGGTGTGTATCAACTCTATTTGCCGTTACCGATGCGGCCCAGCATCGTCAATGTCTATCTGGTGCGCGATGGCGACGAATGGGCGCTGATCGACACCGGCATGCATAGTGAGGAAAGCATTGAGACCTTTAAAACGGCGTTGGCTCAAGTGGGATGTCCGCTGACGTCGGTTCGGCAAATTTTTTGTACGCACCATCATACCGACCACTTTGGTACTTCGCGGCTGTATAAGGAGCTGACTGGCGCAACAGTGTTCCTCCATGCGCTCGAAGTTCCCCGGGTTGAACGTATGCAATCCCATACGCCGTTACCTGAAGCGCTCGCTTTTTTTCGTTCTCATGGAGTACCCCTCCCTGATTCCCCTGGTGCGATGCCCACCCCTGGCCGGTATTTCGGAACGTTGTACTCGCCGGTGCAGCCTGACCACCACCTCAATGATGGTGATGTGTTGCATGTTGGAAAACGGGAAGTGGTAGTGATTTGGACGCCAGGACACACGTCCGGACATTGTTGCTTCTATTTGCCTCAGGACAAGGTACTCATTGTTGGGGATCATCTGTTACCAAAGATTACGCCACACGTTGGGGTCTATTATTTTGGACCAGACAATCCGCTCCAAGATTTTCTTAATTCTCAACAAAAAGTGCAGCCCTTCGATGTTGACTTGGTCCTTCCTGCACATGGAGGAGTATTTAAAGACCACCGCTATCGTGCGCAGCAAATCATCCAACATCACAGATATAGATTGCAGGAGATTCTTGATACAATTCGGCGCGGACATGCACGAACGGCGTATGACGTAGCACTGGAAGTTTTTGGCCTGCCTCAAGATCGGCCTATCTTCCATACGATGGCGGCAACATTTGAAACTCTCGCGCATTTGCATCTGTTGATGTACGACGGCAAAGCGCGACGGGTCGAAGAAGGAAACTCTGTCAAGTTCATTGCTCAGTAACGTGCTGCGGTGAGGTTTTTGTTCTGCCCGCGGACGATGCGCCGAAAACAGAATCGCTTTGCGCCCGACAATGAAGGGGGAGCGCTTCTCTCGGCGAACAGGTCTTCTCCGCTTTGTTAAGGAATGCTATGCGGTACACGATCGTCGACATTGAAACTCGGATCAACAAGGAGTTAGTGCGAGAAGTGTATTTCTCGCACGAGAATTTCTCTGCCGAGGAAGCCTACTCCCGGTTTCAACAGCAACTCCGGCAGGAACAGGGAAACGACTTTTTCCCCCTCTCGTTCCACATTCCAATTTCAATCGCTATTGGGCAGGTAAATGAAGAACGTATTCTGACCGCAGTTGAAACTGTTGATGAAGGTGAATACAGCGAAGATGGGATTGTCCGAAGCTTTTGGGCCCGACTCGAACGGTTCCCCGGCACCTTGGTGACGTTTAATGGCCGGAACTTCGATTTACCGGTATTAGAACTGCAAGCGCTCAAGTATGGATGCTCAGCTCCTCGCTATTTTGGCGGAAAACACCGCAACCGCTACGCCGAAGAAGGTCATTACGACCTGTATGATTTTCTCACCAACCACGGTGTTCATCGCTTACGTGGCGGATTCAATGTCATAGCGAAGCTAATTGGCTTGCCGGGAAAAACCGAGATCGACGGCTCGATGGTCCAGCAATTGTGGCAAGACAAAAGGCTCCTCGACATTCACCGCTACTGTCGCCAAGATGTTATCCAAACCTATTTTCTCTTTTTGCGCATTGAGCTCATGCGTGGGCGTCTCACTCCTGGCCAGTATGAGCGCGCAGTGCAGCGATCTAAGGGATTTGCTGAAGAGTTGGAGCAGAAATAAACCAGGATGAGAAGGTCGTAAGAGCTCACCCCTCAGCGATGTTCCTCTTGCCGCGTTCCGTTTCCGACTGCCAACAGCGCCTCCGTGAGGTGTTGTTTTCCTGTCGCAGAAACGCCACCCATAGTGACCTCTTCGTCTGTGAGGCGTTGCAGCAAAGAATGATCCTGTAAATGTATAGCGGCTCGCGCTAACTCGCGGACGATCCGGTCGTTCAGTTCTGTCAGTACAGGACGGAGATCGTTGTTGAGGTCTAGCCCCCGCGCCCATGAAGGGATGCCGTTCTCGTCCAGTGGGTTTTGCAGGGCTGTTTGCTGTACTTCTTTTGCAAGCGCGATCTGTACCTTGAAGACATGCTGTGCGGCTCTTTCGTCGAGGCCCAACGTGCGCGCCTGAGCTGCGACATGTTGCAGTACTGCCTGTTCCTGTTGGGATGTCCTCGACCGGGAGGCTGTAGCGGCGTTTATAGTCAGCAATCGCCGGCATCAGTGCTAAGCGAACATCCAGCAGAGCAAACAGCGCCGACAATGGATGGATTTCACTCCTTGTTCGCTCTTCACCCAGCGGGTACGGAGTGCGTTGAGGAAGCCATCTGTTTCACGAGCAAGAAGCCAGTGCTCCAACCATTCCCGTAATTCGCTGTCGGTTCGACGGACCATATAGGCTTTGCGATCACGGCCAAAAGCTGGGAGCGCACGCAAGCTCCTATGGGCGGCAAGAAAGTGCGGAGCTTCAAGCGAATCTGTGAGTAACGCATCCGCCTGTTGATAAGCTACGAGATCTGGCAAAGAGAGATTCTTAGCGGTCGGTAAGATGGTCGCGTGACGAAAATGTGCCCGTGCAACCCGTTCAAGATGGCCACCCGCATTAACTGCGAGGCGAATGTTTGGCCGGTCAACCGCAGTCAACGAGGTAAATCGTTTCGCATCGGTAACCAACACAACTGCTGCGGCAATAGTGTAAGGTTGGGTAAAAGTCGCGTGCAGAAGGCGCTCTGGACGAATAGTGATACCGCTCATTGCGATGTCAAATGTGTTGGCGCGAAGATCGTCCAGGAGTTCTGGCCAACGGAAGCGGGTTAGGGCTAACTGTACCCCGAGATCTGTAGCCATGCGATGTGCAACCACGATGTCGAATCCTTCACAATCAGTTGTGTTCTCTGCGCAGAAGCTAAATGGTCGGTAATCGCCGCTGACACCAACGCGAAGGACTCCGCGCGCGCGAATATCAGCCAGACGGTCTGCCCGAACTTCGCCTATGCTGCTGAGCAAAACGACCCCAGCGAATATGGCGTGGAGCCAGCAGCGGTTTCGCGGAAGCATCATGCGACTGCTCACTGACGGGAACAAGTTCTTTTGCCCTGTGGATTACGGGATACGTTGATCAATATACTCACGAGCAAAACGAACATAGTTCTCTGCCGTGCGATGGAGTGTGGCAATTTCTTCCGGTTTCAGTGGCCGAGCGACTTTCGCCGGACTCCCGAGAACAAGGGAACGGGGAGGGATTTTACTGCGGGGGGAAACGACAGCCCCTGCGCCAATTAAGCACTCTTCGCCAACTTCTGCACCATCAAGGACAATCGCTCCCATTCCTACTAAGGTAAAAGCGCCAATGGTGCAGGCGTGGGCAACGACATTATGTGCGATCGACACCCCATCTCCGATAATCGTTGGGATGCCGCCACTAAAAACATGAATAGTGACATTATCTTGGATATTCACACGTGCGCCGATGCGGATATAGCAGACATCACCCCGTACCACAGCGTTGAACCACACACTCGATTCCTCGCCGATGTGGACATCGCCAATGACTTGTGCACTCTGTTGGATATAGGCGCTCGGATGAATCGTCGGAGTAATACCACGATGCGTGATGATCATGCTGAGTCCTTTACTGCGGGCATCGTCATAGAGGGAAGCGCCTCTAGGGTCAAGCGCCATCGACTAGCGAGTCTTTTGTGATACCGGCTTGTTCCTCTTAACAGAAGGGTCTAATCTCCCCCTTAGGAGGATACCGTCATGGGCACGAACAGATTAACCAGTGTGCTGGTGGCAACGCTCCTGACCGTCTTTGCAGCGACCACGCTCTTTGCTCAGCAGCGTTCTTCGCGTGAAGAATGGCAAGGGTCGCGAACGGATGACGACTGGCAAGGAGAACGACCCACTCCGCCATCACAGCAACCCTCTCCCTTCCCAGCTCCGCAGAAGCCTACGCGTTCAGGGAAGCAAGTGCTAGAAATTCCGTCCCAACGACAACAAGAGTCGCTTGAACCACCACGGCGACAGGCGGAACTGCCACCACGTTCGCAGCCAGAACTTCCACCGCGCCGCCAAAACGAAGACGTCCGTGCGCCGCAAGCAGTGACGGTTACTGTGACAAATCCCCAAGGTGGCTATATCCCTGGGTTGCAGCGGGACGATTTCACTTTATATGAAGATGGAGTTCCACAAGAGATTACCTACTTTAACACTGGCGATACTGAGCCAGTGAGCCTGGGATTGATTGTCGATACCAGTGGCAGCATGAAGACGAAGATCGAAAGGGCTCGGCAAGCATTGCGTCGCTTTATTGAGTCTATTCGCCCTCGAGACGAAGTGTTTATTGCTGAGTTCAACCAGCAGCCTTCTCTCCTCCAGGATTTTACTGACAGCCGGACCCTCTTGATGCAGGCCGTTAGTTTGCTGCGGCCAGTAGGTGGTACGTCGCTCTATGATGCAGTGCTTGATGGGTTACGTCGCGTCAAGACTGGGCAGAATCAGAAAAAGGCGTTGATTGTGGTAACAGATGGGATCGATACCGGAAGCTTTACGTCGCTTGATCAGGTCACGAATGCGGCACGCCGTTCCGGCGTTCTCCTCTACACCATTGGGATTGGTAATCCTCAAGGGGGCGGTGGGATTAGTGGTCCATCAATTATGATTGGCCCCTTTGCGGTTGTCGGTAGTGGCATAGGAGATGATCGAGTGGATTCTCACATCTTACGTCAGATCAGTAGCGAAACCGGAGGGGAACACTTCTTACTCAACCCGGCTGATGTAATGGGGAGTCGGTCTGTACTTGACGCTGCAGTGCAGGCCATTTCGCGCGAATTACGCCAGCAATACACGCTCGGCTATCGTTCGACCTTACCGTCGGATCGCTACCGAAGTGTACGTGTGGAAACACGGCGAGACGATGTGGTTGTGCGAACGCAGAAAGGGCACGCTGCTGAAGGGGGACGGTAAGAGTTCAAGCCAAGAACGCGTTACCGGCTATTTTTTATTCTTGAAGAAGTGCTCACGAACTTTCTCGCGATCGAGTGGCGTCGTTGGGAGTTCGTCGAAAATACTGGCAATGGCTTGAATGCAGCGAACGAAATCTGGCCATACTGTCGATGGACTATTAAAAGTCAGATGCACTGACTCAACACCCTCATGGGTGTGGGCGGCTCCACCGGTCTTGGCACTCTTGACGTCGAACCGCTGAATTGACGTCTTAATCTCCAGATGGAAAACGTCTGAAGACTCTTCACCGACTGGGCGGCGAAGTTCCATGAACACTGCACCGTCGCCGCCGTCGACTTCGACGATGTACCACTCGCCAGGATAGGCACTGGAGACTTTAATACGAGGAAGTTTATCTGTGGGATCGCTTGCCATGATTCCGTCCCTATAGCGGCACGCAGAGAAAAAGAAAAGGCCCTGAGGTTCAGGGCCTTTTCCGTTGAGTCCTCCGCCTAAGGAGTAACTAAAGGTGAAAGACGTTATTTCTTTTTGGTGGCTTTTTTCGCCGGCTTCTTCGCGGCTTTCTTAGCTGCCATAGTGACCTCCTGAGTATTCAGGCTGCCAGTGCCTGGGAGCATACAACCCTTCCCATGCCTTGTCCCTAGCGCCTGTCGTGGTTCGGGAACCCCTTACTACGGTTAACGAGCCCTAGGCGGATCTCACTTCCAAACTGTTTTCTAACAAACAATAAGAAATGCGTCAAGAGAGAAATAGCATTTGGGAAAAGATTTTTTAAAAAAAACTCCTTACTGGGCGGACGGTTCGTGGAGTTAAAATAGTGTTGCTTAATTGCATCGACGAAAATTAGCAGAATGTTCTACTTTTGTGCAAACGTTGTCCCAGTTTCTCCAAGGAATTTCTCTTTTTGTGAGAAAAGGTATTGACCCCCAAAGCGGAGTTCGGTAGGCTGCCTGACGCGTAGAGACGTTCGGAGTTGTGGGAACCCCGCCGTCTTGAGCCCTGGCCCGAATGTTGTCATTCGGGCCTTTTTTTGTGATTTTTCTCTCAACGCGTGTCTGGAGGGGGCTATGCGTACCATCATTGTTCACCCTACCGATTCTCAAGCTGATGCCACATCAATCACCAAAGCACTCTCATTTGCCCAATCTGGAGATGTTGTCTTGGTCCAGACTGGACAATACTCGCCAACCCGTACTGGAGAACAGCTGCCATTAGTCATTCCACCTGGAGTGTCAGTGATCGGAGCCGACAAACATGCTTGTTGCATCGACGGAGAGGGGCAGTTTGCCCCATCTTTTAATCCGATCAGAACGGATTTGTCTGTAATCACGCTTAGTGACTTTTCGTCGCTGAGTCATCTGACTGTGAGTAACGGTGGTGGGCACGGTGTGGCGGTTCCTCCAGGTTCGTCAGCAACTATTCACGATTGTACGATCAGTCAACATGGTGGTCACGGCATCTATCTTTGCGGTGTCACTGATGTGACTGTCTCTCATTGTGAATTTCTCTCGAACGGACGCAAACGTTTCGAACCCTCGTTGCCACGTGGGGTCGGTGCTCGACAAGGGCATCACATTTTCGCTGAGGCACGGAGCGGGCACCGCAATCGCCTTGTTGTCTCCGACAATACGATGCGCGAGTGTTTTGCTGATGGACTGGCATTCATCTGCTTTTTCTCTCAGCCCGACGGCGTATCGTTTGAAGCGCTGGTGCAACGTAATACCATTGAAGACAGCGAGCGTGGCGGCTTGTTGTTTTGCGGATCTTTTGGCCCATCGCAAAACCAGTTGCGCTTGACGATTGCCGATAACACATTGCGTAATAACAAGCAGTTTGGATTGAGTGTGATTGGAGCGTTTCCTTTAGGAGAAAAAGTTCCGTGCGGCACGTCTGTCCACGCGGGAGCTGATGGAAACGTCATTACTGGCAGCCCTATCGGTATCCTTGCGCAAGGTGCCGTCGGTGAAGCACACAGCAATGCTAGCTTCTTCACCCTTGTGCATAACCGTGTTGCTGATTGTGGCAAGAACGCTCTCCGCCTTGTTGGGGCGGTTGGTATGGACGGTGTTGCGACGAGCGGGAATTCCCTCACGGCTGCGCTGGCGTGGAACTCTTCTTCTGGGAATGCACCAGCGGCGATCGTGCAAGGTGCCGGTGGCGTTGCCACTGGCGGAGTGAGGAACAACAACGTCACCGTTCAGCTCTTGGCGAACACGTCATCGATTCCTTATGAAGAGGCATTTCTTGTCAGTGATGGGTTAGCTGAGAATCGCGCCGAGGTCGCATCGAGCGACCACGCCTGGACCCAGAAAGCAGGAAATCTTCTGTCCTGAATAATCAAGGCGGCGTTCTTGTTGCCGGACAGAACGCCGCAAAACAACTCACTACGTAGTCGAACCTGAAAAAAGGCGAAAGCGTAGGATCAGTGGGGACGCCAGCGACAAACAGATGGGCTAGAATCGCCAGGAAATGAGCAGAAGGGGACAAAAGCTGGTGATTTCATGAAGTGGAGAAAGCCAAAGAATCGGGTGGCGCGTCCCGGAGACGTGTTGTTGAAGGACTTCCTCAATGCGAGCCATCCCCTGTCTCGGTTAGCCAACGTAGTGAACTGGGGACAATTTGAGCGACAATTTGGCAAGTTGTATGCTGTCGAGATGGGACGCCCCGCGCTCCCAACGCGATTGCTCGTCGGTCTGCACTATTTGAAATACCTCTATAATGTGAGTGATGAGGTAGTGGTGGCGAGTTGGGTGGAGAATCCGTACTGGCAGTATTTTTGTGGGGAAGCCTATTTTATGCACGAGTGGCCGTGTGATCCGACGAGTTTAGTGAAGTGGCGCCAGCGCGTGGGAGTCGAGGGCAGCGAGAAGGTGCTCAAAGAATCCTTAGCGGCCGCGCAACGGGAAGCCCTGCTCCCGGCGGCAGAGCTCAAACGGGTCAATGTGGACACGACGGTGCAGGAGAAGGCGATCGCGTTTCCGACCGATGCGCGGTTGTATCACAAGGCGCGGCAAGCCCTAGTCCGGGTGGCGCGGTGTTGTAACTTTAAGTTACGCCAAAGCTATGTACGGCTGAGCAAGCGGGCCTTAGTGAATCAAGGGCGCTATGGTGCTGCGCGGCAACGCAAACGCGCCCGACGAGAAACCCGCAAACTGCGCACGTATTTGGGGCGGGTGCTGCGCAATGTGGAACGGGGGAAGTTAAAGCTCGCACCCAAACAGGAACAAGTCGTGAGTGTCGCCCAGCGGATCTTCACGCAGCAACGCACGGATCATGGCAAGGTCTACAGCGTGCATGCTCCAGAGGTCGAGTGTATCGCCAAAGGCAAAGCCCAGAAGCACTACGAGTTTGGGTGCAAAGTGCCGATCGTCACCACGTCGCAGAACAACTGGATTGTCGGAATCGATGCGGTGCATGACAATCCGTATGATGGAGCGACTTTGAAACCGGCGCTAGCCCAGGTCAAGCGCTTGACGGGCACCCGACCCGAGGAAGTGTTTGTCGATAAGGGCTTTCGTGGGCAGCGCTATCATCCCAAGGGCGTGGCGGTGTACATTACCGGATGGCGGAATCTCACGCCGCTCTTGAGTAAGTTGCTCAACCGCCGGTCAGCGATTGAGCCGGTGATTGGCCACACCAAACATGATCACGGCATGAATCGGAATTATCTGCTTGGCAAAGTCGGCGATCGGATCAACACTCTGCTGAGTGGTGCGGCTTGGAATCTCAAGAAACTCTGGCGCCATTTTGTCGCCCATCCACTCCCAGTGCCTGTGACCTGACTTTTTCAGGGCCGACTACTACTACTACTCCGTTAAGTAGATTATGCTGAACTAAAGAGCGGAATGCGCTGCGCAAGGTGATACGTTCGACACTGTGGACACTGGGTAAAGTTGAAAAGGAGATTGAGCCACCGCCGGAGGGCGGGCAGAGTCCAGCGCGCGTTTTTTTTTCTGCCGCAAGAGTTGCAGAAACC
>Ga0194132_10006193_pt1 | contig 18738 bp, 15 predicted proteins | sample TA2KigOf80mmetaG_FD_148612 | JGI IMG/M metagenome (GOLD analysis project Ga0194132, IMG submission 148612) | Freshwater microbial communities from Lake Tanganyika, Tanzania - TA2015054 Kigoma Offshore 80m | ecosystem: Environmental > Aquatic > Freshwater > Lake | place: Tanzania: Lake...
GCCGCTGAACGTCGGGTTGTTGTTGAGGTTGATGGCGAAGCTCGACAGGGTCCGCGCGATGGGTTCCCGCGAGTCATACGACACGGCGCTAATGCGCCCTTTGCCAAAGTCTTCGAGCACCATGCTCTTGAGCAGGTCGTTGATATCGGTCTCGGGGAACGTGAGGTCGACGCGCGCGTCGTCCTCGATCTCGCCGCTGCGGGAGAAGTAGCCGACGCCGCTGTTCAGCAGCACGACGCGGGTGATGGGCAGGCTCACCGCCGGCTTCAGGTCTTGCTTCGCTTCGGCCGCGCCCAGCGCGCGATCCAGACCCACCGCGGCCCCGATCCCCAGCGCGCCAGCCACCGGCGCGACCACCAGCCACTTGCTCGCCATGATTGAACCCCAGAGTGTGTACCCGTGCGGGCGGAGAGACTCACGCAGCCGATGATAGCCGCACGGCCAGCGTTTAGGGAGTGCATCTGACGAGTATGAGAGGGTTGTTACGTTCCGCGGGCCGCGCCGTCAGCCCAAGAGCTTCTCGATGTGCGCCGCGAGCTTGTGGGGCTTGGTCGCGGTCGCGAACCGTCGAACGACGGTGCCATCGCGGGCCACGAGGAACTTGGTGAAGTTCCACTTCACGGCGCGCGTCCAGAGGAACCCGCGGGCCGCGCCCTTGAGGTGCCGGTACAGCGGGTGCGCGTGCCGACCGTTCACACTCACCTTCGCGAAGATCGGGAACGTGATGTTGTACTTCAGGGTGCAGAACGACTGAATCGCCGGGCCGTCGCCCGGTTCTTGCCACATGAACTGGTTGCACGGGAACCCCAGCACGACCAGCCCGCGATCCTTGTACTTGCGGTACAGCTCTTCCAGCCCCGCGTACTGCGGGGTGAACCCGCATTTGCTCGCGACGTTCACGACCAGCAGCACCTTGCCGCGATACGGCGCGAGCGTGGTCTGTTGGCCGTCGATGGTGATAACGGGGATGTCGTATATGTCGCTCATGAGGATGTTGTATTCACACCCTCCGCGCCTTGAGCAGTGGGCGGCCGACGATCTGGTCGCGCTCGGTGAACGGCCCGTCCGACGTGTCGCGCGTCAGGCACCGTGCGTACATCTCCATTTTCGCGTCGAGGTCGTCGGCGTGGTGCAGAATCAGCACTTCGGGAATACACGGCTGCCGCGTCGTGCCCCAGTGCGGCATCATCAGGTGCGCGACGACGCAGTGCTGAAGCAGGGCGAGCAACTCCGGGTTGAGGTCCGGCACGTCGGCCGCGGCGGTGCGGATCATGTCGTAAGCGAGGAACACGTGGCCGAACAGTTCGCCCTCGATCCCGACCTTCACCGGCTGGCCGGGCGGCGCGTCGAGTTCGCGCACGCGGCCGATGTCGTGCAACACGGCCGCGGCCACGACGAGCCCGCGGTTGATCGGCGGACTGAGTTCGGGGAACGCGACCGCGTAGCGCTCGGCAAGGTGCGCGACGTTGCGCGAAACAGACAGCGTGTGTTCGAGCCAGCCGCCCGCGAACGGGTAGTAGTGTCGCGCCGAACCCGGCAGGTGCTTAAGCACGGGCGCGTGGGCGCGCAGCATGTTCAACACGAGCGCGCGAAGCGGTTCGTCGGTCACTTCCGCGGTGACCAGCTCGGATCGAGATCCGAGCAACAGTGCTTCATACGGGCCAAGTGTTATCACCATCTTCGCAACCGGCTTCGTGAGTGGCTGTTGTTCGATCCTCACAGTCACGGCTACTGCTTCTCGAAGCGCAGTGAGTCGAGGAAGCGCTGGGCGTCGGCGTCGAGGGTTGCGTCGGGTGGGTTTACGGCAATCGCGCGGTACACGCGCCGGCCGGCGCGGAACACCTTGATGCGGCTGACCAACTTGTCCCCGACCGTGAACTGGTACTCGCGGCCCTCGTGCCCGCCTTCCGTGATGGTGCGGTCGCGGATCAGCTTCACCGGCGCGCCGGCGGTGGCGCGCGCCAGCACGAACTTCGCCCTCAGAAGCGCGAACACGACGTCGGGCGGCTCCGCAGCGTCCTTCTCCGAGAGGTCCGAGAAGGTGAGCGAGTAGCGGGCGTCGCGGTCCGCGCGCACAACCTCCATCCGGTCGGCGTCGTCCTCAGTGTCGCGCGCCGGTGCGAGCGGGAACTCGGCGCTGCACGCGCCGTCGGATGTGGCGTGCCGCGCCCAGTCGGGCGGGCGCGTGGCCCGGTTCACCAGATAGAACGCCGCGACCGCGGCCAACAGGGTCAGCGGGCCGAGCCACCGGAGCCACTTCGCGCGCGTCGGGGTCATAGGTCACAGTGTAGCCGCGGGCGCGCCACCGGAGTGTAACGCCGCAAGCAGTTCACGGTACACCGCCAGCACGCGCGCGCGGACGGGTCGGGCACGGGCCGCGATGTCGCGCTGAAAGTCGGCGTACTCCTCGCGCCCGGCGCGCGTTTCGATCATCACGGGGGCGAAGCCGTAGGCGCGCAGGTCGTAAGGGCTGGCGCGCATATCGACCTCGCGCGCCGCGCGCGCCAACTCGAAAGCGTCGGCCACCACGTCGGACGGGCAGAACGGGGCGATCTTGTACGCGAAGCGGTACAGGTCCATGTTCGCGTGAACGCAGCCAGCTTGGTCGTGATCGGTCGTTTCGGCGCGCGTCAGCGCCCAGCGGTTGCGCGGCACCGCGGCCGGCGTGAAGAACCGGAAGGCGTCGTAGTGCGTGCAGCGCAGCGGTTGCGACGCGACCACGGCGTCGGTTTCCTCGCGCGACAGGCGGAGTGGAATGTAGGGGTGCCGCACGTTGGGGTCGCGGTACACCATCGCCCACTCGTGCAGGCCGAGGCACGCGAACGACGGCTCCCGCGCCTGCACTGCTTCGAGGTACGTCACCGCCCATTCGAGGTAGGAAACGCGGTGCGCCGGGAACGCTTCCGCCGGGAGTGACAGGCCGCTGTCACTCAGCACGAACTCCCCCCACGCGACGTCTTCGCGCGTCGCGCCGTCGAGGTGCACGCCGGACCCGGGCGTCCAGCGCAGCAGGTGCGCCGGGCGGAACGAGTAGTACTCGAAGAGGAAGTCGTAAACGGGGTGCTTCTCGTGCCGGGCCGTGCGCCGCGTGCGCTCCTCGGCGAACGGTGTCACGCGCGCGAGGTACGCGGCGCGCGCGCCGCGCCAAGCGGGAAAACCCACCCCCCCGACCCCCCTCCCTGAAGGGAGGGGGGAGTAAGACACTAACGGTTGGAGTATGTCACTCGCGCACGAAGTTTCCGACTCCCCCTTCCCTTCAGGGAAGGGGGTTGGGGAGTTAGGTTGCCTTTCCTCCCCCCTCCCTGAAGGGAGGGGGGCCGGGGGTTTCTTCGCTTCGCTCACTACAACCGACACGCTTTCGCCCTTTCTACCTTCCTAATCCGAACAACCGGCTTCCCTTTCTCATCTTAGCGGGGTTGAATGTCTTCATGGCCGACGGACTCGCGATCAAGGTGCTGCTCGTCGACGACCAAGCGATGGTCGGGGAGGCCGTGCGCAAGATGGTCGCGGACGAACCCGGCATCGAGTTCCGGTTCTGCCCGGACCCGGCCGCGGCCATCGACGCCGCCAACGAGTTCCGCCCCACGGTCATCTTGCAAGACCTCGTGATGCCGGACATCGACGGGCTTCAGTTGGTTCGCTACTTCCGCGCGAACGCGGTCACGCGCGAAACGCCCCTCGTTGTGCTGTCGAGCAAGGAAGAACCGACGACGAAGGCCAAAGCCTTCGCGCTCGGGGCCAACGATTACATGGTGAAACTGCCCGACAAGCTCGAAGTCGTGGCGCGCATCAAGTACCACTCGCTGGGCTACATTCACCTGCTGGAACGGAACGAGGCGTACCGGCAGCTCGCGGAGACGCAGCGCGAAATGGCCGCGGAACTGGCCCGCGCCGCACGCTACGTGCAATCGCTGTTGCCCGCCCCACTGACCAGCGGCCCGGTGCGCGCGGCGTGGAAGTTCGTGCCGTCGTCGCAACTCGCCGGCGACATGTTCGGCTACCACTGGATCGACAAGAAGCACCTCGCGATCTACCTGCTGGACGTGAGCGGGCACGGCGTCGGCTCGGCGCTGCTCGCGGTGTCGGCGGCGAACGTGCTCGCGGCCGGCACCGCGGGCACCGCTGACCCGCGCGACCCCGGCGCGGTCGTCACACACCTGAACGGCATGTTCCAGATGGACCGCCAAGACGGGAAGTACTTCACCATCTGGTACGGCGTATACAAGCCCGCGACGCGCTCCCTCGCGTACTGCAACGCCGGGCACCCGCCGGCCCTGCTCTTCAGCGGCGGTGAGTTGCACCAGCTCGAAGCCGACGCGCCCGCGGTCGGCATGGTGCCGGAGTTGCCGTTCGAAACGCGTACGATCACCCTTGCCGACGGCGCGCGGCTGCTCGTCTTCAGCGACGGCACCATGGAACTGGAACAGGCCAACGGCGAAATGTGGTCGTTCGCCGACTTCATGACCCGCCTCGGTTCCGAACTGGCGACCGCGGGCGACGACCTCATTCAACGGCACCTCGATCACGCCCGCGGGCTGATGGGCCGCGAGGCCTTCACCGACGATTTCTCCATGCTGGATGTGCGGTTCTGAGCGCCTTTGCCGGCGGCGCGAGCGCGACAGGCTGGGGAACTTCCGGCGTTTGGGCGAATCCGCTAGACTCGCGCCGGTTGGCGGGTAGTATCGCCTGTGCCGGACCTTTCGCTCCCCGTTGTGGCACCCACCATGCTCCGCCTCCGCGACGTGTCGCTGCGCACCAAGTTGTACGGGCTGTTCATCGGCTACACCCTCACGGTCGTGTTCGGGGTGATTCTCGCGGGCGTGCTGATGGAGCGCTACCGCGTCGGTGGCACCGTCTACACCGAGGTCGTGGACCGGAAGCACCTGACCGACGAGATGACGCCGCCCCCGCTACTCATCGGGCGCGTGTACCTGATGCTGCAAGAGATGCAGACCGCCACCACCGACGCCCAGCGCGACGCGGCCGAGCGCCGCTACCGGCAGTACGTGGACGAGTACGAGAAGACCCGCGCCGAGTGGCTCAAGAAGGACATTCACCCCGACGCGCGGCGCGCGCTCGAAACGACAGCACACCTCCCGGCCCAAGACGTCTTCAAGCAGGCCGACCCCGCGTTCTTCAACCTCGTGCGCGACGCGAAGACGCGCAACACCGACGATACCCGCGCCGCGCTCGCGCGCATTAAAGCGTCGTACGACGAGCACTCGCGGGCCATGCGCGAGGCCTCGGAAGCCATGAAGACCGCGACGAAGTCCACCGAGAACGACGTGGCCGGGAGCATCCGAATGTGGTCGAACCTCACCGTCGGGTTGAGCGTGGTCGCGCTCGCGATCTTCGGGCTCGTCGGCTGGGCCATCGTCGGCAGCGTCGTGAAGTCCGCGGGCGAGTTGAACGATCGCGTGCGCCAAATGGCGAGCGGGGCCGGCGACCTGACCGCGCGCCTCGCGGTGGACGGCAAGGACGAGATGGGCCAACTCGCCGAGGGCATCAACGCCGTCATCGGTAAGATTCAGGGCATCGTCGGCAAGGCCCGCGAGTCGAGCCTCCAACTGCTCTCGATCGCCGGGCAAATCGCACTCACGGCGCGGAACCAAGAGCAGACCGTGAACAACCTCAGCGCCTCAACGACGCAGGTGGCGGCGAGCGTGCGCGAGGTGAGTGCGACCAGTAAAGATCTCGCGGGCACGATGAACGAGGTGAGCCAGACCGCCAGCCACGCGGCCGAGCTCGCCACCCGCGGGCGCGACAACACCACCAAGATGGCGACCGAGATGAAGCAACTGGTCGAATCGACGAAGAACGTCTCCGACCGGCTCAGTGGCATCCGCGAGAAGGCCGACAGCATCAACGCGGTCGTCTCGACGATTACTAAGGTCGCGGACCAAACCAACCTGCTCTCGATCAACGCCGCAATCGAGGCCGAAAAAGCGGGCGAGTACGGCCGCGGGTTCCTCGTGGTCGCGCGCGAAATTCGCCGCCTCGCCGACCAGACCGCGGTCGCAACGCTCGACATCGAAACGATGGTGCGGCAGATGCAAGACGCGGTCAACGCCGGCGTGATGCAGATGGACAAGTTCGCCGACGAGGTGCGCAGCGGCGTCGGCCAAGTGACGAAGATCAACCAAATGACGTGGGAAATCATAAACGAGGTGCAAAGCCTGAGCGGGCGGTTCCAGTTGGTGAACGAGGGCATGCGGAACCAGACCGCGGGCGCGCAACAGATCAACGACGCAATGGGCCAGATCGCAGAAGCGACCCGGCGCAGCGCGCAGTCGATCCAAGAGTTCGAGCGCGCCACCGCCACGCTCCGCGGCTCGGTCGAGGGCCTGAACTCCGAGATCGCGCAGTTTAAGACCTAGGCATTCGCACACCCAATACAGATGAGGATTAACCACAGAGACACGGAGAAGACAGAGGAAGGCACGAACCAAGATCACAACCAGATGAGTTGTTTTCTCGACGCCCCCTCTCTTCTCTGTTTTCTGCCTTCCTCTGTGTTGTCGGTGTCTCTGTGGTTAACCCTCTTCTTCGGCGCGCCATGCTAGGACTCGTGTTCCAAGTCGGGCCGGACAAGGTCGCGGTGGACGTGCGCCGGGTCCGCGAGGTGGTACCGCGCGTGCGCATCACCGCGGTGCAGGGCGCGCCGCCGTGGATCGCGGGGGTGTTCGTGTACCGCGGGCGCGTCGTTCCCGTCATCGACTTGCACGCGCTCGCGGGCGTGGGCGAGTGCCCGCCGCACCTCAGCAGCCGCATCATCCTGTTCCCGTACCCGCTCGACATTCCCGAAGCGCTAGTCGGCGTACTCGCGACACAGGTGAACGAGATCCGCGAGATCCGGCCCGGTGTCGCGCAGCCGATCCCCGGCCCGCCGGGGCGACCGAGCCTCGGCCCGGCGCTCGCCGACGGCGAGGGCATCTTGCGGTTGCTCGACCCGGACTGGATGCTGAGCCAAGTGGCGGCCGGGTCCGGCGGGCTGATCGAAAAGGGGTTCGATCCGTGAACACGCGCGGCGTCGAAACCGTTGTGCGCGAGCGGCTGGGCCTCGACCCCGCGGCGCTGGGGCCGAACGTACTGGAGCGCGCGGCCGAGGCGCGGATGCACGCCCGCGGGCTAGCGGAAGTGGACCTCTACGCGGTGCGCCTGATGACCGACGCGCACGAGCGCGACGCACTGGCCGCGGAACTGGCGGTTTCGGAAACGTGGTTCTTCCGGGGCGGGCGCGCGCTCTTCGACCGGCTGGCCGCGTTCCTCGCGGAGCGCGTCGCGGCCCGCGCGCCCGCCCCGGCCCGCGCGCTCAGCGTCCCGTGCAGCACCGGGGAAGAGCCGTACTCCTTGGCCATCGCACTCCACGAGCGGCTCGTCGCGCCGGGCGAAGCGACCGTCGACGCCATCGACATGTCGGAGCGCGCGCTGGCCCGTGCCCGTGCCGCGCGGTTCGGCGCGTTCGCGTTCCGCGAACCCGGTCCGGACGCGCGCCCGGCGTACTTCCGCAAATCGGACGACGCGTGGGAACTCCAGCCGCACCTCCGCGCCGCGGTGCGGCTCCGCCCGGGCAACCTCACCGACACGTTGTTCCTCGCCGACGAGCGCCCCTACGACCTGATCATCTGCCGGAACGTGTTCATCTACTTCACGGCCGAAGCGCGCAACCGGGCGGTGGCGAACCTCGACCGCCTGCTCGCGCTCGACGGGCGGTTGTGCGTGACACCCGCGGAAGCGGACCGGCTCCCGCCGGGGCGGTTCGTGCCGGACGGCCCCACCGAGTTCGGCGTGTACCGGCGCGTGGGCGTCGGGAGCGCGGTCCACGCGATCGTTCCGGCGCGGGTGGAGCCGGCGCCCCCGGTGCCGACGCCCGCGCCGGTCGCGCCGCCCGCCCCCACCCCTGACGCCCCGCTAACCGCGGCCCGTGCGCTGGCGGACGCCGGGAAACTGGACGAGGCCCGTACCGCGTGCAACGCCCTCATGCCCGCCCGCCCGTCCGACGCCGACGCGCTCGCGCTGTTGGGCGTGATCGAACTCGCGGCCGGGCGCACCGGCCACGCCTTCGACGCGCTGCGGAAGGCCCTGTACCTCGCGCCGGACCACGCCGAAGCCGTCGCGCACATGATGGCCCTGTGCGAGCGCCGCGGCGACCGCGCCCTCGCCGCGGCCCTGCGCCGCCGCCTCGCGCGCCTGACTCCGAAGGAGGAGCCGTGAGCACGAAGCCGTTGACCGTGATCGACCCGGCCCAGCAGTGCTGGAACCGCATCGGCGTGCGGGGCGACCGCTCGTGCCCGGAGCTGCTCGCGCACACGCACTGCAACAACTGCCCGGTGTTCGCCGCCGCCGGCCGCCGGTTCCTCGACGCCCCCTCGCCCGCGGGGTACCTCGACGAGTGGACCACCGCGCTCGCGGCCCGCGACGACACCCGCGAGGGCGACGAGTCGAGCGTGCTCGTGTTCCGCCTCGGCGACGAGTGGCTCGCGCTCCCGGTCGCGGTGCTGGTGGAAGTCACCCGGCCGCGCACGCCGCACCGCGTCCCGCACCGGGGCGGGTTCCTCGCGGGCATGGCGAACATCCGCGGCGAACTGCACTTGTGCGTGCGCCTCGACCTGCTCCTCGGCGTGGCCGCGATCGAGAACGCCGACCCCGACCTGCGGCGGCTCGTCGTGATCCGCCGCGAGAACGACGGCTGGGCGTTCGCCGCCGACGAGGTCGATCAGGTTCACCGCGTGCTGCTGCCCGACCTGACGAGTGCCGCGCCGACGCTCGCCCGGTCGCAAGGGAAACTCACGCGCGGCGTGTTCCCACACGCGGGCCGGTCGGTCGGGCTGCTCGACGACGCGCGCCTGTTCCAAGCTATTCGGGAGCGCCTGTAATGCCCGGCATCGACGCGGCCATGTTCGAGCTGTTCCGCGAAGAGGTGAAGGCCCACGCCGACACCCTCGCGACCGGCTTGATCGCGGCCGAAGCCGCCCCCACCGACCCGGCCCTTCTCGAAGGGCTGATGCGCGCGGCGCACTCGATCAAGGGGGCGGCCCGCATCGTCGGCATCGACACCGCGGTGCGCCTCGCGCACGTTATGGAAGACGCGCTGGTCGCCGCGCAAGACGGCAAGATCAAGCTGAAGCCCGCCGACACCGACACGCTGCTACAGGGCACAGACGTGCTCGCCGGCCTCGCGGCTCTGACCCAAGACAACATCGGCGCGTGGGAAGCTACCACCGCCGCCGCGGTAGCGGCGCTGGAACCGGTGTTAGTAGCGATGGCGCGAGGGGAGTCCCTACCCGCGCCCGCGTCGGTTGCGACTCCGCGGGAGGCTGTTGAACAGCCGCTCACGGTACCGCAAGCGGCCGCGTCCCCCTTCCCACCCACGCCCGCGTTCGACGCCGCGACGATCCCCACGGAGCCGTTCGCGCTCGGCCCGGCGCACTCCATGCTGGACCTGTTTCGCGAAGAGGTTCGCGGGCACTTGCACGGCATCGCGCGGGCGCTACCCGCTCTGACGTCGGACCCCACGGCGGGCGAGCCGGTTCTCGAAGCGCTCAAGCAACTGTGCGGGGCCGCGCGGCTGGTGAAGTGCGACCCGGTCGCGGCGCTCGCGGGCGCGCTGGGGGCGTACCTGCGCGCGACGCGCGCGCCGCCGGCCCCCGCGCTCGGTTGGGCGCGCTACGCGGTCGCGATTGTGGCCGGCGCGCTCGCCACCGACGACGACACTTTCGGCGATTGGGCCGCGGCGAGCGCGGCTGAGTTGGCACGGATCGCGGAGGTGTTCGGCCGCGCCGCCGCAGTTCAGACTCCGCGCGAAGAGCCGCCGACCCCGAAACCCACCCCCCCGGCCCCCCTCCCTGAAGAGCGGGCGGGGACGGAACCTTCACGCGCCGAAAGTAGTCCCGTTCCGCGAGTGCCCGTCTCCCCCCCGCCCTTGAGGGAGGGGGGGCCGGGGGGGGTAGGTTCCCCGGTCGCGGTGCCCGCGGATCAAGTGGTGCGCGTGACCGCGCAGAGCCTGAACCGGCTCATGGGCCTCGCGGGGGAATCGCTCGTGCAGGCCCGCTGGCTCCCGACGTTCTCCACCTCCCTGTTGAAACTCAAGAAGCAACACGACCTACTCGCCAAGATGCTCGACACGGCGTTCCACGCGGCCGTGGGGGGCACGCCCCCGGAGCGGGTCGCGGACCTAATTGCCGACACGCGCCGCCAGTGGACCGCGTGTAAACAGGAACTGCACGAGAAGACCGGCGACTTCGACGACCACGCAGCCCGTGCCGAAGACTTGAACGCGCGCCTCTACCGCGAGGTGATCGCGAGCCGGATGCGGCCGTTCGGCGACGGCTCACAAGGCCTCCCGCGGCTGGTGCGCGACATGGCCCGCGCGCTCGGCAAGGAAGCGAAACTCGTCGTCGCGGGCGAACGCACCGAAGTGGACCGCGACATCCTCGAGAAGCTCGAATCGCCGCTCTCGCACCTGATCCGCAACGCGGTCGATCACGGGCTGGAACCGACGGACGCGCGCACCGCGGCCGGGAAGCCCGCGGCCGGAACCATCACCCTCGAAGCCCGCCACCGCGCCGGCATGTTACACGTGACCGTGAGCGACGACGGTGCGGGCATCGACCTAAACCGGCTGCGGGAAAAAGTGATCGACCGCGGGCTGAACGCGCCGGATGTCGCGGCGCGCCTGACCGAAGCGGAGCTGTTGGAGTTTCTCTTCCTGCCGGGGTTCAGCACGGCCGCGAGCGTGACCGAGTTTTCCGGCCGCGGGGTCGGGCTGGACGTGGTGCAAGACACCGTGCGCAAGGTCGGCGGCAACGTCCGCATCACGACCGCGCGCGGGAAGGGCACCACGTTCCACCTACAATTGCCGCTTACGCTGTCCGTGATTCGCGCGGTCGTCGTCGATGTCGCGGGCGAGCCGTACGCGTTCCCGCACACGCGCATCGACCGCCTCATCCGCGTGCGCCGCGACGCGGTCCGCTCAATCGAACACCGTCAGTTCGTCACCGTGGACGGCGCGAACGTCGGCCTCGTGATTGCCGGGCAACTCCTCGACATCCCGTCGCCCACACCGAACACGCCGGAACTGCCGGTCGTGCTACTCGGCGACGGCACCGGCGAGTACGGTCTCATCGTCGATTCGTTCCGCGGCGAGCAAGATTTGGTCGTACGTCCCCTCGACGCGCGCTTGGGCAAGGTGCCCAATCTGAGCGCAGCAGCGATACTCGACGACGGATCGCCGGTACTAATCGTTGACGTGGAAGACCTGCTCCGGTCGATGGATCAGTTCATCCAAACCGGTTCACTCGTGCGGTGTGAGACGCGCCCCAGCGGACTGGGCCGGAAAAAGCGCGTGCTGGTCGTCGACGATTCCATTACCGTGCGCGAAGTGGAGCGCCAGTTGCTGTTGCACAAGGGCTATGAGGTCGCGGTCGCGGTGGACGGCATGGACGGGTGGAACAAGGTGCGCGCCGAGCGGTATGATCTCTTGGTCAGCGACATCGACATGCCGCGCATGAACGGCCTGCAACTGGTGCAAGCCGTGCGCGCCGACGACCGCCTGCGCGACCTTCCGGTCATCATCGTGTCGTACAAGGAGCGCGAAGAGGATCGGATGCGCGGCCTCGAAGTCGGGGCCAACGCCTACCTGACCAAGAGCAGCTTCCACGATAACCGCTTCATGGAAGCCGTGGTAGACTTGATCGGCGTCGCGGACGGCGTGTAGGACCGGCTTCCACCTTGTCCGTCCCGAACGAACCAGAAGGACGTTTGATGTAGGACAGGCCTCGAGCCGGTCCGTGTTACGAGGAACCGTTACCGAATGCGAATCGGGATCGTGAACGATCTGGCGCTGGCGCGGGAGGTACTACGGCGCGTGGTACTCTCCGTGCCGGAGTATTCCGTCGCGTGGACCGCCGACGACGGCGACGCCGCGGTCGCCAAGGCCGCGGCCGAACCCCCGGACGTGATCCTCATGGACCTCATCATGCCGCGGCTCAACGGCACCGAGGCCACGCGGCAGATCATGCAGAAGGCCCCGTGCCCGATCCTCGTGGTCACGGCGAGCGTCGCGACCAACTACGCGCTGGCGTGTCGGGCGATGGGCGCGGGCGCGCTCGACGCGGTCGATACGCCCACACTCGGCCCCAGCGGGACCGTGCAGAACGCGGAAAAGCTGATCGCGCGCCTCGCCCAACTCGAAACCGCACTGGCGGGGCTGTCCGGGTCGAGCGTGATCGCCGTCCTGAAGCCGAACAACACACCCGCGGACCTGCCGCCGCTCGTCGTGCTCGGCGCTTCGACCGGCGGGCCGGAGGCGCTCACCCACGTCCTCTCGGTGTTCCCCGCGGACTTCCCCGCGGCCGTGTTGATCGCACAACACATCGGCGCGGACTTCGCGCCCGGTCTCGTCCAGCAGCTCGCCACGTGGTGCCGGCTCCCGGTTCGCGCGGCGAAAGAGGGCGACGCCCCGGCCGCCGGTACGGTCCACGTCGCGGTTACGAACGACCACCTCGAACTCGGGGCCGACCGACTGTTGCACTACACCCCGAACCCGCGCAGCTCGCCGTACCGCCCGTCGGTCGATGTGCTGTTCACCAGCGCCGCGGCGCACAGCGCGCGGCTGGGCGTCGCGGCGCTGCTAACCGGGATGGGGCGCGACGGGGCCGAGGGGCTGTTCCGGCTCCGCGGCGCGGGCTGGCACACCATCGCCCAAGACGAGGCCACCAGCGTGGTGAAGGACGGGATGCCAAAGGCCGCCGTCACCCGCGGGGCCGCGGTGGAAGTGCTCCCGCTGCAACACATTGGCGACAGCGTCGTCGCCAAGATTCTTGCGCTGAAGAAGCGCTAACGGATTCGTTCCCGGGACCGCGGGCGGCCGGCCCGCTGCTACGCGCATCGTGTGGCTGCCGGGGAACCGCGCCCACCAACTCCGGTTCAGCAGCGGGCCGGCCGCCCGCGGTCCCAGAGAATCCACTAGAACTTCGTGCCGCGCGCCGCCAAGATGGTAGCGCACATCCGCTCGGGAGGAACCTCGATGAAGCTCGTCACATCGGCCGCGCTGCTGCTGGCGGTCGCGGTCGCGCCGGCGGCCCCGGTCCCGGCGACCACCAACAAGGACGGCAACCCGCTCCCGGTCGGGGCCGTGTGGAAGGGCCGGCTCACCCAAAAAGGCGGCGGCCCTACCGGGTTCGATTGCAAGTTCACTATCACCAAGCGCGACGGCGACAAGTTCGAGGCCGACCTGTACGAGAAGGAAGGCGAGATGGTGCTGACGTACCTCGTTCGCGGCACGATCAAGCCCGTTGACGTAAAGAACAAGGAGAAGGGGTTCAAGTTGGAGTTCACCAACTACGGCGCGAAAGACGTGATGAACACCTCCGAGATTCTACAGGTGCCCTACGTCGCCACACTCGTCGGGAAGAAGATCAAGGGGTCGTGGAAGCTGCCCGACGACAGCGAGTTCGGCGCGCTTGAGGGCGACTTCGATTTCGAGCTGGAACAGAAGAAGGATTGAGTATAAGGCGAGCGGGGGGTGTAAGCCCCTGTTCGTGAGGGTGAGAACAGGGGGCTTACGCCCCCAGCTCGGCAACACTTACGAACCACTTCCACTCGTACCCGTCCGGCAGCACGGCATCGGCGGCGCATTCCAGATGTACGATGCGCCGGTGCCCGGCGTCGGCGGCGCTGTGCCCGCTGGCGTGCGTCAGCAGCGGGCGCATGAGCAGCACGTCGCCGGCCGCGCACTCCAGCGCCACCGCGGCGCGCGGCGCGTCGGCGCGTTCGTGGTACGCGCGGTGCGACCCGGGGATCACGCGCAGCGGGCCGTTGTTCGGTGTCGCGGCGTCGAGGTGGACGCGCAGTGTGAGCATGCGGTCGAGTACGCTCTGCGGCGCAATCACATGCGGCACGCCGGCCTTGAACGTCGGCTTGGTGAACGTGTCGCCGCCGCGGTGTTCTTTCACAGCGAGGCTGTAATCCTTGTGCCACGGCAGCGCCCACGAGTGGCCGGGCGGCTTGTCGAAGTACAGCCCGCGCACAATGCCGGCCCCAGTCCCCAAAACGTCCTCGAGCGCCGCGGCGATCACCGGCACGCGCGCCAGCTCCGCCGCACCGGGCCACAGGTCGAGAACGTTCCGCGCGCCGTACGCCGGGCCGCTCTCGCCGGTCAGCACCGCGCCGCGCGCGGCCGGCGCGCGGGTCGCCGCGTCCCACTCCGCGAGGGCACGGGCCACGTCCGCGGGGGCGAGCGCGCCGCGCAGGAACGCGAACCCGTCGGCCTCCAGTTGGTCGCGCCAGTGCGTCATGCCGTTCGCTTGCGGAAGAACAGCGCGTACACGAGCGCGCCGGTGGCGATGAACCCCAGCCCCACGAACGCCTCACTGCGCGAGCCGGGGTTCAGGAAGAACGTGACCAGCACCGCGGCCATGATCGCACAGTACAGCGCCGGCACGACGGGATAGCCCCAGCAGCGGTACGGCCGGTTCTCCGCGGTCACCGGGATGCGCCGACGGAACACGAAGATCGTCGCCACGGCCAGCGTCTCGAACGTGACCGAGCCGAAGATCACGAACTTCGTCAGCACCTCGAAGGGCGAGTCCTTCACCGGTTTCCCGTCCGGGCCGATGTCCTTCGTGTCGAACAGCGGCAAGTCGGATTGCAAGAGCGCGCCGAGCACCACGATCAGCGAGCACGCCCACGCGGTCATGACGATGGTCGCGAGCGCCGGCGTCTGGTAGCGCGGGTGCAACTGAGCGAGTTTCGCGGGCGCGAGCCGGTCTTGGCCCATCGCGTACAGGAGCCGCGGGCCGACGAGAATGTTGCCGTTGAGCGCGCCGAGTACGGAGGTCATGACGATGGCCGACGCGATCACGACCCCAACGGGGCCGAGCAGCGCTTCGCAGAACTCGGTCGCCAGCGGTGTGCTGGAGAGCTTGCCGTCGTCGCCCTTCTTGATGATCGTGTCACGTGGGATGACGAGGTGGTAGGCGAGGTTCGCCCCGCAATACACGGCGATGAGGATGAACACCGCGACGAGCAGCGCCAGCGGCAGGTTGCGTTGCGGGTTCTTCACTTCGCCCGCGACCGGGGCGATGTTCATCCAGCCGTTGTAAGCCCAAAGCACGCCGATTAGCGCCGCCCCGAACCCGGCGAGGTTGTTCGCGACCTTCGGCCCGTTCATCGCGAGGTTCGCCACGCTCGGCTTCGGCTCGCGGCCCATCGCGTAGATCACGAACGGCAGCGCGATGAGGAACAGCAGTGACGCGACCTTGAGCACGGTAATGGCGAACTGCACGGCGCCGCCGAGGAACGTGCCGCGGACGTTCACCGCCGTGAGGCCGACGAGCACGCAGATCGTCATGAACTGGCGCGCCCAGAACGACAGCACCTCGACCTTCTGACCGGGGTACAGCGACTGGCGCAGCACGTCGTGGAACGACTCGGTGAACATGGTGGCGAGGGCCGCACCACTGGCCGCGCGGATGATCCAGAACTCGACCCAGCCCCACAGGAACCCGGCACAGCGGCCGTACCCTTCGCGCAGGAACACGTAGTTCCCGCCGGCCCGCGGGAACAGCACGGCGATCTCCGCGAGCGCGAGCGAACCGAGCAGCGCGAGCACCCCGCCCAGCACCCACACGGCGACGACGAGCCAGAGCTGATCGACGCTGTTGGCGACAGTGCGCCCCTTCACGAACACGCCGGACCCGATGACCGTGCCGACAATGATGGCGGTCGCGATCCACGGGCCGAGCACACGTGGCAGCGCGTCGGCATTTGGCGGGGGTGTGGGTTGCATGAGGGGCGATCATACGACAGACGTGCGCAGGAAGCCACTTGTTCGCCGAAGGCGAGCGCGTCGCGACGCGCTCGCCTTCGGCTCGTGGCTAACGAGGTCAACTAATCCAAAATCCCCTCGGCGAAGCCTTCGTCCGCTGGCTGCGCAGGCTCTGTCGCCTTCTCTGGTGTCGCTACCACGGCCTTTGCGTGGTCCTCGCCTTCGACCACGTCTGCGCCGCGGGCGCTCTTGATCGCTTGCTCGGTGCTCGTCGGGTCGACGCCGCGGCAGATGTCGGTGAGCTTGTCGGAAATCTCCGTCAGCTCTTTCTTCCAGTCGTCCGCAGTCTGGCCGGGCGGGGTCAGTTGCTCGAACTCCTGCGTCAGCAGGATCAGGCGCAGCAGGTGCCTGAAGATGAGGCCTTCTTGCTTCGTAAGGTCTTTGCTCGTGACGTAGGTGTTGAAGTTCCCGTAGTTGATAATGTCGCCCGCGGCCCACACGCCCTGCGTGATGAAATCGCCCACTTCGGGGTACTTCGAGTCGAACAGCAGCCGCACCTTCTCCGCGAGCACCGGCGGACGCTCGTCCCACGGAACCCACTCCTCTTCTTCCTCCTCCGCGCCTTCCGCCTTCGGCGGGGTCGCGGTGATGAGGCCCTTCGCGATCAACTCCGGGTCGAGCTTCTCGACTTGCAACGGGCCGGGCGTCATTTCAAACGGCACGCGGACGAATTTGAGCAGCGGGCGCGGCAGTTCGAGGACGCTTTCAAGAAGCTGAATGCGCTCGTCGCGGTTGGCGACGCCGAGCAGGTCGATGAGGAACGCCCCGTACAACGGGTGGCACGCGCGGAACACGAGCAACTTGTCGAGTTCGAGTGTCGGGGTCGCGGTGAGCGGGGTGTAGGGCGGCGGTTCCGGGCGAGCGGGGGGCGTTAGCCCCCTGTTCGGACCCAGCGCGGTCAGGTCGAGAACCGCTGGCTTCGGTTCCTCAGTCTTCTTATCTTCATTCTTGCTGTCCTCTGTCTTCTGTTCTCTGCCCTCGGACTCTGGCGGTTCCGGCTCCAGCTTCACGAACCCGTTCGCGTGCAGCGTCACCAGCATGCGCGTGAGCTGCTTCAACCCGGCTTCGATGCGCGGCTGGTCGAGCAGGCGCTTCCGTACGACGCTGCGAATCTTCTCTACGTCGGGCGACACTTTCAGCAGGTACGCGAGCAACCGCCACGGGAGCGGGCCTTTGCTGTAGAGGCGCGCGGGCGCGGCGTTCTTCAGCCGCTCGAAGTCCGCGTCGTTCCAGTATTTCTTGTTGCTGTTGCGCGTCGGCTTCTTCTTCAGTAGCGCCTTCTTAGCCTTCATCAAACCGGGGTCTTTGGTGTTCTCCGGAATCTGGTCGTACTGCTGCTTCCAGCGCAGGATGCGCACGTCGTCCTCGTCCGGGTACGCATACACGAAGCCCTCGGTGTCGAACTGCGGGCGACCGGCGCGGCCGAAAATCTGGTGCGCGGTGCTGGCCTCGATCAGCTTCTCCTTGCCGAACGGCCCCTTCACCAGCGTCGTCAGCACGACCGAGCGCGCGGGCAGGTTGATCCCGGCCGCGAGCGTTTCCGTACACAGCGCCACACTTAGCAGCTTCTTCTCGAACAGCTCTTCGACCGCGCGCCGGTACTTGGGCAGCAACCCCGCGTGGTGAACGCCGACCCCGCGGCGAAGCATCTGTTTCAGTTTCGGCCCGACGCCGTGCGGCCACTCCAGCTTGTCGCACTCCTTGTTCAGTGAGGCCTGCTGGTCGCTGTTCATCAGGTGGAGGCCCTTCAACTGCTCCGCGATACTCCAACACTGGTCGCGGTTGAAGGCGAACACTAGCGCCGGGGTTTTGCGCGTGGCGTCGTCGCCCTTGGCCATGTCCACGATCAGCTCGTTCAGAAACTGGTCGGGAACCCAACGATACGTCAGCGGCACCTTGCGGACCTTACCCTCGACGAGGGCGATCTGGCGGTCGTGGACGCGGTCCAGCCAGTTCGTGAACTCGACCGAGTTGCCCACGGTCGCGGAGAGGAGTAACAACCGGACGTGCTTGGGCAGCATGTTCAGCGATAGTTCCCACACGATCCCGCGTTCCGGGTCGGCGAAGCTGTGGAACTCGTCCATCACGACGGCCGAGACGTGCGAGAAGTCGTAGCCGTCCGCGTGCAGCAAGCGGTTCAGCAGAATCTCCGCGACCACGATGAGCACGCGCGCGTTCGGGTTCACCTTGCGGTTGCCCGTCACGAGGCCTACGTCGTCGGCCTTGAAGCCCCACCGCACGGCCGCAGCCTGCATCTCGGTGAACTTCTGCTCGGTCAGCGCGATGAGCGGGGTCGTGTAGTAGGCGACGGTGTTGGTGTGCAGCGCCTCGAACAGCGCCGCGTGCGCGATGAGCGTCTTCCCGGTGCCGGTGGGCGCGCACACCATCACGCCCTGCGGCGAGTCGAACCACGCGAGCAGCGCCTCCTCCTGCACCGGGTACGGCGGGTACGGGAGCTGCTCGATGTACTTCATCGCGAGTTCGGATCGGCTGGCGCTCATGCGGGCAGTTTAGCAAAGACATCTCTCGCAAAGCCGCGAAGCCGCAAAGAATGCAAGAGAAGGCAGAAGGCAGAAGGCAGAAGGCAGAAGAGTTTTGACAGGATGAACTGGATAAAACAGGATGGAGCCAGAACAGGCGGGTTTTCCTCGTATCTGCTTTCAATCTCTGTTTCATCTTGTGAATCCTGTCAAAACTCTTCTGCCTTCTGCCTTCTGCCTTCTGCCTTCTCTTGCGTTCTTTGCGGCTTCGCGGCTTTGCGTGAGCTTCTCCCTTCCCCCTGAAACCTGGAGTTCACCCAGTGTTGGTTGTGAGTTTGGGGTGCGGGTGCAGGAGCTTGCGGAGCATGGTGGCGATCCAATCGAACAGGTAGGTGACGGCTTTCTTGAGCCGCCACGGGTGGTTCATGA
>Ga0194132_10006196_pt1 | contig 18734 bp, 22 predicted proteins | sample TA2KigOf80mmetaG_FD_148612 | JGI IMG/M metagenome (GOLD analysis project Ga0194132, IMG submission 148612) | Freshwater microbial communities from Lake Tanganyika, Tanzania - TA2015054 Kigoma Offshore 80m | ecosystem: Environmental > Aquatic > Freshwater > Lake | place: Tanzania: Lake...
AGAACGCCAATCGCGCCTTTGCGATGCTGGCGATGGTGAACATTTACAAATGGGATAGGCCGCTCACGGGATAAGTGCGTGCAGCGGAAGCCTAAAACGGCGAAAAACACCGAATTAAACATCGAAAGCGCCTTCGGCCTGATGAAATCAGCATTCATTTCGCCTAATCGGCATCATCGCTTTCCTCGGGCGCACCTTTTACCTACTTGATCAGCGTATCCTTAACAGCGTAAAAAACGGCAACCGCAGCCGCAGCGGCAACAAGGCGTGCACCACGAAACCGGCAAACGCCAGCATGGCCAGCCTTAAAAACGCCGCGCTTTCAATTTGGAATTGGCGAAACAGCAACAGCAGCAGCGCCAACTGCGCGCCAATGATCAGCAAACCGGTGAATGAAATCTCCGCAGGTTGTGCGTCAACCGCGGATTTGCTCACCGCGGGGGCACTACCATTCATCGCGGCCATGCAACCGCCAACTGCTGCGCCATAGTCCCCCCCTGAAACCTCCACCAGCCATCCGCGCTCTTCAGCGATTTGCGCGGCGAGTACTTATCAGGGATTAGGTTTCGAGCAAATGTTACAAACGTCGACGAAGGTTACATAATCTATTCTTTCATGTAAATACGACCAATGGCCTAGCCTTAACTTTCCGTACGAGGAAAGGCTGCTAGCGCACGATGGGCCGATCCGGCAGTTCGTTCGGATTAATCGCGCCCGCCGGGAAATGCTGCTTGAGCAACGCGCCGATCTCGCGCAAGCCTTCGAGTATGCCGGCCTCGAACCGCCCCGCGCGAAACTCGGCTTCCATGCGCGCGGCAATCGCATCCCATTCGCCCTGCGCCAGGCGCGCACTGATGCCGCGGTCGGCGACGATTTCAAAATCGTGGTCGATGAGCTGCAGATAAATCAACACGCCGGTGTTTTCCGCGGTGTCCCACACGCGCCTGTGCGCAAACACATCGATCGCGCGCTCGCGCACGGTGCGCACACCGCTACCCCAGGTGAACAAACTGGTTTCAGCGACAAAACAAATTTCGCCGCGATGCTGGGTTTCGGACTCGCGTATCGCAGTCTCGATGCTCGCACACACGGCTGCCGGCAGCGCTCTGCGGGCCCACCAGCTTGGCATACATAAGTGTTTGATTTTATTTATATTTTTTGTTGTCATCCCATTATCGCCTTACCAACGGCCGCTGGCGCCGCCGCCACCAAAACCGCCGCCGCCACCGCTCCAGCCACCACCGCCGGAGTTCCAGCCGCCGCCGCGCCAGCCGCCGTCCCAGTGGCCGCCACGCCGGCCGCCGCCGCTGTTGAGCGATTGCGCACCGATCAAACTCAACACGAAAATGATCACCCCCATTATGGCGCCGCCGACGAGGCTCGCGCCCAAAAAATACGCCAGCGTGCCGGCAATGCCGCCAGTCGCGACGGAACCGAAAAACCGCCCGAAAATCGCGCGCAATATGCCGCCGACAAAAACCACCAACATTGCGCCCCATGCCAGGGCCGAGCCCAAATCGAACCCGCTCGAGGCGCCTTGGCCGCGCGCGCTCGCACGTGGCGGCGGCAATGACTCGCCGTCGATCACGCCAATCAGCCGATCGACACCGGCGTTGATGCCGGCATTAAAATTGCCTTGCTTGAAAAACGGCAACATGTCCTCGCTGATGATGCGCTTGGCGATCGCGTCGGGCACTACCCCTTCGAGCCCGCGCCCGACTTCGATGCGCAGCGTGCGATCATCCCTGGCAATCAACACGATCACGCCGTCGTCGATGCCCTTACGGCCCAGTTTCCATTGCTCGGCAACACGTATGCCGAATTGCTCGATGCTCTGCGGCTGGGTGCTCGGCAGCAGCAACACGGCGATTTGACTGCCTTTGCGCGCCTCGAAGGCCGCCAGTTTTTGTTCCAGCGCGGCGATCTCGCTGGCGCTCAAGGTGCGCGTAAGATCGGTGACCTGCGCGGACAGCGGCGGCACCGCGGCCTGCCCCCAGGCGAGCGCCGGCAACAGCGCCGCGCAACACAACACCACCGCGAATATCGCTCGCGGCAGTCTCGCCAGAAGGTTCATGCGCGTTTACTTGGCCGGCGCGGACTTGCCGAACTCCACCTTGGGCGGCTCGGCAATCGTTTTTTCGTCGTCCACCGCAAACTGCGGTTTGGTCTTGTAGCCGAACGCCATGGCCGTCAGATTGCTCGGAAACTGGCGCACGGTGACGTTGTACTCCTGCACCGACTTGATATAGCGATTGCGCGCCACGGTGATGCGGTTTTCCGTGCCTTCCAACTGCGCTTGCAGGTCACGGAAGTTGGCGTCGGATTTCAACTGCGGATAATTCTCCGCCACCAGCAGCAAGCGTTGCAAAGAAGACGACAACTCGCGCTGTGCTGCTTGAAATTTGGCGAATGCCTGCGGGTCGTTGAGCAGTTCGGGCGTGGCCTGTAACGCCCCGACCGACGCGCGCGCCTTGGTGACGCCGAGAAAAACCTCTTTTTCCTGCGCGGCGAAGCCTTCGACGGTTTTCACCAGGTTGGGAATCAAATCGGCACGGCGCTTGTATTGATTGAGCACTTCTGCCCAGGCGGATTTAATGGCCTCGTCGGTACTTTGCAGCGTGTTATACCCACAGCCGCCCAACAGGCTCGCCGCCGTCAACAGCAAAACCAGACTCAAACGCTTTGCAAAAACAACGGCCATGTCTTTCTCCTGGGTTGGGTCGATCACGGGCTATATGCTATCCGATTTAGCCGATTGCAAGTCTTGCATGGTATCCACCGCAAAACACAAGTCTTCCCATGCCCGTGCCTTATCGTGCGGGCTGCGCAGCAAATAAGCCGGGTGATAGGTCACGATCAACGCTGTATTGCGATAGCGGTGAATTTTATTGCGCATGCTCGCCACGCTGGCCTCGTGCGCGAGCAAATTCACCGCCGCCACCTTGCCCAGCGCGATGATCAGTTTGGGTTTGATCAAATCGATTTGCCGGTGCAGATACGGCTCGCACGCTAGCGCTTCGCTGGGCTGCGGGTTGCGGTTGCCGGGCGGGCGGCATTTCACCACGTTGGCGATGTAGACGTTGGCCCCACGCTTAAGCTGGATTGCCGCCAGCATGTTATCCAGCAGCTTGCCCGCCTGGCCGACGAAGGGCTCGCCCTGCGCATCCTCGTCGGCGCCGGGGCCTTCACCGACGAACAGCCAATCGGCGTTTTCGTCACCCACGCCGAAAACCGTTTGATTGCGCTTTTTGTGCAGCTCGCAGTCGGTGCACTTTGCGACACAAGCCTTAAGTTGCGGCCAATCCATGCGCATAATGTTGCCGCGGCGGTCGTCGGGATTGACAGGCGGATCAATAGCCGCACGCAATTCAACCGCCGCTGACGCGGGCGCCTCGGCAGCTTGCGCGACTCGCCGCAAATGCCATTGCGGCGTGATGCCCATTTCGCGCAGCATCAGTGCGCGGCGTTCATCGCTGGTCATGGTTTATATTCCAGCACGATCGCATCTTCACGGCCCACGGGCGCCGGATAATAATTACGCCGCACGCCGATCTCGCGCAAACCCATTTGCGCGTACAGCGCGCGCGCACCAGCGTTGGATACGCGCACCTCGAGAAACAACACGTTTAAAGAATTCTTATTAATAAAATCAAATACATACAATAATAGCGCACGCCCCCAGCCGCGCCGCTGCCAGGGCGCGCCGATGCTCAAGTTCAGTAAATGCGCCTCGCCCGCGCCGGCATTCACCACGGCGTAGCCCGCGATCACGCCGTTGTATTCGAGAACCCAACAGTGACTGCCGGCGGCGAGTGAATCGACAAAGTTGCCGCGCGTCCACGGATGGGTGTAAATCACATTCTCGATCGCCACCACCGCGTCAAGATCGGCTGCACGCATTGGGCGGATGTGTGGCGCCGAGTCAAGTTGCGCGCGCATCACAGATTATCTTTCATGCGTCATCAGCGCCACTTTATCGCGCACATAATGCGGCGCGGCGCAAGTCGCGGGCATGCCGCCACCGCGCGCGAAGACCGGCGCGGCGAGTATTGCCACGTCACGCGCGCGCGCGTGCAGCGCTTCATCGATGCACGTTAACGCGGCACCGTAACGCGCGCTCAGTTTATCGCGATAGGCGCCAAAGCCGCTGCCGCAAGCGAGCCACCCGTCGCCCGGCAGCAACGGCACGGCATCCGGCGCGTAAACGCCCGGCTCCTGCACGGCGCACCACGCGCCATCGATTTTTTCGTAAGCGGCTTGATACACCTCGCTCATGCGCGCATCGACACAACACGTGACGCGCGGCGAGCCGGCGGCCTCGGCCATCGCCTGCAACGTACCCACGCCCACCACGGGTTTATCCGCGCCAAAAGCCAACCCCTGCGCCACCCCGCACGCCACCCGCAATCCGGTAAACGATCCCGGCCCCGCACCGAAGGCGATGCCGTCAACCGCATGCAACGTCGCGCTGCAGGCATGAAGCACGTCGTGCACCAGATCGAGCAGCAACCCGGATTGGCGCTGCCCGGCGAGGATTTCGCGCTCGTGGATTTCGCCGCCGCGCCATAGCGCGACCGAGCAAAAATCACCGGAGGTTTCAAGCGCGAGTATGTTCAAGAGGCGTTCCATCGATGCGCACCGATTTTAACGCCCGCGCCCACTTTGGGCTAACATGCGGGCTTTCTCAGCGGATAAGCCATGCGTGAATACCGGATAGCCGCCATCCCCGGTGATGGCATCGGCGTGGAAGTGATTGCCGCCGGCCTGAAAGTGCTCGACGTGCTCGCCGCGCGCGACCAAGGTTTCAAGCTCGCGATCGAACACTACCCGTGGAGCAGCGATTATTACAAAAAGCACGGCCACTACATCCCCGAAGGCGGCCTCGATCAACTCAAAAAATGCGATGCGATCTTCTTTGGTGCGGTGGGCGCGCCCGACGTGCCCGACCATTTGTCGCTGTGGGGCTTGCGGCTGCCGATTTGCCAGGGTTTTGACCAATACGCCAACGTGCGCCCGGCACGGGTGTTGCCGGGAATCACCAGCCCTTTGCGCGAAGGCCAGGATATCGATTGGGTCGTCATTCGCGAAAACACCGAGGGCGAATATGCCGGCCACGGCGGGCGGGCGCATCGCGGCCTGCCGGAGGAAGTCGCCACCGAAACCTCGATATTCACCCGCGCCGGCGTGACGCGCATCCACCGCTTCGCTTTCGAGCTCGCGCGCAAACGCCCGCGCAAGCACTTGACGCTGGTCACCAAATCCAACGCGCAGCGCCATGGCATGGTGCTGTGGGACGAGGTTTTTTACGAAGTTGCCAGAGGCTATCCGGAGATCGAAACCCAGCGCATTCTGGTCGACGCGGTCACCACAAACATGGTGCTAAAGCCGTGGACGCTCGACACCATGGTCGCCTCCAATTTGCATGCCGATATTCTGTCGGACTTGGCCGCGGCGCTGACCGGCAGCCTGGGCATCGCGCCCACCGCGAACTTTAACCCCGAGCGGCGCTTCCCCTCGATGTTCGAGCCAATCCACGGCTCGGCCTTTGACATCACCGGCAAGGGCATCGCCAACCCGGTGGCAACCTTCTGGACGGCATCGATCATGCTCGAGCATCTGGGTGAACGCGAAGCCTCGCTGCAGCTGATGAAGGCGGTGGAAGCGGTCACCGCGCGCAAACTGCTCACGCCCGACCTGGGTGGCGAGGCCACCACCGCGATTGTCACAGAAGCGGTTTGCGATGCGCTTTAGCGCGGTGGCACGGTCTAATACGGGCCTGTTACAATAAGTGCATGTCTCATAAGGCATTTTCACGGCGTTTCAGCAAATCCGCGAATGCGGGAACGTCATCCACGCGCGGTTGCCGCGGGGGGTGGTCCTTGGGTATTGCTCCACCGGGAGAGCGCAGCACTTGAAGCAGTTTTTTTCGTTCGTCGAATCGCTGATCACCGTCGCGCTGGTAATGGCCGGCGTGGCGGGCATCAGCTATCGCACGTTTCGCGAAGACGGCTGGCTTTCGCAGGGCCTAGGCAAGGTCGCCGATGCCTACTTGAGTTATCCGATTATCGCCATCGCGGCAACGATTGCGCTGTTTTTTGTCTACCGCTCATTGCGCGACCGCGCGGACCGCAGCAGCGGCGGCAGAATGTTTGACTACGTGGTCTACGGGCTGATGGCGGTGGGCATTTATTTCATCGGGCATTTCGTGCTGAAAGGCACGCTCTAACGATTAGAGCTGCTCCACCGTCACCGGAAACAACGCCGCCAGTTCATCCACCGCCATCACGTGATAGGCGCTAAAGCGGTACGCCGGCCCGGTCACCACTTCCGGTGGCGTAAACGGAAACGCGAGATTACCGCCGGTTGAAATGCGCCCCGGAAAGCCGTGATGCAACGTGAACTGCTTGAACACCGTTGCGACGGCCTTGGCGGCATCCGCGGTCTCGGCGATGATTTCCACCATCACAAACACCTCGCGCGGCAGCTCGCGCGGCGGCCCGCCCCATTCGAATACGCCGTCGATACCGTAGACGCGGTGATATACCTCGTACTTTTCCTTCACGGTTTTGGCCGTGAGTTCGCGCACGGTTTTTTCCACCGCGGGCAAAATCTCCTTCATCGCCGCGATCGCGCGCGGATCGGCGCAGCCGGCCAACATTAACGCGCGCTCGCCCACCTTCGCCGCGCCCTCGATTTTCACGGTGAACTGCTGCGCCGGCGCCCAGCGCGCGCCGGACACGCGCGTGCGATGCGCGTCGAGCTGTTCGTATTTCGCACTGTCGACATGGAGCGTGCCTTCGGGCTCGTAAACGCGATACGGATCGCCCTGCTCGTAAAGGCTATGCGCCGCCACCGACATCGGCGAGGCGTTGCGGATGGGGTTCATGCTATCGACGATGAAGCTACCGCCCCCGCTTGTTTCAAGCGTGCCGAGCAGCGCATCGCGCCCGCCCGGCGTGGTGCACAGCGAGGCACACTCGACGATTTTCGCCATGTGCATTGCCGGGCCCAGCTCGTAGCCGAGCATGCCGGGGATCGCCGCATAGACTGCGGTGTCGCAGGCACGGCCCGCCACCACCACATCGGCGCCCGCGGTGAGCGCACGTTGAAACGCCTCGATGCCCATTTGGCCGACGAGTTGCGTCGAGGCATCGACATCGGCCTCGGTGAGATCGGCGATGGCGCCGAGTGATTTGACCTTGCCTTGGCGGATGGCGTGCTTGACCACATCGCGCGGCATGTCGGCGCGGATCGAGGCGAGCTTGAAATGCAGGCCCTCGGCATGCGCAATCGCGCGCACCATATCAAGGACAGCATCAAGATGCGGCGCCGCGCCCGCGCAACCCGCGGTGCCGATCAACAACGGCACGTTATGCGAATGCGCGCCCTTTAACACCAGCGCCAGATCGCCGCGTGTTTGCGCCTCACTGGTGGCGATGTTGCCGCTGCCCAAGTAATACGGCCCCGGATCGATCGAACCCATGTCGCAGCCGATGAAGTGCGGCTCGCGTTTCAAGCCTTCGTTAAACGCCGCTTCCGGCACGCCATAACCCAGCTGCCCGGAAGCCGACAACACACGCAGCGGTTTGAGTCCGTCCGCGGTTTTCACTTGCGCGCGCAGTCGTTCGATGGCGCTCATATTTCAATCTCCAACAACGGCCCGTGCTGCTGCGCGCCGTAAACATCGCGGTCGCCCGGGTTGCCCGCCACCACTTTGCGATCCATCGAAATCTTGATCGCCATCGCCGGTGCATACGGAATGAGTTCGACTTGTTCCGGCTTTAAACCGTAAAGCGGCGCAATCGCTTGCGGCTGCAACGACGGCGAATTCAATGCGCGTTGGTAACCCGCTTCGTCGTTGAACAAGATGTCGAGCGTGAGCGTGGTCGGGCCGGCGTTTTTGCTACGGATGACTTTGGCAAGGTCGATCAGCTTCATTTTCGTAAGTATTTGATTTTATTCACTTTTATTCCGTCTCTCCAGCGAAGACTGGAACCCAGGTAGTAACTCGTGCCGAAGGCGCGATTATGGTTTGCTGCGCAAAGAAGTTACAACTTGGGTTCTGGCCTTCGCCAGAACGACGAATGCGGTCATCAAGCGCCACTTGCAGCGACACCAATCAAGCAACCAACACAGCCTTTTCCGAAGCAAGACTTTCAATCGCCGCCGTATCGTACCCCAACGACACCAACACCGCGCGCGTATGCTCCCCCACCTTGGGAATATCCAACCGCGTGGTCAAGCGCGCCCCATTCATTTCCACCGGTAACCCCGGCACCTTGGTCTTGATGCCGCTCACCGGCATGGTCACCGGCGCAAGCCCGCCGCTTTTATTCAAGTGCGGGTCGTCGAATAAATCTTCCGGCTTGGCAATCGGCGCGAACGGCAAGCCGAGCTCATCGCACTTGGCCATCAACTCGGCCCTACTCATTTGACCGAACATCTCGGTCACCACCGGCAAAATCCGTGGACGCGCTTCGACGCGCTGCGGGTTGGTTTTTAACGCGGGATCGTTTAGCCAATCCTGCTTGCCAAACGCTTCGCAAAAGACTTTCCATTGCGTGTCGGTCACCACGCCGACGAACACCAGTTCACCGTCACGCGTTTTGAAGTTGTCGTAGAGCGCCCAGGCGCGGATGCGGTCGGGCATGGGTTTCACTGGCTTACCGGTGACGAAGCCTTCGAGCATGTGCTGGCCCATCAAAAACGCGCAGCTTTCATACAGCGCGCTTTGCACGTACTGGCCCTCACCGGTGCGTGCGCGCTGGTGTAGCGCGCCGAGGATGGCCATCGCGCCGAACATGCCACCCATCACATCGATCACGCTCGCGCCCGCACGCAGCGGGCCGTGACGCCCGCCGGTCATGTAAGCGAGCCCACCCATCATTTGCACCACTTCGTCCAAACCCGTGCGATGGTCGTACGGCCCCGGCAAAAAACCCTTTAACGAACAGTAAATGAGTTCGGGTTTAAGTTTACGCAGCGCGGCTTGGCCGAAGCCCAGTTTATCCATCGCGCCGGGGCGAAAATTTTCAGTGACCACATCGGCGCTGGCGATCAACTTCATCACCGCTTCGTGCCCGCGCGGCGATTTTAAATCGACGGCGAAACTTTTTTTATTCCGATTGTAGGTCGGAAAAAACCCCGCGCCCGAGGCGACCAGTTTGCGCGTGTGGTCACCGTCGAGCGGCTCGACCTTGATCACCTCCGCGCCCATGTCGCCCAAGATGAGCCCGCAGGTGGGGCCCATCACCACGTGGCAAAACTCGACGACGCGGATGCCCGCCAGCGGCAGCGTATCGCTCATTGAGTCTCCAATATTTGCGCAAGCTCCATTTCGCGCGCGTCCTTGGGTTTAAACGTCGGATCGGCGCGTACGATTTTTTCCGTCCAAGCGTGGATCTTGGCGTCCGACTTGGAAAAATCCATCGGGTCGCCGTGCGGCTGCGCCACGTGCCAGGGCGTATCCATGTATATCTCGATGAAGTTGCCCTCGGGGTCGGGAAAATAAATCGACCACGCATTGCCGTGGCTGGTCTGACGTATGGTGGTAATGCCGCGCGCTTTCACTTTTTGCGCGATGGCGCGTATTTCATCCAGCGTTTCCACCTTGAACGACAACTGATTCACCGTGCTCGGCCCATCATCCTTGCGCCCTTGCACCAACACGAACTGGTGATGCTGCGTGGGGTTGGCCGACATGAAAACTATCGGCGCCTTGCTGCTGGTGGACAGCCCGCGGTCGGTCACGGTAAGGCCCAACACCTCTTGGTAAAAGCGGATCATCGGCTCGGCATCGCGTACGTAAATGCCGACATGGCTAAGTTGCGGTTTCATGGCTGTCCTCCGGTGAGGTTGAAAGCAGCGTACTCGACATTCGCGTGAAAGCGCGACATCATACCAAGTACCAAGCTCGCGTATCGTGCAACCACAACTTTCAACCATAAATCGAAGGAGACTCACCATGAGTGAAATCAAACGCCGTCACCCCGGCCCCGTGCTGTGCCGCGCCGTCGAATACGGCAACCTGGTATTCATCGCCGGCACCACCGCGGACAACAAAGCCGCCGACGCCAAGGGCCAAACCGAGGAAATCTTGAAAAAAATCGACGGTTTCCTGGTCGAGTGCGGCAGCCACAAATCCAAGATTCTGTCGGCCAACGTGTGGGTCGCCAACATGAGCGAAAAACCGCTGATGGACGCCGCTTGGACGGCTTGGGTCGACCCCAACAACAAGCCGGTGCGCGCGTGCGTCGAAGCCAAGTTGGGCTCGGCGGATACGCGGGTGGAGATTATGGTCACCGCGGCGAAGTAAGCATCGAAAACCTGAGACGCAGATTAACTACAAAAAATCCGCGAAAATCTGCGTTAATCTGCGTCGAAAACGCTTTTGAATTTGAGTAACAAACATGACCGACATCACCTACCACACCCCCATGAAAAAACTCTCGGATGCCACCGAGTACAACGGCATCGTCTACACCGCCGGCCAGGTGTCCGAGGATTTAACGCTGGGCATGAAGGGCCAAACCGCCGATGTGCTGCGGCAGATCGATGCGTTGCTCGCCAAATGCGGCAGTCACAAGTCGCGCATTTTGTCGGCGACGGTGTATGTCACCGACATGGCATTAAAGCCCGAGATGGATGAAGCGTGGATGGCGTGGGTGGATCAAGCGCGCCCACCGGCACGCGCCACGGTGGAAGCGCGCTTGGGCGCCAACGTGCTGGTCGAAATCATGATTACAGCAGCCCAAACATAGCCAAAAAATATTCAATTAAATCAAATACTTAAGTTATGCTATCGGCGCGGCGATGGCTGCAATTGTGGCAACGCTGCGGCGTGGCGCGGCAAGCCGACGGCGCGCTCGCCGACACTTACGCCGCGCTGGTGAAACGCTACGCCGAAGCGCAGCGCCACTATCACACCGCGCAGCACATCGCCGAGTGCTTGGCCCATTTTGAAGCCGCAAACGCGCTGTGTGAACATGAAACGCAGGTCGAAATCGCGCTGTGGTTTCACGACTCGATTTATGAACCGCGCGCCAAGGACAACGAAGCGCAGAGCGCCGCCTGGGCCGCCGCGGTGATGCGCAACGCGGGTTTATCCGACGTCGCGCAAACGCGCGTGCACGAACTGATCATGGCGACGCGGCACGATGCGCTGCCGCTCAAACACGACGAGCAAGTGCTGGTCGATATCGATTTGTCGATCCTCGGCGCGGATGTGGCGCGCTTTGACGAGTACGAGCGGCAAGTGCGCGCGGAATACGCGTGGGTGCCGGGCTTTGTGTTCAAACAAAAGCGGCGCGAAGTGCTGCAAGGCTTTTTGGAGCAGCCGTCGATTTATTCGACCGCGCACTTCAAGGATAAGCTCGAAAAAAAAGCGCGCGAAAATCTCGCGCGCTCCATCCTTGCCAATCGATAAATGGTCATCAGACCATTTATCGCTCTAACTTCCCCTCTCCCACCGGGAGAGGGGTCGGGGGTGAGGGAAAACAATTAAACGTGTGGTGGTAGGGTGCGCATCGCGCACCGGCTGCGGGTTTGGGGCGTACCACGGTGCGCGGTGCGCACCCTACAAAACTTAAACGTTCGCTGTCGCCTTCCCCGACCGCACCTCGATATTGGCCATGCGCGCCAAATCGCGGTGGATGCGCGCCACGCGCTCAATCTGCCCCTTGGCCGGGAAGCGCTCATAAAAGCCCTCGACACGGAACGAGCGCATTTGCTCGTGCCACGGCAGGAGCCGCTGTTCCCAGCGCTTGACACGGCCGTCCAAGGGCAGCGCGTCGTTACGCGCCAGGTCGGCGCAGACACGGATCATCGCCTTGATGGTGACCGGGCGGGTCACCATGTAACCGTCGTGATCCCACGCATCCCCCCACACCTTTTCGGCGGCCTTGAAGAAATCGCGAATGATTTCGTAATAACGTTCGCCTTCGCGGTATACGTTGGTGACAGTACGGATTTTTTTCCAATCCGCGGTAATCCAGCGGTGCAGCTCGTTAAACAACTCGGCCTGCAAAATCCACTTGTCTTGTTGGCTGCGACCGCCCAAGCGGTTGATGCGGTAGCGCAGCGGGCTGTCACCCTCGCGATAAAGGTCCTCCACCAAGCGCGCGGCAAAGCGCTTATCCGGGTCGGCCCAAGACACACGCTCATATAAATCAATGAGATGGCTCTTGCTGATGCGAGTGGTGGTGGAATTGATAATCACGAACATTTCAGCCGCGAAATCCTCGCTGCGGCCGTCAAAAATCACGCACGGCACGTTAATGCTGGCGGCCTCTTGCGGATGTTCCTTCAAGTAAAACCGCAACGCCGCCAGGCGGTGTTGTCCGTCAATAATCAAGTACTTGGAATCAGGCTCCTGCATGTTGCCGACATTTTCCTGGCCGGGCAACGCGGTAAATCTCAGGGTTTCAGAGGTAAACAACAGCACCGTGCCGGGAATCGGCGGCTGGCTTTGCGCCATTTCGTAAAAATTGCGCAGCGCTTTCACCTTGGCGCGCGATAAAGAACGCTGAAACGCCTCGTCATTACGCTCCACGCGAGCGATGAATTGCGCGATTTCGTCGTTTTGCGGTATAGACTGCGCGGCGATCTCTTCTCCTTCGCCGTAAAAGCGGCTGATAAAACGCGCTTTTTCCAGCACCGCCTTCGCCGGGTAGCTCGCAAAATAAAACAGACCGTCTTTTTGACGTATCCGGGTAGCTAGCATGTTGCGTCTCTCGTCCCTGATTCTTATAGGAAAACTCGCGCCGCCGGCTGCAAAAGCGGACAAGCTATTCTAACGTTGCACGAGAGGTAATGCGAGCAAGTTGTTGATAGCGGCCAGATTACGAACCTTGCCGCCCACTTGGCAGCACATCAGGATGCGGTTAAATCACATTAACAGCCCTACCGCAGATAAAAATCACAAGTTGTTGATTATATTGATATTTATGTTTTCAGGATATCCAGCGGTGCAAACTTGCCGCGCAGCGGCGTCTGGCTGTCCACGCCCCACCAGCTTTCAAGCACTGTGGCGTAAATGTCGCGAAAATCTAGCGCAAACGGTAGATTTCCGTAGCCATCCAGTTGATCCAATGCTGGCGCCGGACCGTAGAGTCCGCCCTTCACCTGCCCGCCCAGGACAAAGTGGCTGCTTGCAGTACCGTGGTCGGTGCCGGAGGAGTTGTTTTCGCGCGCGCGGCGCCCAAATTCGGCATAAGTCACCACCAAAGTGCTATCCCAGCGGCCCAGCTCGACCAAGGCGGCCTTGAGCGCCACCAGCCCCTCGGCCAAGATCCTGAGCAATCCGGCGTGCGCGCCGAGTTGATTACTGTGGGTATCAAAGCCATTTAAGGATACTTTTAATGCCGCAACGCCGGAACGGCTCGCCGCCACCTGCGCGGCGGCGCGCACCGCATTGCCAAAACCCGTTTGCGGGAAGGCGGTTTGGAAGCTGTGCTGGCTGACCAAGCCTTGCGCCGCCTGCACGATGTCGTGCTCCACCCGCAGAATATGGTTGAGCGAGGCGTTGTGCGACAGCTGAGCCGGCACCGCCAGGCGCGACTGCTGTAAAAACTGCTCGGTATTGGTCAGCGAGATGGTGCGGGTGCCTTTGCCGGCGAATGGGCCCAATTCGGGGCTTCCCACCACCACCGCATCCGCCGCAAACTCGCGCGGCACCGGGTTTTGGGCGAAGGCACGCGTAAGCCACCCCTCTTGCAGAAACTCGTTGCTCCTGGAAGCGGTATCCCAGATTTCAATCGAGCGAAAATGCGACAGATTGGGCCGCGGATACCCCACCCCGCGCACCACCGCCAGCTCGCCCGCTTGCCACGATGCCATCAACGGCGCGAGTGCGGGGTGTAAACCGGCGGCGGCATCCAGCTGCAGCACTTGATCACGCGCTATCGCGATGCGCGGGCGCAGTGCCGCATACTGGGCATCGGCGTAGGGAATCACCGTGTTCAAGCCATCGTTACCGCCTTTGAGCTCGATCAGGATCAGCGTCTTTGCGTAATTCGCACCCGCGGTTTGCGTTTGCGCCAGCACGCCGGCCGGCAACGTCGCCAACACCGTGATACCGCCCACTGAGTTTAAAAAATCGCGTCGATTCATGGCCTGCCCCTACTTCAGTTGATACACCGGGTCCTGCGTCAGACGCCGCACCATTTCGATGCCGCTCGCATCCGGCGGCAGTGCGTGCCGCGGCGCCATCGCCAGCACCTGGCGCTGCACCTGCGCCACGTCGCTGCCGGCCAGACTCATCCAACGATCGGTTTCGAAATACAGTTGCCCGAAGGCGCGCTGCAAGCGCTGATTCATTGCGGCGCCGGGAGTCATCTCGGGCGCGGGCGCCGGTGCGTTCGCCGCCATCGTTGTCACCATTGCCGCCATCGCCGGCGGCGCGCGGCCCGCTTCCGACACGAACAAGCGGTCAAGAAACTGCTTGCGCGCGAGCAACGTGCTGGAATTGATCCACGCCTCGCCGCCCGGCCAGCCGCGGACGTTGGGCGGCGCGAACAGATTTTGCCCCAGCCGCCCCACCACCAGCGCGAAGGGCGCGACATCGGTGGCCGCAAACTGGAACTGGCGCAGCGTGCCGGCCACCAAATCCACCGGCGATTTCACCAGGGTAGCGCGATTTTGCGGCGCGTAAAACGCGTCCGACATCAGCATCGCGCGCAGCGCCGCGCGCACGTCGTAACGACTGTCGCGGAACACCGCGGCGATGCGTTTCACTTCCGCCGCGTTGGCAGCGTTAACATCAGGCGACACGAACTCGCGCCACAGCTTGCCGACGATGAATTCCGCGGTCTGCGGTTGCTCCAGCAAAATATCCAGCACCGCCTTGCCGTCGAAGTTGCCGCTCCTGCCGAGGACGGTTTTAACGCCATCGTCGTGCACCTGCGGGCGGAATAAAAATTCGCCTTTTTCCGGGTCTACGCCCAAGCCGGTGAATGCGCGCGCCGCTTCCTTAACGTCACGCTCGCCGTAGTGCCCCTCGCCCAGGGTGAACAGTTCCATCACCTCGCGCGCGAAGTTTTCGTTGGGCTGGCCCTTGCGGTTGGATGCGCTGTCCAGATAAATCACCATCGCCGGATCGCGCGCGATCGCGTGCAACAACGCGCCGAAGTTGCCCAGCGCGTGCTCGCGAAACAACAGGTTTTGACGATACAGGTATTGCGACTGGCGCACCTTTTGCTGACTCGACACAAAATGGTTGTGCCAGAACAGCACCATTTTCTCGGTAAACGGCGTGGGCGTAGCCACCATCTCCTGCAGCCACCAGCCGCGCATCTCCAGCACGCGCGCTACATTGCGGCGATTCCACAGCTGGCGCTCCTCGCGCGTCATGTTGCGCAACGCCTGCGGCGTGGTCACAGGCTCGTTCACCCACGCCGGCGCGGGGGTAACCCGCGGCGTGCTCGCACCGTCGAGCAACCGCTCGACGGCTTGCGCGCGGGTTAACCGGGCAAAGGCTTCGATCTGCGCCGGCGGCGGCGCAAACACCGTGCGGCTTAACAAATGCCGCGCATCGTCAAAACCCAGCGGGGCAGCGGCCGGCGCAAGCGTCGCCGACGCGCCGAGCAGCGCAGCCGTCAGCGCGCGCAGTATCGTGATCGGGAGCATGGTGTCATCCGCCTAGAGCGCGGTGGAATCCTGGCGCAAACGGCCACGTTCATGGCGCGCCGCGAGCGCGGCGCTCAACTCCTGCATTGAGATGAGACCGTCTTTGTTGGCATCGATGGCCTCAAAGTAATGCAGCATGCGCGGCATCGCTTGCTCGACCTCGGCGCGGCTGAGCAAGCCGTCGCCGTCGCTATCGACGCGCTTGAAATACTGCTCGAAACGCGCTTGGCGCTCGGCCTGACACTGCTGCGGATCGGCCTGGCACTGAGTGCGGCGCTGCTCGATGCGCGTCTTGATTTGCTGGCAACGCTCGGCGTTGTCCTTGCACCATTGCTCGCGGCGCGCGATAAATTCCGCGCGGCATTGATCCGGATCGGCGCGGCATTGCTCCACGCGCGCCTTGCGCTCGTCGGGGCTTAGGCGCTTGCCCTCGGTCACGCCATCGGCGGCAACCGCGGCGAGCGGCAACAGCGCCGCGATCAAAAACTGTAAGTATTTGATTTTAAACGATTTTTTCATTTTTCCCTCGAGGCTCAAAAAACCGGTGATTAGCGCTTGCCGCGATACAGCTCACGGTTCGCCTTTTCCACATCGCGCTGCAACTGTCGGCGATCTTCCGCCGACAGTTGCCCGCGCTGCGGCTGTGGCGCGGGCGGTGTGCGCACTTCGCGCGGCGCGCGCCCTTCATTGCGTTGGCCCTTGCCGGCACCCTGCGCTTGCAGGCTGAAGGCGATGCCCTCGAGCGATGAAGCCGTCACCGGCTGCATCACGAGCATGCCGCCCAACAATAAAATCGCCATCCTGATTTTCATGGTGCCCAGTTCCCTGTCGAAAAATGTCGCCGTGCTTACCCTGGCTGCTTTCGCTTTGCCGCACCCGCGCCGCGCCGAACCACGCGGTCCAGATGAAAAAACGCCGGCGCCACTGCAAAGTTGACCCATGCTCACACGCAGTTGTAAACAGAGTGCTACGCAAGGCCGCTTTTGTGTAACCAGGTGCAACCCCCGCGTGACGCAATGCACAGCCGCGTCAGAAGTTAAACTCGTTGCTATCGTAACGCGTTTGGTCGGCGCCCGGCAATCGCCGCGCGCAAAGGCAAATTCCTCATTTGTAACAATTTGTTACCATGCTACCGGCGGCGCTTTGCGATACCGCAAACTGGCGCCGCATCAGGTCAATGTCTAGGATAAACGCATGAGCGAACCCAAAACCCGGATCATGGTGGTGGACGACGATGCACGGCTGCGCGAGCTTTTGAACAAATACCTCGCCGAGCAGGGTTACGCCGTGCGCACCGTGGCCAATGCCACCGACATGGATCGCTACCTGGCGCGCGAGCGCCACGACATGTTGATCCTCGATCTGATGATGCCGGGTGAAGATGGCCTCGCGATTTGCCGGCGGCTGCGCGGCGGCAACAACAACATCCCCATCATCATGCTGACCGCCAAGGGCGACGAGGTCGACCGCATCGTCGGCCTCGAAGTCGGCGCCGACGATTATTTGCCCAAGCCGTTTAACCCACGCGAATTGGTGGCGCGCATTCAAGCCGTGCTGCGCCGCCGCCCCGCCGCCGGCCCGCCGGGTGCGCCCACCAGCGAAACCGAAATCGCCGAGTTCGGCGAATTCAAGCTAAACCTCGGCTCGCGCACCCTCACCAGGAACGGCGCTGAAGTCACCTTGACCAGCGGCGAATTCGCGCTGCTCAAAGTGCTGGTGCAACACCCGCGCGCGCCGCTCTCGCGCGACAAACTGATGGAAATGGCGCGCGGGCGCGAATTCGGCGCGTTCGACCGCTCCATCGACGTGCAAGTCTCGCGCGTGCGCAAGCTGATCGAGCCCGACCCCACCAAACCCGCGTTTATTCAGACGGTGTGGGGGTTTGGCTATGTGTTTATACCGGATGGCAAAGAGAAAGCGTGAAGGGTGAGGCGTTAGGCGTGAGGCGTAAACCCCACACACGCGAGCGGTTACGCCTCCCCCCTCACGCCTAACGCCTCACGCAACAATGCTCTGGCCCCAAACCCTGCTCTGGCGCAGCGTGCTGTTGATCGCGCTCTTGCTGGTGATCGCGCATCTGGCGTGGCTGCATATTTTTCAGATGTCCACGCGCGAGCCGCGCGCGCGCCAGGTGTCGCAGCAAATCGTCAGTGTGGTGAATTTAACGCGCGCGGCGCTGGTGACCGCGGAGTCCTCCAAACGCTACGGGCTGCTCGGTGAAATCGCCGAGCGCGAGGGTATCCAAGTCTACATTGGCACGCCCGGCGAGACGGTGGCGCCGCTGCCCAAGACCGCTTTTTTCGAATTTGTCGAAGCGGATCTGCGCGCGCACCTCGGGCCGGACACGCGTTTTACCCTGAACCGCGAAGGCGTCGACGGAATTTGGGTGAGCTTTGACATAGACGGCGACGGCTTTTGGGTGCTGATGCCCGAAGCACGGCTGGTCGCCGATACGCAATGGCGCTGGATCGGCTGGGGCGCGCTGGTATTGCTGCTGGCGATGGTGGGCGCGTTTTGGATCGTCGCGCGCATCAACCGGCCGCTTAAAGCATTAACCGACGCCGCCGCCCAATTCGGCCGCGGCGCGACACCGCCGCCCGTGGATGAATCCGGCCCGGCGGAAATTCGCACGCTGTCGCACGCGTTTAACCAAATGGCGATCGACCGCAAAAAACTCGACGATGAGCGCGCGCTGCTGCTCGCCGGCGTGTCGCACGATTTGCGCACTCCCCTGGCGCGCATCCGCATCGGCGTGGAAATGATGGACGACAAGGGTGACGCGAGCCTGCGTGCAGGCATCGAACAGGACATCAGCGACATCGACGCGGCGATCAACCAGTTTCTCGATTTCGCGCGCGCGGCGTCTTCGGAAGCCGCCACGCCCAACGCGAGCTTGAACGAACTGGTGGCGGGGCTTGCGCAAAAATACCAGCGCGCGGGCAAACCCGTGCGTATCGAGTTGGCCGAACCGGCGCCGCCGCCGCTGCCGCTGCGGCTGATCGCAATGCAACGCGTGGTCAGCAACTTGATCGACAACGCGTTGCGCTATGGTGGTGATAGTGGTGATAGTGGTGATAGTGGTGATAGTGGTGATAGTGGTGATAGTGGCG
>Ga0194132_10006198_pt1 | contig 18731 bp, 18 predicted proteins | sample TA2KigOf80mmetaG_FD_148612 | JGI IMG/M metagenome (GOLD analysis project Ga0194132, IMG submission 148612) | Freshwater microbial communities from Lake Tanganyika, Tanzania - TA2015054 Kigoma Offshore 80m | ecosystem: Environmental > Aquatic > Freshwater > Lake | place: Tanzania: Lake...
AGCGTTTTCAACTTGAGCGGGGTGCCCGTTTCGTCGGTCTTTGCGTCCGGCTTCAGGAACGCGTCCATGTAGATCACGTCATACTTCTGATCAGTGTTGCTGAGCAAATCGAAGGCGTCCTGGGTGATGATCCGGACGTTGCCAGCCGTCTTGACGCCAAAATACCGGTCGGCGATCTTGACCACCTCGGGATCGATCTCAACGACGTCGACCTTACAATTGGAATCGTATGCCTTCAGGAAATGAACCATCGATCCGCCCCCCAGACCAACGATGAGAACCTTTTCCTGCTTGGGGCGAAAGGCATAGCTAAGGAACATATATTTCGTGTAGCTGATGAGCAGATCGTGGGGGCTTTTCAGGTTTACCTGCGATTCGATGACTTCATCCCGGTTGTCGCGGACGAACCACATCGTGTACACGGTTCCGTTGCGGGTAATCTTGATGTGGGAGTACTTCGAGCGAGCCTCATAAACGAGGCGTTCGTCGCCGAAACCCTGCTCGTCGTCTTTGGGGCCCCCGTTGGTGGTGGGCGGCGGCCAGTACCAGACGGCGATGGCGCCGCCAACGACAAGAACCGCGCCAATGAGCACCATCCGCGCCGTGTTCGTTCGATCCATGTCCCACTCCTTCTTGATCAAAGAGCCGCGCAAGAGGCACGCGGTCGAGCCGCGGCATCGTGCGCGGCTCTTTCATCCAGGCTGAGTTTTGCGGTTCGTGGCCGGGGTCGGTACTCCGACCCCGATGAATCGCCGTGGAATAACCCGGGTGGGAGTACCGACCCCGGCCACGATTTCGATTTTGGACGAATCGACTCAAATTTCAGCCTTGACCAACCACTTGCAGTATACTCCGCGCTGTCAGATTGCCACAAGACCGATCAGGGCTTGGTCTTGATGTAGGGTGCACGACAGGGTTTGCAAATGGTACGGGAGGGCGAGGCTCCTGCCGAGCCGCGATCCGGCGAAATACTCGATTTCGGACGAGTAACCAGCCGCTTCCGACTCGGCAGGAGCCTCGCCCTCCCGAAGAAGGCCACGCAGACTATGTCGTACACCCTGGATTTCTTGCAATTTCGCCGGACCCAGGTATGATAGCGCCCATCGTCGCCCGTCGAGGGAGTGTCCGAATGAATCCGCAACCCGACGATCGTCCGTCGTTTTTTCAGACTTCCGTGGGCAGGGTCGCGTGCGTTGTCCTCGGCATCCTGGCTTTCGTCGGGATCGCCGTTTACTTCGCGAATCGGCCCGAGAACGCCAACGGCAAGGAGAAACCGCAGCCCACCGGGAAGACGCCGGTCATCTTACTGACGGGCTTCGAACCGTTCGGCGCCGGCAAGCCGCTCAATCCATCTTGGGAGGCAATCAAGGAACTCGATGGGCAAGCGTGGAAGGACTACAAGCTCGTTTGCAAACAGCTGCCCGTGATCTGGGGCGCGCCGCTCGAACACCTGAGCAAGAGCATAACGGCACACGAACCCGTGGCGATCTTCTCCTTCGGCCAGGGCGGCCCGGGCGCATTCGCATTTGAGAGCAAAGCATCCAACGCCCGCGCTAAATACCCCGACAACGCCGAGAAGCTGCCCGAGAAACTCAAGATCGTCGAGGACGGCCCAGCCCAAGTCGATGCAACCATCGCCTGCGCCAAGTTTGCCTCGGCTCTCAAGGAAAAGGGCTACTCCACGCGCGTATCCACCGCGGCCGGACGCTATCTTTGCGAGGAAACGCTGTACACGCTCGAACATCTGAAATCGACCAAGAAGCTTGACGCTACCGTCATGTTCTGCCACGTCCCGCCGCTCGGCACGAAGATCGGCAATCAAGAGGTCACCGCCGAGTATGTGCGGCGTTTCGTGCTCGATGTGCTCACAGTTTGGCACGAGGAATACCAGGGGGACAAGGTAGCACGCGAAAAAGACCGCAAGGACATCACGCAGTTCATCAAGCGCTACTTCTCGACTTGGTCGAATCAAGACATCAAGGGCTACGACGCGTGCTTTGCCATGGAGGCCGTCATTCAACACATCGACGAACGCGGCAATATATCAACCACGCTGCGGCCTGAGTTCATCGCCAGCCAACGCGAATATCACCGGACGGCGCCGTTCAAGACGACCGAGGTCGCTGAGAGCATCGATATTCGCTTCGAGGAAAAACTGGCACGCGTCGTGGTGTATTGGAAATTAACCGCTGGGCCACGACTGGATTACGGGTACGATCACTTCACCTTGGTGCGGACGTCCGACGGCTGGGCGATCGTCAATCTCGTGTTCTACGGCGTTCCCGCGCCGAAGCAAAAGAAAGCAGGCTAACTCCGCTTGCGGCGTCGCGCTTGCTCGGCGCCTCACGCTCGCCCGATGATATACCGGTGCGGATCGACTTCTTCGCGCAAGATGCGCAATTCCGACTCGGTCGGCGCCAAGGTCGTGGCGAGTTGGCCGTGCGCGGTGATTGCGAAACCGGTGTTCGATTGCACTTGCTCCATGGTGACGCCGGGATGCAGGCTGAGCACTTCCATACGCTTCGTTTGGTCGTGATAACCCATGATGGCCAGATCGGTGATGACGCGGTAGGGCCCCGTTCCCGGCGCCAAGCCCGCTGCCTCACGGGCACCTGGGCCGGTCAGATAACCCGGCGTGGTCAAGAAATCGACCTTTTCCACGAAACGGCGCTTATCGTGATTGGTCAGCACTAGAATCCGCCAGCAAAACGAGGCAAGATCATTGGCCCCGCCGCTGCCGGGCAGACGAATTTTCGGCTTCTTGTAGTCCTTGCCGATCATCGTGGAGTTGAGATTGCCGAACGCGTCGATCTGGGCGCCACCGAGGAAGGTGTAATCCATCATGCCGCGCTGGCAGGTTTCCATGACGTCAGCCATGCTGGTGGCCATGATGCCGCGATAGAACGTGCGCGAGTCGCCGACAGAAATGGGCATGGTGGGAAGTTGCGGCCCGACGCCGCCGGACTCAAAAAAGACGACCAGGTCCGGCGCGTGCGTCCGCTGCGCCAGCATCGCCGCCGCGCAGGGCGCACCGGTGCCGACGGCCACGGTGCGTCCGTTCTCCAAAAGGCGAGCGGCACAGCAGATCATCAGTTCCATCGGGTTGTATGTTGCCGACATGGTCTCCTCGCCATAGCGTTCGCGCGGCGGCTGAAAGCGATTAGTCAACTGAGCGGTATGGCCGGCAACCGCTTGAACTTCTGGCTCGCCGGATCGAACATGATGCCGACGGATTCGAGGGCCGTCACACCAAGCAAAGGTTCGGCATTATCGGGGCCAAGAATCACGCGCCCCGACGTGATGTCTCCCATGAACTCAATCACGGCATGCCCGAATTCGCACTCAATCATTGAGCCATCGGCGAGTTCATACGTCATTTTCCCGACCGGCTCGAACCCGGCCTTGCGCAGCGCCTTGCCGGGCGCCAAACTATCTGTGGCGCCCGTGTCAACGAGAAAATCCGCTTCGTATTTCTTGCGGCTCTTCTGTGATGGTTTTAGCATTAGGGTAACGTGGACTAAGTCCATGGCGTTCACCTTGCAGGGCGACTACCCGACCTTCTTGTCCGGTGACTTCAGCGTGCCGGACACGCCGCGCAAGATCGCAGCGAAACGGCTTTCGATGCTCTGCACATTGTCCGTATCGACCTTTGGCGGCATCTGACCGACCAGCGTCGCCTTGAACTTGCCGTACTCGATGGTGATCGTGTGCGGATTGGCGCCGGGCTGCTTGCCCGATTTGGCGGGCAGTTTTTGAAATTCGTTCTTGGCCAATAGGCCGATAATCGCGCGCAACTCTTTGTCGCTCAGTTTTCCCTTATCCTTCGGCGTCAGCTTCTGGCGAAAGACGCTGGCGGTCGCCCATGTGCCGTCCGGCTCAATCGTGTACTCGACGCCGGTGAAGCCCGCGAAGCCTCCTTGCAACTGCGTGATCTTGAGTGCGTGCGCGAGTTTGCCGTCCTTGGTGAGCGGCTCGTCGCCAGCGCTCGAAAAACCGACAACAACGGTCAAACAGAGGCCAGTGACAAGATAACGCATCGCTGTGCTCCTGATTCGATTCGCGTTCGCGGTGCGAACGTGAATCGTAAAGGTGAGTTCCTATTTCCCTCGGTTCAGCAAGAATTCTTCCTGCCGCAATTTCTGCAAGCGCGGTAGCCCACCGCTCAACTGCAGGTACTCGCTGAAATCACTTACTCCGAAAATGTACTTATCGATGAACTTCTTGTATTCCGCCTCGTCGGCCTCGGCCTCCAGCCATTGGTGCAAGTGCTCCTCGTCCGAGAAGTACTCGTACGGCATATTGCCCGGGTAGCTGCCGAAGGGAACCTCGCAAACCGCGTCGACGCAGAAGAACGGAATGAGCGTCCGCGTCGGGTCGCCGCGGATGTCATCGTTGGGAATGAGCCGTTCACAGGTGACGATCAACTTCTTGGACGCCCGTGCCAGATCGAAGTCGGCCACGCTCGTGCCACGAATCCGGCAGTTGCCGTAGCGATCGGCCTCGTGGACATGGATGACGCCGACATCAGGGTAGCAGGCGGGGACGGCCAAGAGCTTCTCACCGCTGTAGGGGCAGACGATTTCCTTGCACGGACTTTTCTTGAAGGTGTCGGTGCCGAGCATGGAGCGCATCGGCAAGAACGGCAGCCCCATGGCTGCTGCCTTGAAGCGGACCGCCAGCGAATAGTTCGACCACTCTGTACTCTCAACTTCGCCCGATTCCATGACGCGCCGCGCATGCGGTGACAGCCCTCGTGCCTCCAGGCCGACAATGTAAGCGGCGTCGACACGTGCGATCAGTTTGCCGCGGCCTGTGAGGTTCCCGGCGGCAAGAATCTGGAAGTCGTGCGTGGCCGTGTGTCCCGCCAAGGTCAGATTCTGCGGATTCTGGCGGACGATCTCATGGCACACCGCGCTGGGCAGACGGTCGGCGCCGAATCCTCCCACGGCGAGGTACTCTCCGTCTTTGATCAAGCGTGCCACCGCGTCCTTGACCGACATGAGTTTGTCGGTCATCGATCTGGGCTTGGTGTGAAAAAACTCACGTGCACGATTGGCCGACGGGTCGGCATAGAGAGGACCGTCGCCGTTACGAAGTGGCGTGGACATGGAAGATGGCGCCCGCTTCGCGAGAGATGAGAGTAGAACCGTACCGAGGCTCACGCCTCAAACTCGCGCAGCAACTGGCGAAAACGCGGGTCCTTGCGCACAGCCAGCAGGTCGCGGTCTTCGCGAAGATATCGAAAATCGTCGTATCCGAGCTCCAGGGCCTTGCGCAGCGCCCGCAGCGCCGGCTCGACTTTCTTGAGCAGGGAATAACTGCAGGCGAGGTTGTAATGAGCAAGGGGATCGTGTGGCCTTAAAGCAACGAGACGCTTGTCGACCTCTAAACCTTCCGCGAACGACCCCTTGAGTGTTAGGTTGTTCCCATGCACGCGCAACACATCGACAAAGTCAGGATTGCGGCTGAGAATCGTCTCAAAGAAATCGAGTTCGAACTCCAGTTGGCTTTGCTCCGCGGTCCGCGCCGGCGCGGCGCTGGAGGAGGAGGCGACCTTGTTTCCCACCGGCTTCCCTGGACTCGACATCGCAGCCCCCTCTACATTCTGTTGCGTCCACTGCATTGTGACCCATTCAATCCATTTCGCAGTATAACGGACGCCTCGCCACCTATCAAGGGATCACCGACCAGATCGATGGGCGGGCGGCGCGAAGTGATGAAAATCGGACACGCGGCCTGTTCGCGCAGCAATTTTGCGCATGCCGCTCGCGGTCAATCTTCAGAGTCATCTCCATCTTCTTCCTCGTCATCATCGTCGTCGTCGTCCTCGTGGTTTTCGTCGTCGAGGCCTTCGTCCTCATCGAGATCGTCTTCATCTTCGTCGAAGTCGTCGTCTTCAAAGTCCTCGTCAAAGTCCTCGTCTTCCAGGTCCTCGTCGTCGAAGTCCTCATCCTCGAAGTTGTCTTCGTCGAAGTCGTCGTCGTCGAGATCGTCGTCGTCGAGATCGCCGTCGCCGTCCTCCTCATCTCCGTCGTCAAAATCCTTGTCGCCTTTATCGCCGCCGTCCTCGTCCTCGTCCTCGTCGTCGTCCTCGTCGCCGTCCTCGCCTTTCTGCTTCTTCTTGATTTTTTCAATTTCGTCGGCGTACTTCCCTTTCTTCTTGACCTTCTCGACTTCGTCCTCGAATTCGTCGGCGTCTTTGCCTTTCTTGGCATCGTCATCGTCGTCATCGTTTTTGGGCTTCTTGATACGACCGGCCTGTGTAGGCAAGGCATCCGGATCGGAGTCCCGCCATGGCGATGCCGATCCGCCAAATTGGGTCGAGGGTAATAGTTTCTCGGCGTGCATTCCGTGTTCCTCTGAGTGAGAGACATGTTCGGCCGACCGGCGTCAATGCCCTGGCGCGGCCCCGTTTTCTTGGCGTTAAATCGTAGTCATTAGGTAGTAAATGTTTTTGACATGTCAAGCGGTTTTGGCAACCCCCTTTCGGCAGGTTTTTTGTCGAGAAGTCCCTGGGTGAGGTCCTGCGAATCCTGGGGATCGGAGTACCTCATCCTGGGGCTCCCGCCAGACCTTTACCCATTCAATTCGACGGCCTCCTCCCAATGCTCGTAGAGCTCGCGCAGGACGGTCTTGGCGTCCTCAAAGGCCTGCGCCGTCTCTTGCACTTTGGCCCCTTCGCGGTACAAGTCCGGCGACGCGAGTCGGGCTTCCAGGTCTTTCACGAGCGTTTCCTGAACGGCAATTTCCGCTTCGAGGTCGTCCACCTTCCGGTAGGGGAAACGTCGCTTCCGCTTTGCCGGCTTGGCCTCTACGCGCGGCGTTTCCCTTTCTGGGGTCCTCAGCTCCGCCGGCGCCGCATCCCCTTCACGCACGAGCCGCATCCGCTCGTACATGTCGTAATTACCATAGATGATCGAAACGCGTCCAGGCGCCTCGAACACCAAGAGCATATCCACGACGCGATTGAGGAAGTAGCGGTCGTGGCTCACCACAATGGCGGTTCCGTCGAAATCGGCCAAGGCCTGTTCCAAGGCGTCGCAAGCCCAAAGATCGAGATGGTTGGTCGGCTCGTCGAGGATCAGCACGTTGACCCCTTGAGCAACGAGGCGTGCGAGCGCCGCCCGACTTCGCTCGCCGCCGGAAAGTTTGTCGACGGCTTGATAGACCTGATCGCCGACCAGGCCGAAGCGGCCCAACAAGTCGCGCATCGCTTGCTCGTTGGCGTCGTAATCTTCGTTGGGCCATACGGCGCGAATCACCGACTTCGATCCGTCGAGCGCCCTGAGTTGCTGATCGTAGTAGCCGAACTCGATGAGATGTCCATGCTTGACTTCGCCACGATCGGGTTTTTCCTGGCCGAGAAGAATCTTGAGGAGGGTCGTCTTGCCGCAGCCATTCGGGCCCATGATGCCTATGCGTTGGCCTCGCCGCACCGTGAATGTGAGCTCGCTGAAAAGCGGTCGGTCGTAAGCCTTGGACAGTCCATCGGCTTGCAGTATTATGTCGCCGGCGCGGCGAACCTGACCGAAGTGCATGCGCGGCGTATCGATCCAGACCGGGCGTTCGACGCGCTCAATCTTGTCGAGTTGTTTCTGCCGGGACGCGGCCTGTTTGTGCAGCTGACCATAATGCACTCGGCGGATGTATTCTTCCTGTTTCTCGATGTATTCACGCTGCGATTCGTATGCCTTCATTTGCTGTTCGTAGCGCTCGCGCCGCAGCCGCCAGTAGGCATCGAAGTTGCCCGGATAACTCTGGATCGATTGCGAGCTCATCTCGAAAACCTTGGTGACGACCTTGTTGAGAAAATAACGGTCGTGGCTGACAATGAGCATGGCTTCAGGCTGTTTGGCAAGATATTCCTCCAGCCAACGCGTTGCATCGATGTCGAGATGGTTGCTCGGCTCGTCGAGGAGCATAACGTCCGGGGCAGCAAGAAGCAGCTTGGCCAGCATCAGTCGGCTTTGTTGACCGCCGCTGAAAGTGTCGATGGAGCGCTGAAAGTCCTCATCGCGAAATCCTAGGCCATGCAGCACCGACTCCACATGATGATCAACGTTGTAAGCGTCGTGGAAACGAAGCATCTCGTTGAGGCGATCGTAGCGTGCGGAAAGTGCTTTTTTTTGCGACTCTTCCGTGGCATGCGCGAGAGCGTCGGCGGTGGCCACGAGGTCATCGTGCGCAGCGACAAGTTCTTGCAACGCCGTGCGCGCTTCGTCGAACAGGGTCTGTCCCGGCGCGAACTCCGGCTGTTGCCGAAGAAGCGAAACACGAGCGCCGGCATGTAATCGCACTTCGCCGACGTCGGGCCGATCGAGCCCGGCGAGAATGCGCATCAGCGTGGTCTTGCCGACGCCGTTGGGGCCGACAAGCCCGACGCGTTGGCCGGAGTAGAGTTCGAAGCCAAGCTCTTCAAAGAGCGGCCCGGCATCGAAGCCGCGCGATAGTTGATTGCAACTGAGCAATAGCATGAAGCTATTGTAAAAATGAACGCTCGAACCGGGCAAGCGGAGTTGGCCGAGATGGCAACGGAACCAAGAAGACCAAGGGGGGCGCCAAAATGAGTGGATCCCTTGGTCCCCTTGGTCGTTGCATGGCCCACGTAACGCGGTACGTTCGCGCGGCGCTTCGCGGGCGGCAAACGAGGGTTTTGCTACATGCCCAGCAACCGGCAGGCGTCGGCGTGGCCGGGGGCGGCGTAGCCGTAGCCGCTGGCGGTGACGCGGGCCAAGGCGATCAGGTAGCGGTTGCGGAACGCCGGACGGACCGAGTTGTATTCCTCGACCGTCGTGCGATAGAACTTTTCATGGTGCAACGCGCCGTCTTCGCTGATCGCGTATCGGCGGAGCAGGTCCCATACAGGGCCAACCGGCTGATTCGACGCAAGATAGCGATCGGTAATCGCGGCGGCTCGAATCTGGCTATTGGCGCGAATCGCGTCTTCGAGCGATGGCAGCAAGCGATTGACGGGGAGCTTGCGGACTTCGTTCCGTGCGTCTTCGCGCGGATAGGGCTGCCAGTTGAGGAAGTTGCCTCCTCGCTCGGCTCGATCGCGGGCGGCCTGCCAGGCGCCCATGACAAGGCAAACGACCTTATGGCGAGCGTTGCCCGCGCGGGAGAGATTCCGCCAGGCGTTCGACGAATCGCAGGCATGCACGCCGATCGAATCGCCATGAATGCTGCCGGCCGGCTTGTTCGGGCCTTCCGCATTGGCTCGCCCGTTGTCGCGCAGGACGAGTTGAATCGTCGCCAAAGAAATCGCTTCGGAGATGGCGTTCGGATCGATCCCCTCGGCCAGGGCGGCGGCGACGGCGTCGGCGGCCTGCTGCGGCGTGCCACGGAAGATCGTCACGCTCATGGCTTCAATCCACTGATCATTCACCGCCCGCGTGCCTAGCTCTCGGCCAATCAAACGATGCTGATCGAGCACGCGCGGAATGGCTTCACGCATCGACGTGTGATACCGCACCTGGTTGGGCTGTTCAGCGCGAACGCAGAAGCGGACCGATTGACGCAACAGCGTGTGCGCCTGATCGCGGCCGATGATGCTCATGAGGTCCCAGCAGCGATATGGGAACACGATGCGATGCACGTCGGCGCCGTCTTCGACTTCGTAAAGGACATTGTTAAGCGCATCTTCGGGCGTCGCGACCATTCCGGCGTAGAGACGTTCGCATTCGGCGAAGTTGTTGCCTCCACGACGCACGACGCACGGCGTCGCGCAAAACCTCACCGGCGGGGCGCCCGTTCGGAACATCAGCGGCTGTCACGGGCCGCAGAATTTCGTTGCGTACGCCGCCGAATTCCTGAATGCGCGTTGCATTGCGGTGAATCACTTTGAGCACCGGCAAAGCACGTTGGGCCTCGGGCATTTCCTGGGCCATGTAGTAGGCGGGCGCAATGGCCATGATGGTGTGGAAGCCGACATAGTCTTCGCCGCCGAAGGTACGAGCGTTGGCGAGCGCCGCTGCGGCGACGACATCGCACAAGCTCGTGCCGCCGCGCAGACGTTCGACCACTGTGGGGATGAGGCGAACCGCGGGCGTTTCTTGCATCAGGGTGACGAGCGGCTCCAGGTTGCCGAACGTCAATCGCTCCGTTCCTTGCTGGGCGAACGCCGTCGAGAAGCCGAGGTCTTCGGCCAGGCCGGCGCCGACGCTGGCGACGACCGCGCCGACGCCGACGTCCTTGAGAAACTCACGCCGTGTTCGTGGAATCATGGGATGCTTCCGCGAGGAGAGTAGTCGCGCCGGCCGGCATCCTCGCACGCCAGCCAGTGGAGTGGAAGCTTGAACATAGCCTATCCGAAGCGATTCAGGAATGCAAATGGATTCCGTAGGGTGCGCCAAAGGCACGGCGTGGCGAGGGGACGGTGCGTTTCACGCACCCTACTTGGCCGGGGTCAACCGAATCGTCCAGGTGGCCTGGCCGGCGCCGCCTTGTTGGGTGAACGTGAGATGATCGAAGAGTTGGAGTAAGCTGATGACGTTGTCCAGGTTCTTCTTGGCGTCCTTTTCGTTCATGGTCGCCAGGATATGTTCCCGGCGCTGATCGAGCAGGCGAGCGAGTTCCGGCGCGGAGATGCGTAGGATTGGCGAACCTTTGCCGTCATCGGGCCGCTTGTCGTGAAGGCGAAAGGTGGTGATCGATTCCGGGCTTGTGGCAAACAGCAAGTAGCCATCCTTGAGTGCCCAGGCTGGACGGAACCCCTCCGGGAAGTGCTTGTTGCCGTCGAGGAACTTCACTTCGACCTTGTCTTGCATCACCATTTTCATTTGGATCGGCGAATTTGGATTCTTCTCGTTGTGCTGCCGAACGATGATTCCGGTGAAGAATTCCACGAGGTGGTACAGAGTTTCATCGACACGGCGTTTATCGTCGCCGCGTTTGACGGCGACGGCGAACATGGCTTGCGGGAGAGCTTTGGCGTCCTTGGCCGGAAGCATGCATACGCCCCAGTCGGGTCCAATGTTCGGGAGGTAGTCCTGAAATGCCTTGAGCAGGCTTTGGTCTTCCTTGGGAGCGAGCATCGTGATCGCGTCAACGGCGACGGCGAAATCGGTCTTCGTGGCAAAGGTCAATATGGAGCGCTCGGGGAACCGTTGCCACAGGGCGGATGTGCCCATCGTCTGTGTGAAAGCGCTCTTGGCCCAGACGGTCAGCCGTTCGACGTTGGCCTGGATAACGATGCGAAGTTCGGCTGCATCATGAATCGCGGCCGAGATGAAGATGGCGTCCAGCCCTTTCCAGTAGCCGGCAAGAGGATCGTCTTTTTTGCTCTCTTGAATGACTTCCGCGTCGAGCATGCGCGGATTCACGCACAGGGTCAAGAATGCCGAATCGACGCCTGCTCGTTGAAAGCGCTTTGTCCAAGTGGTGTCACGCGATGCCGATGCCCGGCGATCGAGCAGCGCTTTCACCATTCCTTCCTTGGTCGCGATGACTGCTAAAGAATCCGTTACGGCGTAGTATTGCGCTTTGTTCTTTTCCTGACGGCGATAATATGTAGTGCCTTTGTGGTCGAGCGCGGTCACCTCGAGCTTCTTGGCTTGGATCATCGCGTCGTTGAGCTTGTCGACGACCTCGATGAATCGCTTGGGTTTTTGCAGATGGAGAAGAATCAAGCCACTCTCGTCGTCGGGATTGTTCTTCGGGCCAGGCGAGTAGGCGAGGACCACCATGTCGCCGAGGATCTCATCGCGCAGCGTCTCCCAATCGAGGCCGAGATGGGTTTTCATGTCGGCCTGAAAGCGCTCCAGTTGCTTGATTTCGGAAGCATCCAGGTAGGATCTGCCGAGAGGTGATTGACGAAACCGTTTCAGCCAATCGGCGCGTTCCCAGCGCTCGGCGTTGCCGCGCAAATCGTGCATGACGACACAAACAGCGAAATCATCCGGAAGCAGGCTTAACAGGTCGGGGCGAAAGGGACGCTGTGCGTCAGCGAGCGGTACTACCGCGAGGAAGAATGCCAACGAATAGAGCACGCGGAACATGAGCATTACAGGTGCAAAGGTCAGTGCCTGAAGCGCCAGCAATGCCCTATTTCGCTAACGCTTCAGGCTCTGAAGGTCAGTTCTTTTCCCCGGCCAGATCGGGCATCGGCAACTCGCGAGCAAAGAAATCGAAAGCTCGGCGAGCATTGCGCATCACGCTGCGAACGCCGTCAGACACCTCTTGACCCGCATCGCGCACGGCTGGGTTCATCGGAAACTCCGGCAATGGAACGGCGTCAAGCGGTGCTACCGCCGTCAGGACCTTGGCGTGATCGCGCGTTGTGTCGACCCAGCGATCTGTGAGCTTGGCCAGAGGGCTGGGCACATCAACTCGCGTCGGCGCCTCTTTCGGGCGGTCCAATTTGGGCGCCGGCGGAATGTCCTTCTTGCTGTTGTCAACTATGGTCGGGTTGGGCTTGTTCTCTGTCGCCGTTGGGCGTGGAATCCAGTAATACGCGAGAATCAACCCGACGATGACCGACGCGGCCAGCGCCAAGGTCAGCCAAACACGGCGGCGCAGCTTGTCATGCCGTTCGTCGCGATCTTCAACGATGAGCGAGGTCATTTTCTTCGCGAAGTCGGCGGACGGTTCGGGCGTTGGATCGTGCTTCAGCGCATCGAGCAACTGCTGGGCGGCGGCATGCTGTTCCCGACAGTCCGGGCACTGGCTTAGATGCGGCTCTACCGTCTGGGCCGGGATCGACTCCCCGTCCAGGCGCCGCTGCAACAGTTCTCGGCATTCAAGGCAGTTCATGTTCAACCTCGGAAATCATCCCGCGACGACGAAGCCGATCCAATATCTCCAGCCGCGCTCGATGCAGCCACGTTTTCACGGTGCCGATCGGTTTCTCAATCGCCTCGGCAATCTCCTCGTACGGCATGCCGCGCTCGTGGTACATAACAAATACGCTGCGATATTCCCATCGCAATTCCACCAGCGCGTCACGTATTTCTCGCACCAACTCCGCCCCATCGTCCGTTGGGGGGCTTGCCGCCGATTCTTGCAAATAATCGGCTGTTTCAGGCAGTTTCGATCGCTGCGTCATCCAGGTACGGCAGCGATTGATGGCGATGCTGACGATCCAGGGCCGCAACGGTCGCGTCGAGTCCCATTTTTTCAAGCTGCGGAAGATGCGCAGAAACACTTCCTGGGTCACGTCCTCCGCGTCGTGGCGATGGTGCAAAAGACGAACACATAACCCGAAAACGTCGGGTTGAAAGCGTTCCACAAGTGCCTGAATCGCGGATTCCTCCCCTTTCAGGCACCGACGCACCAAGTTGGCATCCTCAGCCGACACGATGGTTTCTCGCCTAAGAATTGTACCTGCACAACGGGAGGCGGGTTTCAGGGCACGGATGTTTAGCCGTTCGCCTCTGGCGAGCGCGGCACTCGCATTCGTCAAAGGCGAACGGCGAAACCGGATGTCATTGGCGATCCAGTGCCTTCTGCATGAGCTCAAGCACTTCCTCGACACATGCATCCTGGAGCCGTTTGCCCTTATGCTGAAGCGACTCCGTGACTTGGATGGCGACGTCCTGCATGCGCTCGTGCGTCTCGTCTGAGCCGCCGACGAGGAGGAATTCTTCCCCCTTGGTAATGCGTTTGTGGCCATCCTCATTGTCCAGACCGACGCCGAGCAGGCCGACTACGGGTGCTTTTTCCGCCTTGGTTCTTCGGGCCACGAGCTTCTCCGTTTTGATTCGTTTCGCTCCGCGAAGGAGCAGGGCAAGGCAACGCAACAATTCAAGTGTGCGGGCTGTGGCTATGCGAAGCAAACCCTTCCAAGGGATCGAATCCGACTGAGAACCCATGCAATAGCCATATCCATTATACGAGTCAGAATCGGTAAAAAGCTGTCGCTCAAATTGCCTCCTTGCATCCGCGCCGATTCGGCGGTAAAATTCGTCCTTTGGTGGGAAACGATGGTTTCAATTCACTTGAAGGACATGGGGTAACGCCATGCCGCTTTTGGAATTCGTCAAGGGCGTCTATCAGGGCACGCGCAAGGAACTGGTCGGCGAGCGCATCGTCTTTGGCCGCAACGCCGACTGCCATGTCATCATCAATGCCCCGGCCGTCAGCCGCGAGCACGCCGTCATTCGATTGATCGGCGGCAAATACTACATCGAGGACATGAACAGCCGCAACGGAACCGAAGTCAACAACGTCAAGATCAAAGCTCGTACGCAGCTGAAGGACGGCAACTCGATTACCATCTGCGGCAACACGATGAACTTCTTCGAGGCCCCGCCCAAACCCAAGCTTCCAGATCATCTTTCGTCGTCTGCGATTCGCCTGGCGAAGGAATCCGCGGAACAGCAACAGCCGCCCGACAACTCCACCGTCGAAGCGACGATTACGCCGTCGAGCAGCAAGCAAATGCTCGAAGCCCAGCCGGCAGAACGGCTAACGATGCTACTCGACATCGGCACGGAGTTGACACAGACCATTTGCAGCGAAGACCTCATGCCGAAAGTTGTCGAGAAGCTCTTCCAGGTGTTCCGCCAGGCCGATCGTGCGTTTATCATTCTCAAGGAAGAGGGCAAGCTGATCGCCAACGTGGTCCGTACGCGCCGCGAGACCGACGACGACAAGACGAGCTTTAGCCGCAAAATCGTCAATCGCTGCATGGACACGGGTCAAGCGATCCTGAGCGAAGACGCCAGTGCCGACGCGCAGTTCGACATGTCGCAGAGCATTGCCGATTGCAAGATTCGCTCCATGGTCGTCGCGCCGCTCTTGAGCCGCAGTAATGGCCAGGCGTTTGGTGTGATTCAGCTGGATACACAGGATCACTTCAAGAAATTCACCCAGGACGACCTACGACTCTTGATCGCCGTGGCGGCGCAGGCCGGCGTCGCCATGGAAAACGCCAAGATGCACGAGACGCTGATCGCTCGCGCCGGCCTGGAACGCGATCTGGAACTTGCCCGGCGCGTGCAAAAGAGCTTCTTGCCGAAAACGTTTCCTACGGTGCCTGGGTACGAGTTCTTTGCGCAGTACGAGTCGGCCCAGGAAGTCGGCGGCGACTACTACGACTTCATTCCGCTTCCCAACAACCGCCTCGGCGTTATGATCGGCGACGTGGCCGGCAAGGGCGTCCCTGCGGCGCTGCTCATGGCGAAGGTCAGTTCGGATGCCCGCTTCTGCACGCTGACGGAGCCATCTCTGGGCGTCGCCATCGGCAAGCTCAACGATCTGATGCAGGAAGCCGGGCTGCTCGATCGCTTCGTTACCTTCGGCGGTTGCATCTTGGACCTCGGCCAACATACCGTGACCGTCGCGAACGCCGGCCATCAGCCGCCGTTGATCTACCGCGCTGCAACCAAGACCTTCGAAGATGGCTGCACCAAGGATCAAACCGGGTTTCCTCTGGGCGTCATGGAAGGAATCCCATACGAGACCAATGTCTTCTCGCTCAATCCGGGAGATTGTGTCGTTCTTTACACCGATGGCGTTTCTGAATCTAAGAACACGCAAGAACTAGATCTCGGCGTCGACGGCGTTCTTCAGGCGATCAAACAAGTCGAGAAGACGCCGAAAACGATCGGCGTCACGCTAGTTGAAGCTGTCCACAAGCATGCCACCGGCCGCAAGCCGCATGACGACATGACGGTCGTCGTTTTTGGGCGGATGTCGTAGCGAACGAGCACGCAGCGCACGCAAGCGCCGGGACTTGCACGCGCTGCGTGCTCGGATCGGGAACAACCACTCATGCCGATCTTCGAATTCTCGAAATGGGATGGCTCCCAACAGTTCCGCCCTCTGTCCGCCGATGCCGTCTTCGACAAGATCGCCGAGCACCTCATGGAATACGGCGATTACGTCCTGCGTCAGCTCGAACATCTCGACGACGAAAACCCCGAATTGCTCAAACTGCTCATCAAGGAGGGGTACCTCGAGAAAGATGAGGAGGGGCGCTACGCCATCGCGCCACGCGGCGTGCGGCGCATCGAGAACAAGGCACTTGATGAGCTGTTCACGATCCACCGCAAGGACACATCCGGCAAACACGCCACCGAACACAAAGGCGCCGGCCAGGTGCGACACGACGACAGTAAGCCCTACGAGTTCGGCGATCCGGTCGCAAATCTCAACCTGCACGAGACGCTGAAAAACGCCGTGACTCGCGAGGGACAATCGCCGCGCGACCGCGAGCCGGGCAGCGTGAATCTGAAGGAAGAGGATTTCGTCGTGTACGAAACCGAGTATCAAACGAGCTGCGCCACGGTCGTATTGCTGGACATGAGCGGATCGATGGCGCGCTATGGCAAATACTATCACGCCAAGAAAGTTGCCCTGGCCTTACAGGGACTCGTTCGCAGCCGCTACACCGAGGATCAACTAAAGGTGATCGGCTTCTACACGTACGCTTCGCCGCTCACGGAACGATCGCTCCTTCATTCGGCGCCGAAGCCAGTAAGTATTTTCGATAGCCGCGTCTTCCTTCGCGTCAATCTCGATGCGCCGCCCGATTTTGTCCCGGAGCACTTCACGAATATCCAGGCAGGCCTAAAGTTTGCTCGGCAACATCTGCAAAAGCAAGCCGCATCGAACAAACAGATCATCTGTATCACCGACGGCGAACCCACGGCGCATCTGGAAGGCCGCGAGCTTGTCCTGATGTACCCGCCCAGCGAGCGGACGGCGCGATCGACGCTGCAGGAGGTAAAGGCCTGTGCCGCCGCGGGAATTCAGTTGAGCACGTTCGCGTTGATCGAAGACTATTTTTATCTGGGTCTGATGAATTTTGTCGATCAGATGGCCCGAGTGAGCCGGGGATTGGCGATATACTGTAATGCGGGCGAGTTGGGCGGCGCCGTGCTGGACAGCTTTGTGCGCGGCCGCCGCTCACGAAAGAAGCTGGCATGATGTAAGACGCCCCCAGGGTGAGGTACGTCGATGAAGTAGTGTAGCGTGCGTGAAGCGCACCTTCCCCGAAACGGTGCGTTTCACGCACCCTACGACGGCGCTGCTGACGGAGGAATCCATGACCGACACGATGACGCTGCCGGAAGAACAAACCGAACAGAAACGAAAAGTTCAGCCGCCGTACCATGTCATCCTACTCAACGACGACGATCACAGCTTCAACTACGTCATTCACATGCTTCAAACTCTCTTCGGCCATCCGCCGGAACTGGGTTACCAGATGGCGTATGAAGTGCACACGAAGGGGAGGGTAATCGTCGCGACGACATCGCGAGAGAGGGCTGAACTGAAGCAAGAGCAGATACATGCCTTTGGGCCCGACCCGCTGATTCCCCGGTGCAAGGGAAGCATGTATGCCGAGATCGAGCCGGCGGAGTGACGGCGCGTAACGCCACGAGCACGCGGTGCGAGCAAGTTTTTATCTACACTTGCTGGCGCTGCGTGCTCGTGGCATTGCGTGCTCGTCGGGAATCGCTACCTTGCCAGCACGCTGCGGTGCATCACCGCGTTCTGCCGCGATGGATCGCAGGTGTCGTGAAGCATGGATTGGCCCGTCTCGTGCCGAATCACGGTCGAGCCCTGCGTATCGAGGCGAACGGCATTGCCTTTCTCGGCCTGGACGAGGAACGCGTGGACCGCTTGAGCATTGGCCGGGATAACATGCCCGTCGCGCCGCTCGGCCAACGCTTCAACCGCTGTTGCACGAATCAGCTTCGGCCACAGCTTCTGAAGGACGGCGTTGGAGCCATACACGTCGGCGGATTGCACCTGGCCATTGATGACGACAGCGAAACCGATGACGTCGTTCTTGCCTTCGAGTATCGGCGCCAGATTCGTCAGGTAGTGGTCGACCGCTAGCTGAACGCGATCCTGCTCCAGCGTGAGCTGCAAGCTCGTCGGCGACGCGGGGGCCTGCACCGAGCCGCCGGCGTTCTTGGCAATGTTGGTTTGCAGCGCCCGCACGTTGTCCCAAACCTCCGGCTGCGAGTTGCGATACGCGGCCAACTTCAGCGCTCGCGTCGGCAGCTGCTCGTTGGCGGCTGCGAACGACGCGCTCGCCTCATTGCCGCGGGCATGCGAGCGCCCCTGTTCCACGCACATCGCCATCACCGGGAAGTTCTCCGTCTTGGCGGGGACGAGCATGTCATAGGGGAGCGTACGATCCTGGATGCCCCCCTTCACAATGTCGCCGCCCTGGATGAACAACGTCGCGTTGCTGCGGTTGTCGATCCGGAGTTGATGCGTGCCGTTGTCGCGGACGGCAACGAGATTCTGTTCGATGCCCTCTTGCAGAGTAATGACGTTCGCGCCAGGCATCGTTTCCTTGCCGTGAATGAGGAAGATCGTCAGGTTGCCGTGCGAATGCGGGGCGGACAGGGCGTAATCCTTGGCGGGCACAACGCTGCCGCGCGCCTTCGGAAGCTCAGCCGGGGCAATGTGTCTTTCCACTGGATGGGCGGCATCGCCCTCGATGACCTGGCAGAAATCGGCGTTCGCACGGCGCGATTCGGTTAGATAGGGCCAGGCCACGACCAAGCCGACAGCGGCGAGAAAAGCGGCCGTAACGACCGAAGCAATGGCGATGCCGAGAGTTTTGGGTTGCATGAAATGCCTCCGCGCAGAAGGTGATTGAGGACTTGCAAACCACCTCCATCATACGCAGGCAGCCTGGATAATGCAAATGGTTTTGCCATCCTCCGAGGCCATTGCGAAGTTACTCCGTCTCGTTCTTTCTCAGGCGGCAAGGATGTCGGCGAACGCCGTTCCCCCGGTGATTGCGTAGAATCACCTCGATTTGATGC
>Ga0194132_10006201_pt1 | contig 18718 bp, 13 predicted proteins | sample TA2KigOf80mmetaG_FD_148612 | JGI IMG/M metagenome (GOLD analysis project Ga0194132, IMG submission 148612) | Freshwater microbial communities from Lake Tanganyika, Tanzania - TA2015054 Kigoma Offshore 80m | ecosystem: Environmental > Aquatic > Freshwater > Lake | place: Tanzania: Lake...
GGTCGCCGCATGAGCGCGATACAGTGCGAAGGAAAAACCATCCGGGAGATCAACCGCGCCATTCGCCATCTCATTGCCGAGGGCGCACGCGAAATCCGATTGTCAAACCCTTCGGCACGCCATAACTTTGCGGTCGGACTCGTCGCCCCTGCCCATCTCACGATAGAAGGCAGTGTGGGCTACTACTGCGCCGGGATGATGGACGGTCCGACGATCTCCATCCTCGGTAGCGCAGGGTGGGGTGTGGGTGAAGGGATGATGGACGGTTTGCTCGTCATCGAAGGCAACGCAGGCAATGGCGCCGCCGCCTCGATACGCGGTGGAACCGTGGTGATCAAAGGCGACGCCGCTGCCCGTACCGCCATCGCGCTCAAGGGCGGCACGGTAATCGTAGGCGGCAATGTAGGTTATATGAGCGGCTTTATGATGCAGAAAGGAACCCTCATCGTCTGTGGCGACGCGGGCGACGGTCTGGGCGACTCGATGTACGAAGGCAACATCTTTATCGCAGGCGGCATCTCCGAACTCGGACACGATGCCGAAATCCGCGAACCATCGCCCGAAGACTTGGCAATGATCGCCACCTATCTCGACCGCTACGCTATCCAGCATCCGGGCGCATTCAAAAAGGTGGTTTCGGCCCGACGGCTGTGGAATTTCGACAAACGCGAATGGACGCTATGGAAAAACGCGCTGTAGAAGCGTCGCTCCGAAAGGGCGCGCTGTGGTCGCCTCAGGCTATCGCCGAGGCACAGGAAAAGGCGGAACTCGGACGCTATCGTCTGCGCGGTTTTGGCACGCTGCGTCCACGCCCTCTGCCTTCGTTCGACGATCTTACCTTTATTCCCTGCACCCTGACCCGGATCCCACTCGAAGGATACCGGGAAAAGTGCGAAACCGCCACCACGCTCGGCGCGCGATTTGCCCAAAAACCCATCCGGCTCGATATCCCGGTCATGATCACCGGGATGAGTTTCGGCGCGCTGTCCTACAACGCCAAGGTGGCGCTCGGTCGCGGTGCGACACAGGCCGGCACGTCGACGACCACAGGCGACGGCGGGATGTTGCCTGCCGAACGGGAAAACTCGCAAACGCTGATCTACGAAGTGCTCCCCAGCCGCTACGGGTTCAATATCCACGATCTGCTTCGAGCCGACGGCATCGAGCTGACGATCGGACAGGGTGCCAAACCGGGAACCGGCGGGCTTCTACTTGGCTCCAAGGTTTCGGAGCAGATCGCCGGGATGCGTGACCTGCCGATCGGAGTAGACCAGCGCAGCCCGTGTCGGCATCCGGATTTTCTCGGTCCGGACGATATGATCTACAAAATCGAAGAATTCCGCGAAGCCACCGACTGGCAAGTGCCGATCATCGTCAAGATCGGCGCGGCGCGGGTCTATGACGACGTAAAATTAGCAGCCAAGGCCGGCGCCGACATCATCGCCATCGACGGGATGGAAGGCGGAACCGGCGCATCACCCGACATCCTGATGGACCATACCGGCATCCCGACGCTGGCCGCGGTATGCGAGGCACGGGCGGCGCTCGAAGAAATGGGGCTGTACGGCATCGTCAACCTGATCATCGCCGGCGGTATCCGAAGCGGTGTAGACGCCGCCAAGGCCATGGCGCTCGGTGCGGATGCCGTCTATATCGGGACGGCGGCGCTGATCGCCATGAACTGTAACAAACCCTTGTATATCGAAGACTATCAATCCATTGGCGCCGAACCGTACGCCTGCCACCACTGTCATACCGGACGCTGTCCCGTCGGCATCACAACCCAGGATCCCGAACTGATGAAACGCCTGCCCATCGACGAGGCGGCGGAACGGGTAGCCAATTTTCTACGCGCCACGACCATGGAAATCCAGATGATCGCGCGCGCCTGCGGCAAAGCCGACGTACACGATCTGGAACCCGAAGACATGCGAGCGCTTACCCTCGAAGCCTCCATGATCACCGATATTCCGCTTGTGGGAACCCGGCGTGTCTTTGGCGGCGGTCCCGGATGGAAGGAACACTGACTCATGTCCTTTCTGATCCCCTGTCCCAACTGCGGAAAACGCAGCGTCTACGAATTTCGGTTTGGCGGAGAAGTGCGTCCGCGCCCGGAAATAGACGCGGGCGACGCGACGTGGAGCGAATTTCTCTATACCCGCAAAAACGAATCCGGCCCGCAAAAAGAATGGTGGTATCACCGCGCCGGATGCCGCGCTTGGTTTCAGGCCGTGCGTCATACCGAAACCAACGAAGTGCTGGAAACGTTCTGGCCGTAAGAAGTGTAAAGCGTAAGATGTAGGAAGCACGGTAAGTACCTACCCGTCAAGATCATGCAGCATTTCGCATCCGAAGCATGGAGTCTCCGTGAATTCGTCTTCTACCCAACCTGGTCAGACCTTTACCATCACCTTTGAAGGACGCCTTGTTCCGGCGCGGGCCGGGCAGACCATTGCCGGCGCGTTGTACGCCGCCGGGATACGAACCTTTAGCCGCAGTTTCAAATATCACCGTCCACGTGGTCTGCTCTGTGCCGCCGGACGATGTCCCAACTGTCTTATGAATGTAAACGGCGAACCCAACGTTCGTGTTTGCATGACTCCCGCGACCGACGGACAGGTTATCCGAGGACAGAATGCGTGGCCTTCGGTCGAAACGGATCTGCTTTCGGTCATCGAGACGTTTGACGCCTTTATGCCGGTCGGTTTCTATTACAAATCGATGATACGCCCGCGTGCGTTGTGGCCGGTTTACGAAAGTATCATCCGTCGTATTGCCGGACTCGGCGAGGTGGATGCAAGCCGTGTACCGGATCATCCGTATGAAAAACAGTATCGTCGGGTAGATGTAACGGTCGTAGGAGGCGGCCCAGCCGGACTTTCCGCGGCGCTGTCCGCTGCCCGCGCCGGCGCGGATGTGCTTCTCGTGGATGACCAAACGACACTTGGCGGGCATCTGCGGACCTCGATCCGGCGGGCTGGCGAAGAAAGCGGCCCCGCCATAGCCGCCCGTCTGACACGCGAAATCGCCGCCGAACCCCGGATCGAAACGCTCTCCGGCGCTACGGCCTTTGGGTACTACGAAGGCGACCTGATCGGGATCGTTCAGGGCGCGCGGTTTATTCATGCGCGTACAAGCCGCACGATCTTCGCTACCGGACGATTCGAACATCCGCTGGTGTTTCACAACAACGATCTGCCAGGGATTATGCTCGGCAGCGGCGTCCAACGTCTTCTTCATTTAGACGGCGTCTCGCCCGGAAAGCGCGCGCTGGTGGTGACGACCAACGACTTTGGCTGGGCCGTCGCGCAGGATTTGGCCGACGCGGGTGTCGCCGTCGCGGCGATCGTAGATGCGCGTCACACCGCACCCGATGGCCCGGAAGCGCAGACGCTCAAACAGGCGGGTATACCCGTATTCGCCGGGGACACGATTCTCGAAGCAACCGGTGGCAAACACGTCGATGGCGGCGTCATCGCGCAGTTGGATATGCAAGGGGGAATCGTCCCCGGTACGAAACGCCGGATCGCCTGCGACCTGATCTCGCTTTCCACCGGATTCGAACCGGCTGCCGCGCTGATCTATCAGAGCGGTGGGAAAGTGCGTTACGATGCCGACGCCGGAACGTTTGTCGTCGCCTCGCTGCCGTCTCAGGTGCTTGTGGCCGGTGATGTGGCCGGAACACACGATCTTGACATGCAGTTGATCGAAGGCGAGGTCACCGGTCTTCAAGCCGCGCTCGATCTTGGCGTCGCTGACGAAGAGGCGGAACACCGGATCGCCGCCTGTCGCGCGGAACGGGAGACGCGGCGCCGTGCGCCGGAGCCGTCATGCGTGCTTATCGCCTCTCCGCAAACGTCAAAGAAAAAGTTTGTCTGCTTCTGCGAAGACCTGACCGAAAAAGACATTCACGATGCCGTCTTCGAGGGCTTTGACCATGTCGAGACGCTCAAACGGTATTCGACGTTGTCGATGGGGCCTTGTCAGGGCAAGATGTGTGCTTACGCCTCGGTCCACTTGTGCGCCCGCGAGACCGGAAAAACCGTCGCCGAAACGGGCACGACAACCTCGCGCCCGCCGATTCAGCCTGTGTCTCTCGGCGCATTGGCCGGTCACGTAGAGGAGCCGATAAAGCGCACGCCGATGCACAACCGGCATGAGGCGCTCGGCGCGGAATGGATGGACATGGGGCAATGGAAACGTCCGCGCCACTACACGTCCGTTGCCGAAGAGTACCGCGCCGTCCGTGAACGGGTGGGTTTGATCGACGTGGGCACGCTTGGCAAACTCGACATCAAGGGCAAGGATGCCATCCGTTTGCTGGAAAAGGTATACACGAACCGGTACGCCAATCTGAAACCGGGTCGCGTACGCTACGGGATCATGTGCGATGACAGCGGCATCATCATGGACGACGGAACGGTCACCCGTCTGGCGGACGATCATCTGTTTATCACCACCACCAGCGGCAATGTGGAATTTGTACACGAATGGCTAGAGTGGTGGGCCGCAGGAACCGATATGGATGTGGCAGTGACCCACATGACCGCCGGATACGCTTCGGTCAATTTGGCCGGCCCTAAAGCCCGCGAGACATTGGCTCCGCTGACCGACATTGACCTTTCCACCGAAGCCTGTCCCTATATGTCGGCCCCGCAGGGTCTTGTGGCGGGGATTCCCGCGTTGTTGCTCCGCATCGGCTTTGTCGGCGAACTCGGCTACGAAATCCACGTACCTGCGGAATACGGTCCGGCGCTGTGGGATGCGCTTCTTGCGGCGGGACAGCCGTTCGGGATCGCGCCGTTTGGCGTGGAAACCCAGCGTCTGTTGCGTTTGGAAAAGAAACATATCATCGTCGGCCAGGATACGGATGCGCTCTCCAACCCGCTTGAGGCCGACTTGGAGTGGATCGTGGGGTTTGCCAAACCGGATTTTGTGGGCAAGACGTCTCTCATGCGGCTAAAGGAACGCGGCCTGCGTCAGCGGCTTGTGGGGTTTGTGCTGGAGCGAAACGCGGAGGTGGAAGAGGGCAACGCCGTGATCTTCGAAAAGAAATCCGTAGGGCGCGTGACCAGCTTCCGTTACAGCCCGGCGATGGGCGGTAAGGGCGTCGGCATGGCGTGGGTTCCCGCCGGACTGGCCGAGGACGGTGCCCCGCTTTCGATCCACGTACCCGAAGGGCTGGCCACCGCGTGGGTGCGTCATGCGCCGTTTTACGATCCGGAAGGCGTAAAACTTAAAGGGTAGAAGCGCTCCGGCGTCCTAACCAAGGTTTTCGAGAGATACTACCGCATGGATACTTTTGTCAAACACTCCGCTCTTTATGATGCACATACGGCGCATCACGCCATTTTTGCGGACCGGGGCGGCTGGGCGGTCGCGTCCCGGTATGGGGAGGTGGAGGCCGAGGAAAGCCGGGTACGTGCTAGCGTCGGTGTTATCGACCTAAGCGAAGCGGCCAAATTCGAAGTTTCGGGCCGAGACCTTGCTACATGGGCATCGCAGCGTTTCGGAGCCGAACCCGTCGCTCCGCTACGTGCATGGCGTTCGGACGGCGCGGTATCCGTATCGGGACTTTGGTGCCGTCTGCGTGAGGACCGGGGCATATTTATCGCGTCCGGCGAGTCGTCTGCCATCGAAATGAGGCTCCAGCCTTCGGAGCATGAAACCGCGCATCTCACCGATATTACATCTGTGTATACCTTGTTGCGTATCGCCGGACCGGAAACGATTCCCCTGTTGCGTAAGTTTACCTCGCTGGATATGCGATCGTCGCGTTTTTCCAATCTTTCTTGCGCTCAAGCCACCATCGCCAAAGTCCGCAGCCTGATCGTCCGCGAGGATGTCGCCGATCTTCCCGCCTGCTGGGTGATGTGTACCCGCGACTATGCCGAATTTGTATGGGAAAGTCTGCTTCATGCGGGCGCTTCGCCTTTTGGCTGTGAAGTCATGGAAAAAATAGGAATAAAGGATTAACCTGTGCTTCAGTTATTTCGCAAATCGCGTATGTGGCGGACGCACGACCTCTCTCCCTCGTACGACGTGGTCATTATCGGCGCCGGGATACATGGGCTGGCTACGGCCTATTATCTGGCACGGCGGGGGATTACCGGCGTGGCGGTAGTGGATCGGTGGTATGTAGGCAGTGGAGGGAGTGGACGCAACACCGCGATCATCCGGGCCAATTACCGAACCCCCGAAGGCATTGCCTTTTACGACGAAAGCGTAAAAATTTACGAGCAACTTGGCGCAGAGTTAGACTACAACCTTCTTTTTACCCAGCACGGTCACCTGACGCTTGCGCATACCGACACGGCAGTCAACGGATTGCGGGTGCGAGCCGAAAACAACACGCTATTAGGGGTGGACAGCCGCGTGATCGGTCCTGACGAAATCAAACGTCTGGCTCCGGCCATAGACATCAGCAAAAAAGCGCGATACCCTATTCAGGCCGCGCTGTATCACCCACCCGGCGGCATCATTCGTCATGATGCGGTCGTGTGGGGATATGCCCGTGCTGCCGACCGTCTTGGTGTCCAAATTCATCCGCTTACCGAGGTACAAGGTATCGACGTAGAAAATGGCGCAGTCACGGCAGTACACACCAACCGGGGAGTCATCCGAACCGGAACGGTCGTCAACGCCACTGCCGGGTGGTGTTCGACGATCAGCAAGATGGTCGGCGTTGATCTGCCCATCGTCACTCATCCGCTTCAGGCGTTGGTGACCGAACCGCTCAAACCGTTTCTCGACCCCGTGATCGTATCCGCTACACTCCATCTGTATATCAACCAGACCGACCGTGGCGAACTGGTGATCGGCGAAGAGATCAACCCGTATTCTTCGTACAGCAGCAAGTCTACACTTCCGTTTTTAGAGACCGCTGCCGCGCATACGCTCGAACTGTTTCCCTGTCTCAAAGAGGTGAGAGTTTTGCGCCAGTGGGCTGGTCTGTGCGATATGACACCCGACTTTAGCCCTATCATCGGTATGGTCGATCAGGTAAAGGGCTATGTGCTTGATGTAGGCTGGGGAACGTACGGGTTCAAGGCGGGACCGATTGGCGGGAAGATGACCGCCGAGGTCGTCGCAACCGGAAAAACGCCACCGTTGATCCATCCCTTCCGGTTGTCGCGTTTCCGCGACGACACACTGGTAGGGGAAAAGGCTGCTGCCGCGGTATCTCATTAAGCCGTCGTACCCGTCATCGTCGGATGACGGGTCATACGTTTGTATTCTTATCGGTGTAGAACGCCCGGAACGATCTCAGGAGCGTATTGCGTCTTGCGGGTGCGCCAAAGGTTGCCCTCGCGGTTCCATTTCACGCGCCACACGTATGTCTGTATGTCACCGCGGTACGGAGGAAGGATCATGGCTACGGTTTCGGAGGTAAAGACCACGCTGGAACACCGGGGTATCGAATTTCTGTTGGCCTCGTTTGTAGAAATGACCGGCGCATCGAAAGCCAAGCTGGTTCCCGCCACGCATATCGAAGACTTGGCAACGGAAGGGGCCGGGTTTGCCGGATTTGCCGTCGGCGAATTCGGACGTGGCCCACATCATCCGGATATGGCGGCGATGCCGGATTTGAACAGCCTGACCGTGCTTCCATGGCGTCCCAATGTGGCATGGCTGGCGTGCAACGTCCATGTGGAAGGTGCGGCGTGGGACTACTGCCCCCGGACCATTCTCGACCGGGTGCGTGCACGCGCCGCCCAAGAGGGCTATGTATACAAATACGGTGTCGAGCCGGAGTTTATGCTGGTAAAACGAACCCCCAGCGGTATCGAACTGGCCGATCCGCTCGACACGCTGGCGCGGCCCTGCTATGACCAGCGAACGCTCAACCGAAACCTCGATTTTCTGACGACGCTGTTGCGGTATATGCAAGACCTGGGGTGGGATCCGTATGCCAACGACCATGAGGACGCGAACTGTCAGTTCGAAATCAACTGGCGTTTCTCGGAGTGTATGACGACGGCGGACCGTCATACCTTCTATAAGTACATGGTGCGGGCGTTGGCCGAACAAAACGGGTGGGCCGCTACGTTTATGCCCAAGCCGTTTTCGGGGCTGACCGGCAACGGCGCGCATTTTCACATGAGTCTGTGGGACACTGCAACCGACCGGAATCTTTTTCTCGACGAGAACGACCCCAATGGTCTTTCCGAGATGGCGTATCATTGGATAGGCGGGTTGAAGGCGCATGCGCGGGCGTACAGCGCCGTCACCGCGCCAACGGTAAATTCGTACAAACGGCTGATCGTCGATGCGCCGCGTTCGGGGGCGACGTGGGCGCCGGTGTACATCACCTATGGCGGTAACAACCGGACGCAGATGATACGACTTCCCGGTCCCGGACGGGTGGAGCATCGGGCGATCGACGGGGCCTGCAATCCCTATCTGGCCGCGGCGGTAACGCTGGCCGCCGGAATGGACGGTGTCCGGCGCAAACTCGACCCCGGTCCCCGCAACGACCGGAATCTCTACGAGACCCCGCGCGAGACACTTATAAAAGAGGGGATCGGGCTTTTGCCTGCCAATCTCAAAGAAGCGACAGACGCGCTCGAACAGGATGAGGTGATCGTCGAGGCGCTTGGAGCCGAATACGCCGAAGCCTATATCCGAGCCAAACGCGACGAATGGATCCGGTATCACAACACCGTGTCGGCGTGGGAAGTGGATCAGTATCTGATGGGGTAGACGGCGCAGCGGGGAGGGATTGGTGCATGAGTGTCAGGATAAAGGACTATAGCAACTCACGCCTCGATCCCCATTATGACCAGAGGCACTCCCGGAACCCCGCGCCTCTGGCGGATTACGTTGTATAGCTCTCCTTCGTAGTACGATACGCCCGAACTCATTTGGCTTTTCAAAGATCTCATCGGCAGAATCTCGATCCCAACATCGATATGATCCCCGATGTAGAAAGCCAAATGCTTTACAAAAAGGTCATACGCTACAAAAGCATATTTGCCAAACTGAACCTCTATGGCTATGCGGTCTTTTACAAAATCGGTCTGATTATAGCTGAAAACAGGGATCTCGTTTGCCGCTTCGATTTTTTTCTTTTGGTCTTCCGGACTCAGTAGCAACGTCCTTCTGATCAACTCGGCATTTTTCGTCACCCAGTAGCCTACCCTGCTTTCTTGCCATCCTTTCCGGTTAAGACAATCTCGAAACTGATTATTCAAGACCATAGGGCTTTAGAGCAACCGGCCCATCATTGTTTTTCTTTGGAAACTTTTGTTTTACAGGAAAAGGCATCGACAGTCGCAATTACATCGTGTATTTCCTGCCACAAGGCCGATTTATGAACCAGTAAATATTCCAGCCCGTTAAGATGCGAATACACTTCCTGTATTTTCACGGTATGTCCGCCGTTTTATATTCATGGGCACGCTATCCAAAAGTTTTATCTGGAGGCTAGGTTTTTGTGCTTTCCAGGGGGCAACGGCAAGACCGTTTTCTGCCTGTATAGGATCATAAACCGGCCTATCCATAGGTCTTGTTTTCAGAATGCCTTGTAATTCTTTCTCAATTCTATCGCGAGCAACGTCCAGATAGGTCGGAACGATTTCCGCTCCGACGCCCTTTCTGCCATGGCGTATCGCGGCAATGATGGTTGAACCGACACCGAGAAACGGGTCGCATACCCAGTCGTCTTCACGGGTAAGAGAGAGTACCAATCGTTCGATCAACTCGACCGGGAACTGACAGGGATGAATAGTTTTCTCGATGTGATTGCTCTTCACATTGGGAATGATCCAAAGATCGCCGGGATTTTTGCCCAACGGATTGCAGGAGTATTCGCCCGTCTTGGGGCCTTTGAAGTACTTCTTCCCTGGATATTTCTGCGGAACTCTTACCGGATCCAGATTAAACACATAATCATCCGCTTTGGTAAACCAAAGGATGGTTTCATAGCGCCCGGAAAATCTATTTTTGCAATGAAGCCCATGCTCGAAGTGCCAAATGATTCGGTTGCGCATCCGCAACCCTAGATCCCGAAAAATTGGGTACAGAATCGTGTCGAGCGGAACAATAGCGCCTTTGTCCACATAGTTTCCCACCTGCCAACAGATGCTTCCCCGATCTGACAGGGCTCGGACGCAGGCTTAGATGACCTCAGCCTGCTGCTCGATATAGCGATCCAACTTGAGCTTCTGTTCGTACTCTTTGCCTATATTGTAAGGCGGCGAGGTAATCACAAGTTGAAGCGTTCTATCGGGAATCGCCCTGAGCAGATTCAGACAGTCGTCCGGATAAACTACTATCCGTTTTGTCGTATCGAATGTTTCGGCAATACCGCTCTTTTCCGTCATGGTCTATCTTCCGTTTTCTGAAACGCTATAAGGCCGGAGAGACTATCTGTTATATCAGTCGATTCCTACCATACCCTTCTCGACTAAAGTAACTACCCTCTACCTCCCGATCATCCCCCGCAGCACGTACTGCAATATCCCCCCGTGCCGGTAGTATTCCACTTCTATCGGCGTGTCGATGCGGATCGTGGCGGTAAACGAAAACGTCGTCCCGTTGGGCCGGGTTGCCTGCACAGTGGTATCTTGTCTTGGCGAAAGCCCATTTTCGATGCCTGCGATATCCAAGGTCTCGAATCCGGTAAGTCCGAGGGTCTCACGGTTTTGACCGTCTTTGAACTGGAGCGGCAGTATGCCCATACCGATCAGGTTGCTCCGATGGATACGTTCGTAGGTCTCGGCGATCGCCGCCTTGACACCCAGCAAATTTGGCCCTTTGGCGGCCCAGTCGCGCGAAGAGCCGGACCCGTACTCCTTGCCGGCGATGACGACGAGCGGCGTACCTTGCGCTCGGTAGACCATCGCCGCGTCATAGATCGACATCGTCTCGCCGTCGGGCGCCTTCTTGGTCCATCCGCCTTCGGTCCCCGGCGCCATAAAGTTACGCAGTCGGATGTTGGCAAACGTGCCGCGCACCATCACCTCGTGGTTGCCGCGCCGTGCACCGTACGAGTTAAACTCCTTTGGCGATACCCCGTTGGCGATGAGGTATTTGCCCGCCGGACCGTCGGGCTGTATCGACCCGGCCGGCGAGATATGATCGGTCGTTACCGAGTCCCCCAGCACCGCCAGCACGCGCGCGCCGTGAAGGTCTCGCAATGGCGGAGGCTCCGCCGACATCCCTTCGAAATACGGCGGAAGTTTGACATACGTCGAGACGTCGTCCCATGCGTACAATTCGCCGGAAGGCGCATCGAGCGCCGCCCAGCGGTCGTCGCCTCGGAATACGTCGGCATAGATACGCCGGAACATATCGCGTCGCACCGACCGGGAAACGGCGTCTCGGATTTCGGTCTCCGACGGCCATATGTCCTTCAGATACACCGGGCGGCCCGTACGGTCGACTCCCATCGGCTCGGTGGTAAGGTCGATGTCTATGCGTCCAGCCAGCGCATACGCCACCACAAGCGGCGGAGAGGCCAGATAGTTGGCACGCACGACCGGGTTGACACGGCCTTCGAAGTTGCGGTTGCCGCTCAACACCGCCGCCGCGACCAGCTTCTCCTTGCGGATCGCATCGGCGATGGGTTCCGGAACCGGACCGCTGTTGCCGATACAGGTCGTGCATCCATAGCCGACGACGTGAAACCGCAGTTGTTCCAAATACGACAGCAACCCGGTGTCCTTGAGATACTCGGTGACAACCTGTGATCCGGGCGCCAGGCTTGTCTTTACCCACGGGCATGTCGTAAGTCCCCGCTCCACGGCCTTTTTTGCCAGCAGACCCGCCGCTACCAGCACCGCCGGGTTGGAAGTGTTGGTACAACTGGTAATCGCGGCGATAACTACGGAACCGTGCGCAAGATCGAACACCGCGTCCGTCGTCGCTACCGAAACCTTTTTTCCCAGTGTTCCCGGTGCGGTCTGTCCGTCGCCTTCGATCCACGTGGTTACCGCCACCGGGTCGGCATTTTCGTCCTTTGCCATGACCGACAGTTCCTGACGGAACGAACGCTTCGTTTGTCCAAGCGTTACCCGATCCTGAGGCCGTCGCGGACCGGCAAGACTCGGTTCTACCGAGTCCAAGTTGAGCGCCAAGGTATCCCGAAACACCGGATCGGGCGTATCGGCATCACGGAACAACCCCTGCGCTCTGGCATACGCCTCGGTCAGCGCAACGGCATGTTCGTCGCGTCCGCTTAGCCACATGTATTCGAGCGTGCGGGCGTCGATCGGGAAAAATCCGATGGTCGCCCCATACTCCGGGGCCATGTTGGCGATCGTAGCACGGTCGGCCAGACTCAGCGCGTCCAACCCTGGCCCGTAAAACTCGACAAACTTGCCGACCACGCCGTGCTTGCGGAGCATCTGGGTGACAGTAAGCACAAGGTCCGTAGCTGTCGATCCGGCAGGCAACGTGCCCGAAAGTCTGAACCCCACCACCTCCGGAATCAGCATGGCAACGGGCTGACCCAGCATGGCCGCCTCCGCCTCGATACCGCCGACGCCCCATCCCACCACACCGATTCCGTTGATCATCGTGGTGTGCGAATCGGTTCCGACGACCGTATCCGGAAAGGCGAAAACTTTGCCATCCTTTTCGCGCGTATACACCACGTCGGCAAGATATTCGAGGTTGACCTGATGCACGATGCCGGTTCCGGGAGGCACGACACGAAAATTGTGAAAGGCTTTTTGTCCCCATTTGAGAAAAAGATAACGCTCCTGGTTGCGTTCGTATTCGCGGGTGACATTGCCCGCAAACGCGCCGGGCGTGCCGTATTCGTCCACCTGAACCGAATGGTCGATAACAAGGTCTACCGTCTGAAGCGGGTTGATCCGGTCTGGATTTCCGCCAAATTGCCGAATGGCGTCGCGCATCGCGGCAAGGTCCACTACCGCTGGCACGCCGGTAAAATCCTGCATCAACACTCGCGCCGGTGTAAAGGCGATCTCGCGGTCCGACGGCCCTTCGGAGATGCTGGCCGATACGGCGGCGATATCTTCGTGGGTGACGTTTACCCCGTCTTCATGTCGCAATAGGTTTTCGACCATCACCTTGAGCGAAAAAGGAAGACGCGAAATCTTTCCCGCGCCGGCCCGCTCCGTCGCCGGAAGTGCGTAATAGATGTAGGTGTGGCCCCCAACCTTGAGCGCGGTCTCCGCGCCAAAACCGTTCTTGTTCCCGTTTCCCATGCGTATCTCCGTGTTGGTAGACCCGTACAACCCCGTGGTGGTAGAGACGCAAAATTTTGCGCCTCTACAGGTGTTTGCCGTCCCTACGACCCAAACAACGTGGTGGTGCCTACGACCACCCGTACAACCCCGTGCGGTGCCTACGACCCAAACAATCCCATATTTGTCGTGGTGGTAGAGACGCAAAATTTTGCGTCTCTACGGGTGTTTGCCGTCCCTACGACCCAAACAATCCCGTGGTGGTGCCTACGATCCAAACAACGTGGTGGAGCCTACGACCCAAACAATCCCGTGGTGGTGCCTACGACCCAAACAGGGTCGCTTTGTCTTCCTCCACCTTTGCCTTTCGTTCCTCTTTGCTCATGTCGCCCATGTCACGATAAAACTGTTCGTCGTACTCACGCGCCCGAATGACGACCGGCATCGGCACGGCATGGCCCATCACCAACGCCTGCTGTTTGGTATCCAGACTTGCCAGCACGCTTTTGAGTCCCGCCGCGTTGCTTACCCCCGTCAGTACCGCGTTGATGTCTTTCTCGTCGTTGAGCAACGCAATCACCTTGGTACCGATTTGTGAGAGGACTTCCTCGTCGATGCCCGAAGGCCGCTGATCGATGATCAGCAACGATACATAATATTTGCGCATCTCGCGGGCGATGATCCCAAAAATCGTCTGCCGGGCGGCAAACGGATTGAGAAACTTGTGCGCTTCTTCGATGGTAATGACCAAATGTTTGGGTTGATCCGCCGGATCCCGCGTCGCAAAATACCGCTCGCTCCGCGATACGTATTCGTGGTGTATCCGCCGTGTGATGATGTTCGCCACCAAAAGATAACACAACAGGCTCGTCTGTTGGCCAAATTCGAGTACGATGTGCGTCCCGTTGTTGATATAGTCCAGCATGGTCTTGATGACATCGGTGCTGGGACGAGACTCGGTCAGAAAAGGAAAACTTTTGATACGTGACAGTTTGCGGTAGAGTGCGGCCAGCGACTCCGGATGCGCGCCGATGCCTTCGGCAAACGCTTTGATGTCGTATTCGCCGCCATCCAACAGTGCTTTGAGCCATCCTTTGGTGCCGTACCGATTGACGATAAGGTGTGCGGCTTCGAGCGATGTAGGGTTGAGACGCAGTTCTTCCTGAAGCGACAGCACGTCGTCCACCCATATCTGATCATAGCCGATATGCACCTCGTGGTCTGGCGTCGAGCCGCGCATCCGGGTGGATTCCGGATCAAGGCTGAATACCGCAACCCGGTTACCGAAGAGTTCCTTGAGTCCTTTGGCAAACGAAACGCCGCTACGACTCTCCTTGCGTGCGCCCCAGCCGTATTCACTGTGCATGTCAAAAATAAAATTGACGGCTTTTCGGTTTTTGATCATGCCACACAAAAGCAATCGCGTCAGAAATGTCTTGCCTGTGCCGGTCTTGCCAAAAACACCGTTGCTTCGTTCCACCAGCCTGTCCAAGTTGATGCAAACGGGCGTCTCCATGTCGAGCGGGCGTCCCATATTGAAAAATCGTCCGTCTTCGCTTTCGATTCCGAACACCCGTCCTACGTCCGTTTCAGCAGCGTCGTACACGGGCGAAAAGTGTGACGGGATGGCCTTGACCGGGCGTGCCGCCTCGTCACCCGTAAGTGCTTCGTCATGCTGGAGCATCAACATGGGGCGCAGACTTACGGTGGCGTACGTGCTTTGGCCGCTCAGCACTTCGCGGGTAAGTTCGTCTTCCTCGTCGGGTGGATTGATCAGGATTTCCGGGTTGGTAGCGTCGAGCCTCATATCGGTGATCATGGAGAAAAACTCGCTCTTCTTGCCTCGGATGACGACAAACTTGCCTGCCTTGATGTCTTCGACATCCTGTGCGGCGTCGAGTTTCATTTCCAGCCCTTCGATCAGCGAGCCTTGCGTGACGACACCTAGCAGGATGGGTCTTTCGGACATGGAAGGGATTCCTGATAAAGCGTCTATCGCAAAAATCGTTCGCGCATGGACGCCGAGGGTAGGTGTAGTCTCAGTCCCGCATATCGCGGGGAACACGGTAGCCCGACAGCCTCCCAAAACCCGCGAACCCCAAGCTTTTCGCTATCGGACCATCTCCGAAACGTAATATTTGCCTACACATCTGTCAAGTATTATGTCCCGGCCCCTTGACGAATCACCTGTCGTTTGTGTACACTTGCATGCCATAGTGCACAACAAGTTTTGGTTTGTCATACCCGCGTAACTTGTCTTCGACATGATCGGAGCAGGTTTCCGCAGAACGGGAGTTCCAACCCCATGCGCGAAACATGCCCTCTCGTCGCAACCATGGATGGAGAGTAGAAGATCAACTCCTCGATCAGACCGCCATAGTGTTGTTTGTATCGCTTGGCTGGACTACCGTGTCGGCGATGGAGGAGACCCTCGGCCCGATCGGCACGCTTGAACGCGAGACAATCAGAAGTGCTCGGCAGTGTTCGAGCACATGTATGACAGTTATCCTGAGCGCGACGCAAGCGTGTACTCCACGGCAGTGTGACACGGTAGCAGAATAGGGTAATCCTCCAGACGCCCTATAATTCAGAGAAAGGTCATTCCCATGCTCCCGGAAAATCTGCCGGTCATACCCCCCGAAGAGTATCCTCGCCGATGGGCACGGGTTCAAGAGACGATGACCCGCCGCAATTTGGATATCCTGATCGCCTATGCCGACGACCGGGCCGTGTTCGGTCCGGCACACACGCGTTGGCTGGCCGGTTTTCCGGTTCATTTCGAGCCGGTTTGTATCCTGATGTTTCCGGAAGGCGACCCCGTACTGCTGTGCGGCCCGGAAAGCGACGAATACGCCCGGATTGCAGGCCGGATTCCGCAGGTGCGGGTGCTTCGTGAATTTACCCACCCCGACGAAGACTATCCATTTTCGGTCATCCGAAGTCTGCGCGAAATCATCGGCGATCTCGACCGGGATATCGGCACTGTCCGCCGCGCGGGTCTGGCAGGACGCGGACTTATGGCCGGCGAGCTGCTTGCCGCGCTTACCGCCGCATTGCCGGGGGCGGAGTGGATCGACGCGGAACACGACCTGTGCGATCTGCGGGCATGCAAATCGCCGACGGAACTTGCCGTGATCCGCTATGCCTACAGACTGGCGGAAGCGGGACTCGCCGCCGCCATAGAAGCCATACGCCCAGACGTCTGCGAACGCGAAATCGCCGCCGTCATCGAAACAGCCATGCGAGGCGCGGGCGCGGAAGGCACAGGCATCGACACTATCGTCGCCTCAGGACCGAATACGCGGCCTATCCTTGCGCGGTCCACCTTCCGGAAAATCGATCGCGACGACATGGTCTTGCTGACGATTGCGCCCCGCTACGAAGGCTATCACGCGGCCATAGGTCGTCCGGTGTTTGTCGGAAATCCGGGTGATGCAGTCCGGCGCGCCCGCGAGATAGCCTGCCGGGCGCAGGAAGCCTGCTTTGCAGCCATGCGCCCCGACGTCGAAGGCCGCATCGTCGAAAAAGCAGGCCGCCGCATCGTCGAAGCAGCCGGTTTGGGCGACTTTTTTCTCTATTCGGGTGTACACAGCGTCGGCGTCATCGAGTTCGAACCACCGATTTTCGGTCCGAGCAGCCCGGCCGTGCTAAAACCGGACATGGTAATCTCGGTAGACATCCCCATGTTTAACGCGCCGTGGGGCGGGCTACGCGTCGAAGACGGTTTTCTGATCACGCAAACCGGCGCGGAACGACTGCACCACAACCCATTTGTGATAGAAGTTTGAAGGGTAGTTTGAAAAGGAGATAAAAAGGCATCCGCCCTTCTTCACCCTTCAAACTTCGCTTTTCAGGGGTTCCCATGCGTCTTTTATCCACCGAAGTGTTCTGCCCGCACAAAGACGGACGTCCGGTCGTCAACGGATTCCTGACCTATATCAGCACCACGGACCCCGTACTCATGCTCTGCACCGGCTATGAAGATTACTCGGACGCCTATGACGATTTTTCGATACGCATCAGCGAGGACAACGGACGCACATGGTCCGACCCCACGCCATGGCTAAGCGGACGCAATACGCCCGACGGACGGATGCGTTATGCGGAACCTGGGGCGTTTTTCGACCGCAATACCGGCAAACTCATCGTCCTCGTAGACGAAAATTTCTATCCCAACGACACCTTGGACGTGGACGGCGTGTGCCGCGTGGTGCAGGCGATCTACGATCCGGCCACAGCGACGTGGACCGGTCCCATATCACTCGACCTGACACCCGCTCGCTATCTGGCGGTAAGTTTTCCTTTTCCTATCCAATCTTCCGCCGGAACGCTGTTTTTTCCCGCCATGCGTCCCATTCTCGGCACGGACGGCAAACCGCTCCATTACAAAGGGTGCTGGGCGCCGATAGACGAGTGTCTCACGATCATCGGCCAATACAGGCCGGACGGTTCTATAGGCTGGTCCGTGGGCAACCCTCCGGTTATCGATGTAGAGCAAACCTCGCGTGGTCTCGACGAAAATACGATCGCCGAACTTTCGGACGGCCGTCTTGTCATCGTCTGTCGGGGCGACAACAGCATGTTTCCCGAAAAACCCGGATACAAATGGGTCTGCTATTCCGAGGACGGCGCGTGTACATGGTCCGACCCCGTACCGCTCGGCTGCGACAAAGGACCGGCCTTCGAGTCGAGCGCCACCGGTTCGGCGCTGTTTCGCTCGATCCTCGACGGCAAACTATACTGGATGGGCAACCTGTGTACGGGCGGCCAGCGTCCGAGGGGCAACTATCCCCGCGTGCCGCTTGTGGTGGCCGAAGTGCAAGAAGAGCCGTTCGCCCTCAAAAGGAACACCATTACGGTCATCGGAGACCGTGCCCCCGGAGAACCGCCGGAAGTGCAGATGTCCAATTTCCGCTTCTATCAGGACCGTGAAAACGGCGATCTGGTCGTGTTTGTAACTCGGTATGCGGAACGCAGCGCCAAAGACTGGATGCTTGCCGACTACTATCGAATCCGCGTGGCGATGGGATAAGGTACTTCATTTTGAAGACTCAAAAAAATGACCGATAAGGCCGATTGAAGCCTCCCACGCCGCCATTGCGCGGCAATGACTGCAAGGTATGCACCCGCTGTATTGTTCATCTCGGTAGTTAAAATCCGGAGTCGAAATGAGTAATTCCGTATTTTTGAAACGAGTGGTGCTGCGCAACTACAAAAGTATTGCGACCTGTTCGGTATCACCAGGTGGCTTAACTGTTCTCGTTGGCGCAACGGGGCGGGCAAAAGCAATTTTCTCGATGCGTTGCGTCTTATTACCGACGCGATGAACACATATTTAGAACACGCCATCCGTGAGCGCGGCGGTATCTCTGAGGTGCGCCGACGCTCGTTCGGCCATCCGACACATTTTGGCATTCGTTTGGAATGGACGCCGCACGACAGGCGTCCGATTCGTTTGATAAGTGTTATCGAGAAATCAGCCGGATACTGGTAACTCTGCACCCGGCTAAAATCCAATAAACAGGAGACCTTGTTTATGATCTTCGGAACAGGAAGTTACA
>Ga0194132_10006204_pt1 | contig 18716 bp, 14 predicted proteins | sample TA2KigOf80mmetaG_FD_148612 | JGI IMG/M metagenome (GOLD analysis project Ga0194132, IMG submission 148612) | Freshwater microbial communities from Lake Tanganyika, Tanzania - TA2015054 Kigoma Offshore 80m | ecosystem: Environmental > Aquatic > Freshwater > Lake | place: Tanzania: Lake...
TACCCTTGAGTAGGTTGAAACTGCATTGTTTCAGAGACTTTGTCAAAAGCATGAATCACCGTAGCGTGATCCCGTCCAAAAGTCTTTCCGATTTCCTCTAAAGGAAGCAGTGTATATCGGCGGGCTAGATACATGGCTACTTGTCTTGCCCAAACAATCGCCTGTTTTCTAGATTTTGAAATCATATCTGCCCGAGTCACACCAAAGTTATGTTCTACTAACCCGATAATTTCATCTAGAGTAATAACCTCTTTCTGAGATTCTTGAATCCAACCCTCTTTAGCTAAAAATTCGTTATTGAGGGGCTTGTTTTCTAGTTGAGCCTGCAAATGAACCCTAAACAACGAGCCGATGAGTTCCCGAACGTCCTTTTGTCCTTTGTCGGCAATGCTTCTTAATACGGTGGGATCGACTGAGATTTGGCTATGAAAACTTACCTGCCCCAGGAGCTCAACCTTTTCCTCAAAATTAGGACTCCTAATGTCAATGCTCAATCCGGAAGCTAAGCGGGATTTTAGGGGGTCGATAAACTCGGTTAGTCTTGAGATAGGTGTCGATGTGGAAAAAGCAATTCTTCCCCCTCGAGCTAAAATTTCGTTAAAGATGTGGAGCAACTCTTCTTGACTTCGTTTGCGTCCGGCAAGTCCGGCAACGTCGTCAAATAGAAGAAGATCGGTTTCAAGTCGGTAACGTCGTTGAAATTCACTGGCGGTTTTATCATTGAAGCTTTTCACCATTTCAGAAGTAAAGGCTTCGAAAGTGGTGTAGCGAATTCTTAAATGGGGCTGTCGACGATGAATGGCCTCTCCAATTTCACTTAAAAGGTGGGTTTTGCCCATTCCTACCGAGGATTGAATAATGAGAGGGTTGACTTGAGTGTTTGAACCTTCGGCAAAGAGCATAGCACACTGATAGGCTAGCTGATTAAAACCGCTCGAAAGAAACGGAGTATTAAACTTAGGATAGTTTGGGGCGTAAAGAGACTCTGTCGTGGAGATTTCATCGTCGTCAAATGAAGTCTCACTCTCAATGAGTCTTAAGACCGGGCGGCCTTGAGCGGGGGAGGGCGTTTGAGGTTTGGGAATTTCTAAATCGGGGACTTCCGATTTTGCGGCCTCAGTGTTTTCATCACGGATTAAAACTTGAAATTCGAGCTGAAGGTCATTGCCGGTTTGTCGACGAATAGCTTTTTTAAGTGTGTCGACAAATCGACTTCGAACCATGTCCTCATGAAAACGGCTAGGGACACCTAAGTGGATGATTTTATCGTCTGAGCGTAGGTATTCGATCGGTTTTACCCAGTTTTGAAACTGGGCAAGGGGGAGATCCTCCTTGATCGAATTAACTGTAGCTGTCCAATCTAAACTGTTCATGGTTATGGATTATGCAAAACGAAATTTATACGTTAGCGGGTGGTTTGGCGGCAATTCCGGTATTTTTATAAAAAAAATAAGTAATTCACAACTTTCTCCACAGGGCTAAGATATTGAAAACACTATTAATAACATGATGAATAAACCAAAGAGCTCCTACATAGTGCTGTTCCGAGGGTTTCCTTGATAAAAACAAATAAATTCAATGTGTTAAATAGTAGATCCACAATCTGTGGATAAGTTGTGATGTTTGATATTTTGATGTTTTTTGTGTTTTTTGAAGGATTTCTAAAAAAATTAGGTTTGAGTTTGTAACGACATGGCGCGACTTCTTAAGAATGCATAGATAAGTTCAGCGGCAATTCGGCTACTGCGTTCGTAAGGATCTAACGCGGGGGCGACCTCAGCGATTTCGAAGAATGTTACTTTGGGTTGGCTTCCGGCTAAAGAGGCTAAAGTATAAAGCTCTGCTGCTGAGAATCCGATAACCGGTGCAGCACTCATTCCTTCAGCCTCTGAGCAGCTATCGAGGTCTAAAGTAACAGCGATGGAGTGATGGGTTCTTGCTAATCGATCCAATTGGTGTCTAAAAGCTTCTGAGATGGGCTCAGGCCTCACTTTGAGAGATTCCCAGGTCATGACTAGGACGTTATGTTTTTTAACGTAGTCATAATGGGCTCTAGAGTTTCGGTTAGACCGCGCGCCAAACTCAACAAAACTTTCTCCTGCGATAGCTTCCGATTCCAAAATTTGCCGAAAGGGGGTGCCGCTGTGGGGTTGCCCGTCTTCTAATTCTCTGACATCTAAATGGGGATCGATATTGATAAGAGCTGTTTTCTCTCGTGGATTGATTTGTTTTCTTCCCTCCACAAATCCCATGATATGAGGGGCTGCAACATCATGTCCTCCTCCTAGAGTGATGATGGTGTGCCCTTGAGCGGAGATCTGAGTCACTAACTTTTGCGCTTGGGCATGGGTTTCTACAATGGATTTACTGATCGGCGTATTGCCTACATCGGTAAGTTCAATCAGAGTTTCCCACCTGAGATCCATCGGCTGAGCCATTTTATAAAGGTGCTTGCGGATGCTATTGGGCCCTTCTTTGGCGCCGGCTCTTCCCAAATTCTTAATGACGCCGGTGTCATCGGGAGTTCCTAATAAAACGATCGACTCCGGTTTTTCTTTAGGGACGCAGAGCTCAGTTCCCACTTTGACCCATTCACCCAATCTGGGGTCACCAGGACGACCTTTAAAAAAAAGTTCCGAAGGAATCACGGGTGTCAGTCTCCCATTAAGCTTAAAAGGTAGCGGTCATTGAAGAAAGGGGGAAGAGTTGCCTCCTCCCCCTTTTCGAGTTCTCTTATCTTGAGACTCGATATTCAATTGAGATGCGATCCGAGATGCTCAACTGTGATGTGTTGATCATATCCCAATTAATAGTGACGGCATTACTATTGGCCTCATAAGTCCATTGATCTGTAGAGGATCCTGTATTGCCGATAAGAGCTACATTTCCTACTGAGACCTTGAGTGTCTTCAAGTCTAAAGGACGTTTCGACAGCGTGAATGGGTTATTCCCATGCACTTTAGCTCTAAAGATAACGTCTTTAGCATAGTCATGAAGAGTTCTTTCCATATCGAACTGGCATTGGTTCACGTAGTACTTCCCGTTCGTTTTTTGTACGATCGTATTGTACGCATTAGAAGGCGCTGCCGAATCAGGTTCGCTCGAAATAAGACTGGGGCAACCAGGGGCAATTGCGCTCACACGGTAACCCTTTCTTTCCTGTTTATGGAAAGTAACAAAGTCTCTGGCAAAGTCATTGGCTGTATAACTTTTTAGAGGCTCAGGCAGTTTACTTGTGTAGTACTTAAAGTGATCCAGCTGATGAGTCACAATGAGAGCATCCATCGGAAGGGTACGCATCATATAGCCTTTATGATAGATATCGGCTAGCTTTTCCGTAGGAAGCTGCTCATAGAATCTGAACATAGACCAGATAGGTGAGTTTCTGCAATTGTTGCAAAGACTAAAGCTACCTGCAAGGCCCACTCTCTTTTGGAACTCAGCGATCAAATTCTGAGTTTCCGAACCGAAGAGTTTAAGACCTCCTTGCTCAGCGATCGGCAGCCCTTTGAACTTCTCCACATCGGTAGAAAGCAGAATGTTTTCATGGGAAACTTGCGCGGAATTTAAGTCTCCGTAGAAAACATCGATGTGATTTTTGAGGGCTTTAATTGTCGAGTCACAGTATTTTGAGTTGTCGATAATCCAAAGAAGTTCGGTTTTAGCAGGCCCCGAAGTATCTACGGTAAAGTTGTCGACTTGAGTTCCTGGAACGACATTGATGACTAGGGTTCCATCGCTATAGAGCCCATCTTCATTTGTCACCCGAAGCTTGAATTCTTGAGATCCAAGATCGGCTTCTTTTGGGGTAGCATTGAGAATGCCGTTTGAGCTAAGTGTTAACCAGTCTTTGCCTTCGACTTTGGAGAAAGAAATAACCTCTCCGTCGAGATCACGAGCTAAGTTGGCGATACTTTCACTCAACGTCTCATTGGTTTTAGCAGTGAGATTTGCGATAGGTTCGTTTAGCCAAATTGGGGCTCTTGGATTCTTCTCAACGACGACTTTAAGCGTTCCTGCAGCCATTAAGTTGCCGTCATCCACTTTAAAGTTGCAATCGTGAGAACCTACATCGATTCGTTTTGGCCGGTCTAGGGTCAGCTTTCCTTCCGCTGAAAGTTTAACCCAAGTTCCACAATCAGAAGTGTTTACCAAAACAAAGTTAACTGGGTCATTATCCGAGTCCTGAACGAAGTTTTTGAGATCAAACTCGGCTACTTCTCTCTCTTTCACATTGAATTGGGGTAAGGCTCCGATCGTTGGAGGGTGATTTTTGTGAATAACTTTGATGACTCCTTCGGTAGTAGCCGAGAGCCCCCCTGGATCGGTTACTTTGAAAGTGGCCTTAATCTGATCCCCGATATCAGCTTGAGTAGGAATTCCTGATATCGCTCCACTCGAGCTCACCATCATCCAATTCGGACCGTCCACTTTTTCGAACGTGAGTGTGTCTCCATCAATGTCCGAAGCATAGATATTAAGAGGGAATGAATACGTTGTGTCCTCATAAGCATCGTTGAGAGGGATTGGGTTAGCACTCCAACGGGGAGCGTGGTTAATTTTGTCGACGGTGATTTGAACCGTAGTGACAGCTTCTGTATTAGCCGCATCGAAGACTCGAACCTGGAAAGAATGGGTCTTTCCAGCATCAACTAGTCTCGGACGACCGGTAATCGTTCCGTCTTGTGCGACGGTTAACCATGAGGGGCTTGCCGAGATTTTGATTATTCTTAAAGTATCGTTGGGCAGATCGACATCGATCACAAAAGGCATTAAGGCTGCATTGTAATTGGCGTCCTCCGTCGCATTGGGGAGAATAATTGGGTTTTGAGTCCACTTCGGCGGATGATTTACATGAAGGACTTTAAAAATGACGGTCGCTTGAACCAATTCTCCACTAGCATCGGCGACGGCCACCTTGAAAGTGTTGTCCCCTTCATCAGACATTTGAGGAGTTCCGGTGAACGTTCCCTTGGCATCTAACTTTGCCCATGAGGGGCCAGAGATCAGTGCAAAAGTTAGAGGGTCGTTGTCAGAGTCTTTAGCGTATTGAGCGATACTCTGAGAAACACTGCTTTCTTCGGGAACACTATAGATCATCGGGTTGATAGTCCAATAAGGCAGGTGGTTAGTGTGAACCACTAAAAGCTGCACTTCGGAGATATCGTCGGGTGTTGAGATTCTGTCGGAAACTCTAACACTAAAAGTATTAATTCCGACATCTTTAGCCCCGGGAGCTCCCGAGAGGGTTCCGTTTTCGTTGATTTGAAGCCATGCGGGTCCGCTGATTTTTGAGAAGTAGACCCGATCTCCATCGGGATCGGTGACAAATTTAGAGAGCTCAACATCACCATAGTTTTTATCTTCGGCGGCATCAGGAAGAAGTGTGGGATGATTATTCCACACGGGAGGCTCGTTAGCTTTTTCGACAAAAATTTGAACTTCCGTCGTGTCTTTGGCTCCATCTTGATCGGTAACGGTAGCTACAAACTTGTTAAGTCCTAGGTTGCTCTTTCCGGGTTTTCCGGAAAAAACTCCCGTAGTTGTATCAATTCGGGCCCAATCCGGTCCAGTGAGAGAGAAGGTCAGTTTGTCTCCGGCATCGGGATCGGTAGCCGAATTAGATAAGGGTTGTGTGACTTGAGTGCCATGGGTTGTTTTTGGCAGGATAATTGGGTTAGCCAACCACTTGGGTGGATGGTTCACATGGATTACTTTAAACTTGAATGTCGTAGAATCGGTGTAGGTGATTCCGTCGATTTTAGCCGAAAGAGAAAGAACGACATCGATATTCCCAGGTGTTTTTGGTGTTCCAAAGATCGTTCCTGTGTTGGCTCCTACGTTGAGCCAAGGTGGAGGGGTTTGGCTTACCAAAGTGTAGCGAATTGTAGCTCCTTCAGGATTGACGACATGTTGAGCTGTGTCTGCAGAGTAGCTTGTGTCCTCAAAAGCATCGGCCAATGCAATAGGATTGGCTGCCCACTTGGGAGGGACAATCTTTTTAAGAACATTGCCGCGAGCTGTGATTGTAGAACTTCCAGCAGAATTCGTGGCCTTGATAACAATTCCGCTGTAGGGGCCCGCAAACTGATGATTGGGTGTATAGGGAGGAACTCCTGAAAGCTTACCCGTAGTTCCCTCAAGGGTTAACCAGCTCGGCAAACCTGTAGCGGAAAAACTTTGAGCTGATTGGGGGTCGGTTAGATATTGGGTGAGATCTACAGTTAAATTATCCCCTTCTTTTGTGACCCCTAAGTCGAGATCGGTCACAGTAAACTCCGGCGGAGGCGGTAAAATCTTAAGAGAGGCCGGATGGTTTAAGTCAGCTCCTTCAGGAGTTGAGTCTTTTACCGTCAGTCGGGGATTAAAAGTACCGGCTGCAGTGGGAGTTCCTTTGATGAGATTATTAGGTTCATCAAGAACTAACCCGTCTGGTAAATTACTTGCTCCCCATCTGTAAGGAGCAACTCCGGGATCGGCTAGCAAAGTTCGAAGGTCGACCGAGTAATTAGAGCCGACGACTCCTTGGGGAAGAACTAAAGGATCTTTAAACTTTACTCCTCGATTGCCAGGGAACGCAATCGACGACAGAATAAAAGTTGTGACCCACAGTAATTTTAAACTTGTTAAATTTCGAAAGAGAGCCCTTAACCCAATCGCGCGAACCATGTTGAATCCCCCAATTGTTAAGAAACAACGGCTAAAAACCTATTAAGTGTGAACCTCAGTGTAACAACTAAGATTCTATTATTTAAGCGAATTTAAAAAAAGAGAAGACAATTGTAAAGAACAGACAATTGTTGTGATGAGACAAATATTTTTATACCTGCTCCCTCTGGCCGTTTGAACCTCTTAAAAAGTCCATTCAAAGGAAGGAGGTATAATATTTTTTAAACAAAGAATGTTAGGAATGCGTCAGGGTTTTATGCGATGTATCAATCTAGGAAAAGCAGCCGCTTCTCTTAAGTGATCCAGACCACAAATCCAAGCTATTGTTCTCTCTAATCCCAACCCAAATCCTGCGTGAGGAACTGAGCCGTATTTGCGAAGATCCAGATACCAATCAAAATTTTCTTCTTTAAGATCGTGTTCGTGGAGTCGCTTACGAAGAGCTTCTATGTCTTCTTCACGTTGACCTCCTCCGATGATCTCTCCGTAGCCTTCGGGAGCAATGCAATCGCACCCCAAAGCCAATTTTGGATTCTGAGGATCCGGTTTCATGTAAAAAGCTTTAATTTGCGCGGGGAACCGATGAATAAAAATAGGGCGATCAAAGTCCTCGGACACCGCCGATTCTTCGGGAGCCCCAAAATCATCCCCCCAATTGACACTGTGGCCTTTTCTCTTCAAAATTTCGATGGCTTCGTCATAGGAAACGCGAGGGAAGGGGGCTTTAACATTTTGCAGCTTAGTCGTATCTCTTCCCAAAGTTGTTAATTCAAAAGCACACTCTTTAAGGACATATTGAACCGTGTACTCCAGAAAGCGTTCAGCTAACCTCATATTGTCGTCGAGATCATTAAAAGCTACTTCCGGTTCAATCATCCAAAATTCTGTTAAATGTCGTCGTGTCTTGCTTTTTTCGGCTCGAAAGGTGGGGCCAAAACAATAGACTTTTCCAAAGGCCATGGCTGCCGCTTCTCCGTAAAGTTGTCCGCTTTGGGAGAGATAGGCCTTTTCTCCAAAATATTCAGTTTCAAAAAGAGTCGAGGTCCCTTCGCAGGCCGCCGGGGTAAAAATAGGGGTGTCGATCAGGGTGAATCCCTCTTGATCAAAAAAGTCTCGTACCGCTTTTACGAAGCGGTCTCTGATTCTTAAAGTGGCATGGGGTCGTTGTGATCTCAGCCAAAGGTGACGGTTCGATAAAAGAAAATCGGGCCCATGCTCTTTGGGGCCTAACGGGTATTCTTGGGCTATTTGCAGAACTTCTATCGTTTGACCGTCCAATTCGACGCCAATAGGAGAGCGTTTATCCTCTTTTACCTTTCCCGTAATCATGAGGGACGTCTCTTGAGTTAAAGTGTCCAATTGGGCAAAGATTTCATCGGACACATTACCCTTAAACCATACGACCTGAACGATTCCGCTTCCATCTCTCATCAGTAAGAAGCGAAGCTTTCCCGAACTGCGAATATTGTAGACCCATCCTCGGAGTTCTACGGTTTCACCGAGGTGGGATTTAAGCTCTCTAATTGTCGTCCTTCTTGCCATAGGAGTTATACCACCGCAGGTTTAGGAGTGGGCCGACTCGATTTTGATTTGCCGTTACGATTTTCTAAGAACCGCTCAACGTAAATGGTAAATGGGGAAGCAATATACATAGTGGAGTAAGTTCCCACAAAGATACCAAAACACATGGCTATGGCAAAACTTTGGATCTCCCCTTTACAGAGAAAAATAATAGGAACAATTGAAATAAAAGTGATCAACGAGGTTAAAATGGTTCGAGATAGAGTCAGGTTGATAGCTTTATTAATGGTTTGGGGGAGGGGAAGATTTGAGCCGCTTTGTTTTAACATCTCTCTTACCCGATCGTAGATCACAATGGTGTCGTTCACACTATAACCTGCAATGGTCAGAAGAGCTGCAATTGCGGTAATGGTAAACTCTCGTCCCGTTAAAAGGTAGAATCCCGTGGCCATCATTAAATCGTGAATCATGGCAAGAGTAGCTCCAGGAGCAAACCTAACGTCGAAACGCAGCCAAATATAGATTGTGATGAGAATAACTGAATAAAAAAGAGATCTCAGTGCAGCTGCTTTTAATTCAGATCCCACTTTGGGACCTACAACATCTACCGATTGAACAGTGAGATTATCGGCCCCTAATTTTTCGACAAGTCTTGTGTTGAGCGGGCTTTTATCTTTGTCACCTGTAGAGTTTCTGGAAGTGATCATAAACTCTTGGTTAGAGTCTCCCAAGCCAACAACTGAAGCTTCCGATTCTTTGAGTTCTTCGAGAACTTTTCTCACTGCTTCTGTGGACGTAGCGTTTTTAAATTTAACTTGAATGACTGTTCCGCCTGTGAAGTCCACTCCATAATTAAGGCCTCGGGTCCAAAGTCCCGCAAAAATGGCAATCAGTGCGATCATTGAAAAAAATAAAAAGTATTTAAATTTTCCAATAAAGTCGATCGACAGGTCGTTGGGAATTATTTGAAAGTATTTTTGCATATAATGATGTCCTAAATGCTGATGGTTTTTTCGCCTTTGACAATAACGAAGTAATCAAAAATCACTCGAGTTACAAAAACTGCAGTGTACATCGAAGCGGTTAAGCCGATGAGAAGAGTGACTGCAAAACCTCGAATGGGGCCATAACCGAAACTCAACAGAACCAAACCTGCCACCATCGTGGTTGCGTTTGAGTCAAGAATAGCTGAAAACGCTCGACTGTAACCTTCGCCAACTGCGGTCGCTAAGGATTTGCCCATTTTTAACTCTTCGCGAATGTGCTCAAGGATCAGAATGTTGGCATCAACGGCCATTCCAAGAGTCAAAGTAATACCCGCAAGCCCGGGGAGTGTCAGGGTTCCCTCGAAAGCTGCTAAAATGGCCAAAATGAAAAGCCCATTTAAAATTAATGCAATGTTGGCAAAAAGTCCTGAAGTCTTATAGTAGACCCCCATGAAGAGGAAAACCAAAAGAAGTCCAGCGACTAAAGAGTAGGTTCCAGCTCGAATCGAATCAGCCCCTAGGGAAGGTCCGACCACACGCTCCTCCAAGAATTCAAGGCGAGCAGGTAAGGCTCCGGAGCGAAGCACCAAGCTCGTATCCTTAGCGTCATTGAGAACTTCCGCGTCTGAACGTCCTTGAGAACTCATTTCAATCATGGCTCGTCCACCACCAATTTTAGTTTTAATTCGGGGGGCAGAGTGGACATTGCTATCAAGAACAATGGCCATGTATTTTCCGACATTTTCCCCTGTGGCTTTTTCGAACTTTGTGGCCCCAAGTGAAGTGAGTTCAAAGTTCACAATGGGTTGTTGGGTTTCAGGGTCAAAGCTGTAGTGAGCATCTTGGAGGTCTTCGCCCGTGACCAAAGCATCCCGTTCTAGAAGATAGGGGATGTACTGCGATTCCTTGGTGTTAACATTAATCTTTTTCTGAAAGAGAATTTCAGTCCCAGAAGGAATTTTACCGGTCAACCAAGTATTGAACTGTTGTAAATGTTTTGTGATGGGTTGAGACTCTGAAAGAGTTATCTTTTTTTCAGCAACGAATTGACTGACCCATTTATCCATTTCGGCTTCAGAGGGCGAGCCATTTTCTTCAGGGCCCGACCGCTCAATCTGAAAAGAGAGTTTCGCCGTACGCGAAATGATCTCTTTAAGTCGTCCCGGATCTTGAAGTCCCGGGAACTGCACTAAGATCTTTTCTTCGCCTTGTTTTTGGATAATGGGCTCGGCGATTCCAAATTCGTCGATCCGATTTCGTAGGGTTTCTAAGGACTGCTCGACAGCTCTTTCGTTGACTTGAGACTCCCAAAGTTGAGTCATTCTAAATTTGGCAGTGCTCCCAGAAAGGCCATCAAAATCAACGAACTGACCGAGATCTGTATTAATCGCTTTGTCTAACTTTTTCCAATCATTAGCGTTGGTGAAAGTTATGGTGATGAAGTTATCTTGGGTCGTGTCAAAATTAAAGCCGGTTAGCTTTTCTTGCTGGGCAATCTCTTTAAATTGAGTTTTTATTTTGCCAACCGCATCACGGTGAACTTCTTTAAAATCGATTCCCAAAACTAAATGAAGACCTCCCCGGAGATCGAGTCCCAACTTTAAAACTTCGGAGGGAAGCACACCAAAATACCAGGGGTCCGAAGGTTTGCTGATTTTGGGGACATTAATCCCTTTAGTGAATTTCAAAACCGTTGGAGTCAGCAAATAGAAAGAAAACAGAATAGTTGCGACAATGGTGCTGACTCGCCATTTTATACCTTTCATGTCGTTGCCTCTTTCTCGCTGGTGTTTTTATCCTCTTTAAGCTTTGCAGCGCTTTCTAGAATCTGTGATTTTAAAATCTTTAAGGAGACACCTTGGTCGACTTCTAAAGTAACAAATTTCTCGCCGACAGTCTTGATGGTGCCGATGATGCCTGCTTGGGTCACCACCATGTCTCCCCGTTTTAAATCCTTAATAAATGTTTGTTGCTCTTTTTGACGTTTCTGTTGAGGCCGTAAAATCAAGAAGTAGAAAACTCCAAAGATCATGATAAGCGGAATAAAAGGGGTTATTCCTTCTCGGCCTTGAGCAACGGGTGAAGCTTGAGAGGCTGCAGGAGCGCCTTCGGCCCAAACCCATCGACCTGCTAATGAAAGCACTAAAACAATTTTTTCGAAAACACCCATCGTTTGCTCCTTAAGTGGATTGACCACTTTTAATGTTGTCCTGTAATGCCCGTTCCGTTTTGTCCGGATAAGCGGTTGTTAATCTTGGTTTCATCGTTTCGTAAAAACTTTGAAACGTCCCGCTCTCCAAGGACTCTCGGATCTGCGACATAAGTCGATGATAGTAGTAAAGATTGTGAAGTGTGGCAAGGCGTAAGCCTAAGATTTCTTTTGTTAAAAAAAGATGACGTAAATAACCTCGACTGTAATTTTGGCAACACTCACATAAACACGTTGCATCAATTGGCCGTTGGTCGTGGGTGTGGACGCTGTTTCTAATGTTGAGCAGTCCATCATGAGTGAAGAATCCTCCGTTTCGGGCATTTCGGGTAGGAAGAACACAATCGAACATATCGATTCCGTTTTTAACTGCTTCTAAAATATCTCGCGGGGTTCCCACTCCCATCAAATAATGGGGCAGATGTTGGGGAAGATGAGGGGCGATTTCTGTCAGAACATGGATCATTTCGGCATGGGGCTCACCGACACTTAGGCCTCCTACGGCTAATCCATCAATAGGGAGCTGTAATGTCCCCTCTAAACTTTCTAATCGCAAAGGGATAGAAGTTCCACCCTGAATAATGCCGAAAATTTTTTGATAAGGGTGGCGCGGAACTTCAAAGAATCTTTTACCCCATCTGAGACTTCGGTGGACCGCCTCCTTTAAAACTTTTTCGGTATTAGGAAGAGCAACACATTCATCAAAGAGCATAGCAATGTCGGAGCCGATGGTTTGTTGGATTTGGGCTGAAAGTTCGGGGGTGAGAAAGAGGGTGTCTCCGTTTAAGTGAGATTGGAATTGGACCCCCTCATCGGTCAGCTTTTTTAATTTGCCCAGGCTAAAAACTTGAAACCCGCCACTATCGGTCAGAATGGGTTTGTCCCAGTTCATAAAGGAGTGAAGGCCGCCGAAGATTTTTAAGCTTTCAAGCCCTGGCCTTAAATAAAGGTGGTAAGTGTTGCCTAGGATGATTTGGCTTCCAACATTCTTAAGATCGGTAGGCGACATCGTTTTAACAGCGCCAACAGTTCCTACTGGCATGAAAACAGGAGTTTCTAACGTTCCGTGGTGTAGAATCAGTCTTCCTCGTCTGGCGAAGCCGTCGGATTTTAAAACTTCAAAATGGGAAGAGTTGTTATTCATGAGCTCCCCGTTTTAGGCTCACCCCATTCTTTTAGCAAGTAAGATTGAGTCTAAGAGAATTATTCTGTACAGTAGAAGTCCCATGGCTCAAATTATTCCCATTCCGGCGGTTAACACTGCCATTTTTAATGAAAACAACGAAATTCTTTTGACCCGACGGTCTGCGCAGGTGAGAGAGCCCGGCAAGTGGTGTCTTCCCGGTGGCCACTTGGAAGTGGGGGAATTTTGGCTGGATGGAGCGGTCCGCGAAACTCAAGAAGAGATAGGGATCACGGTCAAACAGGCGATTCTGTGTGGTCTTTATTCAGATCCGACATTGACGGTAACCCAAGATCCTATTCAGCCCGAGGGGTATCGGGGGCAGTTTGTGGTGGCTCTATTTAAAGTGCTCTCTTTTGAGGGAGATATTCATCCCAATCACGAAGTGGATGATTGGGATTGGTTTGATCCGAACAATTTGCCGGAGCCTATTTTGAAATCACATCCGATTAGATGTTTAGATGCTTTTCATTTTAATGGTACCGTTTTTGTTAGGTGATAGGAGATTATGAATTTTCCAATTGAACGACCTCGTGCTGCGGTATCGGCAGTGATCATGAATCCTGAAAAAAAGGTTTTATTGACGTTAAGATCTTCAAAAGTTTGGTGGCCCGGACAGTGGTGCTTACCCGGAGGGCATCTTAGAGGTGGCCAGGATTGGCTTTCGACCTGTCGAGAAGAGGTGAGTGAGGAAGTGGGTTTGGAAGTGGTTAAAGCAAGACTGGTGGGGATTTACTCCGATCCGGAAGTGAATCAGCTTTGGGAACCTCGAGCGGGAAAAAAATTAAGTTTTGTCGTTGCTTCATTTCTTGTCACCGATTATCGCGGAGAAGTGAAAGTGAATGACGAGGTCTCCGAGGTCGGATGGTTTGAGTTGGATCGCCTTCCGACTCCTTTGCTTGTTTCTGAAAAGATCAAAATCTCCGACGCTTTTCGGTTCGATGGTCAGGCGTTTGTCAGATAGTGGGCTTCTTCTTTCAGTTGGCCGCGGGGAGGAATCAATTCGTGCTCTTTGCGGGTCTCTTCACCAGCCTCGGATTCATGAATATTTCATTGCGGGGCAGGTAAATAACAAAAAATCTCTCGCCACTAGCTTCGCAAGCCAAAGATTGATATCGTATAAAAAATGAATTTTTTTGGCTCAACGCAGTACAGCAACTTTATTAATTCATGAATTTAAGAAAACTAGCACTCACTACGCTTATTGTTTCTATTTTGTTTCTGCTTAACACTTCAACAGCTTTCGCTCGCCAAAGATTCGCTACACTTCCAGGTGGGCTTCTTTATCCTCAATTTGCAGCTTCGGCATTTACCAATGCCGCAGCTCTTTCTTCAGATTGGTATAGTGAGGTTCAAGCACTTTACTCTCCTGAAATTGCCGACAGATCAAATCCTCATTCCTATTTTGTTGGATATGCGACCAGCAATCCTAAAGTGGGATTCAACATCGGTTACCTCGGCTCCATACAATCGGGGGTGGCTGTTCACAATCTTTTTTCGGGTGTTTCCGCGAGACACAAAAAACATGCTTTTGGATTAGCCATCAGAAAAAATGATGTCGCTTATTCCAGTTCTATTCCTATCGATGCCAGCTGGATGTGGGATATTACTCGCCGAGTCACTCTGGGTGTAGTCGGTTACGATATCCTTGATAATCGCTCTTTGGCGCTAGGATTGGGGTACGAAAACTATAGTTATTATTCTTTGGAGGTGGATGCTCAATTCCCTCTTCCCGGTTATTTGGATTTCGCAACTCGTGAATACAGTATTAATTTTGCTTCGGTATTTTATTTTTTTAAACCGGTTGGGATATCAGTGGGAACTCGCTACCAAAAATGGGACGATATCAATAACGAATCGTCGAAATGGCGGCATACGCTGGGCGCTGTGGTGAAACTCAAAGGCCGAATGAGTTTAGTGGGGCTTTATACCAGTGCTCCGGACACATTCACTGTAGGCCTGTGCTGGGGCACCCCGGCCACAGCTCAGCAGTGGATCGAATATTGGTTAGCACGAGATCGAAGGGAGCTTGGACTGTAATGATATTAGTCGTTTCCATTTTTCGAAAGGCAAGTTACTGGGCCTTTTTATTTTCGCTGGCGCTACTTTCTGCTTGCTCTGAAAAAATGACAGTTCAATTTCAGGCTTCAGAGCAAACGGTGGCAAAAGCCACATTGGGCGGGAATATCAGAGTTAATTTAAAAAGAAGTTCTCGCCGAACATTAGGCCTACCTTTTGCTCCAAGCACTCACACTAGCGATGAAGTGCTTGTCCCCTACACAGTCAGTGGAACCGCAACTCCGGGGGTAATTCATAATCTTTCTAGTGGTACTTTAAGAATCCCCTCGGGAACCGATGGGAACTCCCTGCAGTTTCAAATTCTAGATTCCTCATTTCAAGGTATCAAGACTATAGTTGTTCAACTGTCTGCTCCCAAAGATGGAAAGCTTGGAAATACAAACACGCATACGGTTTATCTGGGTGATGGAGCCATAGCCGGCCAAATCTTAATCAACAATGGGGATCTCACAACACAATCACTGGATGTGACGCTTACTTTTTCTGCCTCGGGTATCAATCAAATGTATGTGACTAATACCTCTGGATGTGCAACCGGGGGAAGCTGGGAATCTTACGCTACAACTAAAAGTTGGACACTTGGCCAAAGCAACTCATTAGCTACGGTCTATGTGAAATTCCGTGATGCCGCTCTAAATGAAACCGAATGTTACAGCGATGACATCACTCATGAGTCGTTTAATCCCGTCACAGCGGGTGCTGTAGTCATTGATGGAGGGGATAGGGATGATCATGGGCACGCAACTTCCGGACCCGATAATATTTTAGGGACTACAGATGATGTGAACCACGACGGTTGGTTATTTATTGAGCAGCTTATAGACTTTGCCAAGAAAGGAAACTTAAATAATGCACCCCAAGATGTTTTGGTAGTTGGAGCTTCGTCAATTGCTTTGAACGCTATTCAGAGCGCAACAATTGTTCAGAACCTCAGCATTACGGTAAAAACCGGCTCGCAGCTCTCAAATGTGGACTTTAACAACTACAAAATTCTCTACGTACCGGGGGATCAGAGTAATACCCCTGGGGGGGTTTCCAATAGCGATCTGTCTATTTTAAAAACACGAAGATTGGACATCCAAACCTTTGTGAACGGAGGCGGAAGCTTAGTGGCGTTGACAGAAGAGGGCTCATCGGAACCTTTCGGTTGGCTAGAATTGCCTCTACCTTTCCAAATTCAATCTGTCTATGGCACAGTTCTACGTAAAACTCAAGCTGCTATTGATGCCGGTTTTACAATTTCTGACACTGATCTTTCCAATGGCACTCCCTATCACAATTCTTTTGTAGGCCCACCAAATTTTAACGGCCTTGTGCCTTTTGTCCTCAGTGAAATTGATCAAGTCATCACACTTGGATTTTCTTCGCAATTACATAAAAGCAAAATTATCACCCACCCTTGAATAGTCTCAAGGGTGTCAGTCTCCCTGTAAGCTTAAAAGGTCGCGGTCACACGCTAGAATTTCCGAGTCTCTCCAAACAAAGACCAATATCACTTAATAATCTGTTTCTTCACGGTGCTCGAGTTCTTGATTTCAATTTACTCTTTCCGCTGCGTTTTTGATGGCACAATAGTTACGGTTAAAAATACCTCTAGCGATGGCGGGTGGCTCTTGTTGGAGATTAATGCGAACAGCGCTAGCGTTTTTGTCGATGTGATCGAGAGCCTCTTTTGCAATCAGAGATGACGTTGCCAATTCTCTCGCGATCTGCTCTAAGGTCCGACTTTTGTTATAGGCTTTTACAATATCTGACACAAACGGAGTGTTGGCTTTACTGAGAGATAGTAAATTTAAACGCCTTATTAGGGAAAAATGACTACGAGAGAAAACTTGCCTTTTTGCTCCCGTTAGGCCTAATTTGCAATATGGTCAAACTTATTTCGATTATTCTGCTGGGAGTTTTGGCTTTACTGAGAGATAATAAATTTAAACGCCTTATTAGGGAAAAATGACTACGAGAGAAAACTTGCCTTTTTGCTCCCGTTAGGCCTAATTTGCAATATGGTCAAACTTATTTCGATTATTCTGCTGGGAGTTTTGGTTGGAGTTAGTGTATTTTTCTCTTACGGGATAGAAACAGCGGGTAAGAGGTGGGGACTTCTAAATAGGCCTACCCTTACCGATAACAATTTTTTGCCTAAAGAGGTCAATAGCGCCATAGTCTGTTTGAAGCGAATTGGGGCCAAAGACTATCGTCCTGTAGGTGATATGTTAAATGATTGGCAAATTTATCAAAGGCTTGCCGAAGGGGCATGGCCTATTAAGTGGAACGAAAAATCAAATATGATTGTCGGAAAAATTAATGATATTCAGTGTGTTAAATTTGACTCACTCTGCACTGAGGGATTAGTTCGTGTTGGGAATTGTATTTTATAGTGCATTGATCTTTTCATTTTATGGAGGGGTATTGGCCCTTTCACCGTTTTTTTGCACCTCCAATAGGTCCACACGGGAGACTAGGTTTTTAAGTGCATTGATTATTGTGAGCGTAATTCACCTTTTGGTGCTTTTGCGGGTTCCTCTTATGATTCTGTGCTGGTTGGGGATAATCCTCGGCCATGGTTGCCTGCTTAAACAATTTTGGCGGGGAAATCTAAAGCTTTCAAAAAGCATTCTGAGACCTTCCAGACTTTTGGTTGCTTTTTTAGTTCTTATGTTTTTGGTCAAGTCAGTTTGCGAGGGGATTTCCGGATGGGATGCGCGATCGATTTATTTTTTTCATGCGAAAATGATCTATTTTGCTCAGGTGTTTCCTATTGAGAGTTGGAAAATACAAGAATATCATTTTTCACATTTAGACTATCCCAAGTTATCAGCTTCTTTGGCGGCATTAATCTCAACTGGTATCGGTTATTGGAATGAGTATTGGCCTAAACTTGCTACTGGGAGCCTTTTGATACTTTTGCACGTGGGTATCTATGTCCTACCTCTAAAATTCATGGAACGTTTTCTGATTCAGCTGATTATGTTTTCTGTCCCAGGTTACTTTCTTTGGGTAGGTGAGCAAGATGGGTATCTCGCTGGGTTTTCATTCTTATCGACTCTATATATGGGCTGGGGTCTTCGTTATCAAAGTAAACTGTGGATTCAAATTGGGCTAGCATGTTTGTTGATGGGCATGCAAATTAAGAATGAAGGTGTGGCATTGGGTACTATTTTGTTTCTTACTTCAACGTTTTTTGGCCTAAAGATAGTAATCCGACAGGTCGCTTCAATTCCAGTTCTTTTGGTTGCGAGTCCAGTATTTCTCTGGACTTTTTATAGAAATTATTTCGGGATCTACAATGATCTATCCTCGGCATTTAGTAAACAGAGAATACTAGACAGAATAGTTAGTTGGGATCTTTTTTGGCGTGATTTTTTGAGATATTTTTTCTTCAAAACAGAAATATTTAGGACACTTATGTTGGCCGTAGTGGTTTTTGGTTTAATGAAATTATTGCGGAAGCTTAAATGGGACATCGCCCCCTGGATGGCTATATTATCCTTTTTTGGTTATTCACTTACAATTATGTGCGTTTATCTTTCGACTCACTGGGAGCTAGTCGAACATTTAAAAACTTCGGTGGCCAGAGTTGCATTCACCCCATCGCTGGTTCTTCTCGGAGCTGTTATTTTGGCGAGCCCTATACAACCCAAATCCGAGCCGTAAAAGAATTAAATGAATAGATGCTATGATGCATTCATTTGTAAGAATTTAGTTTTTGAATTTAGGCTACTTGGCTCTGGGAAGCTAAGCTTTTGTGGATTCTCTAACTTTTGCACATTGCTATACGGAAACGATATCTAGTTCGTGTTCTCCGGCGGTTCGCTTGGGCAGGTTTGGCCATCAACTCCCAAGGGCGCGTTGGTAGTTTAGGCCCCGCGGGTCGTCGGCGCTCGTCAGTAGCCCTATGACCGCTTTTCTTTTACGATTCGGATTACTGGTCTGATAATAAATTTAAACGCCTTATTAGGGAAATACGACTTTAACTAGACTATTTTTCATTTTTTCGAGATCGGGTTTCAAACAAGAGGTGAACATACCCTCTTTGCGAAACCATTAACTATAGCTCTACGCTACAACA
>Ga0194132_10006205_pt1 | contig 18714 bp, 18 predicted proteins | sample TA2KigOf80mmetaG_FD_148612 | JGI IMG/M metagenome (GOLD analysis project Ga0194132, IMG submission 148612) | Freshwater microbial communities from Lake Tanganyika, Tanzania - TA2015054 Kigoma Offshore 80m | ecosystem: Environmental > Aquatic > Freshwater > Lake | place: Tanzania: Lake...
CATCGCCGGCGGCCCGCTGCACGACCTCGCGGCGCTGTTCGAGGGTGGGAGCGATACGCAACGCGTCGTCGTGCTGCTGCGCCTGCTCGGGCGCGAAGTGCGCGTGCGCCTCGCGCCGCATCAGCTCGAACGCAACGGCTAGATCAGTGGCTGAGCCCCGGGGGCGCCGAGAGCGCTGACCGGACGCCTGGCGCCACGCACCAGGATCGCCGCGTATAGCGACAGCTCGATCACCAGCCACAGCAGAGTGTAGCCGGGCCGCCACACGGCAAGTACCGCCGGAAGCCCGACCAACCCGAGGTAGACCGCCAGGCCGTAGCGCCACGGCAGCCAGCGCTTGAGGACATGGTGGAGATGACTGCGATCGGAGCTGAACGGCGAGCGACCGGCAGCGATCCGCGTCGCCATCAGGCGCAGGCAATCGAGCACCGGGACGCAGAACCACAGAACGATCACATCGGCGCGCAGCCCGTCGAAGCCGACGGCGTAGACGTAGACCGTCAGGAGCCCGATCAGAATGCTGATCCCGTAGCTTCCGGCATCGCCGAGGAAGAGCCGGCCTCGCAGGTTGAAACCCAGGACGATCGCCAGCGCGCCGATCAGCGTCACGAGGACCGGCGCCAGATGAGCCGGGGCGTAGGCCAAGAGGAGAGCGCTCCACAAGAGCGCGAGCCCGCCAGCCAGACCGTCCTCGCCATCGGCCATGTTCACCGAGTTCTGCAGCCCGACGAGGCAGGCCAGGGTGAACAGCCACGCCGGCCACCCCGCGAGCACGATGAGCTTGGGCGCGACCGTGAACAGCAGGAACTCGATTCGCAGCGCCGGTACGGCGAGCAACGCGACGGCGCAAAAGACGATCGCGGCCACCAAGCGGTACAGCGGACGAATCGACCGCCGATCGTCGACAAAGCCGAGCACCATGAACGCCGCGGCGCCGAGAGCCAGCGTAAGGTAGAGCGGGGCGAGATCGGTGCGTGCGGCCTGCACCACCGCCATCACGACGACCGGCACGAGAACCGCGATGCCGCCCACCAGCGGCGTCGCGCGCGCGTGCACCTTGCGCCGACCATCGGGAACATCGACGACGCCGAGGCGCGCCGCGAGCGGGCGCGCGCACAGGCAGATGATGAACGCGAGGGCGAGCAGCCCCAGGACGATCGCTGACACGCCGAGTACCCAGCCGACTCCTCCGGCCACTAGAGTGGGACCACGCCGGGTTGTCAAGCCGCGCCGACCAGCGGCCGGCACCTAGCTGGCGGGCAGCGCGACACCGCTCGCCGCGAGCTCGCGGCTGAGCGCGGCCTCGAGCCGCGCCAGTGCGGCTGGGCTCTCCGCCTCGACCCGCGCAACCAGCACCGGCTGGGTGTTCGACGCGCGCAGGAGCCACCAGCCGCCGCCGCCGCTGACGCGCACGCCATCCGTCGGGTCGACCATCGCTCCGGCGGCCGCCAGCCGTGCACGCACCTCCTCGACCACCGCGAACTTGCGGGCGTCTTCGCACGGGATGCGGATCTCGGGGGTGTTCAGCACGATGGGCAGCGAATCACGTAGCGCCGCCAGGCTGTCGGCCTGGCTCGAGACCATACTGACGACCCGGACGGCAGCGTAGAGCGCGTCGTCGAAGCCGAGGTAACGGTCGGCGAAGAAGATATGACCGCTCATCTCGCCGGCGAGCGGGGCGCCGACTTCGGCCATCTTGGCCTTGATATGGGAGTGCCCCGTGCGCCACATCAGGGGTTGGCCGCCAAGCCGGCGGATCTCGTCGAACAGCACCTGGCTCGCCTTGACGTCGGCCATGATCACCGCGCCGGGCCGCTCTCGCAGGATCTCGCGCGCGAACAGTGCGAGGAGCTGGTCACCCCACAGGATGCGGCCGCGCTCGTCGATCACCCCGATGCGGTCGCCGTCGCCGTCGAACGCGATGCCGACGTCCGCCTTCTCCGCTGCCACCGCGTCCTGGAGCTGGCGCAGGTTCTCGGGCACCGTCGGGTCGGGATGGTGCGCCGGGAACGTGCCATCGACCGCATCGTTGAGCAGGATGTGCCGCCCCGGCAGCGCCTCCGTCAGGGCGCGTAGCACGGCACCGGCGGCGCCGTTGCCCGCATCCCACACGATCGCGAGCGGCCGGCTGCCGCGGTAGGCGGACGCCAGTGTCGCGACGTAGGCCTCGGTGACCGGCTGGGACGTGACGTGCCCACCCGCCACGGCCGGCACGCCACGCGCGGCCGCCGCGCCGAGCGCCTGAATGTCGGGCCCGAAGAACGGCTTCTTGCCGAGCATGAGCTTGAAGCCGTTGTAGTTGGCTGGGTTGTGGGAGCCCGTCACCATGATCCCGCCGTCGGCGCCTGCGGTGAGGACCGCGTAATAGAGCATCGGCGTCGGGCCGAGGCCGGCGCGGACCGCCTGGAGACCCGTGGCGATCAATCCTTCCACCAGCGCCGCCTCCAGCTCGGGCGAACTGAGGCGCCCATCGTAGCCGGTGTAGACCGTGCGGCCCCCGCCGCGCGCCACGATGGCGCCGAAGGCCTGACCGACGCTGAACGCGTCGGCCGCCGAGAGGGTCTCGCCGACAACCCCGCGGATGTCGTACTCGCGCAGGATGGATGGATCGAAGGCATGGCGGGCCATGGCGGGCCTCTGCGGTCGGGCGGCTGGCTCATAGCACGGCCGCGCGACCGACAGAACCCCGTGCAGATGGCCGCGCAACGCGGCTCGCGAGCGTCGGCGGTTTCGGCTTATAACAGCGCATGTGCGGCATCGCCGGCTGGATCGACCTCGGGCGCGCCACGCCGGCGGAGCGCCTTTCCGCGACGGTGCACGCGATGGCCGAGACGCTGCGCCATCGCGGGCCCGACTCGAGCGGCGCCTGGGTCGATGCCGCCGAGGGAGTGGCGCTCGGCTTCCGCCGCCTCGCCGTGATCGACCTCACCGCCGAGGGCGATCAGCCGATGGTGTCGGCCGATCAGCGTTTCGTCATCGTCTACAACGGCGAGATCTACAATCACCTGGCGCTGCGCACCGAGCTCGAAGCGCTCGGCCATCGGTTCCGCGGCCGCAGCGATACCGAGGTTCTGCTCGCGGCGATCGTGCAATGGGGTTTGCCGGCCGCGCTTGTGCGCAGCATCGGCATGTTTGCGTTGGCGCTGTGGGACCGCGCCGAACGCCGGCTGTGGCTCGCGCGCGACCGGCTCGGCATCAAACCGCTCTATTATGGCCGGTTCGGCGATCACTTCCTGTTCGGCTCGGAACTGCGCGCGCTGCGCGCCCACCCCTCGTGCGGCAACGACATCGATCGCGATGCGCTCGCGCTCTACATGCTCAGAAACTGCGTGCCGGCGCCGCACGCGATCCTCCGCGGCACCGACAAGCTGCTGCCGGGCGCCGTGGCGACGCTAGCCCTCGGCGACAGCCAAACCGAGCCCTCGGTCAGGCCGTATTGGTCGCTGAGGGATGTCGCCGAGGCGGGCGCGCGCGATCCCCTCACGGGGACCGAAACCGAGGCGGTGGATGGTCTCGAGGCAGTATTGACTGACGCGGTCCGCCTCCGCCTCATCGCCGACGTTCCGCTCGGCGTCTTTCTCTCGGGCGGGGTCGACTCGAGCACGGTGGCCGCGCTGATGCAGCGGGTCAGCGACCGCCCGGTGAAGAGCTATACCGTGAGCTTCGGCGAGGCCGCCTACGATGAGGCTGCCGCGGCGCGCGCCATCGCACGGCACCTCGGTACCGACCACCACGAGGTACGGCTCGGCGCGGCCGAGGCGCTGGCGGTCGTGCCGGAACTGCCGCGCCTTTACGATGAGCCGTTCGCCGACTCCTCGCAGATACCGAGCTATCTCGTGTCGCGGTTCGCCCGCAGCGAGGTCACGGTTGCCCTGACCGGCGATGGCGGCGACGAGATGTTCGGTGGCTACACCCGCTACCTCTGGGCACCGGCCGTCGCGGCGCGCGCCCGCCGCCTGCCACCCCCCATCCTGCGCCTCGCTACGCGGGTCATCGGTCTCCTCAACCCGGAGCAGTGGGACGCGGTGCTGCGGGCGCTCGACGGGCTGATGCCGCGACGGTTCCGACTGCACAACGCGGGCGACAAGCTGCACAAGCTCGCGAGCGTGCTGCCAGGGAGCGATCCGGCTACGATCTATCGCGCCCTGGTCAGCCACTGGACCGCGCCCGAGCGCGTGGTGCGCGGAGGCAGCGAGCCGCCGACACCGGCGAGCGATCCGAAGCTTTGGGCCAACCTTCCCTCGTTTGCGCACCAGATGATGTATCTCGACGCGCTGACCTACTTGCCCGACGACATCCTGACCAAGCTCGATCGCGCGTCGATGGCGGTGGGGCTCGAGGCGCGAGTGCCGCTCCTCGACCATCGCGTCGCCGCCTACGCGTGGCGGCTCCCGCTCGCCCTCAAGCTGCGCCACGGGGGCGGCAAGTGGGCGCTGCGCCAAGTGCTCTACCGCCACGTCCCGCCGGCGTTGATCGAGCGGCCGAAGCAGGGCTTCGAGGTGCCGATCCAGGCGTGGTTGCGAGGACCGCTCCGGGCGTGGGCCGAGGAGCTGTTGAGCGAGGCGAGCCTCGGCCAAGCGGGCTATTTCGACCCCGCACCGGTGCGTCAGGTGTGGCGCGAACACCTCGCTGGCCGGCGCAACTGGCATCATCATTTGTGGGACGTGCTGATGTTCCAGGCGTGGCTGGTGCGATCGCGCTGAAGGAGGGCACGATGGCGGTTGCCGCTTACTTCGCAGAGGAGATCGGCGAGCACGGGCGGGTCCTGGCCGACACCGCGGCCGCGCTCGAGGCGCCGTTCGCCCGGCTCGTTGCCGTGTGCGCCGAGGCGCTGCGGGGCGAGCACAAACTTCTGTTCTTCGGCAATGGCGGCAGCGCGGCCGATGCGCAACACCTGGCCGCCGAGCTGGTCGTGCGCTTTCACGCCGACCGGCGGGCGCTGCCGGCGCTGGCGTTGACCACCGACACCTCGGTGCTGACCGCGATCGGCAACGACCTCGGCTTCGCAGAGGCGTTCGCGCGCCAGATCGAGGCCCTCGGTCAAGCAGGCGACGTGGCGATTGCGCTCACCACCTCGGGGCAGAGCGAGAACATCATCCGCGGCCTCACGGCGGCGCGTGCCCGCGGCCTCGTCGCCGCGGCATTCGCCGGCAAGGGCGGCGGCCGCCTGGTTGGACTGGCCGAGCCGCTCCTCATCGTGCCCTCGCACACCGCCGCGCGCATCCAGGAGATGCACATCATGCTCGGCCAGATGCTTTGCGGTGCGCTCGAGCGCGAGCTCGGGTTGGCCTGATCCGGGTCAGGAGATATCGGACCAGCGCGCGGTGTGAATGCCGCACTCGGTCTTGTCGGTGCCGCTCCAGCGGCCGGCGCGCGGATCCTCGTCCGGTCGCACTGCGCGCGAGCACGGCGCGCAGCCGATCGAGCGGTAGCCCTGCGCGACCAGCGGGTGCTCGGGCAGGCCCCGCTCCCTGCTCTCGCGGGCGACGCGCTCGCTGCTCCAGGCCGCGAGCGGGTTGACCTTGACGCGCCCGGCGGCGCTCTCGACCGTCGCCAGCGCCGCGCGTTCGCCGCCCTGGTAACGCTTGCGCCCGGTGATCCAGGCGTCGTACGCGCCGAGTACACCAGCGAGTGGCGCGACCTTGCGCACGCCGCAGCAGGCATCCGGGTTCGCCCGGTGCAACGTCCCGGCCGGGTCGAGGGCCGCGAGCCTGTCCGGGTCGGGGTGCACCACCCGCACCGTGGTGAGTCCAAGGCGCTCCACCAGCGCTTCACGATAGGCGTGGGTCTCGGCGAACAGCTTGCCGGTGTCGAGGAAGAGGACCGGGGTCGCCGGCTCGACCTCGGCGACGAGCGCGAGGAGTAGCGCGGCCTCCGCGCCGAACGATGAGGTAACGGCGATTCGCCCGGGGAACTCGCGCCGGATCGTCACCCGCAAGAGCGCGGTGCCGTCGAGATCGTGGCAGGTTTCGCGGAGCGCGGCGACGCGGCGCTGCGCCCACTCGATCCGCTCAAGCGCATCCATGCGCCGGCCTCCTTGTGGGATGACACTATCATGCGGTGCCGACGCCCCGAAACGCCCAACCCGGCGAGTGGACGGCGTGATCTCTCCGCCCATGCTTGAAATGCAGTTTGCTTCTGTCAGAACCGCAATTACGTATTGCGCGTTCGTCAATCTCTAAATCGCCTTGGCAAGGTAGTTTTCTCCCCTCCCCTTCTGGACGAGCGCGATCAGGCCGCTCTCGAATTGATCGCGGGGCAGCGGGCGAGGCCGTGCCGCAGCGAGCGCTGGTCCTCTTGTTTGACGCGGCGTTGGGTTTTGCCATCGACAACGCGCGCTACCGGGGGGACGCAGAGGTCAGCGAGTACGTCGCTTCTCGCGACCTGAAGCGGCTCTGCGACATCGGGCTCATGGAGCCCCATGTTGCGAGGCGCGGGCGAAGGTACTCGCGCTCCGAGGAACTGCGGGCGCTGAGGGAGTCGGTCGGCATCAGTCAGCCCGTTGAGGACCCTTACGATGTCATCGGCCGGCTCGGCGCCATGATCGAGCCACGGTTTCCCGGCCTGGACGACTGAAGACGACCCGGTTGCGCGGGGCGCCGTGACAAGTGCGCCGCTTGTCCCTAGGATCCCGCCGGTCACGGTTACGGGCGGGGGTCATCTCTCATGCGAATCGGCATCGACGTCGGCGGCACCAACACCGATGCGGCGCTGATGGACGGCCTCGCGGTCCTCGCCGCCTACAAGACGCCGACGACCGCGGATGTGTCGAGCGGCATCGTCCGCGCGCTCGAAGAGGTGCTCAAGCAGTCGGGCGTCGCCGCCGGCGCGATCGAGGCGGTGATGATCGGCACTACGCACTTCACCAACGCCTTCGTTGAGCGGCGACGCCTGTTGCCGGTGGGGGTACTTCGTCTCGCGTTGCCGGCGGCGATCGGCCTCCCCCCCTTCACCGACTGGCCGGGCGACCTCAAGGCGGCGGTCGAGGGTCGCTCGCACATGGTCGGGGGAGGCGTCGAGTACGACGGCGCGCCGCTTGCACCACTCGATGAGGCGGCGGTGCGCCGCGCGGCCCAGGACATGCGCAAGGCGGGTCTCAGGACCGTCGCGATCTCGGCGATCTTCTCGCCGGTCAACGCCGACATGGAGGTCCGCGCCGGCGAGATCGTCCGCGAGGAACTGCCGGATGCCGCGCTCTCGCTCTCGCACGAGATCGGCCGCGTCGGGCTCCTGGAGCGCGAGAACGCCGCGATCATGAATGCGAGCCTCGCCGACCTCGCCACGCGCGTGGTAAGCTCGTTCCGCCAGGCGCTCGAGCGCCTCCACATCGCCGCGCCGTTCTACATCAGCCAGAACGACGGCACGCTGATGAGCGCGGCCTTCGTCGAACGCTATCCCGTGCTCACCTTCGCCTCCGGCCCGACCAACTCCATGCGCGGCGCCGCCTTCCTCGCCCGCGCCAAGAACGCGATGGTGGTCGACATCGGCGGCACGACCTCGGACATCGGGATGCTGCTCAACGGCTTCCCACGCGAATCCGCGGTTGCGGTCTCGATCGGCGGGGTGCGCACCAACTTCCGCATGCCCGATGTGCTGGCGATCGGCCTCGGCGGCGGCAGCCGGGTGCGGCAGGACGGCGGCCAAGTGAGCGTGGGGCCGGACTCGGTCGGCTACGAGTTGACCTCCGAGGCGCTGGTGTTCGGCGGCCGGACGCCCACTGCGACCGATATCGCCGTCGCCGCCGGGCAAGCCACGGTGGGCGACGCAAGCCGCGTCGCCGGGCTCGACCGCGGCCTGGTCACGGCGGCGGTCGAGACCATTCACGACATGCTCGACGTCGCGGTCGACCGCATGAAGACCGCGGCCGGCGATCTGCCGCTCGTGCTGGTCGGCGGCGGCACGATCTTGGTCTCGCGCCAGATCAAGGGCACCTCGACGATGGTCATCCCCGAGCACGCGGGCGTGGCCAACGCGATCGGCGCCGCCATCGCCCAGGTCGGGGGCGAGGTCGATCGGGTCTACACCTACGAGACCGTCGGCCGCGAGAAGGCGCTCGCCGAGGCCCGTCAGGAGGCCACCGCCAAGGCGGTGGCGGCGGGCGCCGATCCGGCGACGGTCGGCATCGTCGATGTCGAGGAGGTGCCGCTCGCCTACATGCCGGGCGGCTCCTGTCGGGTGCGAATCAAGGCGGTCGGCGACCTCAAGCATGGTTCGGGGAGGGTACGGTGAAGCTCGCGCTCGACGACCTGGTCGATTTCGCCCGCGGCGCCGCGTTCCTCGGCACCGGCGGCGGTGGTGATCCCTACATCGGCCGGCTGATGGTCGAGAACGTGATGCGTGCCGGCGGCGCCATCGAGATCATCGCGGCCGACCAGGTGCCGGACGACGCGCTGGTGGTGCCCACCGCGATGATGGGCGCGCCGACCGTGATCATCGAGAAGCTGGTGCGCGGCGATGAAACCGGGCAGGCGTTGCGCCGGCTCGAGCGGATCCTCGGCCGCAAGGCCTACGCCACCATGCCGATCGAGGCGGGCGGGCTCAACTCGATGATCCCGCTGGTGGTCGGCGCCCAGCTCGGGTTGCCAGTCGTGGATGCCGATGGCATGGGCCGCGCCTTCCCCGAGGTCCAGATGGTCACCTTCTCGGTCTACGGCGTCTCGGCCTCGCCGATGACGATCGTGAACGAGCACGGCGAGTGCGTCATCGTCGAGGCGCGCTCGAGCCACTCGACGGAGTGGCTCGGGCGGGTGGTGTGCACCCGGATGGGCGGGGCGGCCCACGTCGCCTGCTACCCGATGAGCGGCCGCGAGCTCAAGGACTATGGCATCCGCCGCACGATGTCGCTCTCGCTCGAGATCGGGCGGGCGATCCGCCGGGCGCGCGAGCACTCCGAGGACCCGTTCGAGGGCCTGATCCGCTACCTGCGCTCGACCGACCACTACCGCCATGCCCAAGTGATCTTCGATGGCAAGATCGGCGACATGCGGCGCGAGACGACGCGCGGCTGGGCGATCGGCTATGCCACCATCGAGGCCTTCGCCCCGTTCACGGGCACGATGGAGATCACCTTCCGCAACGAGAACCTAGTGGCGCGCGTGGCCGGCAAGGTGAAGGCGATCGTGCCCGATCTGATCTGCATCTGCGACCGCGAGACGGCAGAGCCGATCACCACCGAGGCGCTGCGCTACGGCCAGCGCGTCAAGGTGATGGGCGTGAGCGTGCCCGACATCATGCGCCGGCCCGAGTCGCTTGCCGTGTTCGGCCCGCGCGGCTTCCAGATCGACGAGCCGTTCCAACCGATCGAGACGTTGTTCTGAGGCGGTGGCCATGAGAGCGATCGTGATCCACGCGCACGGGGGAATCGAGCGGCTCAGCCACGACGAGGTGACGACGCCCGCGCCCGGCCCGGGCGAGGTGCTGGTGCGCATCAAGGCGGCCGGGCTCAATCATTTCGACCACGACATCCGCGAGGGGGTCTCGGGCGTGCGCCAGGCGCTGCCCCACGTGCTGGGCTGCGAGGGCGTGGGGGAGGTGGCGGCGCTCGGTCCCGGCGTCACCGGCTTCGCGCCGGGCCAGCGGGTCGCGGTGAACAGCTATCAGGTGTGCGGCCAGTGCCGGATGTGCCTCTCGGGGCTCGACGGCATCTGCGAGCAAGGCTTCATCCTGGGCGTGCAGGCCTGGGGCACCTTCGCCGAGTACGTCGTCAGCAACGAGCGCAGCCTGCTGCCGCTACCCGAAGCGCTGTCGTTCATCGACGGTGCCGCCTCGATCGTCACCTTCGGCACCGCCTGGCACATGGCGGTGACGCTGGGTGCGGTCCAGGCCGGGGAATGGGTGCTGGTCAATGCGGCCGGCTCGGGCGTCGGCTCGGCCGCGGTGCAGATCGCCCGCCTCCACGGCGCGCGGGTGATCGCCAGCGCCGGCTCGGACACCAAGCTCGAGCGCGCCCGCGCGCTCGGCGCCGAGGCGACAATCAACTACGCGACCCACGACATCGACCGCGAGACGGCGCAGATCACCGGGCGCCAGGGCGTCGACCTGGTGATCGAGTCGGTCGGTGGGGCGGTGCTCCAGCAGAGCCTCGCGGCGCTGCGCAAGGCCGGCCGCCTGATCACGTGCGGCGCGCATGCCGGCGAGCGGGTGGAGATCGACGTCATCACGTTGTTTCGCAAGCATATCCGGCTGCAAGGCAGCCACTACGCCTCGCGCCGCGAGGTCGCCCACGTGCTCGGCCTGATCGGGCGCGGCGAGCTCAAGCCGCTGATCCACGGCGTCTATCCGTTCGCCGAGGTGCAGACGGCGGCGCGCCATGCCGCCAACCGCGACTTCTTCGGCAAGATGGTGCTGACCCCCGAGTAGGGGACGAAATGCGAGCGGCGGCCAATGGCCGCCGCTCTCCTCCGCCTTCCGGCGGGTGGTTCAGGCCGCGCGCAAGTTCGCGGCCGCCGGACGGCCGCGCTGCATCGTGACCTCGAACGTCACGCGCTGGCCCTCCTGCAGCGAGCGCATCCCGGCGAGCTCCAGTGCGCTGGCATGGACGAACACGTCCTTGCCGCCGTCGCTCGGCTGAATGAACCCGAATCCCTTGTCGGGATTGAACCACTTCACAGTACCGGTAGCCATTCCTGGCTTCTCCTTCCGTTAGACAACGTTCGGCCCGCGCCCTCGGCGCGCAACCGGCAACGGGTTTTGGGGATGACTTGGGGTCGCGCTCGCATGGCGAGCAGATAGGCAAGGCAGGCCAAAACGTCAATTGCGCTTCTCACATGGGCGCCCCCGCCCGCCGCGTCAAGGACGAATCCGCCGCAGCGGGCTACAGGATGAACTTCGAGAGGTCGGTGTTCTGGGCGAGGTCGGCGACCTGGGCGCGGACATAGGCCGCATCGATGGTGATCGTCTGCCCGGCGTGGTCGGCGGCGGTGAAGCTGATCTCCTCGAGCAGCCGCTCGAGCACGGTATGGAGCCGCCGGGCGCCGATGTTCTCGACGCTGGCGTTGACCTCGGCCGCGAGGCCGGCGATCTCGGCCACGGCGTCCGCCGTGAAGACGAGGCTCACGCCCTCGGTCGCGAGCAGCGCGACGTACTGCTTGATCAGGCTCGCCTCGGGCTCGGTGAGGATGCGGCGGAAGTCCTCGCGCGAGAGCGCCTGGAGCTCGACCCGGATCGGCAGCCGACCCTGCAGCTCGGGCAGGAGGTCCGAGGGCTTGGCGAGATGGAAGGCGCCCGAGGCGATGAACAGCATGTGGTCGGTCTTCACCGGCCCGTGCTTGGTCGGCACGGTGGTACCCTCGATCAGCGGCAGGAGGTCGCGCTGGACGCCCTCGCGGCTGACGTCGGCGCCGACCCGTTCGGAGCGCGCGGTGATCTTGTCGATCTCGTCGAGGAACACGATGCCATTCTGCTCGGCGAGCTCGATCGCCTGGCGCGTGGTCTTCTCGGGATCGAGCAGCTTGTCGCTCTCCTCGCCGACCAGCACGCGGTGCGACTCGGCGACCGTGAGGCGCCGCGTCTTGGCGCGCTGTCCGAACGCCTTGCCGAGCATCTCGTTGAGGTTGAGCATGCCGACCTGGCTCCCGGGCATGCCAGGGATGTCGAAGGTGGGGAACTGCGGGCCCGAGTCCTGGAGCTGGATCTCGATCTCCTTGTCGTCGAGCTTGCCCTCGCGCAGCATCTTGCGGAACTTGGCGCGCGTCTCCGGGCTCGCGGTCGGCCCGACCAGGGCATCGAGCACGCGTTCCTCGGCCGCGAGCTCGGCCCGGGCATGCACCTCCTGCCGGCTGCGCTCCTTGACCATGCCGATTGCGATCTCGACCAGGTCGCGGACGATCTGATCGACGTCGCGCCCGACGTAGCCGATCTCGGTGAACTTGGTCGCTTCGACCTTGAGGAACGGCGCCTGGGCAAGGCGCGCGAGGCGGCGCGCGATCTCGGTCTTGCCCACCCCCGTCGGCCCGATCATCAGGATGTTCTTGGGCAGCACCTCATCGCGCAGGTCGGGGCTGAGCTGCAACCGCCGCCAGCGGTTGCGCAGCGCGATCGCCACCGCACGCTTGGCCTGCCCCTGGCCGATGATGTAGCGGTCGAGCTCGGACACGATCTCGCGCGGGCTGAAGGCGGTCATCGCGTCAAGGTCTCGACCACGACGTTGCGGTTGGTGTAGACGCAGATCCCGGCGGCGATATCGACCGCGCGCCGCGCGATGGCCTCGGCGCTCAGGTCGTCGCGTTCGATCAGGGCACGGGCGGCGGCGAGCGCGTAGTTGCCGCCCGATCCGATGCCGATCAGGCCATCGTCGGGCTCGAGCACGTCGCCGGAGCCGCTGACCATGAGGCTCACGTCGTGGTCCGCCACCGCCATCATCGCCTCGAGCCGGCGCAGATAGCGATCGGTGCGCCAGTCCTTGGCGAGCTCGACACAGGCGCGGCGGAGCTGCCCCGTGTGCTTTTCGAGCTTGCCCTCGAGCCGCTCGAACAGCGTGAAGGCATCCGCCGTGGCGCCGGCGAACCCGACGATCACGCGGCCGTCGGCCAGGCGGCGCACCTTGCGCGCGCTGGCCTTGACGATGGTCTGGCCGATCGAGACCTGACCATCGCCCGCGATCACCACCGCGTCTCCCTTGCGCACGCAGAGGATGGTCGTGCCGTGCAGGGCTGCTCGGGTCATGGGCTCAGGCGGCGTGCGGCGGCATCACCGACCATGTGGCGCTTCGCCCCCGCCGGTCAAGGGCGCGCTCGCTCAGGACTGGTGTCCTGCCGCCGCCTCGGGCACGAGCGTGGGGCGCGAGAGCACTAGGGAAACAAGCTTGGCCTGACGCGAGGTCCCGGCCTTGCGATAGACCTGCTTGAGCTGGTTGCGCACCGTACTGAGGCTCACCCCGAAGGCCTCGGCGATGCTCGCGCGCGACGCGCGCCTCGGCCGGCGTCAGGCCGTAGAGTTCGCCCAGCATCTCGGCCGGCAATGCCGGCGTCTGCTCGCAGTCGCCGACGAAGATCGCCGCGGTCGGCGCGGCCCCGTCGGGCGCCCGCGACTTCAGCGCGGTGATGTGGAGCGAGAGCGGGCGGCGCCGGCTTGGTCGGGAGACGGTCATGAACGTGCTGGCGCCACCGGCCGCCAAGTGCTCCCTGGATGAGGTGGCCGAGATTGGCGGCAATAAAGAAGTGATTGGGCATGACGTCCAGCTGCTGCGCGACCCCCCGCTGAAACACGGTGATGGCCTCGTCCAGCCGCCGCAAGCCGAGAGGAATGTGTCCGAGTAGAACACATAGGCGATGGGGTAGTGCGGGTTGAGACGCATGGCCGTCTCGGCATGAGGCAGCGCCGCAGCCAGCTCGCCGTCCCAACTCAGGGCTGCGGCCAGGCCCAACTGGCTTGCGGCGTTGTTGGGCTCGAGCTCGACGCTTCTGCGCGCGGCCGCCAGGGCGGCATCGTGCCGGCGGCGCCACAGCTGGGCCAAGGCGATCGCGCGGTGGGCGTCGGATAGCGAGCCGTCGAGCGCAACGGCTCGTTCCGCGCACCCTAATGCCGGGTCGAGCGAATGCTGTGGGTCCGCGGTCCACAGCACGTTCCAGTACGTCAGATAGCACTGCGCCAGACCGGCGTGTGCCGGCGCACACGCCGGGTCGAGCGCGAGGGCCCGCTCGAACAGCACACGGGCGCGGTCGATGCCATCTGGCTTGAGCTGCACCGCCTCCTCGCGCCCGCGGAGCAAGAGCTCGTAAACCTCGGCGCTCGCGGTCGGCCGCCGTGTCGCGCGGGGCGCGACGTACACGTGCACGGCGCGCGCGATCTCGCCGCTCAGATCGTCCTGAACCTCGAAGACATCGATCAACTTGCGGTCGTATCGCTCCCCCCACAGATGATGGCCGGTCGCGGCGTCGATCAACTGGGCGGTGACCCGCACCCGCTCGCTCGCGCGCGATCTCGGCCCCTGCAACATCCGGGTCAATTGCATCCTGCCGGGCTGGATCATGACGGAGCGCCAGGTCGCGCGGTGGCTGACGCCCGCCGGCGAGCGCGAGCTGATGGAGCGCCAGTGTCTCAAACGCAAACTGATGCCGGCCGACATCGCGCGCGTGGTGCTGTTCTTCGCCTCGGATGATTCCGGCGCCCGCACCAATCAGAACCACATCGTCGACGGCGGCTGGGTGTAAGCGGCCGCGACCGGGCCTAGCTGCGGTCGAGGCGGGTGAACAGGACCCAGAAGAAGCCGCCCATCAGCGGCAGCGTCACCGCCAGCACGATCGTCGCCAGGGAGAAGATGATCGGCACCTGCGACTGGTGCGAGGCGGCCATGATCCAGTTGAAGATCGGCATGGTGGTCTCGGAGCCGCGCAGGAAGATCGAGCGCAACAGCTCGTTGAACGATAACAGGAACCCGAATAGCCCGGCGCCGATGATCGCCGGCCGCATGATCGGGAACTCGATGTCCCAGAAGCGACGCCAACGCTTGGCGCCGAGGTCTTCCGCCGCCTCGAGCAGGCGGTGATCGAAGCGGGTCGCGATGACCAGAACCATCAGGAGCGCGAACGGCAGCGCCCACACCAGATGGCCGACGAAGATCGACCACGCCCCGAGCCGCAACTCGAGGTACGTGCGGATGAAGATGAAGAGCGCCGCGCCCATCGTCAGGCCGGGCACGAACAGCGGCGTGAGCGCGATCAAGAGCACCCCGCCCGGGCGCCGCATGCGCGGAATGGAGCGCCCCACCATGGTCGCCACCACCATGCAGGCGCCCGCCACGATCAAACCCATGACGAAGCTGGTGATGAACGGCTCGACCCAGCGGGCATCGCCCAGGAGACTGGCGTAGTGATCGAGCGTCAGGGGATAGGGAATGCCCGAGAGCGGCCGGCCGCTGAACGACATCACCGCGAGCCACATCAGCGGGACGTACGTGAGGATCAGGACGACGAGGCCGAGCCACTTGGCGATCGCCGCCCAGCCGCGCCACGCCGAGAGGGCGCGCCAGAACGACGCCGTGGCGGTTACCCGGTCGGGCGCGACCGCCGCGGCCGCGGACAGCGCCCCCTCGCTCATCGCTTGAGCGTCACGAAGATGGCGCCGAGCGAGCCGCGCCGGCGCAAGATCAGAACCAGCGCGGTGAGCAGAACCGCCAGCAGCGCGATGACGACTGCCGAGAGCGCCGCCGCCGTCGGATACTTGAGGTTCCGCAACGCGGCCTCGACCGATTCGCCCAGCAGATTGACGAACCCGCCGCCCAGCATGCCGGGCTCCACGAACGCCGCCATGAGCGGCACCATCGTGAACACTATGCCGGCGACGATGCCGGGCAGCGCCAGCGGCAGGATGATGTGGATCAGCGTCTGCAGCGGGCTCGCGCCGAGATCCTGGCTCGCCTGCAGGTAGTCGTCGTCGATCAGCGTCAGCACCAGGTAGATCGGGAACACCATGGTCGGGAAGTAGGGCGCGATCATCCCGAAGTGCACCGCGAACTCGGAGAACAGCAACCACTCCATCGGCTGGTCGATCAGCCCGAGCTCGATGAAGACCGTGTTAATGATGCCACTCTTGCCGAGGATCGCCCGCCACACGATGGTGCGCGAGGACGGATCGAGGAAGAAGGGAATGGTCAGGAGCGTGATGATCGCGGCCTTGACGTTCTTCGACTTGCAGCCCTTGGCGAGCCAGAGTGCGAAGGGAAACGCCACCAGGATCTCGATGAGGGTGATCACCGCGGTGACGCGGAGCGTGCGCACCACCGAGATCCAGCGCCCCGAGTCGATGAGCGACTCCCAGTTCTTGAGCGTCAGGTCATAGACCACCCGGTAGTCGCGGATCTCGACGAAGCTGAACAGCACCATGATGAGGAGCGGCACGACGACGAGGCCGATCCAGACCACGGTAAACACCGGCACGACCCAGCCGGCGGACACGAAGTTGCTGTACCAGCCCCGCACGCCGCGGGGCTCCTGACGGACATCCGCTATCGTCATGGTGCGCAGACGAAAAAGGGGGCGCGCCGCACGCGATCCGTGCGACGCGCCAAACCGCTACGATCTCAGCCCGCAGACGCTCACGCGTTGAGGAAGCGCTGCCACTCCTCTTCCATCTCGGCGGAATGCTTCGCCGCCGGCTTGCCGAAGAACGGCTTCTCGAACTTCTTGTTGACCTTGGTTTCGGTCCACTTGAGGTTCTCGATCTGCTCGGCGGTCCAGCCGTTCGCCGTGGCGAACTCGACGCCCAGGTCCATGTTCGGCCCAGCGTAGCCGCGCTGCTCGGCCTGGTAGGCGCGATACTCGCCGCTCATGTAGTAGTTGAGCATCTTGTATATGTTGTCGAGGTTGCCGCGGTCGAGCGCCTTGGTGTGGCAATAGGCGCCGTGGCCCCACTTGTAGTAGCCCTCGACGGTGAAGGCGTAGCGCACCAAGTCGGCGCCGAGCTCGATGTTGGCGTTCTTGGTCGCCGGCTCCCAGCAATTGATGATGTCGATCTCGCGGTTCGAGAGGAGCTGCACCTGCTCCTCAAAGCTCTGGTGCAGGGTGCGGAATTGGCCCGCCTTCTTGCGCTCGACAGCGTAATCCGCCACGACCCGCGCCTCTTCGCCGGTCATGTCGGAGTTGTCGGCGATCTGGGCCCGGTTGTTGGCCTTGAGGAAGTTGCCGACCTCGGTCGAGGACAGGAGCCAGCTGCGGTCCATCGACACGCGGCCGAGCGTCTTATCGCTCTCGTACATCATCGCCCACGGGATTTCGTCCATCCCGTTGGGGTTGGCGCCGATCTTGTCGGGGAAGTAGCCAAAGCTGTCGCCGTTGCCGATCACCGGCACGCCGTACTGTACGCCGGCCTCGTCACGCAGGAGATCGGTGCGCTTCCACGAGTCGGCCGTGCGTCCCCACAACGTGAGTTGCGGATGATCCTCGTCCAGCACCGCGTAGTAGCCCTGCGGCCCCAGGATGTCCTCGGTGCCGCCGTCAAATATGAAGATGTCGTGGGTCTCACCCAGGTCGTTCGAGATCACGTCGCGCATGTACGTGCCGATATCGGCATCGGTCCCGGTCCACTTCATCTCGAGACCGAGCGACTTCGTCATTATGCTCCAGTCCTTGAGCTGGGACGTCGTGACGCCATACCCCGCGATCACCGTGCTCGCCTCGGCGAGCGCGAACTGCTGGAAACCCGGACTCGCCGCCATGCCGACGGCGGCAACGCTCACCGCGGCACCCTTGACGACATCGCGCCGGGATAGGATCCGATCCGACATCAAACTACCTCCCTGTTTAAAGACTGCACTGCTGCGGCACGCACGCGAGCCTCTGCACTCGCCGAGAGCTCAGTCGGGCACTATGACACAATCCTCAGTCCGCCACCACAGATGAGTGATGCGGGCCGGGTCGAGGCCGTGGTCCCAAATCCGGGCGCTGATCGTGCCGAGCTCGGTCTCGGCGCCCTGATCGACATACTTACCCTTGTAGACCGTCTGGCCCTGGCGACACGTTATCTGGTTGGGGTGCCCCTCATCGCCGCTGACGGCGAAGCGCACGCGCTCCGCCCGCACGCCGACGTGCACCTGGTCGCCCGAGGCCGCCTGTTCCACCCCGCACCAGTTCCCGCGCACGCGGTGCGCGCCGACGCGGGCGACCGCGAAGCCATCCTCGAGGCCTTCGAAGCGCGCCGGGATCAGGTTCTCCATACCCATGAAATCGGCCACGAACCGCGTCGCCGGGCGCTCGAAGATGTTCGCCGGCGTGCCTTCCTGCACGATCCGGCCGCGCCGCATCAGGATGATGCGATCGCTCATCGTCAGCGCTTCCTCCTGGCTGTGGGTGATGTAGACGAACGTCAGGCCGAGCTTGCGGTGCAGGTCCAAAAGCTCGACCTGCATGTCCTGGCGCAGCTTCTCGTCGAGCGCGCCGAGGGGCTCATCGAGCAGGAGGATCGCGGGCCGCGTCACCAGGGCACGGGCCAGTGCCACCCGCTGGCGCTCACCGCCACTCAACTGGTGCACGCGGCGATCGAACTTGTCGCCGAGGCGGACCAGCGCCAACGCCTCCGTCGCCCGCCGGCGGCGCTCGACGAGGGCGACACCGCGGACCTTGAGGCCGTACTCGACGTTCTCGCCGACCGACATGTGCGGGAACAGCGCGTAGTGCTGGAACACCGTCGTGCAGTTGCGGTCCGAGGCCGGCACGCGCGCCACGTCCTGCCCGGCGATCCGCAGGCTCTCGAGCTCGCTCGGCTTCTCGAGCCCGGAAACGATGCGCAGCAGCGTCGTCTTGCCCGAGCCGCTCTCGCCGAGAATGGTCAGGAACTCGCCCTGGGCGGCGGTGATCGAGACGCGATCGAGGGCGAGGACATCGCCGAACCGATGGGTCGCATCGCGAACCTCGAGAATCGGGTGCCGCGCGCCCTCAGCGCGCACAGCGCTTGCCATCGCCATCCGCCGATTTCCCCTGGTTCCGTTAGTCGCGGGTAGGAAGCAGTATAGTCGTACTATTTATATTTGTCCGGGAAGGCGCTAACAAACACATTCGGCTTCGGGAAGCAGGCCACGGTCGCCTCGGTGGTCAGGGCAAGGCCGGCAGCCGAGACGGCGTTGGCGAGGGCCGTGCGCACCACCTTGGCCGCATCCAGCACGCCGGCCGCGAGCAGATCGCCGAACCGTCCGGTGCGCGCGTCGAACCCAAACGGACTTTCGGCCCCAAGGATGCGCGCGACCACCTGGCCCGGGTCGGCGCCGGCGGCGCGGGCGATCCG
>Ga0194132_10006207_pt1 | contig 18710 bp, 15 predicted proteins | sample TA2KigOf80mmetaG_FD_148612 | JGI IMG/M metagenome (GOLD analysis project Ga0194132, IMG submission 148612) | Freshwater microbial communities from Lake Tanganyika, Tanzania - TA2015054 Kigoma Offshore 80m | ecosystem: Environmental > Aquatic > Freshwater > Lake | place: Tanzania: Lake...
TCCGGCCCGGATCGGCCTTCGGGCCATCCCGCTTCCCCCGTTTCCGTCGTCAGCCGCCTGGGCTCCCGCCCTGGCGGCGATTACCGACGCAGGCTCCTAGGTTGCGGCGCGCTGGCCCGCCCGCAGCGCGGGCCAGCAGCGCGGGGCCCAAGCCGGAACCGGGATCCATGGGGCGTTGCGGTCGCCGACGTAGATGATCCCGTCCACCCGGTGGTACCGGGAGCGCGTTGTCTCCTGCCGGATGACGGCCCCATCGGCGTTCCGCACGGTCCGCGTCACGGCGGCATCGAAGCCGTCGATGGTGTATTCGATCCGGCGACGGGCGCCATCGGGCAGCGCGCTGGTCCGGGTGTAGGTTGTGCGGGCGTTGCGGTAGTTGGTCACCGACGGCCGCGAGATGCTCACCGTGCGGCCGCTCGCGAAGGAATGCAGCTCGAAGCGGATCGAGCCGCTCCCCGTGAAGCCCCGGATCACGACCGGGTACATCGTGTCGTTGGTCCACGCCATGCCCTGGGACGACGAGACGGTCGCGTCGAGGCCGACCGGGTAGCGCTCGATGTAGTAGTAGTGCGGGTACCGCGCGTTGATCGGCAAGCCGGCGCGATACGCGGCATTGAACAGCGTGCTCGACGCGGCACAGATGCCACCGCCGAGCGCGACGCCTTCGCGGGTGTGGCCGCCGACGATCGCCCCGCCGATGCGATAGCCCTTCGCCCAGGTGATCGGGCCGATCGCTGTCCAGAAGTCGAAGCGCTGGCCCGGCCCGACGACATGTCCGTCGAGCGTCCGAGCCGGGATCCAGATGTTGGCGCCCCAGCCGTTGTGATCGGACGGAGTGAAGTACGTGGTCCAGCCGGCGAGCACCTCGAGGGATGTGGCGGCCTGCGCCGGCGTGGGCGCTCCGGCCAACCCGAGTGCCGTCGCCCCGAGGGCGAGCGCGACGATGGCGCCGACGAACCGAGAGCGGGCGACGCGTCCCGCAAGGCCGGTGCCGGTCATGGTGACACCTCGCTTCGGCCCTGATCGTCGCGCATCCAGGGCGCACGGGGCCAGAGTCCTCCCGCCCGAAGTCCGGACCCGCCGGTCCCCCGATGACCCCCGGATGCCGTATGGCCCGCCACAACGGGCTGGGGCGCCCTGCTCCATGCTTGTCAACGACGGGACCATGAACCCGTGCGATCGCTCCACGAGGACCCGGCGATGCGCATCCTGTACGGCACCGATGGCTCAAGGACGGCGCGTGGCGCGCTCGAGCAGTTCCTGGCGTCCTTCGGGCTGGGTCCGGGTTCGATCGTGGACGTGATGGCCGTGGAGCCGGAGGACGTCGGGTCCGGCGTGGGAGCCGACGCCATCGCGGCGGTGAACACCGAGGCAGCCGTCGAACGCCTGGCGCAGGCGGGCATCGAGACGATCAGCGCGGTTGCCGTCGGCGATCCCGCCACGGAGCTCATCGCCCGCGCCGGCGAGACCGGACCGGACATCATGCTGCTCGGAGCTGACCGAGGCGGGGCCATCGGGCCCCACCCGCTCGCTGCCTCGATCGGCCACGTGGCCGCCACCGTTGCGCTCGACGGGCATGCCTCGGCGTTCGTGTCTGCCAGCGACGCCCCCGTCCGGCGCGTCCTCATCGCAGCCGACGGCTCGCCCGAGGCCGAGCGCGCCCTGCAACTGTTCCTCGAATTGCCGTTCCGGACCAGGCCGGACGTGATCGTGCTCACCGTCGCCGACAGCGCGGAGGCGGACGGCGCGTACGGCGCGGGCGTCGGGGTCGCAACCGCGGTTCGGGAGTCCACCGCGGTCGCGCGAGCGATCGCGGCCGAAGCGGCCGAGACCGTCCGTCAGAAGGCCGCGAGCGTCGAGGTCCGCACGCCGGCGGGCGTCCCCGCAGAGCAGATCCCCATCGCCGCGCGATCGCTCGGCGCCGACCTCGTCGTGCTCGGGACGCGTGGCCTGGCCATTCGACAGCGCCGGCGTGTCGGAAGCGTGGCGGCCGCGCTGCTCGACCGGCTGCCCACCAGCTTGCTCGTGGCCCGCGCAGCACCCGAAGAGCGGACCGCAGAGGCCTGAGCCGGGTCACCCGCTCTGGCGAGTGGCGCGCCAGAGCGGACAGGCCGGGTATCGGGGTCACGTGGCCGGGCGGAGTCGGGCATCATCGGCGCCATGCAGACGCTCGACTACTCCCGAACCACGCTCACCTTCCGGCTCGACACGCTCATCCGGCGCCCCACCATGGCGAGCCACGAGCCGCCGTATTCCCTGGACAACGCCCGGATCCTGCTCGAGTCCACGTGCTGGATCACCGACGAGCGGACAGGCCGAACGCATCGCTTCATCCATGGCGCGTCGTGCAAGACCGAGACGGTCGGCGTGGAGCGCGACATCTGGCTCAAGCCGAACGCGGACTTCATTCCCATCGCGTCGGAGTCGCACGTCATGGCCGTCAAGACCTACGCCCAGCAGGGTGAATCGGTCCCGCTCTGGCCCGCGGGCCGAGGCATGCAGCAGGAGCGCATGATCGACACACTCGAAGCCGCGTATGTCGACTTCAAGGTGGACCTGGCCTGGGTGGAGGGCGAGGTGCTGCCGGACGCGCAGGCGATCGTCGAGGCGGGCCTGGCCGGCGAACGACTGGTGGCCCGGACGACCCTGCGCGAGGGGCCGTACACGGCGGTCATCGAGTACCCGGTCAAGACGATCAATCTCAACGACCGCGACTGGATCTACCAGACCGACACCGGGCCCCACCTGTTCCCTGACCTGACCCGTCCGGCGGACGACCTGCTGGCGGGCATGGAGCTCGCGTTCTCCGCCTTCAACACGCCCCACTGGACGGAGTTCATCGTGCGCGTTCCCACGGAGATCGCCGGAGGCGCGGCCAGGGTCTGGCACTACTCCCGCTCGGTGCGCCTGGACTGCCGCAACGAGATGCTGCGCATCCCATAGGCCGCGGGCCCGGTCGCGCGGTCGGTTCGGCACTTGGCGGCGAGTGGTTCGAGGCGCAGGATCGTCGGGGGGTTCGCTCTCGAGGTGCGTGTCCGATGCCTGTCCTCCGCCGCCTGCGGTCTCTCGCCGCGCTCCTGCTTGCCTCGATCCTGATCGGCGGCGCGGCCGCGCCGGCTGTCGCCGCCCAGTCCACGATGGTCGTCCGGGCCTACTTCCTGCTCGACGACCGGGCCGGCGGCGATCCCGCCCTCGTCCCGGTCCTGCGCGTCGTCCCGCGCTCGCCGGCGGTCGCCACGGCCGCGCTCCGCCAGCTGCTGCTCGGCCCGTCCGCGTTCGAGCGCGGCGCCACCCCCGCCGTGCGGACCGCGATCCCGTCCGGGACCGGGCTGCTCGGCGTCCGGATCAGCAACGGCCTCGCGACGGTCGACCTGACCGGCCGCTTCGCCGCGGGCGGCGGCAGCACCGGCATGTTCGCCCGCCTCGCTCAGCTCGCGTACACGGCCACCCAGATCCCAACCGTGACGCGGGTCGCGCTGCGGCTGGACGGCAAGCCGGTGACCGTCTTCTCCAGCGAGGGGATCATCATCGAGCGGCCGCTGACGCGCGCGCAGTTCCGCGACGACTGGCTGCCACCGGTCTTCGTGGACCGGCCGGCATACCGAGCGGCCATGCCCGACCCGGCCCGGGTCACCGGCCTGGCGAACGTCTTCGAGGCGGTCTTCCGGGTCCGGATCCTCGATGCCGGGCGCCGGGTCCTGACGGACCAGCGCGTGATGGCCAGCTGCGGGACGGGTTGCTGGGGCCGCTTCGACGTCACGTTGCGATACCAGGTGAGTCGCGCCCAGTGGGGCTGGTTGCGGACCTACACGCTGTCCGCGAAGGACGGCTCCGTCGAGGACGTGCGCGAGTACCCGGTCTGGCTCACGCCGTGACGGCGATGGCGGCACGCGACCGCTCGATGGCGGCCGCCGTCGACGCCATTCCGATTTCGCGCGCGAGCGCCAGCGCCTGGTCGAGTTCGACACGAGCCGCCGCACGGTCGCCCGCCGCGGCCAGGGCGAGCGCCCACAGGCGCCGCGCCTCGGGTTGCCAGAACCTTGCGCCCGTCCGGATGGCATGCGCGAGGATCCGGTCCGTGGCGTCGCGAGCGGGTTCAAGGTTCCCGACAACGATGGCCGCTTCGATCGGTGCCGACCAGATCGTGTAGACCGAAAAGGCGAACGGCAGGTCGGGGAGGAAGGCGGTGCCAGGCTCGGCGACCCGGGCCGCTTGCGCGGGCCGACCGGCTGCCAGTTCGATCGCGGCCTGGATCGCGCTCGGGATGTCCGGGAGGCCTTCGAACATCCCGGTCATGCCGCGTCGGGCCTCGTCCACCAGCCCCCGGGCCCGATCCGGTTGTCCGTCGGCGATCAGCACGGAAGCCAGCGTCGTAGCGATGGTGAGCCGAAGGACGAGGAGTTCACTCGCGTTTGCGATCGCGAACGCTTCATCCAGGATGGCGAGCGCTTCAGCGAGCCGTCCGCGCACCACGTACAGGCCACCGAGGTACATCCGGCTCATGGCCCGGCCCCAGACGTTGCTGGTGCGCTCGTCGATCTCGAGCGACTGCCGGGTTGTCCGCTCGGCGGCATCGAGTTCGCCCTGCAACCACTCGATCTCCAGGCGGTTCCTCAGGCCGTTCGCCGCCAGCGGCAGATTGCCGACGCGCAGCCAGTACGAGATCGACTCGTTCACCATCGCGTGCGCCTCGGCGAGCTGGCCGTGGGCTCCGAGGTTCTGGGCGAGGTCCTGCGCCGTGAGCGCCGCTTGCTCGTCCAGACCGTGTTCACGCGCGATCACGAGCGATCGGCGGCCGTACTCGAGGCCGGCCGCGTAATCGCCCAAGTTGAACCGATTGGCCAGCATCAGGACCCAGAGCAGCTTCGCCTCGGCGGCCGGGTCGCCGAGCTCGCGAGCGAGGGCGAGCGCCTCAAGCGCGTGCTGTTCGGTCTGGCCCTGTTCACCGGCGACCGACACACTGATTGCTTCGCCCGTGGCGCGTGCCGCGAGGGCAGCAAGCTCCATCTGCCGATCGCCGCGCTCGAGGGCGGCGGCAAGCATCTCGTCGTACAGGGCCAGCGCGTCGGCGTAGCGGTCCATGAGTTCGATCGTGCGTCCTGCCCGCAGATAGAGGTCCACCAGCTCGGCCGACGGCCGATGGACCCTGGCGGCGAGGTCGATGGCGCGTCTGAACTGGGCCGTGGCCTCGGGCAGCGCGTAGCGCCCGAACGCCGCATCGGCTGCTCGTCATGCCCACGGCAGGGCGTGCTCCGGCTCGCCGGCCTGCTCGAAGTGCTCGCTGATCCGTGCGGCCTGGTCGTCGAGCTGGTCCGGTTCGGTCGTGATCGCCTCAAGCTCGCGCCCGACGATCCCGTGCAGCGTCACCCGTTCGGCCCGCAGCAGGGAGTCGTAGGCGGCCTCCTGCACGAGGGCGTGCCGGAACCGGTGGAGCGGCACCTCGGACCCGCGCACCGGGTAGACGAGTCCCGACCCCGCCAGGGCGTCGAGGTCGTCGCTCAGCGTCGCGGTGTGCTCACCGCCTGCTGTCAGCACGCGCTCCAGCAGCTTCGCGTCGAATTCCCGGCCGATCACCGATGCGACCCGAAGGGCCCGGCGCGGTTCCGATGCCAGGCGATCGATCCGGGCCAGCAGCAGCCCGTGGATCGTCTCGGGGATCTCGACGCGGGTGATCTCCTCGGTGGCCACGCAGCGGCCGTCGCGGAACGCCAGCGCCCCGCGGTCGATGAGCATCCGCAGCGTCTCCTCCACGAAGAAGGGGTTGCCGTCGGCGCGTGCCACGATCGTGTCGCGCACGGCCGCAGGGAGCGCCTCGATCTCGAGCAGGTTGCCGACCAGGGTGCGTGCGTCGGCCTCCGACAGCGGCCCGACTCGCAGTTCCTCGAATTCGCCGAACGCCCGCCGCATCGCGGCCAGCAGGTGCCAGCCGGGCACGTCGGGCTCGTCACGCGTGGTGGCGAGCATGAGGATGGGCGAGCCGGCGGCGACCAGCAGCAACTGGGCGAGCGTGTCGGCCGAGGATTCGTCGGACCAGTGGAGGTCCTCCAGGAGCGCCACCAGGGGGCCGTCCGCGGCGCACGCGCGGAGCAGCCCGCCCGCCGCGGCGACATAGGCGGCGCGCATGCCCTCCGGCGAGGGGTCCGCGGGACTGGCTCCCTCACCGAGCAGGCTGGCAATGGTGGGGTCGGCGGCGGCCTCGGGCGGCGCGATGGCGACCGTGGCCCGGACCAGGTCGACGAGAAGATGGTCTGCCTGCATCCGGCCGTACGACCGCGCCCGGCCCTCCACCCAGCGTGCACTGCCATCCATCTCGGCGCGACGCCGAAGTTCGGCGACGAGACGGCTCTTGCCGATGCCGGGCTCCCCGATGACGACCGCCCCGCACGCGCGCCCGCTCGCGAGCCCGGCCAGCCGTTCCTCCAGGGCGTGGAGCTGTTCGCGCCGGCCGACCATCGGGCTGCGCAGACCTTCCACGCCACGCGGCGATGCCGGGGCGGCCTTGAGTCCCACCAGCTCGTAGGCGTGAACCGCCTCCGAGCGGCCGCGCAGCTCCAGCTCCCCGAGGTCGCGGCCCTCGACAGCGTGCGCGACGAGGCGGTACGTCGCCGCAACGAGGAGCCCGTGGCCCGGTCGGGCCGCCGACTGGAGGCGCGCCGCCACGTTGACGGTGTCCCCGTAGGCGCTCATGTCGGACCGATCGCCGTCGCCCGTGGAGACGCTGCCGACCAGGGCGAGGCCGCTGTTGATGCCGATCCGGACGGCGAGGTCGCGCGCCGCCGGCGGCAGGTCCGCCGCCGCTCGGAGCCGCTCGAACGCAGCCAGGATCTCCAGCGCGGCGCGGACCGCTCGCTCTGGGTCGTCCTCGTGGGCGACCTCCGCGCCGAAGAGGGCGAGCACCCCGTCGCCGAGCAGCTTGGCAATGGACCCGTCGTAGCGGCGGACGGACTCCTCGATCTGGCCGAGCGCGCGGCTCGTGAGCCCCGACCAGTCCTCCGGGTCCATCCGCTCCGCGAGGGTCACGGAGCCGACGACGTCGGCGAAGAGAGCGGTGACGGGTTTGCGCTCGCCGGCGAGGCGGGTTGGCGCCGGCGGCGCCGGGGCTGCCGCTGCGGGTGGGGCTGCCGTGGCGACCGGCGCGCCGCAGCTCGGACAGAACCGGGCACCGGTCGGGAGCTCCGTCGCGCAGTTCGAGCAGCGGTCCGTCATGTCGCGGATCGTAGGCGCGGGCGGCCCGGATGTCCCACCCGACTCTGCCCCGGCGATCCGGGTCGGCATGCAGGCATCGACACCGTGAGTATTCCGGCAACTTCGCGGCGGTGATCGCGGGTGGTGCGCCGTTCCGGGAGGGCAACAGGCCGTCCATCCGGGCCCCCGCATCGACTGGGTGAGTGGCAGGCCCCGCAACGACCCGAACCCAGGGGTGCGACCGCGCGGTGGCACTGCCGATGCGCCGGCAATACCCGCCCGGTCAATACGCCCGGAGCGATGAGCAGACCCCGGGCCCGAGCCGCGACCCGGCAGCAGCCCGCGGCCGCTCGCCGCCCTTCCTGCCCTACTCGGCGACCGGAGCGCCCGTCGTGTCGACCCGCTCGAACAGGCCCCACATCGACGTTGGAGGCGGCGCCATCACGTAGAACATCTGCACCGGCTCCAGCACCCGCGTCCGGTACCAGCGGTTGTTGGGCCAGTAGACGATGTCCCCGGCACCGAACTCGAACTCGCCGCCTTCCCACTCCACGTGGACGCGGCCCTTCAGGCAGAGGTAGACCTCCTCGCCCACGCCGACGTAGGGCGCGCCTGCGATCCCGGGATCGGTATCGCCGAACGACCAACCGCCCTCGGAGCCCTCGTCGGACCAGAACATGCCCGACAGCAGGCGGGTCGCGCCGACCGTCTCGTCGGTCACCGCACGCGCGGAGCGACTGGTCGCGCTGTTCGCGCGCGGCTGCAGCTCGGACACCGCGAGCACGCGCGGGACGTCACGGCTGGACTGGGACATGCCGGAACGGGTGATGTCGTCGGGCATGGGCTGCCTCCTCGGGTCTGGGTCGGGGATCGGCTGCCTGGATCCTACGCGGCGCCGGCGGCCGGCTCAGGGGCGGCCTCGACGTCCATTGTGGTGCGCATCCGCGTCTCGCGCAGGAACAGCCCGGCCGCCCCGGCGATCAGGGCGCCGCCGATACCGATCCAGAACGTGCCCCCGATGCTGACCGAGACGGCCTCGTAGATGCCGTTGACAATGGCCGGGATCAGCGGCGCCACGACCGGCTGGAACTGGGCGGGAGTGGCGGCAAGGATTGCCGCGCCGAGATCGCCGACGCCGGTGAGATCCAGCGAGCCGCCTGCGGCCGCAAACGCGTCCACCATCTGCTGGGGCAGGCCCGCCGCGAGCAGCTGCGACGGGATCTCGGTGGTGAGCCGGCTGGCGAAGATCGTGCCGGCCAGGGTCAGCCCGACCGTGCCGCCGATCTGCTGGAAGAAGCCGACGCTTGCGGTCGCGACGCCGACCTGGCGCATCGAGACAGCGTTCTGGACGATCAACGTGAAGACCGCGAACGCCGGTCCCACGCCGAGCCCGGTGAGCAGCATCCAGAGCCACAGGATCGGGCGGTCCGTGTTGGCATGGAGGTTGGTGAGCATCCAGAGGCCGGCCGCGAGCAGCACCATCGAGCCGACGACCAGCCACTTGTAGCGGCCGGTCCGCGCGACGATCTGGCCCGACGCGATCGCGCCGAAGATGAGCCCGAAGAGCAGCGGCAGGATGTTGTAGCCCGACTCGGTCGCGCTCGCGCCGGCGACGGTCTGGTACCAGCGCGGCAGGAACACGACGGCCGCGAAGAAGCCGAATGCCGCGAAGAACGACGCGCTGACCGCGATCGCGAAGGTGCGCAACCGGAACAGGTCGAGCGGGACGAGCGGCTCCTTGGCCCGCGATTCGATCCAGATGAAGATCGCCCCGAAGACGAGCCCGACGAGCATCAGGCCGCCGATCCACGGGTCGGCGAAGGTCGTGAGATCCAGCGAGCGCACGTTGGTCAGGCCCACCAGGAATGCGCCGATCGCCACGGTGAAGGCCGCTGCGCCCAGGTAGTCGATGTTCCGGCCGGCTTCCGGATGCCGGATCGCGGGCAGCAGCCGGTACAGGATGAAGAGCGACACGAGGCCCAGCGGCACGTTGATGTAGAAGACCCAGTGCCAGCCGAAGTTGTCGGTGATGACGCCACCGATCGCGGGTCCGACCAGCGACGACAGCCCGAAGACGGTGCCGAACGAGCCGAGGTACTTGCCCCGCTCGGCGGGCGTGTACATGTCGGCGATCACCGCGAGTGCGACCGGGAACAACGCGCCGCCGCCGAGCCCCTGCAGTCCGCGGAACAGGATGAACTGCCACATTTCCTGGGACAGGCCACACAGCGCGGAGGCAGCCAGGAACAGAGCCACCGCGAACAGGATCACGGGACGCCGCCCGAAGAGATCCGAGAGCTTGCCGTAGATGGGCCCGCTGATCGTGGCGGTCAGCAGGTAGATCGTGATCGTCCAGTTGTAGAGCTCGTTGCCGCCCAGGTCCGTGACGATTCGCGGGAGAGCCACGCCGACCACCGTCTGATCGAGCGCGAACAGGAAGAGCGCGAGCAGGATCGCGAGGAGGATTTCGAGCTTCGCGCGCGGCGTCAGGTTGACCGCGGGAATTGCCGCGGTGGCGTGGCCGGTCATGCAGTCCCTCGTGTGCGCCGGGCAGGACGAAGAGCGGCGCGCCGTGAACCATACTGCCGCGAGCATGCCCGGAACCGGCAGGAATCGCCGGGCAGGAGCGCGGAGGCAATCCCGTGGCCAGTGGGCTGCTCGGTCGATGGCGCAAGGAACCGGGGCCGCGGATCGCCGGCTCGCGGCCGCTTGACTCCGCCAAGGTGCAGGCGCCCGGAGTGGTCCGCCTGCCGACCGGTGGCTACCGGCTCTTCTACACGGGGGTCGGACCCGGCAAGCCCTATCCCAAATGGCAGGGCTACATCCTGAGCGCGATCTCCTCGGATGGGGTGGTGTTCACCGTGGAGCCGGGCATCCGGGTCGAGCCCGACCCGACGGTACCCTGGCGCAGTCGCCGCGCCCTCGCGCCGACCGTCACCCGCCTCAGTGACGGTCGCTGGCGGATGTACTACGAGTTGCGCGGCACGGTCGACCAGCCGACGGTGATCGCCAGCGCGGTCTCGAGCGACCTGCTCGCGTGGGAGGTCGAGGACGGAATCCGTCTCGCCGGCGCCTCGGACGTCGGAGGGCCGCGCTACCTCGCGCTGCCGGGCGGACGGGGACGGATCACCTGCTTTTCGCGGGCCGACCGCGCTGTCGTCAGCGCCGTCACCGACGATGGGCTCACGTTCGAGTGGGAGCCCGGAATCCGCCTCCAGGGCGGCCTGACCGAGTTGGAATCATCGGGGGTCACGGCCGCCGAGGTCATTGCCCCGAACGGGGCTCACGAACCGTGGGTCATGATCTACTCGGCATGGCAGGACGTGCCGGCGGGGACCGTCGTGCCGCCGCATCCGTCGTCGGATCCCAGCTTCGAGGCGGATGGGTCCGGGCCCGAAGGCGCCCGCGATTTCGCCGCGGCATCCATCGCGGCCGACATGGCGGGCTATCGCTCGCGGATCTTCGCGGCCACATCCACGGACGGGCTGCACTGGGAGCGCGCGGGTCTCCTCATCGAGGGTGACGGCCCCGGCGGCACCGACATCGACGCGGTGCATGCGGAGGACATGTCGCTGATCCGGCTCGAGGACGGCCGCTACCGGATGTACTACGCGGCGATGGACGCCGACGGCTGCTGGACGGTGGCCAGCGCGATCAGCGAGAGTTGACCGCCCGGTCACCCTGGCCCGGACGGGCGCGGAACCCGATCGGGCGGTGCTCTGCGAGCAGATGGTGGATCGACTCGGGGATGTCCCCCACCGCGATGTCCTCGATCTCGGCCCGCTCGATCGTCCCGTCCTCGAAGGCCCGGGCCGCGCGATTCGCATACGCGTGCTCGAAGATCGTGCGCGCATAGCGGGCGTTGCCGAAGTTGCCGACCCCGCCCGCCGAGGTGAACAGGTCGCGCAGGCGCTCGGCGACCCCCTCGCCCAGGGTGATCTTCGAGCGGGCCGCCATCGACTCGAAGATCGCGATCAACTCCGAAACGCTGTAGTCGGGGAAATCGATGTAGGTGGTGAACCGGCTGCGGAGGCCGGGGTTCGAGTCGATGAAGTGGCGCATCTCGTCGGTGTAGCCGGCCACGATCACGGCCAGGTTGTCGCGATGGGTCTCCATCATCTGGACCAGCGTCGCGATCGCCTCCGCGCCAAAATCCCAGCGCGTGTCCTGGGCCAGCGCGTAGGCCTCGTCGATGAAGAGCACGCCGCCGATCGCCTTGCGGACGACCTCCTGGGTCTTGAGCGCGGTCTGGCCGACGTAGCCCGCGACAAGATCGGCCCGGGTCGCCTCCACCAGGTGGCCCTTCTTGACCACGCCGATCGTGCCGTACAGCCGCCCGATCAGGCGCGCCACCGTGGTCTTGCCCGTGCCCGGGTTGCCCGTGAAGACGATGTGGTTGCTGGCGTTGACCTCGGGCAGCCCGGCCGCACGCCGCTCGGCGTTGAGCGTCTGCACCGCGATCAGGCGGCGGACCGCGCTCTTGACCTGCCCGAGGCCGATCAATCCATCAAGCTCGGCGAGGACCGCGGCGGTCGTCTCCCTGGTGGGGACCTTGCCGTCCTTACCGGGGGTCGTGGACTTCCCTTTCGGGTCCGCATCGGCGCCTTCCTCGGCCGGCTCCGTCGTGGCGAACTCCGGAACGTCCGAGAGCAGCTCGGCGGCGAGCTCCTGGACGAGGCTCAGCGCGCTCTTCGGGTCGTCGATCCGCTCGAGCAGCGCTTCGGCCTCGGACGAGATCGTCGGCGGCTCCTTCGCGTCGCCCTCCGGAGCGAGGATCGCCCTGACGCGGGACTGGGTGACCTCCGGCGGCGCCCCGCTGCCCAGCGCCCGGATCAACGCGAACAGGATGTGGCGAGGCTCCACCTGCGCGTGGCGGTTGCCGATGGCCACGGCTCGCGCCTGGGTCCGGACATTGTCGCGCAGGCTCATTGAGCGGTTTCCACGATCAGGCGGTTCCTCTGTGGCATGGTCGCGAGCGTCGGGCAGCCCACGGGCGATCGCACTCCCCCGAAGGTACCTGAACGCGGCGCCGGGCCCTGTTCAGGAGCCACGGGCCGGGCGCTCAGCCAACCCAGGGCGAGACGGCTCCCCGGATCCCCACCGTGATCGACCAGACCGTCGAGGTGGCCGTGATGAACAGGCGTCGGCCGTCTGGCCCGCCGAACGTGAGGTTGGCCACCGCCTCAGGCGTGAGCAGGCGGCCAAGCTCGCTGCCGTCGGGTGCGATCACGTGGACGCCGTCGCCGGCCGAGGTCCAGACGTTGCCCTCGACGTCGACCCGCAATCCGTCGGGCGCGCCCGGCTCGATGGTGCGGAAGAGCCGCGGTTCGCCGAGCCGCCGGCCATCGATCACATCGAACGCGAGGATGTGATGGACGCCGTGCGGCACCCGGCCGGCGGAGGTGTCGGCCACGTACAGCACGGCCTCGTCGGGCGAGAACGCGAGCCCGTTCGGATCGATCATGTGGTCGCTCACGATGGCGAGCTCGCCGGTCTTCCGGTCGAGTCGGAAGACATAGCAGCCATCGAGCTCTGAATCGGCCAGGTAGCCCTCCCGGTTGCTCACGATCCCGTACGGCGGATCGGTGAACCAGATCGCCCCGTCCGAGGCCACGACCAGGTCATTGGGCGAGTTGAGCCGCCGGCCCTTGTAGCGGTCCACGATCGTGGTGCGCGAACCGTCCGGTTCATAGCGGGACACCCGCCGGGTGCCGTGCTCGCAGGCCAGCACGCGCCCGTCGTGATCGAGGGTGTGGCCGTTCGCGAAGTCCGCCGGGCGCAGGAATTGCGTGACGGTCCCGTCCGCCGCGGACCAGCGCAGGACCTGGTTGTTGGGGATGTCGCTCCAGAGGACGGCACCTTCGGCCGGCAGCCAGACCGGGCCCTCGGCCCAGACATAGCCGTCGGCCAAATGCTCCAGCCGGGTGCCGCTCGGCACGAGCCGCTCGAATCGGGGGTCACGCACGATGCGTTCGGCGATCACGTCGGTCATGGTCCAAGGATGCGCGACAGCGACCGCCGCGTGCACGTCGGCGCGCCTAGACTCGCGAACCATGGCCACACCACCGTTCGAACCGCCCCGCCTCGAGCCCGCCCTCGAGACACACATCGAGGCCAATGCACAGCGGTATCTCGACGGCCTTGCCGAACTCTGCCGGCTGCCGAGCATCTCCGCCCAGCGGAATGCCCTGCCCGAGACGGCCGATGCCGTCGCCGCCCTCATGCGCGACTGGGGCCTGCCGGCCGAGATTGTGACGACCGACGACGCGCCCGCGGTCTACGCCGAGATCCCCGGCCGCTCCCCCACCACCCTGCTGATCTACAACCACTACGACGTCCAGCCGCCCGACCCGCTCGACGAGTGGCTCTCGCCGCCCTTCGAGCCGACGATCCGCGATGGGCGCCTCCATGCCCGCGGCGTGGCCGACGACAAGGGCGATCTGGTCGCGCGCCTGGCCGCCGTCGAGGCGCTGCTCGCGGTCCGCGGCGAGTTGCCCCTGACCGTCAAGTTCCTGGTCGAGGGCCAGGAGGAGATCGACGGGGTCGCCATCCAGGACTGGATCCGACGCAACCCCGCGAAGCTCGCCTGCGACCTCGCCTTCGTCGAGGCAGCCGACCTCGACCCGAGTGGTCGGCCGGTCCTCGTGCTCGGCACGCGCGGCATGCTCTACGTGGAACTGGAGGCACGCGGTCCCGCGATCGACGTCCACTCCTCGCTTGCGGCGGCCGTCGAGAACCCGGCCTGGACGCTGGTGCGGGCGCTCAACTCCATCGTCGACGCCTCGACCGGCCGGGTCCGGGTTCCGGGTTTCTACGACGCGGTCCGGCCCCTGACCCCCGCGGAGCGCGCCCACATCGCCGACCTGCCCGACCCGACGCCCGCCTGGCGCGAGCAGTTCGGCCTCACCGCGTTCCCGGGCGGGGTGGAGGGCGCCGCGCTGATGGAACGCGTGATCGGCGATCCCACCGCCACGATCGCCGGGCTCACATCCGGCTACGCGGGACCGGGCCTCAAGACGATCGTACCGGCCGTCGCCCGGGCCAAGATCGACTTCCGCCTCGTGCCGGACCAGTGGCCGGCGGACATCCTGGCCAGGCTCCGGGCGCACCTCGACGCCGAGGGCTTCGCGGCGGTGGCGATCCACGTGGTCACCCAGGACGGGATCCCGGCGCGCACCCCATCGGACGACCCGTGGGTGCAGCGCGTCGCGGCGATCACCGGCGAGTGGTTCGGGGCGCGAACGGCCATCCAGCCCAACTCCGCCGGCGGGATCGTCATGGAGCCGTTCATGAGCGCCCTCGGCGCGCCGACCATGTTCGGCGGCATCCGGCCGGCCGGCGGCCGGTACCACGCGCCCAACGAGTACATCGAGATCGACGCGTTCGCGCTCGCAGTGAAGTTCGCGGCCTACCTGCTCGACCGCCTCGCCGACGAGTAGCGGTCCAGGGCCCGGGCTCGCGCGTCTGCGTGGTCCACGATCCCGGCGCCCCGAGCTACCGCGGGGTCGCGGCGATCGCCGCCCGACGGTCGCCCAGCACCGATGCCGCGAACAGGCCGGCTCCGAGCAGGGTCACGGCCGATGCCGCGACGAGGCCGAGCGGAATGCCGACGGCAGTCGCGAGGGCGGCGCCGAGCAACGGCCCGGTCATTCCCGCGAAGTTGCCGGCGCCCTGGTCGAATGCGGCGAAGCGCACAGCCTGCCCGGCGGGGACCGCCTTGAGCAGGGCGTCGAACAACGCGAGATCGATCCCCGCCAGGCAGAAGGCGTTGAGGCCGACCAGGATCAGCACGGCCAGCTCGGAGTGGGTCACCGACAGCGCGGCCGGGAACAGCGCGGCACAGAGCGTGGAAGGGACCAGGACCCACGCGGCGCCGCGACGACGGGCCGGCCCGCGCCACAGGAAGTAGCCGGCCATCGTGAGGGCGGCATTGGCCGTGCCGATCAGGCCGATCCAGACGTCGGACGCATCGAGCTCGCGCACGTAGTAGAGCGGGATCAGCGGCACCGCCATTGCCAGGCCGAAGGTGAGGACGGCGTGGCGGCCGATATAGGCGAGGAACCGCCGCTCGCCGAGGACCTCGGCCACGGACGCGCGGGCCCGGACCAACGGCGGGCGCTTCTCCGTGGCGGGCCGCGCCGCCTGGTCCGCGATCCGGAAGCTCGACGTGTATCGGAACGCCACCGTCGCCGCCACGGCCGTCGACAGCAGCACGAGCACGTAGCTCTGCGGGAACGCGATCGTCCCCAGCACGAAGCCGATGATCGGCAGGCTGAGCGCGGTCGCTGCCGCCTTGATGCCCCAGCGGCGGCCCATCAGCTCGTACCGGCCGTTTGGTCCCGAGAGCCCGTCCATCACCACGTAGAAGGTGAAGTTGGCGAACGAGCCGACCACCGCGGCGACGGCCACGATGCCGAGGACCCAGGGGATCGCGCGCTCGTCCGGCAGCAGGATCAGCGTGACGCCGATCGCACCAATGCCAAGCTGGCCGACGAGCCGGCCCCACGCGTACCACGGAACGACGTTGCGGCGTCCCTGCAGGAAGGTCCCGATGGGGATCGCCAGCAGGAAGCCCGTCAGGTTCGGGATGGCCGCAAGCAGGCCGACCTGGAGACTCGAGGCGCCGAGCCGCGCGAGCAGAACGGGCAGGAAGGACGCGGCCGCCTCCACCGGCGCGAATGCCACGGCCTCCTTCTGGGTGGCAAGCCAGTTGTGGCGGACGTCCGGCGGGGCATTCCCCGGGGCGATGAACAGACGGGGTGGCACGCGCCGAATTGTGTCAACGCAGGGCTGACCCCGCCGCCCCCCGCGCACCGCCGGCCCCGTCCTTCCGCGCGCGATCAGAGCCGGTCGCAGATGTTCGCCGCGGCGGGACCGCCGCCGTCCCGGCGGCGGGCGCTCAGTACACCAGGGGCACGAACCGCCGCGACCGTCGCCGGTACGCCGCGTAGCCCGGGTGCGTCGCGAGGAGCCACGCCTCTTCGCGCCGCGATTTCGCGTCCAGGACGAGGGCGAGGGCCAGCGTGGCGGCGAGCACCCAGATCGAGCCCGCGGCCAGCCCCCAGCCCGCCGACGCGAGGATCAGGCCCGTGTAGATCGGGTGGCGGATCCAGCGGAATGCGCCGCTCTCGACCAGGGGCGCATCCGCCAGCGGCTTCGGGAACGGGCTAAACGCGCTCCGCAGGTCGGAGGTCGCGCGCCCGGCCAGCCCCAGTCCGACCCCGATGAGGATGAACCCGGCCGCGGCCGCCGGAGCCCCCCACGGGTTGGCCAGCCCGTGTCCGGCGAACTCCGCGAGCCCCAGCGCCCCGATCACTGCGAGCAGGAGGAGCTGCGCCACGACCCAGCCCTCGCCCCGCGGTCCCAGTGACGGAATGCGCGTGGTCATGGGCGTCATGGTCTCATCGCCGGGTCAGGTCAGGCGCGGACCTCCTGGCGCATGAACAGGACGTAGGCGATCGCGAACGAGACGGCCGTCAGGGCGACGATCGCCACGATCTGGACCCAGATCAGCAGCAGGCTCTGGTCGAGCGGCAGGACCGAGGCGATGGCCCGGTCCAGCTGCGACGACAGCAGGAGCGAGCTGGTGGAGCGGGCCGAGGGATCCAGGATGACCTGGGTCGCCTCGCCGTAGAGCGTGGGCGGTGCGAACCGGGCGAGCGCGTCCTGGGCCTGTGCGTTCGCCAGCACCTCCGCCGCGGTGGCGTCGTCGCCGACCGGTGCGATCAGCCCGGCGGCGATCGTCGCCAGCAGCGAGGCGAACAGCGTCGCCAGGAGCCAGAGGCCGACCGCCACCAGGAGGGCCGTTGCCGCGCGCCGGAACGCCACGGAGCAGAGCGTCGCGAAGCCCAGCCAGAAGCCGACGTAGACGACCGAGACGACCAGCCACACGATGAGCCGCACCGCATCCTCCGCGGTGGGCGGAATGCCGAGTCGGACCATGACCACGCCCGCCACCAGCGCCGTGACGGCGACCAGAATCAGCCCGATCACCGCCAGGCCCGCGGCGAACTTGCCGTTGATCACGTCGTCGCGATAGATCGGTTGCGAGACGAGGCGCGGCAGTGTGCCTTCCGAGCGTTCGCCGCTGATGGCATCGAAGCCGAATGCGATGCCCAGGATCGGCACCAGGAACCCGATCATCCCGACGAACGCCGGCACCGGGTCGCTGCCGAAGAGGAACGGCTTGAGGAAGATCGACTTGACGTCACTTGCAGCGCCGGCGACCGAGCGGATCGCGTCGGCAGCCACGTACGACGTGGCAACTGCGACGAGGCCGAGCAGGCCGATCAGGACGTAGAAGCGCGCGGAGCGCAGATGATCGGCGAACTCCTTGCGCGCGACGACCAGCCAGCCGATCCGGGGCGGAGACGTGAAGCGGTCCGCAGCCCGGTCGACACGAGCGCCCGATGATCGGATCTCGGTGCCCGTGCTCATGCTGCCTCCCCCGCCCGGACGGCCGCCTGGCGCTCCACGGCGCGCCGGTAGATCTGCTCCAGCGACGGGCGTGAGCGTCCGATCCGCTCCACGCGCGCCCCTCGCGCGGCCAGTGCGTCCAGTACACCCCGGATCACATCGGATTCGGCCGGCCCGCCGGCCAGCATCAGCCGCCAGGTCTCGCGCCCCCAGCCGTCGTCGGCCTGCTCGACCGACTCGACCCCCGCCACCGAGGCAAGGAGCGTGTGGACGTCCGTCGCGCCGAGCGCGCTCCCCGGCTCCACGGCCACCTCCAGGCGGCCGACCGGCTCGCCGAATTCGACCGCGAGGTCCGGCACGCTCCCGAGGCCGATCAGGCGGCCGCGGTCGAAGATCCCCACGCGATGGCAGACCGACTGGACCTGGTCGAGCAGGTGGCTCGCGAGCAGGATCGCGATGCCGCGGTCGCGCGCAAGGCCGCGGATGAGTTCGAGCATCTCCACGACGCCCATCGGGTCGATGGCCGTGGTCGGTTCGTCGAGGATCAGGACCTCGGGATCCTTCACCAGCGCGTCGGCGATGCCGAGCCGCTGGCGCATGCCACGCGAATAGGTGTCGGCGCGGTCGTCGGCGCGGTCCGCGAGGCCCACCTGGAAGAGGACTTCGTTGATCCGCTCACCGGCGGCCCGGGCGGCAATGCCGTTGAGACGCGCCGTGTAGCGCAGGTTCTCCCGCCCGGACAGGCTGCCATAGAAGCCCACGCTGTCGGGCAGGTAGCCCACGCGTCGCTTCACCTTGAGCGACTCGCGGCGCGGATCGAAGCCCGCGACCCGAACGTCGCCGTCCGTCGGCTCGGTGAGCCCGAGCAGCATCAGCACGGTGGTGGTCTTGCCGGCCCCGTTGGGCCCGAGCAGCCCGAAGATCTCGCCGCGGCGGACCTCGAGATCGAGGGCGTCCACCGCGGTCCGCGCGCCGTAGCGCTTGGTGAGGCGCCGCATCCAGATCACTTCATCGGCATCCGGCTCGGCAGGGTGTCGTTCGGCCGGATCGATCTGCGCCAGGACGCGCTTGCGCTTGACGCCCCGCCGCCGCGGGCCGGTAACCGTCGG
>Ga0194132_10006208_pt1 | contig 18709 bp, 19 predicted proteins | sample TA2KigOf80mmetaG_FD_148612 | JGI IMG/M metagenome (GOLD analysis project Ga0194132, IMG submission 148612) | Freshwater microbial communities from Lake Tanganyika, Tanzania - TA2015054 Kigoma Offshore 80m | ecosystem: Environmental > Aquatic > Freshwater > Lake | place: Tanzania: Lake...
CTGGTCAAGCACGCCCGCTACTACTGGCTGATGTTGGCTGAGAGCCATCTGACGCGCCGGCTGTTCGGGAGCATGGTGCGGCGGATCGAGGCGCTGCCGGCGGGGTGAAGATCGGCCCGGAGAGGTGGAAATCTTGAGAGAAAGGAGGCTGGGAGGGAGAGGTGTCGAAAGAACTGCTGGAAACAGGCATGTTGTCAGTTTTCGTTTTTGTGCGATGGTCGAAAGAAGCCATCCGCAGGCACTGGCCCGCCCTCGGAAAGGGGATCTGATCAAATCCGGCACGGGAGTGAGGCGTTGGTGTAGACTGTTGGGGTCCGGGAGACCCAAAATGGAAATCCCGGTCATAGCCAACGTGCCATGTTCTATACTCAACTCACATGGATTCGGAACCGCTGCGGGGCGCGCTGGCCGAGGCGCGGCGCTTGAGCCTGGAGGTTCTTTCTCTGATTCGAGCTGAAGCGATGCATCGCGAGAGCGTGCAAGCCCTGGTGGATAGCCTGGATGCCTTCGATGCACGGCACACCGCAAATCCGGACATGTGCCTGGAGCACCGTCTGATCCATGTTGAACTGCTGGCGCACCAACTGCATGCAATGCCGGAGGATGCCAAAGTGGCCGTTCCGGCGCCGCCGGCGCTGGGGGCGCCGATGCCACAGCATCGGATGCTGGCGGTGCCCGAAGGCATGGCAACATTGGGCGCGCCGTTGAACGGCCAATTCACCTGGGACGTGGAACGAGGTGAGAATCAGCAGCATGTGCCGGCGTTCGAAATCTCGCGGTACAAGGTGGCCAACGGCGAGTATCTGCTCTATGTGCAGGCCGCGGGAGCGGCGGCTCCGCGGTATTGGGAGAGCCGTCTGAATGCTCGCGGTGAGCCGCGATGGTTCTACCGCGGTGTGTTCACCACGTTTCCACTGCCGCTCAACTGGCCGGTCTATGTGACGCATCAGGAAGCCGACGCCTATGCCGCGTGGCGGGGGATGGCGCTGCCCACGGAAGCCCAGTGGCACCGTGCCGCCTACGGCCGGCCGGACGGCGGCGAGAACCCGTATCCCTGGGGTGCGGATGAGCCCGGGCCGGCGTATGGGAACTTCAATTTTCACCGCTGGGACGCGGTGGCCGTGGATGCGTATCCCAGAAGCGCCAGCGCGTTCGGCGCGGCGCAGATGGTGGGCAACGGGTGGGAGTGGACGCGAACGCCTCTTCAGCCGTTTGAGGGCTATACGCCGCCGGATGAGTTTGCGGATTATCCGGCTGCCTGTTTCGACGGGAGCCGCCGGGTGTTGAAGGGCGGCTCAGCGCGGACAGCGTCGCGGCTGTTAAGACGGTCATTCCGCCATTGGACCGGACGAGGCTGGACAGGCGGCCCGGAGACGGTCTATTCGGCGTTCCGGCTGGTGAACGGGTGAATCGCAAGATGCGAACAACAACATTGCTGGTTGGCTGCTCGATGCTCATACTGAGCGGCTGTGAAAAAAAGGTGCAGCACCTCAAGGTGGGCGCCAAGGCCTTCACGGAGCAGGCTATTCTGGGCGAGATCATCGCCCAGCATCTGGAGAAACGGCTGGGGCCGGTTGTGGACCGGGTGCCGCCCTTGCCGAGCACCCAATTGGCGCACCAGTCCCTGCTCACCGGTGACATCGATCTCTACGCCGAGTACACGGGCGCGGCCCTGGCGATTGTGTTCAAGGTGCCGCAGACCAACGACGCCGGAATCAGCTTTGAGCGTGCACGCTCCGAATACGCCCGGGTGCAGGTGGACCTGTTCGACCCCCTTGGCATCGACAGCCGTCCTGTGATGGTGGTGCGCCGGCAGGAGGCCGAATCCAAGAAACTGGATTCGCTGAGCGCGGCGGCGGCGCAACCGGAGGCCTGGCGGCTGGCGGTGAGCTATGAGTTTCAGGATCGCCTGGATGGCATGCCGGCGCTGGGCCGCGTCTACAATCTGAAGAGCCGCGGCGTCGCGCGATCCATGGAACTGGCGCAGCTTTATCCCGCGCTGGAAACCAATCAGGCGGACATGGCGGCCGGCACAGCCACCGACGGAGCTCTGGCGGGCGGCGCGTTTGTGCCCCTGGCCGACGACAAGCAGGCATTCGCACCCCATCAGGCAGCCATCGCGGCGCGGCAGGATGCCTTGGCGCGTTTCCCGGCCTTGAAGGCCGCTCTGGCTGAGCTTACCGGCAAGCTGACGGACACACGCATGAGAGAACTGAACCGCGCCGTGGAAACGGGCAAGACTCCGGCACCGGCCGCCGCGGCGGAGTTTCTGAAGTCCGCCGGGCTCTGAGCGCCGGAATCAGGCCACGCGGTACTTCTCAAGCACCCGCTCGTCCACCGTTACGCCCAGCCCGGGTCCGGCGGGCACCCCGAGATGGCCATCCACCAGCCGCAGTGGTTCCGCGCAGAGATCCCGGCTGAGGGGTCCGCGCGAGGTGCTGAACTCAACCAGGGGAGCACGGCGCAGGAAAGCGCAATAGTGCAGGCTGGCGGCTGTCAGCAGGTCGCTGGACCAGGCGTGTGGAATCACCAGGGTGTTGGCGCGATCCGCCATGTGGGCGATCTTGCGTGCGGTGGTGAAGCCGCCGCAGCGCGAAAGGTCCGGCTGCACCACGTCGATGCGGCTCTCTTCAATCAGCCGCGCGAAGCCCCACTCGGTGGCCTCCTGCTCGCCGCAGGCGATGGGCGTATCCACGGTTTCCGCCACGCGGCGGTACCCTGCGTAGTCCTCCGGATGCAGAAGTTCCTCAATGAGATAGGGCTTGCAATGCTCGATGGACCGCACTACCTGAATGGCCTGCTTGGGCGTGCGTTCGATGAACCAGCCGGTGTCAACCAGGAGATCGCGCTCCATGCCCAGGGCGCCGCGGGCGGCTTCCACCAGACGGACGTCCATTCCGGGGTCGCGGCCAAAGACGCCCCAGCCGAACTTCACCGCGGTGAAGCCCTGCTCCAGATAGACGCTGGCGGCCTGGCGCATGGCCTCTGGCGATGCGCGAAACAGAGTGCTGGCATAGGCCCGCACACGCTGCCGCCACCGCGCGCCCAGCAGCACGGAGACTGGCTGCCGCAGGGCCTTACCAGCGATATCCCAGAGCGCGATATCAATGGCTGAAATCGCCTGCAGAGCCACGCCGCGCCGGCCGTAGTAAATGCTGCCCCGGTACATCCGGTACCAGAGCCGCTCCACTTCAAGAGGGTTCTCACCCACCAGAAGCGACGCCAGTCCGTCAAAACACTCCATGCCTTCGCCCTCGCTCCACTTGGGCGCGTCGATGCAGGCCTTGGCCACCGGTGCGCAGGTTTCCACGTCTGAATAGCCGGTGATTCCCTCGTCGGTGGTGACGCGAACGATACCGAGATAGGCAGGACCGAGCGGCTCCTCGGCCGACTCCGGGCTGTTGTACAACCCGTCCGACTTCAGCACAAGCAGTTCCACCGACGTAATCTTCATTGGCACACCATTATCGGATATCATGGCCCTGATCATGCGATCCGTATCCCTTGGCTTGATAAGCCTTGCGGGCGCTCTGTCCTGCGCCGCGCAGCCCTATGATCTGGTGATCCAGAACGGGCACGTCATTGACCCGGCTCTGGGTGTCAATGGCGTGCGCGATGTGGCCATTCGCGGCGACCGTATCGCCCGCGTGGCGGAGCGTATCGGCGCGGCGGGTGCGCGGCGGGTCATCGATGCTCGCGGGCGGTATGTGGTGGCCGGACTGGTTGACCTGCATGCGCACGTCTTCGGCTATTCCGGCTCGCTCAATCCGGACGAATCGGCTCTGCCTGCCTGTACAACCACGGTGGTGGACGCGGGCGGCGCGGGCTGGCGCACGTTTGAGACGTTCAAGAACAGCGTCATCAACAAGTCGAGGACGCGTGTCCTTTCGCTGCTGAACATCGTGGGCAAGGGCATGGTGGGTGAGGCCGCCGAGAGCGACACCGAGGACATGGACTCCGAGGCGACGGCGAAAAAGATCCTTCAGTATCCCGGAGTCATCGTGGGCATCAAGACCGCCCATTTCGGCAAGCCCGGCTGGACCGCTATCGACCGCGCGGTGGGGGCGGGGAAGCTGGCCAACGTGCCGGTGATGGTGGATGACAAGATCCTCACCGGTTCCGGCCGCACGTCGCGGGAGAAGCTGCTGGATCGCATGCGGCCCGGCGACATGCACACGCATATGTTCAATGACCGGCAGGTGGAAGTGATCGACCGTTTCACGGGACGCGTGCAGCCGTGGATGATCGCCGCCCGCCAGCGAGGCGTGCTGTTTGACCTGGGCCATGGCGCGGGCAGTTTCCTTTGGCCGGTGGCGTCGAAGGCGATGCAGCAGGGATTTGCGCCGGACACAATTTCAACGGACCTGCATTCATCGAGCATCCTGCTGCCAAGTAGTGACATGCCCAACTGCATGTCGAAGATGATGAGCCTTGGAATGACGTTGGAAGATACGATTGCGAAGTCGACGGCGGCGCCGGCGCGGGCGATTCGCCAGCAGGATACGATCGGGTCGCTGGCTGAAGGACGAATCGCCGATGTGGCAATCCTCGATCTGCGGGAAGGCGTCTTTGCGTATGTGGACGCCTGGCACCACAAGTCGACCGGGACCAGGAAGCTGGAGTGCGCGGCCACGGTGCGCGCGGGCCAGGTGGCGTACGAGCGGCCTTCCGGCGGGGACCGGCTGGTGAGTGCGGTCTATGACCTCATCCTGAAGGGTGGGCGCGTGAACGGCCAGCGCCAGGACGTGGCGGTGGCTGCGGGCAAGGTGGCCCGGATCGCGCCGGAACTGCCGGGCCGCGCGGGACGCAAGGTGGTGCTGGCGGATGGCTACGACGTGGTGGTGGGCGAGGCCGATCTGCCGGGTGTCACCGAGCATATCGCCATGGCCCGCTGTTACCAGGCCGCTGGAAAAGCGCCTGCCGCTCCGCGCGAGGGAATGGTGGCGAACCTGGGCCTGGTGGATCGCGGCCGCTGTGGACTCACCATGCGCGCGGGCAAAGTCCAATGGGACCCCGACGGGATTTCGCTCACCGAGTGGACCACGGTGGGTCCGTACAGCAACTATAAGTAATCAGCCCAGCAGGAAGCGGGTGAACTCATGTTCCCCGTGGACGTCGGTGAGACGCTGATCGCGGCCCTGGTAGAAATACGTGAGCCTGGCGTGATCAAGGCCGGCCATGCGAAGGATGGTGGCGTTCACGTCGTGCGCGTCCACCGGACTTTCGACGGGCCGAAGGCCAAATTCATCGGTTGCGCCAAGCACGCGGCCGCCTTGAACGCCCGCGCCGGCCATCCACATGCTGAACGCATACGGGTGATGGTCACGGCCGTTGCGGCCCTCGGCGAGCGGCGTCCGGCCGAACTCGCTGGACCAGACGACGAGCGTGGAATCGAGAAGGCCGCGCGCGCGCAGATCGGTGAGCAGTCCGGACACGGGCAGGTCACTCTTGGCCGCCATCTTGTTGTGGGACCCGGTGAGATCGTTGTGCGCGCCGTCCCAGTCATCGCCCAGGTGGGTGCCTGAATAGACCTGGATGAAACGAACGCCGCGCTCAACCAGACGGCGGGCCAGCAGGCAGCGGCGCCCGAATTCGTCGGTGGCTGGCTCGCCGATGCCGTAAAGCTTGCGTGTGGCCGCGGTCTCGCCGCCGATATCCACGGCCTCCGGCGCGGTTGATTGCATGCGGAAGGCCAGTTCGTAGGAACTGAGCCGGGCTTCCAGGTCGCTATCGCCAGGACGCGAGGCAAGATGCATCCGGTCCATGCCGGAGACAAAATCGAGCGTTTCGCGCTGTGTCTTTTCCGACGTGCCCTCGGGCGAAGCCAGATCGAGGATGGGGTACTTGCCGGCGCGGAACATGGTGCCCTGATAGACCGCTGGCAGGTAGCCCGCGCCGTAACCCTGCGGCCCGCACTTCATGGCGCCATCGGACATCACCACGAACGCCGGCAGATTCTGATTGTCGGAGCCAAGCCCATAGACGGCCCAGGAGCCGAGGCACGGCTTTCCGGGAAACTGTGAGCCGGTGCTGCGCAGGTACATGGCCGGCGCATGGTCAAACGCGTCGCCGTGGCAGGAGCGCACCAGCACCATCTCATCGGCATGCCTGGCGATGTGCGGGAACAGGGATGAGATTTCGATGCCGCTTTGCCCATGCCGTTTGAACTCCCATGGGCTGCCGCGCATGATGGCCTTGGTGAAATCGATGCGGCTGGTCTTCAGACCCTTCACAAAACTCGCGGGTATGGTCTGGCCGGAAAGGCGCGTCAACTGCGGCTTCGGATCCCAGGTGTCCACGTGACTCACGCCGCCGTGCATGAACAGATAGATCACCGCGCGCGCTCGAGCCGTCCCGTGCGGCGGCCGTGGCAGCAGGAGATTGGCCGGCGCGGCTTCCAACAGCGAAGAGGCGGCAACGGCGCCAAAGCCCATGCCGGCGCGGGTCAGGAGCTGGCGGCGTGAAAGGGGTCCAGTTGGGTGTTCTTGCATGGGATCAGTCCACGTATAGAAACTCATTCAGATTCAGGAGTCCGCGTATCAGTTCAGTGGCGGCCCCGGCGCGAGTGCCTGTGTTCTCCCGCTGGCGGGCCAGGAAGGCCAGGGAGGTGTCCTCTTCGGGCGCGGAGGGATCACGAGACAACACTTGCCGGAACGCCGCGCGCAGTAATTCTGTGTCGTCCGCATGGGCCGCTGCCAGCCGCTCTCCGGCGGCGCGGGCCTGATCGATCACCAGCGTTCCGTTCAACAGCGTAAGGGACTGGGGAGCGGTGGTGCTTGAATCGCGCCGGGAGCAGGTCAGCATGGGCTCCGGCGCGTCGAACACCTCAAGCATGGGCAGCCGGAAGGCGCGCTTCCGGATCATGTAGATGCTGCGGCGGCGATGCTCCTTCGGGTCCGTCGTGACGATCCAGGCGTCCTCCTTGCGTCCGATCAGGTTGAAGGATCAAGCGCCTTGAGTTTCATCTCCAGCAGCGTCTTCCGGCATCGCTGCTGCAGGGCGCCGATATCCTCGCCGATCTCGCGCAACTTGATCTCCCGGATGTTTTCCGCCACGGCGTAACCCAGCGACCCCAGGCGGTTGAGCCAGATCTGGGTCTTCACCGCCGGGGCGAACAGAGCCTGAACGCGGTAGTAATCGCGTTGCGAGATGGGGTCGAACTTGTGATCGTGGCAGCGGGCGCAGCCGGCGCTGAGTCCCAGGAAAACGGAGGACGTGGTGTCCACCCAATCGGTTAGAGTTTCGACGCGGTTGATATCGGCTTGATCCGGGAAGAGATCGCGGTTGGGGCCAACGCAGTAATAGCCGGTGCCGGTGACCGCCGCGGGTTCTTCGGGGAAGAACTCGTCGGCGGCGATCTGCTCCCGAATGAACCGGTCGTAGGGGGTGTCTTTGTTGAATGCGTCGATGACGTAGTCGCGATAACGATAGGCGTCGGCCACGTAGGAGTCCAACTCGAAGCCCGCCGTGTCGGCGTATCGCACCAGGTCAAGCCAGTGGCGGCCTCACCTCTCGCCGTAGTGGCGCGATTCGAGGAGCCTGGCCGTGAGCCGCTCGTAGGCATCCGGCCGGGTGTCCGCCTCAAAGGCGCGCACTTCGTCATAGCTTGGGGCGAGCCCTGTAAGGCTGTAGTAGAGGCGCCGTATGAGCACGGGACGGGGCGCTTCGGCGGCGGGCGTGAGCGAACGCTCTTTCATCCGCGCCAGAAGAAAGCGGTCCACCGGCCCGCGCGCCCAGGAGTCGGACAGGTCTGGAACCGGGGGCCGCGAGGCTTTCTGGAAGGACCACCATGTTGAGCGCGGCGTCTCCATCGCCGCGGGCCAGGCGGCGCCCGAGGCGATCCACGTTTCGATTGCGGCCACCTCCGCTGGAGAGAGCGCCTTGGTGGGCGGCATGGCCAGAGGACCCTCCCGGCGGACTGCGCGCATCAGCAGGCTGGCGGCCGGATTGCCCGGGACGATGGCCGCGCCACGGCCGCCGCCCTTGATCGCCGTCTCGCGCCGCGCGAGGTTTAGCCCGGAAAGCGTCACGCTATCGTTGTGGCAAGAGAGGCACTGCGCCTTGAGGATGGCCGCCGCCTCGGTGGGGTTGGCGGCTCGTGCGGGGAGGATCGACGCCAGCCAGAGCGCAGCGGGCAGAACATGGATTCGCATGATCTTCCCTCAAGGGTCTCACGGTGGTTGGCCGCGGCGCAGAACCGGTTACCGGCGGCCGGCCAGTTTTCGTTCCAGGCGCTGCCGGTCCGCGCGATCCGGGGCCAGCGCCAAGGCACGTGTCCACGCGGAGCGGGCCGCCTCGTTTTCGCCGGACGCCTGGGCCGCATCACCCAATGCTTCCTGCGTGGCAAGACTTCCGGCCGCCTCGGCGGGCGATTCCCGCAGCAACGCCAATGCGGTAGCAGCCTGTCCGCGGCCCAATTCAAAAAGGGCGAGGCGAAGCCGTATCGCCTGAAACTCCGGCTGGCGGGCCAGCATGCCGCGCATTTCGGCGGCCGCTTCTTCCGGACGCCTTGACTCTTCGAGTGCGGCGATCAGAGATTCGCGCGCCGGCAGAAAATCGGTCTCCCTGTCAAGCACGGACCGAAGTTCCGCGATGGCGTCCACGGTGCGTCCGGGTTGACGCCGCAGGGATTCGGCCAGGCCGTGGCGGGCTTCCATGAACTCCGGCCACCGCGTGGCGATGGCCCGGTACTCGGTCTCCGCATCCTTCACCCTGCCCCTCGCCAGGCAAAGAGCGGCCCAGCCACTGCGGACGATGGGCTTGTCCGGACTGATCTCCAGGGCTCGGCGGTGCGCCGCCTCCGCTTCTTCCAGACGGTTCAGGCGCTGGAGCAGAAGACCCCGGTTGTGATGTGCGTAGGCGGCTCCGGGCGCCCCTGCGGCCGCGGCAGCATACTGCGCCAGAGCCTCTTCATAGAGCCCGTCCTGCTCAAGCGCCAGCGCCAGGCCGGTCATTGGATAAATCCAGCGCGGGGCGCGTGCCAGAGCGTCGTGAAACGCCTGTTGGGCCAGGCGGCTTTCGCCCAGTTCCAGATACACGATCCCCAGCCCGTTGTAGGCATAGGCGCCATTCGGATCCAGGCGAATGGAACGCTCCAGCGCCTGGCGAGCCGCGATGTGATTCTTGTCTTCGGCCGCGGCGCGTCCCTGGAAGAAGGCCGCCAGTGCTTCCAGGTAGATCGATTCGGGCGAGAGCAGACGGGCCGCTTCGTAGAACGCCGCCGCGGCACGGTAATCATCCCGGCCAGGCTTTCGCGCGCCGTCGCCTTCAAGGTACCAGAGCAGCACGCGCTGGCCCTTCTCTTCGAGCAGTGCTCGCAGACGGTTTTCCTGCACCAGAACGTCGCCGGGTTTCAGGCGGCGGCGCAGGGCACGGAGGGCAGCGAAGGCGTTTCGTTCGGCGTCGGGAAGCACACGTCCGTTCGCCAGGGCTTCGTCGAAGTCCACCGATTCGCGCACGTTGAGCAGACGCACAGCGGAGGGCGGGCCAGACCCATGGACACTCCGTGTGCGCGAGTCATTTACCTCAACGAGTTTCGCGTCTTTCGGATCGAATGCCTTGAGCGTAATGCCCGGTTTGTTCAGGTCGCTCAAGCGGGCATTGTTTGAGTAGTTACCCGATTCACGCGGGTGCTGGCGTCCGTTGGTGCCGGTCTACACACGGTCGCGGACATGCTCCACCAGTTCGCTGATGTTTACATGGCCGTCGTTGTTCAGGTCCGCCGCGCCGTTCAGTGCTTCAAGCAGGAAGAAGCTGAATGCACCGTGGCCGCCGCCGTACTGGGGCCCCTCGAAGGAGACTTCCTTTGGCCGGCTGGCCATGAATAGAAACAGTTCGCCCTCGGTCTGGGACAACTGATCGATCTCGGAATTCACCTTGAGAATGGAGGCGCGGGGAATCGTTCCGATGGTTCCGGAGCGGCAGACATCGACAAAGGCCAGCACACGGCCGGCACGGGTGAGGTCCTCGCGCACCAGCTTCTGAATATCGGCCATGGGAAGCGCTGTGCGTGAGAGGTCTTGCGGATCGCTGTCATGCGTGACGATGTAGGCGCCGCGCGGCCGGCCGGGCGTTTCGATCACGGTTCCGTGGGAGGCGATGAGCAGCACGATGGTGTCGCGGCGGGTGGTCCGCTTCAGGATGGATTCGAAGGCCAGCCGCACTCCGGCGGTGGTGGCCTGTTCATCGGTGAGGCGTATGATCTCAGCATCGCCAAGCCCGCCGCCGCGGGGGCTTCGCAGGAACTCGTCGAACGCCAGAGCATCCTGATGGGCGTACTACGGTGGATTCAGCCGGCCGGACGCGCTTTGCGGCATCGGCCGACGGCCGCCACAGGTACCTGATCGCCGGCGCAGCGCAGCGGGATGCGATGACGAAAGCGTTCGTCGAACTGGCCAGCGCCAAGCCCGTGCCGCGCGTTCCGCGTTTCCGTCAGCCTCCGGCGCAGCAGCAGCAACAACAACCGCAGGCGCCCGCAGCACCACCCAAGCCCTGATGCTAGAATGGTGTCTGACGCGGTGCCTATAGCTCAGCAGGTAGAGCGCTGGATTGTGGTTCCAGATGTCGTGGGTTCAAATCCCACTAGGCACCCCAAAAAACTCAGCCCCATTCCGGCAGCTGTGGTGGATTCCAGTCATCCAGCAAAGTTCACGAGCGCCGGGGCCTCGGTTACCAGGCATTGCAGGATGCAGCCATGAGCCAAAGCGAGTTGGCACGTCGTCTTTGCGTCGATCCCAAGGAGGTCCGGCGTATGCTCAATTCGAATCATTCGACGAAGCTATCGCGGATGAGCGACGCCCTGGTGATTCTTGGTAAGCGGCCTGTCGTCAGCGTTCAAGCGTCCTAATCTCAGGAACTTTGTGACGTCCACATCCACCCGCTCCCGGTCGTCGTTTCTTCAACAGACAATTCTTGAGCACATCAATTCCCGGGTGGTGTGCCTGTTTGCCCGGCTTGGCGTCGCTGATGCCCTTCGGGATGGCCCACTGCCGGCCGCGGAGATTGCGCGTACCGCCGGGTGTCTTGAGGCTCCGGCAGGCCGTCTGCTGCGTGCCGCTGTGACTGCCCGGCTCGTCACCCGCGACAGCCGGGGCTGGTATGCGTTAACCGAGATCGGCCACGCCCTGCGAAGTGATGTCGAGGATTCGATGCGCAGCCTGGTTCTGGCGCGCATGGATGCCGCTGGGTGGGGTCACGATGCCGCGGTGATGTGCGGCGTCGCTCCTCAAGCCGGGGCCGCACCACGCCCGATTGTGGTATCCCCTCTTGTGGTTTCGATGGACGCGCTGGCCGGCGACTACGTTCGCCGGGGCTTCCCCGGTGACCGCTACACCCTGCGCTACGCTACGCGCGACCTCGACGATGCCGCTCTCAACCGGCTGCTCCTCGATCTGCCGCGGGAGCCAATCCTGATCGTCGACCTCTTCCTGCCGGAGCACAACCTGGCCACGGTGGCGGCGCTCGAAGATGTGGACGCGATGCTCACCACCGGCGGGCGCATCCGCACCGTTGCCGAGATCACCGTCTGTCTGGAGCAGGCCGGGTTCGAACTTGAACAGGTGATCGATACGCCGGCGCAGGTCCAATTGCTGCTGGCCAGCCCCGCCCAAGGCCGCGCGTTATACTCATCGCAGGAATCCGCGTAAGAATCCTTCGCGGCTCCGGCACGAAAGGACACCATGAGACAGATCATGATGTTGCTGGGACTCACGGCGGGTGCGCTCAGCGGCCAGCAGACCAGGCAACTCACCACCGAGGAGATCAAGCAGGCGCACGAGAAAGGCGGCTTCTTCTTTCTCGACGTCCGCGAGCCGAAGGAACTCGAGGAATTGGGCACGCTCAAGGGCTACGTCAACATTCCCCTGAGCCAGCTTGAAGCGCGGATGAAGGAGATTCCCAAGGAAAGCAAAGTCGTCACCGTTTGAAACCGCGGTGGACGAGCCGCGCGTGCCGCGGACATGCTGAAGAAGGCGGGCTATGAAGTGATTGGGGCCTGCGGTCTTGCCGAATGGAAGGAGAAGAATATGCCGCTCGTCTACCCCAAGGCGAGTGAGCAGAAGAAGTAGGTATCGTTGTGACACGGGCGGATTTTCTGCAACTCCCGCTGGCCCTTCAAGCCCGCCCGTCCGATGGGCCGCGGCTGGCGGTGTTGGGTGTGGGCAATCGCGGGACCAGCCTGCTGCGCGGTCTGGTGGCGATTCCCGGTGCAAACGTCACCGCGGTTTGCGACCTGGACGAGTCCCGAAACGCCCGCGCCGCGGACATTGTTCAGTCCGCCCGCCAGCCCAAGCCCGAGGCATTCACCGACTACCGGCGGCTGCTGAACTCTTCCGGCCACGACGCCGTACTCATCGCCACACCCCAGCCGATGCACGGAAGAATGTCCGCCGAAGCGCTGGACGCGGGCAAGCATGTTCTGAGCGAGGTGGCCGCCGCCACCACAATCGACGATGCGTGGACGCTGGTGCGGGCCGCCGAACGATCCGGGCGGATCTACATGATGGCTGAGAACTGCTGCTACTACCGCTCCAATCTCGCCATGCTGAACATGGTGCGCCGGGGGCTGTTTGGAGATCTGACGTACGCCGAATGCGGATATGTGCACAATGTCCGGAACCTCCTCTTCACGCCGGAGGGCGAACTTACATGGCGCGGCGATCTGGCCACGGAGCGTGCCAACCGCTATCCCACGCACGCCATCGGCCCGGTGGCACGCTGGCTGGGCATCAACCGGAGTGACCGTTTCGTCTCCATCGTGGCCATGCAGACTTCGAGCGCCGGGCTGCTCGATCACGTCTCGCGCCACCTTCCAGCCGGTTCTCCAGCCACGAAAATGAAGTACGCGGGAGACTCGACCACCGCCCTCATTCGCACCGGACTCGGCCGGGTCATCGAGATCCGCTACGACATCGTGTCGGCGCGGCCGCACCCCACCACCACGTACTACACGCTGCAAGGCACGCGTGCTTCGTACCGCGACGTGGAAGCCGAGCGCCGCATCTGGATTGAAGGCCGCTCACCCAAGCTCGCCTGGGAGCCCTTCGACCCCTATCAGACCGAATTCGACAGCGACCTCTGGATCCGGCACGGCGCAAAGGCCAGCCAGTCCGGCCACGGCGGCTCGGACTATCTCACGCTGCTGGACTTCGTCCAGGCGCTGCGCACCGGCGGCCCGTCGCCCGTGGACGTCTATGACGCCGCGGCCTGGAGCGCCATCATTCCGCTTACCGCCGCTTCCATTGCGGCCGGCGGGGCGCCACAGCAGTTTCCCGATTTCACCGCCGGCCGGCGCGCTCCCGGAAGTACGCAACAGTAGCGGCCAAGCCCTCCTCCAGGCTCACGCGGGGCTCCCATCCCAGCAGGCGTTGGGCCTTGGTGATGTCGGGCCTCCGCCGGGTGGGATCATCGGCCGGCAGCGGGTGAAACTCAATCGCCGCGGCGCCCATGAGACGCTTGATTCTTTCCGCGAACTCAAGGATCGTGATCTCCTGGGGATTGCCCAGATTCACCGGATACCGCTCCTCGGAAGCGCCCAGACGTACCAGCCCCTCGATCAGGTCCGAGACGTAGCAGAAACTGCGCGTTTGCGTACCGTCGCCGAAAATAGTGAGGGGCTTTCTCAGCAGCGCCTGATCGATGAATGCCGGCACGATGCGCCCGTCGTTCAGCTTCATCCGCGGCCCGTAGGTATTGAAGATCCGCGCGATGTTGGTGCGCACCCCGTGCACGCGATGGTAGGCCATGGTCAGCGCCTCCGCGTACCGCTTGCTCTCGTCGTAGCAGGATCGCGGGCCCACCGGATTCACGTTGCCCCAATAGGTTTCCCGCTGTGGGTGTTCGAGCGGGTCGCCGTAACATTCCGAAGTCGACGTGAGCAGGAACCGGGCGCCGTGGCGCCGCGCGATGTCGAGCATGCACTGCGTTCCCGCCGAGCCCGACTCGAGCGTCTCGATCGGCCGCGCCAGATACTCGCGCGGACTGGCGATCGACGCCAGGTTCCATACCCCGTCCAAGGGTTCCGTCCAGTCGAAGCCGCGCGTGATATCGGCCTGCACGAAGCGAAAACGCGAGTGCCCGCCCAGGTCCCGCAGGTTCTCTTCGGTTCCTGTGACAAGATTGTCCACCGCCGTCACGTGGTGGCCGTCAGCCAGCAGCCGGCCGCAAAGATGGGAGCCCAGAAAACCGGCAGCTCCCGAAACAAGATATCGCAAGAATGACTCCCTGACCCATCATGCTAAATTCGTGAGGAAGCGTGTATGCACAACCCCTCGTGGTTTGAGATTCTGCTGCTGGTGGCCATGATGGCCGCCTCGGGTTACCTGTTCCAGTTGCGGCTCCGGCCAATTCTGGACCGCATCCGGAAATCGAAACCCGACGCGGGCTTCAGCCTGCATCCCGTGGCCGGCCGGATCGCCGAGTTCGTCTGGGACGTGATGCTGCAGGCGAAGGTAATCGCGCATCGTCCGTTGCCGGGACTGGCTCACGCCTTCGTCTTCTGGGGGTTTTGCGCCTTTGCGCTCGTCACCACGGACCACTTTCTGCGAGGCTTCGGCCTCCAGCTTGTTTCGCCGAGAAGCCTGTTCGGGCAGCTCTATTTCGGCCTTGCGGCGCTGTTTGGCGCCGCCGTGGCGGCCTCCATCGTGGGCCTTGCCATTCGCCGTTTCCTGATCCGCCCGCGCTGGTTGGGCTCGAAGGTTTCGCTTGAGTCCGGGTTCATCGCTTTCCTGATTTTCACCCTGATGTGGACCTATCTGGCCGAATACCTCACGCACGACACTGGGGCGTTCGGCCGCACGGTCTGGTGGCTGCACACCTGCGCTCTGCTGGTGTTCCTGCCTCTGGTGCCGCACACCAAGCACCTTCATCTGGTGCTGAGTCCGGCCGCCGTGTTCCTGTCTCGTGGGGGCTTCAGCCACATTCCGGCGCTCGATGGCGACGAGGATTTCGGGCTGGATACCGGCAAGGACGTCACACAACTCGCGGCGCTCCAGGCCTACTCCTGCGTCGAATGCGGCCGCTGCACGGAGCATTGCCCGGCCTACAACACAGGCAAGGATCTGAACCCCAAGGAAATCATTCTGGGTCTGCGGCAGTACCTGAACGAGTTTGGTCCGGGCAGCGAAGCGCCCCTGCTGGCGAAGCACATCTCCCAGGAAGCGGCATTCCAATGCACCACCTGCGGCGCGTGCGAGTTCCAGTGCCCGGTGGGCGTGGAACACCTGCCGCTGATCGTCGGCCTGCGGCGCGGGGCGGTGAATACCGGCAAGTGGGAGGACGATTACGGGAACAAGCTGTTCCTCAATCTGGAGCGCAACGGGAACCCGATGGGCTTCGCCTCTTCCGAGCGGGACAAATTCATCGCCCGCCAGGAGTTGCCGGCCTTTGATGGCACGCAGGAATACTGCCTGTGGCTGGGCTGCATGGGGTCCTACGATCCGCGCGGCCGCGAGATCATTGGGGCGCTGGTCACCGTGCTCCGCCATCTCAACGTGACGTTCGGCGTGCTGCGCAAGGAGCGCTGCACAGGCGACTCAGCGCGCCGCCTGGGCAATGACCTGGCTTTCGGCGAACTCGCCACGGCCAACCTGGAAGCGATGAAGACCGCCCGGGTGCAGAAGGTGCTCTCCATCTGTCCGCACTGCGTCCGAACCATGACCGAGGATTGGAAGGAACACGGCATCGCTCCACACATCGAGCACCACAGCGAGTTCCTGGCCCGCCATCGCGGCAAGCTGACGGCCGCCGCCGGCGAGTCGATCGTTTTCCACGACCCGTGCTACCTCAGCCGCTATCGCGGCATCACTGAGGAGCCGCGCCAGGTGGCCGCTCTGGGCGGCACTCTTATCGAGGCCGGGCGCAGCCGCGAGCGGTCTTTTTGCTGTGGGGCGGGCGGGGGACTGGCGTTCCTTGGGGAAGAGAAGGGAAGCCGCGTCAGCCATGAACGGGCCCGTGAACTGGCCGCCACCGGTGCGCAAGTGGTGGGCGCGGCCTGCCCGTTCTGCAACACGATGTTCCGCGACGCGCTCGACAAAGTGACCGCCTCGCCGCCCAGGCTGCTCGATATTGCCGAGATCGCCGCGGCGTCCATTCCCCGAAATACCTGATCACCATGCCAACACTCATTCCAGCGCCCACCGTCATTCCGGTGCCGGGCAACAAAGAGATTCACGAATTCGCCGGCCTGGCTAACACCGGGGCGGGGAACATCAGCATCGCGCACATGCGCAGCCCCGCGGGTTGGTCTGAGCCCGGACAGACGCCCGAGTTCGACGAATACACGGTAGTGCTGCGCGGCGCCATGCGCGTTGAGCACCGGGGCGGTTCCGTCGACGTGAGAGCCGGGCAGGCGATTCTAACGCACAAGGGCGAATGGGTGCGCTACTCGACGCCGGGCGCCCAAGGCGCCGAGTACATCGCCATCTGCCTGCCCGCATTCAGCCCTGCCACCGTGCATCGAGACCAGGAATAGAGAGAGATTGAAACAATGAGAGACTGGAAAACCGCCGCCCTGGCCTTGAACAGCGGCATCCCCGAGGAAGCGCTGGATGGCATCGGTAAGCCGCTGGATGCCCTGGAAGCTGCGTTTGAACCGCTCAAGAAGCTGATTCATCCCGAGGATGAACCCGCGCTCCAGTTTGTCCTGGACCACCACCGGGAGGGTGGCGAATGACCATTCTGGAAGCCGCTGCCCAACTCCGCGCTCGCCAGGTATCCTCGCGCGAACTGACGGTGCAGTGCCTCAAGCGCGCGCTGCGGGCCAACCAGAAGCTCAACGCCTTCATGGCGCTGATGGAAGAGCATGCGCTCGAGCGCGCCGCGCTCGCCGACGACGAACTGGCCCGTGGCATCGATCGCGGCCCTTTCCACGGCATCCCCGTGGCTTACAAGGACCTCTTCTACACTCGCGGCGTGCGCACCACGGCGGGTTCCAAGGTGTTCGCCAACTTCGTGCCCGCTTTCGATGGCGCGGTGGTGGAGAAGCTGGATGCGGCGGGCGCCGTGAATCTGGGGAAACTCGGCATGCACGAACTGGCCTATGGTGTGACGTCGAACAATCCTCACTACGGCCCCGTGCGAAACCCATGGAATACGGAGCGTATTCCCGGCGGATCGAGCGGCGGCTCGGGCGCGGCCGTGGCCGCGGGACTGGCGTTCATGGCCATGGGCAGCGACACCGGCGGGTCCATCCGGATTCCGGCGGCCTATTGCGGAACGGTTGGCATCAAGGCCACCTTCGGGAGGGTCAGCCGCTTTGGCTGTCTGCCTCTCAGCTATGACCTGGATCATGTGGGCCCGCTCAACGCCAGCGTTCGCGATGCCGCGATTACCTTGAACGCCATTGGCGGGTACGATCCGCGTGACGCTAACTCCAGCCGCGCGCCGATGACGGATTTTCTTCCGCCCGCCGGCGTTTCCATCGCCGGGCTCCGCATTGGGCTGCCGGAGAATTTCTACTTCGAACGCGTCGAGCCGCCGGTTCGGGAAGCGGTTCAGCGGGCCGCGCGCCATGCCGAGGCGCTGGGCGCGCACGTGGTTCCGCTGCGCGTGCCGGATCCGGCGGCACTCACCGCTCTCGGCCGCGTGATTCTGCTCGCCGAGGCGTCGGCGCTCTATGAACGGCACTGGAACAACCGGCATCTGTTCGGTCCGGACGTCCTGACCTTGATCGACCAGGGCCGTTTCATCCGGGCAACGGACTACTTGCAGGCGCAACGGGTCCGTCGGATCCTGCAACAGGAATGGGATACCCTCTGGAACAAGGTGGACTGCCTGTTCACACCCACAACGCCGGTGACGGCGCCACCGATCGGGGCCGATAGCCTCACCATCGAGGGTGTGGAAGACGACGTGCGGCTCTCAGCCACCCGGCTGGTGCGAGGGATCAACGTCCTGGGGTTGCCGGCGTTGGCGATGCCACTGGGGCTGGCACCGGACGGACTGCCGATGAGTCTGCATATCATCGGCCCGGCGTGGCAGGAGGATCGGATCCTCCGGGTGGGTGCGGCGCTGGAGGATACTACGGACTGGCATCACGCCCGGCCCCCGGAAGTCTAAGGTCGCATGCGCTGACCGATTGGATGGTCCGTGGCGCCGTAGCCGTCGCGTTCTTTCCTCGGCGCGATCCTCTGGCAGCGGCGACGGTCAATGGGATGATAACATTGATTATGTCAACTACGTATTGGGAGCCGATGCGTTTTCGTCCGGGCCACAAAAAACCCGCATCTGCTCCAGTCTCAGACCTACTCCCCTCAGGCTCATTTTGCTTTGGAAACGAAGCTCCGCTTCAGCCTCATTCTGGATTGACAAGAACTTCGCTACCAGGCCGGAACCACTGGTGTAGACTGTTATAGCCTTCCTCATGAAGCCGGTGGTTCGGGATCCGCCTGGGAATGGCTCTAGACTAGGCAATACAGGATGGTAAAGCAATCTCTGAACCGTCGAAAACCCCATCTGGCCCGTACGATCTCGCCCTGTATGTGGCCCGCTCTTTTGGTCGGTCGCTTCCAGTCGTTGCCATAGTGACCCTTGTAGCAGTTGGCGCTTGGTACTTCGTTCGAGAGCTCGCGGCGGTGCAGGAGCGACTATTAATGAGTGCATAAGTAGGTAGACATCTGGTAAAATGGATCATGCCCAAGCGAGATGCCCGATCTCTTGATCACAAGACCTTGGAAGAGATCCGCATCCGCGCCGTCGAGCGAGTGCAAGCGGG
>Ga0194132_10006210_pt1 | contig 18704 bp, 20 predicted proteins | sample TA2KigOf80mmetaG_FD_148612 | JGI IMG/M metagenome (GOLD analysis project Ga0194132, IMG submission 148612) | Freshwater microbial communities from Lake Tanganyika, Tanzania - TA2015054 Kigoma Offshore 80m | ecosystem: Environmental > Aquatic > Freshwater > Lake | place: Tanzania: Lake...
CCGATGCCGGAGTATCCTGCACCATCGAGGGGCGATTTCAAGCCGCTGCCGATCATCCGGTACTGCTCGAATTCCCGGAAGGCGAGTACCTGAAAGGCCTGCTGCTGGCCCGCCGCCGGGCCTGACCAGCCCCGGATGCGCGCCCGAGTGTGGAATACGCTGCGCCATGCCACCCTACGCCGCTGGCTGAGGTACTGGCACCCCGCGCCCGGGCCGGTGGCGCCAAACCGCTGACTGTGGTCTAATCCGGCCTTTTTCGGGCAAGCCCCGGTCCGGCGGGCTGTCCGGCCAGGGTGGCCGCGCATCCGGGCGGCGCTTCCCCCAAAGCAAGATTCGGAGGCCATGCATGGCAAAGAAGCAGCAATCCAGACTGGTGCCTGTCACCATCCTCACCGGGTTCCTCGGCAGCGGCAAGACCACGTTGCTGAACCGCATCCTCAAGGAGCAGCACGGGCACAAGATCGCCGTCATCGAGAACGAGTTCGGCGAGGCCGGCGTCGACAACGAGATCCTCATCGACGATCGCGAAGAGCAGATCGTCGAGATGAACAATGGCTGCATCTGCTGCACCGTGCGCGGCGACCTGCAGCGCATCCTGGGCGAACTGAAGGACAAGCGCGAGCGCGGCAAGCTGTGGTTCGAGCGCATCATCATCGAAACCACCGGCATGGCCGATCCCGGGCCGGTGGCGCAGACCTTCTTCCTCGACGAGGAGATCCGCGATTACTACCTGCTCGATAGCGTCATCACGGTGGTCGATGCCAAGCACGGCCAGAAGACGCTAGATGACTTCCGCGAGGCGCAGGAGCAGGTCGGCTTCGCCGACCGCATCCTGCTCTCGAAGACCGACCTGGTGAGCGAGGATGAGGCCGACAAGCTGCGCTCGCGCCTGGTGCACATGAACCCGCGCGCGCCGGTGAAGAAGGTGAACTTCGGCGACGCGCCGGTGGACGAGATCCTCGACATTCGCGGCTTCAACCTGAACGAGGTGCTGGAGATCGATCCGGAATTCCTCGAGAATGCCGAACACACGCACGACGAGCAGGTGTCGTCATTCGTGTTCCGTTCCTCTGCGCCGTTCAACGGGCCGGCACTGGAAGAGTTCCTCTCCGGCGTCGTCAGGGTATACGGCGAGAATCTGTTGCGATATAAAGGTGTCCTTCATGTCCTGGGGATAGCGCAGCGGGTGATCTTCCAGGGCGTGCAAATGATGGCGAGCGGGGAAATGGGACGCACCTGGGGCAGGGATGAGAAGCGCTCGAGCACCATGGTATTCATCGGCAGGAATCTGCCGCAAGACATGATCATGAAAGGCCTGGAAGGATCCCTCGTGAGACAGGATCCCTCGTGAGACAAGTAGCCAAGAAACCGGCATCCGCATCTGCGACGCGCCTCACCGAGGCGGCGTTGCGCAAGATGCCGGCATCGCAGTACATGAATGTACAGCAGCTGGCGTTCTTCAAGGAGAAGCTCATCGTCATGCGCAACGAGTTGCTCGAGAACGCGGGCTCCACCTCGGAACACCTGCGCGAGCACACCGCAGAACCCGATCCGGCCGATCAGGCCACCATCGAGGAAGAAAACGCACTGGAGCTACGCGCGCGCGACCGCGAACGTAAGCTGCTGAAGAAGATCGAGGAGGCGCTGCACCGCATCGACGACGAGTCGTACGGCTACTGCGAGGAGACCGGCGATCCCATCGGCATCCCGCGCCTGCTGGCGCGCCCCACCGCGACCCTCACCATCGACGCGCAGACGCGCCGCGAGCAGCGCCAGAAGCTCTATGGCGACTGATTCCCGCGATTGACGGGGTCGCCCTCGGCATGAAGATCAGCTCCCGCGGCGTCCTTGCCTGCTCCTGTTCGTCGCCCTCGCGGTGGCGCAGTGGGCAGCGCAGACCCACGGAGTGTCGCACCTCCGGCACGAACTGTCGGTAGCCAAGGCCTTTGCACATCCCCTGCATGACCACGGCAGCGACGCCGGGCATGACCATGTCCACGACCATGACCATGACCACGCCCGCGCAGGTGACGGGCCGGAACCGCTGGACCATCCGGCCGAGCTTTGCCTCGTCTTCCATGGCATCGACTGCAAGGCGACTGCGCCGGCGGTGTCGCCGACTCACCTTGCCGACAACCTGCTGCCCGCGGCAGGACCGCAGCCACCCGCGCTGAGTCTTGCCGTTGCCCCCCCTACCACTCCCGCGCACCGCCCGCGCAACGTTCCTGAGCCCGCCGCAACAACCGTGTCCGGCCGATTTCGGCCGGACGCTCGAACGTTTTCAGGAGATGGACGATGTTCCGTATCAACCGGACGGCGCTCGCTATCGCGTTGGCCCTGCCGTGGGCGGCGTCTGCACAGACCCCGGCCCAGGCCGGCCCCCCGCTGCGTCCCCAACCCCGTCGCCGGTCCGGCTCGAGGCCGTGATCGTCACGGCCAGCCCGCTGGGCTCGGACCTGTTTGACCTGGTGCCGCCGGCCGCGGTGCTCGATGGCGAAGGACTGCTGCTGCGAAAGCGCAGCACGCTGGGTGAAACCATCAGCAATCTGCCCGGCATAGTTCGACGGGTTTCGGACCGAATGCAAGCCGGCCGGTGATCCGCGGCCTGGATGCAGACCGCATCCGCATTCTGCAGAACGGCACCGGCATGCTGGATGCGTCGTCGCTTAGCTTCGATCATGCCGACGCCGTCGATCTGATGGCGGCGGAGCGTGTGGAAGTGGTGCGCGGCTCCGCTGCGCTGCTTTACGGCGGCAATGCCGTCGGCGGCGTTGTGAATGTCATCGACAGCCGCATCGCCAAGGCCCCCTTGACCGGCATGAACGGTTCCTTGGAAGCCAGAATGGGCGGCGCCGAGGGCGAACGCACCGGCGGCGCCAGGATCGCGGCCGGCAACGGGCGCTTCGTGCTGAACGCGGATGCCTACAGCCGCGAGACCGTCGATCTGCGCATCAAGGGGCCGGCGGTGTCCGATCGGCTGCGTGCCGAGGCCGCTGCCGGCAATCGGAATGTGGCGCAGGAACTGCTGGATGCCCGCACGCGACTGCCCAACAGCAGCTCGACTTCGTCCGGCGGCGGCCTGGGCGGTACGGTGTTCTGGCACAAGGGGTCGGCGGGACTGTCGTACTCGGCCCTGGACTCCGAGTACGGCACGGTGGCCGAGCCGGCGGTTCGCATCGACATGAAGAGCACGCGCTGGGACTTTGCCGGGGAGGTGTTCGACCTGCGTGGCGTGGTGAGCGGCCTCAAGCTGAAGTGGGGGCAGACCGACCATGAGCATCGCGAGCTGGATGCGGGCGCGGTGAGCACCCTGTTCAGATCATCCGGCCACGAGGCGCGGCTGGAGGCAGTGCATCGTCCGATGGGTCCCCTGACCGGATCGCTGGGGCTGCAACTGGGAAAGGTGGATTTCTCGGCGCTGGGCGACGAGGCCTTCGTGCCGCAGACCCACACCACGACCCGCGCCGTCTTCCTCTACGAAGAGCTGCCGGTGGGCAAATTGAAGCTCAACTTCGGTGGCAGGCTGGAGCGGACCGCCGCGCGCTCCGAGGGCGGCGGCAACGTGCCGACCGGGCAGGTCGTTCCGCGCTTCGGCGCTGCGCAGGAGCGCAGCTTCAGCGCAGCGAGCACCAGCGTCGGCGCGCTCTATCCGCTGGCGAACGGCGTGGCGCTGACGGCCAACCTCGCGTCCACCCAGCGCGCGCCCACAGCGACCGAACTGTATGCGAACGGGCCGCACGTGGCCACCGGCGCCTACGAGGTGGGCAATCCGGGCTTCGACAAGGAGCGGGCGCGATCGCTCGATGTGGGGGTGCGGCTGCGCGCGGGACCGAAATCGGGCAGTTTCAGCGTGTTTCACACCCGGTTCCGGAATTTCATCACCGAGTTTCGCACCGGCGCCGACCGTGCTGCCGACGGCGCAGTGGCTCCGGTCGATGTCGGGGGCGGCATGACGGCGGCGGGCTTCGAAATCCTGCCCGAGGTGGCGTTTCGCGCGGTGCCGGCGGTGTTCACCGGGTTCGAGGCGCAGGGCCGCGTGCGGCTGCTGGATCGCGGCTCCACCCTCGACCTGGAGCTGCGCGCGGACTACACGCAGGCGCGCAACGCCGATACCAGCGAGCCGCTGCCGCGCATCGCACCGATGCGCATCGGCGCGAGCCTGGTCCACGGACGTGAAGTGCTCAGTGCGCGGCTGGACGTGAACCGCATCCTCGGCCAGGGACGCATCGCAGCGAACGAGCTGCCCACCAACGGCTACACGCTGGTGGATGCCTCGGCCTCCTCGCGCTTCAAGTCGGGCCCGGCCGGCTGGGAGGCGTTCCTGCGCGCCACCAACCTGCTGAATGCGAACGCCCGCAACCATGTGTCGTTCCTCAAGGATCAGGCGCCACTGCCGGGACGAGGTATATTATTGGGGTTGCGCGCCAGCTTCTGAGCGATGCACTGAACCCCGGGCAGGCGCCTCCTGCCCGGGGCGGTTCACGAATGCCCGGTCGTGACACCCGTTGCGTCCGGCCAAATGTAGGAGAGACATGGATACGCTGCTACAAATCATTCTGGCGACACTGGCGGGGGGCGTCCTGAGCATGCTGGCGGCCGCGCTGGCGACGCTGGTCCTGCTCGAGCGCTGGCTGCCGCGCCTGGTGAGCTTCGCCGTCGGCGCCATGCTGGCCGCGGCCTTTCTTGATCTGCTGCCCGAGGCAGTGAATGCGGGGCTCGACGTCGAAGAGGCCGGGGCCGTGGTGCTGGGCGGCGTGATGCTGTTCTTCGTCATCGAGAAGCTGGCCTTGTGGCGCCACGCACACGGCGTATACCATCACGAGCCGGCAATCAGGGTGTCGGGCCCGATGGTCCTGGTGGGCGACGCCGTGCACAACTTCGTCGACGGGGTGCTGATCGCCGCGGCCTTTCTCCAGAGCACCGAACTCGGCACGGCCGCGACGCTTGCCGTCATCGCCCATGAAGTGCCGCAGGAGGCCGGGGACTTCATGGTGCTCCTGCACGCCGGCTACACCCGCCGGCGCGCTCTGGTGTTGAACGCGCTGTGCAGTCTCGCATCCGTGGTCGGCGGCGTGCTGGGCTACCTGCTGCTGCTGCAGATGCAGGCGGCGGTGCCGTACGCGCTCGCCATCTCCGCGGCTAGCTTCATCTACATTGCCGTTGCGGACCTCATCCCCGACCTGCACCACAACCACGGCGGGAGATCGGCAGTGTCTCAACTGGCCATGATCGCAGCCGGGATCGGTCTCATCCTGGCCGGCCACCTGTTGCATGGCCAGCACGTCCATTGAACACAGGGAGGAAGAACATGAATCGAATGTATGCGGTCATTGCCGTGATTGCGACTTCACTGGCCTGTGGCAAGTCCCTTGCCCAGCACGCGCATGTCCACGGCAATGCGGAACTGCAGATCGCGGTGCAGGGACAGGCGCTGACCGTGCAGCTTGCCTCGCCACTGGAGAACCTGATCGGCTTCGAGCACGCGCCGCGCACCGACAAGCAGAAGGCGGCGGCGCAAGCCCTGGGCGAGCGCCTGGCCAGGCCGGATGCGTTGTTCGTGCCGTCGCGGGACGCGCGCTGCACGCCCCACGCCAGCGTGGTCAACGCGCCGGTGCTGGGCATGAATGGGGTCATCGAAGGGCGCGCGGAAAAGCAGCCTTCAGCGCAGGCGGGTAAGACGGCGCACCGCGGCCATTCACACGGCCCGAAGAAGGGCGAGCTGGGCGGCGAAGGCCACGCGGAGCTGCTCGCGCAATTTGCCTTCAAGTGCGAGCAGCCCGCCGCGCTGAAGGGGGTGGAGGTGCGGCTGTTCGATGCCTTCCGCGGCCTGCGCCGCATCGACGCCCAGGTGGCCGGGCCTGCAGGCCAGAAGGCGGTTCGCCTGTCGTCGTCCCAGCGCATGGTTTCATGGTAGGTTCCCCGGATGGGTGAACTGCCTGTCATTCGCATCCGTGAGCTGGTCTTTCGCTGGCCGGGGGCGACGGCGGCCTGTCTCGATATTCCTGCGTTCGAGGCGCCGCGTGGAGAGCACCTGTTCCTGTACGGGCCCAGCGGCAGCGGCAAGAGCACCCTGCTCGGCTTGCTGGGCGGAGTGCTGCTGCCCGAGCACGGGGCACTGGCCCTGCTCGGTACTGAACTGTCCGGGCTGGCCGCGCCCGCGCGCGACCGTTTCCGCGCCGACCATGTCGGCTACATCTTCCAGCAGTTCAACCTCATTCCCTACCTCGGCGTCGTCGACAACGTGCTGCTGGCGGTTCGCTTTTCTTCACGCCGGCGCGAGCGCGTTATGGCGCGCGGCGCCACGCCGTTCGACGAAGCCTGCCGGCTGCTCGACCGGCTTGGCATGACCGGCGACCTGCTCCACCGCGAGGCCGTTCGCCTGAGCGTGGGACAGCAGCAACGGGTGGCGGCGGCGCGTGCGCTGATCGGCGGTCCGGAGATCATCATCGCCGACGAGCCGACCTCGGCCATGGATGCCGGGCTGCAGTCGGTGTTCGTCGATCTGCTGCTCACCGAAGCCGCGGCCGCCGGGGCCACCGTCATCTTCGTGAGCCACGACCATCGCCTGGCAGCCGGCTTCCCGCGACAACTGGCGCTGGCCGACATCAACCGCGCGATTGCCGTCGGCGAGGCCGCATGAGCTACGCGTTGACCCTCGCTGCGCGCAGTGCCTGGAACCGCCGGCTGACGCTCGGCATGACGCTGATCGCCTTCGTGCTCAGCGTCGCCCTGCTGGTCGGCATCGAGCGCGTGCGCACGGATGCACGGGACACCTTCTCCCGATCAGTGTCAGGTACTGACCTGGTGGTCGGCGCCCGCGCCAGCGCCGTGCAGTTGATGCTGTATGCGGTGTTCCGCATCGGCGATGCCACCAACAACATGCGCTGGGACAGTTTCCGGATGCTGGAGAACCATCCCCAGGTGGCCTGGGCGGTGCCGCTGTCGCTGGGTGATTCACACCGAGGATTCCCGGTGCTGGGCACCAATGCCGGCTACTTCGAGCATTTCCGTTACGGGGAGTCCCGCGCCCTGGTGCTGGCGGCTGGGCGGCGCAACAAGGCACTGTTCGAGGCAGTCATCGGCGCAGAGGTCGCAGAACGACTCGGCTACGGCGAGGGCGCCCGCATCGTGCTCAACCATGGCGCCGGCGAGGTCAGCCTGGCCGCACACGACGACAAACCGTTCGCCGTGGTCGGGATCCTGGAGCGAACCGGCACGCCCGTGGACCGGACCGTGCATGTCAGCCTGGAGGCCATCGAGGCCATCCACCTCGACTGGCAGGGCGGCGCGCGCATTCCCGGTTTTTCGATCCCGGCCGAGTTCGTCAGCAAGTTCAACCTTGCGCCCAAGCAGGTCACCGCGGCGCTGGTCGGGCTGAAGAACCGCTCGGCGGTCTTTGCCGTGCAGCGGCAGGTAAACGGTTATCCCGACGAGCCGCTGCTGGCAGCGTTGCCCGGCGTGGCCCTGGATGATCTGTGGCAGATCGTCGGCGTTGCGGAGAAGACGCTGCTCGCGATCTCCGCGATGGTGGTTGCCGTGGGCCTGACAGGGCTGGTGGCGGTGATCCTTGCCGGGCTGGGCGAGCGCCGTCGCGAATTGGCGATCCTGAGGGCCGTCGGTGCGCGCCCACGGGACATCTTCGCACTGCTGACGCTCGAGGGACTGTTCGTCACGGTGCTGGGTGCCGTGTTGGGCCTGCTCATGCTGGCGGTGGCAACGGTGGCGCTCGGGCCGCTGGTGGAGCTGCGCTACGGGGTCGCCATCCAGCCGCGCGTGGTGTCGTTGGAGGAACTGCAGTGGCTGGGGATGGTCGTTGGGGTAGGATTGGCGGCGAGCCTGGTTCCCGGCTATCGCGCCTATCGCCTGTCGTTGGCCGACGGCCTGATGCCGAGAACCTGAATGGCAAGGAGATTCAACATGTCGAGGATGTCGCGGGCACTGATCATTGCGGCGGGACTGGCTGGCGTCGGCGCCGGGGTGACGGCGTTCTCCGCGGACCGGGGTCCCGCGTACCAGCTCGGCGAGCGCCTGCCACAGGCCAAGGCTGCGACGCCGGCATCCGGATTCAGGGCGATCAAGTGGGATGACCTGATTCCGGCCGACTGGGATCCGCGACAGCTCTTCAAGGGCATTGACCTGAGCATGCTCGACGACTCCGACCCGCGCGCCATTCGTGCCCTTGAGAAACTGCGCGAGGTGTGGAGCAACGCCCCGTCGAAGGCGGAAATGCACGGTAACCGCGTGCGGATTTCGGGGTTCGTCGTTCCCCTGGAGCGCAAGGGCAAGCAGATCACCGAGTTCCTGCTGGTGCCGTATTTCGGCGCTTGTATTCACGTGCCGCCGCCGCCGTCGAACCAGATCATCCACGTTTCTGCATCCAAGCCCGTGCGCGACACTGCGACCATGGATGCTGTCTGGGTCGACGGCACGCTGGAGGTTGCCCGCTCCGAGACGGGCATGGGCGCTGCCAGCTATCGCCTGCGCGCCGAGCTTGTCGCCCCGTACTGGGAGCCGGGCAGATCGCGCTAGCAGCTTGTTGAACAAGGGGGACGCCCCCCTTGACCCCCGACTTCAGGGGCTTTCGAAAAACGCTTCCCTGTGCAGCGAACTGGAGAATGCGGTCCTGTTTGAGATCGGGAAGCGTTTTTCAACGGCCAGTTGGATATTCAGGCCGGGGGCCTTTCAAGCGGGCCTGTTCGCCCCGATAATCGGGGGTGCGGCTCGCAGGATGCCTTTTCCGCATGCGCGCCCCGGCCAGCCCGGACAATATGGAAACCGCCCTCCATGGAACAATTCCACGGTACCACCATCGTTTCCGCGCGTCGCGGCCATGTCGTCGCCCTGGGCGGCGACGGCCAGGTCACGCTCGGGAATATCGTCATCAAGGCCAGCGCGCGCAAGGTGCGGCGCATCTATCATGACAAGATCCTCGCCGGCTTCGCCGGCGGAACGGCCGACGCCTTCACGCTGTTCGAGCGCTTCGAGGCCAAGCTCGAAAAGCACCAGGGCCACCTGACGCGCTCTGCCGTGGAGCTGGCCAAGGACTGGCGCTCCGATCGCGTCCTGCGGCGTCTGGAAGCCATGCTGGCGGTAGCCGACCGCGAGGTGTCGCTGATCATCACCGGGCAGGGCGATGTGCTGGAACCCGAGCATGGCCTGATTGCGATCGGTTCCGGCGGCGCGTTCGCACAGTCCGCGGCGCGGGCGCTGCTCGACAATACCGATCTCGACCCGCAGGCCATCGTGAAGAAGTCGCTGTCGATCGCCGCCGACCTGTGCATCTTCACCAACCAGCACCACACCATCGAGGTGCTGGGCTGATTCAGGCCCTTGCGGCCACCCGTGCAGCAACGAGGTATCGTCATGTCGTCCATGTCGCAAATGACCCCGCAGGAAATCGTCCACGAGCTGGACAAGCACATCGTCGGCCAGGACCGCGCCAAGCGCGCGGTCGCCATCGCGCTGCGCAACCGCTGGCGCCGCCAGCAGGTGGCCGAGCCGCTGCGCCAGGAAATCACGCCCAAGAACATCCTCATGATCGGCCCCACCGGCGTGGGCAAGACCGAGATCGCGCGGCGCCTGGCGCGGCTGGCCGAAGCGCCATTCATCAAGGTGGAAGCCACCAAGTTTACCGAGGTAGGCTATGTCGGCCGCGACGTCGACACCATCATCCGCGATCTCGCCGAGATCAGTGTCAAGCAGACGCGCGAGTCGGCCACGCGCAAGGTCCGCCAGCGCGCCGAGGATGCCGCCGAGGAGCGCATCCTCGATGCGCTGATCCCGCCTGCCCGCTCCACGGGCTCCTTCGGGGAGCGGGACACGGGCTTCGCGCCGAAGAGCGACACCGAGGCCGAATCCGCGGCGCGCCAGAAGTTCCGGAAGAAGCTGCGCGAGGGCGAACTCGACGAGCGCGAGATCGAGATCGAGATGGCGATGCCGCAGGCGCAGATGGAGATCATGGCGCCGCCCGGCATGGAAGAGCTGACGCAACAGATCCAGGGCATGTTCCAGAACCTCGGTGGCGGCAAGCGCAAGGCGCGCAAGCTGAAGATCCGCGATGCCATGAAGCAGCTCACCGAAGAGGAGGCGGCGCGGCTGGTCAATGACGAGGACCTGCGCGCTGCGGCCATCGGCAGCGTCGAGCAGCACGGCATCGTCTTCATCGACGAGTTCGACAAGATCGCCGCGCGCCAGGAAACCGCGGGCGCCGACGTGTCTCGGCAGGGGGTGCAGCGCGACCTGCTGCCGCTGGTGGAGGGCACCACGGTCAGCACCAAGTACGGCATGGTGAAGACCGACCACATCCTGTTCATCGCCAGCGGTGCCTTCCACCTGGCCAAGCCGTCGGACCTCATCCCGGAGATGCAGGGGCGCTTCCCGATCCGCGTGGAGCTCGATCCGCTGAGCGTGGCCGATTTCGAACGCATCCTCACCGCCACCGACGCCTGCCTCGCCACGCAGTACACCGCGCTGCTCGCGACAGAGGACGTGCGCCTGGAGTTCCGGCCAGACGGCATCCGGCGCATGGCCGAGATCGCCTGGGCGGTCAACGAGAAGACCGAGAACATCGGCGCACGCCGGCTCTACACCGTGATGGAGAAGCTGCTGGAGGAGATTTCTTACGATGCCGGCCGGCGCAGCGGCCAGGCGCTGGTGGTGGATGCGGCCTACGTGGATCTACGCCTCAAGGATCTTGCGGCCAGCGAAGACCTCGCGCGCTATGTTCTTTGATAATATTATGTAAGCTTGGACAATACGGTAGCGTATATATCTTAATACGTGATCATATTAGATGCCGGGGATGAAATGGCGATAGGCGATGACCGGTGGGCCGGACTGCAGTTCAAGTCGGTGAGCTACGCGGGGCTCGAACCCGGCACGCGCCTCATCGTGCTCGGCGCCGTGCATGGCAACGAGGTCTGCGGGCGGCAGGCCATCGAGCGCGTCATTGCCGAGATCGAGGCCGGGCGGATCGTCATACGCCGCGGGCGGCTGACGCTGGTGCCGGTGACCAACCCGCTGGCGCATCGCGAGAACCAGCGCTCAGGCGATCGCAACCTCAACCGCAATCTCCGCCCCACCGATAGTCCGGTCGACTTCGAAGACCACGTCGCCAACTGGCTGTGCCCGCTGCTCGCCGGCCACGAGGTGCTGCTCGACCTGCATTCGTTCCACACCGCCGGCCAGCCGTTCGCGGCACTCGGTCCTGAGAACAACACCGGTACCGTGGAACCTTTTGCGCAGGCGGCGCGCGAGGAGGCGCTGGCGCGGCGGCTCGGCGTGAGCCGTTTCATGGATGGCTGGCTGGACACCTATGCGCGCGGCGTGGCGCGGCGCGTGCGCGCCCCGGGCGCCACGCCCGGGCGCGCGACGCTGCTCAACACCGATCCTCGCTATGGTGTGGGTACCACCGAGTACATGCGTGCCATTGGCGGCTGCTCGATCACGCTCGAATGCGGGCAGCATGCCGACCCGAGTGCACCCGAAGTGGCCTATCGCGCCATTCTCAATGCGCTGGCGCACCTGGAACTCGCCGACCTGCCCAGGCCGGCGCCGCTGGCCGTGAGCGAAGCCCTGCGCCTCCATGAGGTCGTCGACAAGTCCGATGACGGCGACGTCTTCGCGCGCGACTGGTCGAGCTTCGACCGGCTGAAGCGCGGCGATCACATCGGCACGCGCAAGGACGGCACGCGGGTGGTGGCCGAGCAGGATGGCTACATCGTGTTCCCGAATCCGCCAGCGCAGGCGGGACAGGAGTGGTTCTACCTCGCCAAGGCAAGCCCGCGGAACTGGTTGCCCGACCCGGCAGAGGCTGACTGACGGCGCTGGATGCAGGCGCGCCGCTGACGCGACGCGGGGGATGACAGGCAGGAGACCTGCCGGGGCGCGCTGCTTTCAGCCCGGAACTTTGGGCTCACGGCTTTCAGCCCGGAACTTTGGGCTCACGGCTTTCAGCCCGGAACTTTGGGCTCCCTAATACCGCCGCTGACCAACCCCCCATCCACCACCAGTACCGTGCCATTGATGTAGGAGGCATCCGGCGAAGCCAGGAAGGCGATGGCGGCCGCCAGTTCGCCGGGCTTGCCGAGGCGCCCCTGCGGGATGCGCTCTTCGCGCGCGCGGCGCGTGACCGGCGTCAGGTTCATCGCCGAGAGCGCGGTCTCGATGGGGCCGGGCGACACGGCGTTGACGCAGATGCCCAGCGGCGCGAGTTCGAAGGCCATGACGCGCGTCAGCGCCACGATGCCGCCCTTGGAGGCGGCGTAGGCGGCCTGGTGGTCGGTGCCGATGTGCGCATTGATCGAGGCGACGTTGACGATGCGCCCGTGCTTCTTCGTGACCATCACGCGCGCAACCTCCTGCCCGACGATGAAGCAGCTGGTCAGGTTGGTGCCGATGATCTTCGACCAGTCGGCGTCGGTGATGTCGAGGAAGGGAATGCGCCAGCCGATGCCGGCGTTGTTGACGAGCACGTCGATGCCGCCGAATTGCGCTGCCGCGGATTTCACCGCCGAAGCGACGGCGTCGCGCGAAGTGACATCGACCTTCCAGGCCCGGGCGTCGCCGCCGGCGTTCTTGACGCGCGCGCAGGTCTCCTCGGCGCCCTCAAGGTTCATGTCGAAGATGGTAAGGCGCGCGCCTTCGGCAGCCAGCCGCAGCGCGACTTCCTGTCCGATGCCGCGGCCGCCGCCGGTGATCAGCGCGGTCTGACCGGAAAAGCGTCCCGCCATTGGATTCACGGTATCAGTCATGTCGGTAGGTCAATCCCGCGAAAAGCATCGAGAGTGCGATGGCCGCGCGCCTCATGCCTCGCCATGAGCCGGCGGCATTCTCCGAACTGCGCCATGCGAACGGCAGCCTGAACATGCAGAACAGGAACTTCAGCATGTCGAGCACCGCGCCCCACACATGTTCCTTGTCGTAGCGAATGTACTCGGCGACCATGCCGAGCCAGACTACGGCCGCGACGACGGGGCGCCGGCGAGCCACCAGACCTGGCACAGCCGGGCCTCCCGTGCACGGCGCGGCGCATGAACTCATGTGATTGCCGGTACGTCATTCGCGCCGGAGGTCTCATGGGCCGGGAGCATAACGCAATCGAGACTCGATTCGCCGGCTGTGCGAGAATGCACGGCATGCTTGCAGGAACACACCCATCGCGGCCTGCACGCGCAAGAAATCCGACTTGAAAGGTGTCCGAATGTTTCGTCAGGCAATCGTACTGGTGCTGATCGGCCTGTCCGCCGCTGCGGCACACTCCGTTGACTACAAGGCAGGCGATCTGCAGATCGGCCATCCCTATGCGCGGGCGACTCCGCCCGGCGCGACCGTCGCCGGGGCCTATCTGAGCATCGAGAACAAGGGCAAGACAGCCGACAAGCTGCTGCGCGCAGCCAGCCCGGTGGCGGGCCTGGTTGAACTGCACAGCATGCGCATGGACGGCAATGTCATGCGCATGCGTGCGGTGCCGGCGATCGATGTGCCTGCGGGCGCCTCGGTCAAGCTGGCACCCGGCGGGCTGCATGTGATGCTGCAGGAGCTCAAGCGCCCGTTGAAAAGCGGCGAGCGCGTGCCGCTGACGCTGGTCTTCGAGCGAGCCGGCGAGGTGAAGGTGGATTTGGCAGTCGAGTCCGCTTCCGCGGCACCGGCGGGGTCGGCACATCGATCCCACGCGGACCATGGCGCGCACGCCAAATAGGCATGTGCCGGCCGATGAGGGGCCGCAGGCGGCCGCGAGCGGTAGCGAGGGCAGGCGCTGCTCAGGCGCCGGTCGCGGAAGGCGCCCCGCCATCCATGCCTGACCTTGCGGACAGCGTCCTTAGGCACGCCGGGCAGTAGCAGCCGAGGCCGGGGTCGGGTTCGACGAGGGGTGGCAGCGCCCGGCACCAGCAACCGGGGGCGCTGGCGCCGCAGCCGAAGCGCGTGCCACAGCGCGGGCAGGTCACCTCCAGCAGGCCGCCCGTCCCGGCCGTGCCGGCACCCTGCTGCGCTCCGGGCGGGCTGCTGTTCAAAGGGACATCTCGTGTCGAATTCAAGGGCCGGCCGACACTATTTTTTTGCCCCCGGCGGGTTGCCGGGGGCCGCACGGCCCCTTGAAACCGGCCGGCGCTGCCCCATTTTCCCATGCATGAGGGAATGCCCTCGAACCAAATTCCCACCCCGCTGAAGGAGAATAAACATGCGCAACCTTACCCGATTTGACCCCGTGACCGACATTTTCGACGACTTGATGAAAGGCTTTTTCGTGCGTCCCGTGTCAAGCGCCAACATGGAGGCGCAGGAGCAGGTGCGACGCGCCCGCATCGATGTCCTGGAGCAGAACGGCGAATTCAAGGTGCTGGCTGAACTGCCGGGGGTGAAAAAGGAAGACATCAAGATTCAGGTCGAAGGCGACAACGTATCGATTTCAGCCGAAGCCCGCGTCGAGCGCGAAGCCAAGGAGGGCGAGCGCGTGCTGCACGCCGAGCGCTACTACGGCAAGATTGCCCGCACCTTCGTCTTGGGCGCAGAGCTCGATGAGGCAAAGGCCTCGGCGAAGTTCGAGAACGGTGTGCTGGAACTGACGCTGCCGCGCAAGCAGTCGGTGGTGGCGAAGCAGATCACGATCCGCTAACCAGTAACAGGGACAAAGGGGCCGGCAGCTGCCGGCCCGACGAGGAAACGCCGTACCGCGGTACCTCTGCCGGCACCCGGGATGCTCGGGCAGGCCGTATTCATTGGGCTTGTCGATCGCGCGGACTGCGCTTGCCGGTCCGCAGCTGTCGGGCGGTTGCCAGCCCCGTGCTAGCATTTCTGCGCCGGGTCGTCCCGATATCCAGGGCACGGGGCCGGGAGCACCATGCAAGAGATCCGCGATCTCGAATCGCTGCTTTCGGCGCGCGTGCCAGTGGTGGCCGTATTCGGCGCGCGTGCCAGTGGTGGCCGTAGAGTCCCACGAGGAATCGCGGGTGCTCGCCATGCTGGAGTCGTTTTCCAACCTGAATGACCGGGCCCTGTACGTGTGGAGCCTGACCGACGGGCTGCGCTTGCGCAACTCGAACGCATCGATCTACAACACCAGCGACATTGTCGATGCCCTGCGCCACATCGAGGGCTCGCCGCGCAACGCCATCTACGTGCTGGTTGACGCGCATACGTTCCTCGAGAACCCGGTGGTGGTGCGCACCATCAAGAACATTGCCCAGAAAGCCGAGGTGGTGCCGCGCATGCTGGTGTTCCTGTCCCACCGGATCACCCTGCCGCCGGAACTGGCGCGATTGTCGGCGAACTTCACGCCATCCCTGCCCGAAAGCGCTGCCATCCGGAAGATCCTCAATAAGGAGGCCTCGCGCTACCGCGCGGCGACGGGCGCCAAGGTGGCAGCCACGCGCGACGCGCTGCACATGCTGGCACAGCACCTCTCCGGGTTGACGCAGGAGGATGCCAGGCGCCTGGCGCGAATGGCCATCCGCGACGACGGAGCGGTGACCCTCGCGGACATCGCCCGGGTGCTGAAGACCAAGCACGAGCTCATGCAGGGCAGCGACATCCTGTCTCTGGAGCCCGGCATCCCGGACATCAGCGAGCTCGGCGGCCTGTCCCGACTCAAGCGCTGGCTGGCTGTGCGGCGTGAAGTCTTCCTGAAGGGCGATGGCACCGGCGCGCTGCCGCCGCCCAAGGGCATGCTGCTGCTGGGCGTGCAGGGGGCGGGCAAGAGCCATGCGGCCAAGTGCGTTGCCGGCGCCTGGCACCTGCCGCTGTTCCGCATGGACTTCGGCACGCTGTACCAGAAGTACCACGGCGAGACCGAGCGCAACATGCGCGAAGCGCTGCGCGTTGCCGCCGCCATGGCGCCCTGCGTGCTCTGGATAAACGAGATCGAGAAGGGCATCGCCGGGGGTGCCGGCGGCGACAGCGACGGCGGCGTCTCCAAGCGAGTGCTGGGCACTCTGCTCACCTGGATGGCCGAGCGCACGGCGCGTGTATTCATCGTTGCCACGGCCAACGATATCTCGCATCTGCCGCCGGAACTGCTGCACAAGGGGCGATTCGACGAGATTTTCTTTGTCGATCTGCCGAAGGAAGCTGCGCGCGAGCAGATTCTCGGCATCCACTTGAAGCGCCGCAAGCTCGATCCGGGCGCATTCGACCTGAAGGCGCTGACGGCGGCGTCGGATGGCTTCTCCGGGGCCGAACTCGAGCAGGCGATCGTCTCGGCCCTGTACGAGGCGCATGGCGAGAAGACGGCACTCGACACCGGGCATGTGCTGCGCGAGTTGTCGCGGACGCGCCCGATCTCGGTGGTCATGGCCGAGAAGATCGCCGATCTGCGGGCCTGGGCCGCCGAGCGCACTGTTTCAGCAGACTGACAACACCGGGCGGGCAGGGCGCCCGCCTGTAACCGGTACAATCGGCCCTTCCGAATCACTGCCACCCGTGAACACTGCGCCCGCCATGTCCGATTCCGCCACTCCCCTGTCCCCGTCGGCCGCCATCATGGCCCAGACGCTGGCCGAGGCGCTGCCCTACATCAAGCGCTTCCATGGCCGCACCATTGTCGTCAAGTACGGCGGCAACGCCATGACGGATCTGGCGCTGCAGAAGAGTTTTGCCCACGACGTGGTGCTGCTCAAGCTGGTCGGCATGAACCCGGTGGTGGTGCATGGCGGCGGTCCGCAGATCGAGCAGATGTTGAAGAAACTGGACATCAAGAGCGAGTTCATCCAGGGCATGCGCGTCACCGACGAGGCCACCCTCGACGTGGTGGAGATGGTGCTCTCGGCGCTCAACAAGGACATCGTCACGCTGATCAACCAGGCCGGCGGCAAGGCGGTCGGCCTCACCGGGCAGGACGGCACCTTCATCCGCGCCCGGAAAATGATGATGCCCGACCAGCGCCAGCCCAAACTCATGCTCGACATCGGCAAGGTCGGCGAGATCTCGTCCATCGACCCCGGCGTCATCGACACCCTGGAGTCCGGCGGCTTCATCCCGGTGGTCGCGCCGATCGGGGTGGGCGAAGCGGGCGAGACCTACAACATCAACGCCGACCTCGTTGCCGGAAAGCTGGCCGAAGTGCTGAAGGCGGAGAAGCTGGTGCTGCTGACCAACACGCCCGGCGTGCTCGACAAGACGGGCAAACTGCTCACCGGCCTCACGCCGCAGGGCATCGACAAGCTGGTGGCTGACGGCACGCTCTCGGGTGGCATGCTGCCTAAGATCGCCTCGGCGCTGGATGCTGCGCGCAGCGGCGTGAGAAGCGTGCACATCATCGACGGGCGCGTCGACCACGCACTGCTGCTCGAAATCCTCACCAACCAGGGCGTGGGCACGCTGATCCGCAGCAAATGAGGGGGTTGGACCGTGGGGTGGGTAGGACCGTGCGGCGCGCTCCGCACCCTCGCGCCGCACTGTTTGAGGCGGGACCGTGCGGCCTGCTCCGCACCATTGCTTGCTCCGCCAACTAGGCCAAGACATTCCCATCCGCATCCCGCAGGCCATCGAGATAGCCCTCGCCGCTGTCGTGGATGCTGAGCACGCGCCCGCGCGGGCTGGATGAGAACGAGATGTGGACCCAGCGGCCGAATTCGAGGATGCACTGGTCGAAGGGGATGTCGGAGGCCTGGATGGCCGCAACAATCTCGACGGGGGAGCCGAACTGCGGGCAGGTGAAGTCCGCCGCCATGCCCAGCGTGTGCTGCGAAGCGTCGGTGCCGCCGACCGCGCGGTTGAGCTCCGCGCAGCGGTAGCCGCTGGAGATTTCCAGCGGATGCCCGAGCAGCGCCTGAACCTGCTCCAGCCCAGCGGCGAGTCGCCGAAGGTTGTCGACATGCTCCGGCAGCGGCGAATTGGCGATACCCTTGCGCTCGGCCGTTTCGGATGCAGTGAGGTGCGCGAGGTGAAAGTGGTCGGTGAGTCGCATGTGCGGGAAATTGTAGGCCGTATCGCCGCTGTTGGGGCGTAATGAGCAGCCGGCTGGCCTGGATCTTCGATCTGGATGACACCCTGCACCGGGCATCGGGGCATGTCTTTCCGCGCCTGAATCGCAGCATGACCGACTACATCATGCGCCACCTCGACCTCGAGGAGGCGGCGGCGGGCGCCCTGCGCACGCACTACTGGCATGCCTATGGCGCGACGCTGCTCGGCCTGATCCGCCACCACGACGTGGATCCGCACCATTTCCTGTGGCATACGCACCAGTTCCCGGACCTCGCGCGCATCGTCGTGGCCGAGGCCGGGCTGCGCCACTGCCTGCTGCGCCTCGAGGGCCGCCGGATCCTGTTCTCGAATTCGCCCGCGCATTACGCGCAGGCGGTGCTCGACGTGCTTGGCATCGGCGACCTGTTCGACGCGGTGTACACCATCGAGAGCACGCGCTTCCAGCCCAAGCCGATGACGGGCGGCTTTCGCGCGCTGCTGCGCCGCGAGCGCCTGCGACCCGAACGCAGCGTGCTGGTCGAGGACTCGCTGCCCAACCTCGCGACCGCGAGGCGCCTTGGCATGAAAACGGTCTGGATCACGCGCGATGCGCGCTCACCGGCCTGGGTGGACCTCAAGCTGCCCTCGGTGTTGGGCATACCGCGCGCCGTCGCGCGGCTCGGCGGTGCGCGCTGGCCTGCGCAAGCGGTGGCGCCCGCGCAGGCGGATGCGCGCTAGCAAGCACTCACCCCATGGCATAGAATCCGCGCTAGTCCCCGAATCCATTGCCCAGCGGGCAGTGC
>Ga0194132_10006211_pt1 | contig 18703 bp, 15 predicted proteins | sample TA2KigOf80mmetaG_FD_148612 | JGI IMG/M metagenome (GOLD analysis project Ga0194132, IMG submission 148612) | Freshwater microbial communities from Lake Tanganyika, Tanzania - TA2015054 Kigoma Offshore 80m | ecosystem: Environmental > Aquatic > Freshwater > Lake | place: Tanzania: Lake...
CGCTCGAACGTGGCTCAACGCCGAAAAACTTCCCTTTCCACGCTACTACGAAGAGATGCGGGGCACCTTTACCGCCAATCGTGCGATCGACTGGCTGAACAAACACAAGGACGACGCCGAACCGTTCGCGTTGTGGGTGAGCTTCCCCGATCCCCACTCGCCTTATGACTTTCCTGTCGACATGAAAGACCGCTACGACGCCAAGACTTTTGAAGTTCCCAGGGTCGGCCCCGAAGACGCCTGGCAGGTACCCAATATTTTTCGGGATCTCACGCACGAGGAAAAGCAAGGCATTGCCGCGTCCTATTACACCAGCGTTTCGATGGTGGATCGTAACATCGGCGATTTGCTGAACGCGCTCGACAAACTTGGTCTGGCGAAGAACACGTGCGTCGTCTACATGGCCGATCACGGCTACTGTCTTGGCCAGCATGGCCGATTCGAAAAGCACTGCGGCTACGAACCCGCGCTGCGCGTGCCGCTGGTGATGCGCTTTCCGAATCGCATCCGCAAGGGCGCTGTCGTGCGCGAGTTCACCGAACACATCGACGTACCAGCGACGATCACCGATGTCATGGGGCTGGGCAAACTTGCTGTCGAACACGGAGCGTCGCTCAAGCCCTATCTGGAAGGCAAGAAGCCGAAGCGGGCGCGTAAACGCATCTTCAGCCAGTACCTCGAAAACGAAGAGGTCTTTGCCGCCGACGACCGCTGGAAGTTTATCTTCGGCAGCGGCAAACGGAAGCGTACGGACGGCTATGAAACCGATAACCCAACGCCCGGCCGTTATGTCCGGCTTTTCGACAAGAAAAACGACCCAGGCGAATTCACCGATGTCGCCGCGAAGTACCCTGAAGTAGTGAAGGCCATGCAAGAAGAGATCCTCGCGCGCTTCCGAAGCGTTCATCCCGACACCGCCGCCGAACCGAAGGACCTGCCTGCGCCGGAGGCGATCGAATACTACGTTCGCCCGCGCGACGCCGCGAAATGAGCGAACTCAAGATGCCATGCCGTGTATGCGGCAAGGACGCGTCCTTCATCGGCGGCAAGATCGGTAAGTACAACGTCCGCAAGTTCTCCTTTTACCGATGCGCCGATTGCGCGTTTACTTTCATTGGCGATCCATGGACCGAGTACGCCGAGATTTACAATCGCGCCTACTATCGCGGGGAAGGCGCCGATCCGCTCGTCGACTACCACTTTGAACTCGACAACCCCGACAAAACCATCCGGCTCTACGAATGGCGCGGAATTTTGGAGGCCGTGAACGCGCTGCACCCCGTCACGCCGCAGACAAAATGGATCGACTTCGGCTGCGGTAACGGCGGGCTAGTGCGGTATGTGAAGCAACAGGCGCCGTGCGGTATTCAGGGCTTCGAGGAGGGCTGGATCGCCGATACCGCGCGCTCTCTCGGCATTCCAATTCTTTACGAAACGGACTTGGCTTCACAGGAAGGGACCTGCGATGTGGTCACGGCGATCGAAGTTATCGAACACGTTGAAAAACCTGTCGAGTTCTTGCAGGCTGTGCGAAAGCTGCTGAAGCCAGGAGGCGTCTTGTTTCTGACGACAGGCAACGCCGCGCCGCATCGCAAGAACATCTTTGACTGGGGCTACACGACGCCGGAAATTCACATTAGTTTCTTTGAGCCTTCCACGCTCGAACGCGCGATGAAGCTTGCCGGCTTCACGCCCGAGCATCACGGCTTTCTTCCCGGCTTCGCCGACATCATCCGCTTCAAGGTGCTGAAGAATCTAAAGATGCGACAGCCCGCGCTATGGGAGCGCGGACTGCCTTGGCCGCTGCTCAGCCGCATTGTGGACCAGGTGCATCGCGTGACGGCGCACCCGGCCGGCCGAGTTACTCTACCGCGATAGTCACGAGACGGCTGCGCTGTCCGGCGGCTTCAATGATCACCGCGACCTCGTTGCCGCTTAACGACTCTTGCGGCACGAAGGCGTTGATTTGATAGAGACCGCTGAAGCCCGGCGCCAACCCCGCGAACAGAACTTGCGCCTCGGCGCCGCCGATTGTCACCGTGACCGGATTCACCACGCCGCTCAATGGCGACGCCGGCGCACGCCGTCCCGACTCCACTGCCGGACTTACCGGTCCCAGCCCCGCGCAGTAGATGATGACGACTTCGCCCTTGCGCGCGGGTGTGCCCGGTTCGGCTAACGTCACGCCGTCCTGTTTGACGATCGCGCCTTGACCCGATCCGCTCTGCGATTTCGTGAACACGCCCGGTTGCGCCGCGGCCACTGTCAGCGTCTCCGGTACCGCGAACGCAGTACCGCGTTTGACCGTGACCTGGTGTTGCGTGTCGGTGGGAACGTCGAACGGAACTTGCGCGTTCAATTGCCCGTCGCTGGTGAACAGCAACGGCAGCGGGCGGTCGCCCAGCCGCACTTCGGTGCCATTCAACGTTGTGGGCAACGGCAGGCCGGAGGCGAGGCCGGTTTGATCGGCCAATCGCGCGCCGAACAGAGTGATGAGCCCGCCCGGTGCGATCGGCACGCCACTTTCCAGGCTTGCCGCGTGGACAACGCCGCCGGCGGTCAACAAGGGCGCCGACTGCTGCTGCAAGCCGGTAACGGCGCCGCTCAATTCCACTTTGCCCGCCTGGGTGCGGCCCGCGATGAGGTCCGCCGCGGTGCCCGTGAACAGCGCGACGATCGTTACGCGTGTTGACGCCGCCTCTCGCACGGGCCGCCAGGTTCCGCGCCACACGCCGCCGCCGACATGAGCCATCACGATCTGTGGATCGCCGTTTTCGGGGCGCGCGACAACTTGCGCGCCGGTGCCACCGGCAAGCGGCGTCAGAAGATTGCCGCATTCGTCGGAGGCGCGCACTTCGATCGTTGCCGCTTCTCCCACTCGCACCGCGAAGCCGTTGCGCAGAGCGGTCGCTTCGACGCGCAGCGTGGGCGCCGCGCAGGACGCCGCTTCACGCCGGCCGTTGGCGTTCTTCTCCGCATCGGCCGGTGCGACGATTGACAACACGTTCACTGTCCGTACGCTGCCGTCTTCGGACGACAACAGGGTCAGTACGCCGCGCCGCACGCCGGGCGACAGGTCCTCCAAATCCGGTTGCACGACGATCGACGCCGGTGCATTCGCCGCTGCGCGGCCCGCCGATGGGGACGCTTCGTAAAAGGTCCCTAGTCGCGACGATTCAAACGTCGTCTCGCCGCGCATCAGATGGTTGAACGTCACGGTTTGCGAGCCTGGATTCTCTCCCCGTTTGCTGACGAAGACGATCGAGGACGGCGAGACGTCGGGTCCAGGATTCGTGCCTTCGGGCAACACGTTGAGAAGCACCGTGACCAATTGCGGGGAGTTGTCGGCATCGCCGGTCACTTCGATTTGGCCGAAGTGCTGGCCGGGCGCCAAGCCCGCGATGTTCACCGACACATCGACGTTGGCGACATCGAGCCACGGCTGCGTTACGGTTCCGCCGGAGGCGCCCACGCGCACCCAGGTCGTACGCGATGCAGCGCGCCAATTCAACGCGCCGTCGCCGATGTTTAGAATTCCGAACGGCTGCGCGGTCGGTGCGCCGCCGCCCGCAACCGCGGTGAAGGTCAAGCCGGCCTGCGAAAGTAGTATCGTTCGGCGGCCGCCTTTCACGGTCAAGGTGACGGGAACGGTGGCGCGCTGATTACCTGCCGTTACGGAGACCGCGCCTGAGTATGTGCCCGCATTCAAGCCGGCTGGATCGACGACGACGTTGAGCGGCACCACACGCCCTGCCTGCACCGCGCCGGACGCCGGGGTGACGCGCAACCACGGCGTATTTCCCACGCTTGCCTGGAAATTAAGTGTTCCGCCGCCGTCGTTGCGCACTTCGACAATAGCGGCGTCTTCTCCGCCGCCGGCGACGCGTGTAAAGCGCAGCGATTCGGTGCTCAGGCGCAGCTGTGGCGCGGCGCTGGTCACATCGAGATTGACGGTCACATTGTTCGACGATACGGGCGGCTCTGTAACGAGACTCAACGTTGCCGTGTATCGTCCGGGCGCGAGCGCGGACGCGTCGGCGCTAAGGGTTATGGAAGAAGGCAGCGTGTCGGTAGCCGCAGCGAAACTCAGCCAGCCCGTGGAGCCCGCGCCGTATGAGATGTTCACGCGGAAGGGAAGTCCTGTTTGCGCGCTGGCGATCGTAATACGTGCCGGAGCTGCACTGGCGCTGCCGGCAACCGCCGACATATTTACCGGCGACGGCGACATGGTCGCGGCCGGCGAGACGGTCCGCAGGACGCGAATCCGGCTGTTCCCTGAGTCCGCGAGATAGAGATTGCCAGCGTGGTCGAGCGCCATCCCGGTCACGCGCGAGTACTGCGCGTTGGCCGCCGGACCGCCGTCTCCGGAGAAGCCGTACGCGGCGATGCGCGTGATCGAGGAGACTGCGCCGCCATTCGAGATCAGGCGAATCACGCCAGAGGAGTCCTGCGACACGTAAACATTGCCGCTTGGATCGCTCACAAGTGCATACGGAAAAGGAACGAAGCCTCAGTCTGCCCCCGGCCGTCTCCGGCCGAAAGCGCGCGCCCATCGCCCGCCCAGGTGCGGATCACTCCAGCGGCGCTCACGGCGCGAATGCGATGGTTGCGGGCATCGGCAATCAGGAGTTCACCAGCCGCGTTAAACGCCAACCCGACTGGGAAACTCAAACTTGCGTCGATGGCCGGTCCGTTGTCGCCGCTGAATCCCGCGGTTCCGTTTCCGGCGATGGTCGTGATGATTCCCGCCGGAGAGATTCGGCGCACGCGGTTGTTGCCGCTATCGGAGAAGATGATATTGCCCGACGGATCGACGACCACGTGCGTCGGTGCGTTCAGACGGGCTTCGGTGGCGGGGCCGTTGTCTCCGCCGAAAGTACCGAGCGCGCTCGACGCCGATGTCGTTCCGGCGATGGTATTGACCAGACCATTCGTCGTCGTGCGCACGATCAGGTTATTGACAGCGTCGACAACGACCAGACGGTTCTGTGAATCCAATGCGATTCCGCGCGGAGATCGAATTCGAGTGGCTAGCAGCCCGCTGCCGTCGGCGCAGCAGCCGAACGCGCCTTGGCCCATAAAATGGCTGATCGTTCCGTCGGGGGCGACACGATGAATCCTGTTGGACAGTGTGTCGGCGATAAATACGCTTCCGTCGGTCGCTGTTGTTACAGCAAATGGCTCGGAGAGCCACGCCAAGCCCGGCGCAGAACGTGGCGGAAACACTTTGAACCGTTGTTCGCCGCCTATGATTTGAATCGATGAAGCGTTGGAAGCGATGCGCCAAAGTTGGCCGTTGAAAGCATCGTTGAAGACAACCCTTCCTTGCGCGTCAATCGCGGCTGAGTTGGGAAGTCCGATCCCGGCCCGCGTTGGGACGCCGCCGGATCCACTCGCCGGCAGGGTTCCGTTCCCCGCCAGCGTTGCGATGATCCCCGACGGCGAAATTTGGCGAATCCGCAGCGAAGAAGCGTCGCACAGCAGCAGGTTTCCCGCGCGGTCATAGGTCATGCCGTCGACATTGGTAATGGTCGCGGAACGCGCCGGGCCTCCATCGCCGGTGCTGCCGCGCGTGCCTGTTCCGGCGATCGTGGTGAACATTCCATCGGCGCCGATGCGCAAAACGCGGAAGTTGCGCTGGTCCGAGACGACGATGGCGCCAGTTGGATCGAGCACGATGGCATGCGGCGCCAGCGCCGTATCTCGGGCTGGGCGGCCGTCGCCGGTATAAACCGAATTGCCCGTGCCGGCGATGGTCGAGATCGTACCGTCCAATCCAACGCGCCGAATGCGGAAGTTGGTTGCATCGGTAATGTAGAGGACTCCATCGCGATCGACGGTAATCCGATTCGGCACCAAGCCCGCGCGGACAGCGAGCCCGCCGTCCCCGGAATTTGCGCTAGAGCCGTTGCCCGCGACCGTCGTGATAATCCCGGCCGGTGTAACTCTTCGAACACGGCTGTTGCCGGAGTCGCCGATATACAGATTCCCGGCGCCATCGAGCGCGATTCCAAATGGCCTCCGCAGCGATGCCCTAGTCGCTTCGCCGCCGTCGCCGGAGAATCCAGAGAGTCCGTTCCCGGCGACAACCGTCACCGAACCGTTCGACTCCAGCCGCATGACGTTGTTGTTGTTCGTGTCGGCGAAGTAGATCACGCCTTGCGCGTCCGCGGCGAGGTTGAGGCTTCGCGAAACGGCGGCATCGGTCAGCGCCTTGCCGTTGCTCGGGAACACCCAATCGGTGCCTGCGAACGTGGTTACAATCTGCTGCGCCGGGAGACACACGGCCAAGGTCAAGAAGGCAATTGGCTTCATACAAAGGCTCACTTCAGTTATATCGCGAGAATCGAACGTAAACTGCATCATACGCGATAATGACGACATGTTGCACCGCCGAAATTTCCTGCAAGCCGGTTTGGCCGCCTATGCCGCCGCCCGGGAGTTGAAGTGCGATGTCGCCATTCTCGGCGGCGGGACCGGAGGTGTCGCGGCAGCGATCGCCGCCTTGCGTAACGGCATGCGCGTCGTCATGACCGAAGAGACCGATTGGATCGGCGGTCAGCTTACTTCGCAGATGGTTCCGCCCGACGAGCACCCGTGGATCGAGCAGTTCGGCGGCACGAGGCTCTATCGCAACTACCGCGACCGCATCCGCGCCTACTACCGCGAGCACTACCCGCTCACGCAAGAGGCCCGCGGGCGCTGGAACTTGAACCCCGGCGACGGCAATGTTTCACGCATCACGCACGAACCGCATGTTTCGGTAGCCGTGCTCGAAGCGATGCTCGCGCCCTACATCAGCGGCGGGCAGTTGATCCTGCTTCCCGAGTTCGTGCCGTCGAGAGTCGATGTCGCCGGCGACCGTATCCGCGCCGTCACCGTCAAATCGCTTCGCGACGGCCGGGAAAAAACGATCAGCGCGCCGTACTTTCTCGACGCAACCGAACAGGGCGATCTGCTTGCGCTGGGCAATGTCGAACACGTTACCGGCTTCGAATCGCAGAAGGAGACCGGCGAGCCACATGCGCCGGCACAGGCGCAGCCGGAAAATATTCAGTCCTTTACGGTCTGCTTCGCCGTCGATTACGTTGCAGGCGAAGACCACACGATCGAAAAGCCCGCCGAGTACAACTTCTGGCGCGATTACGTTCCGCAACTGAAGCCCGCTTGGCCGGGCAAGCTGCTCAGTTGGTCGAACACGCATCCGGTGACGCTTAAGCCTCGCGAGATGATCTTCGACCCGAGCGTCGATAACAAGCCGGGTGGTCCGGTAAATCTGTTCATCTACCGGCGCATTGCCAACAAGCGCAACTTCGCTCCGGGCGCCTATCCGGGCGATATCTCGCTGATCAACTGGCCGCAGAACGACTACTGGCTGGGCAATCTGCATCCCAATCCGCCGGCCGAAGCGGCGAAGCATCTCAATCGCGCGAAGCAGTTATCGCTGTCGTTGCTGTATTGGATGCAGACCGATCAGGGCTGGAAAGGACTGCGTTTGCGCGGCGATCTGGCCGGTACCGAGGATGGCCTGGCCAAGTATCCGTACATCCGTGAGTCGCGCCGCATCAAGGCCGAATTCACGGTGGTCGAACAGCACGTCGGCGCCGAAGTGCGCAAGGGTTTGAGCGAAGCGGAGTCTTTCGCCGATTCGGTCGGCGTGGGCAGCTATCGCATCGATCTGCATCCGTCCAGCGGCGGTGACAACTACATCGACGTGAGCTCACACCCGTTTCAGATTCCGCTCGGCGCGCTGCTTCCCCGCCGGGTCGAGAACCTGCTGGCGGCGTCCAAGAATCTTGGCGTCACCCACATTACCAACGGATGCTATCGTCTGCACCCAGTCGAGTGGAATATAGGCGAAGCGGCGGGCGCCGTCGCCGCCGAAGCGGTCAAAACCGGCAACCCGCCGCGCAAAATTCGCAACGACAAGAGACTCCTGGCGGCGTTCCAGGCCAAGCTCCTCGCGCAGGGCTTTGAGCTGGCCTGGCCGAAGGTCACGCCGCGATAGTTATTGAATGTTGGCGCTGACCGCGTTGGACGTTCCGGCGCGGCTGGTAATCGTCGCCGATACCGCCGTCACCGTGTCCGACAGGCTTGTCACATTGACGACTTCGCCGCTCAGCGTGATCGGTATCGTTGCCGTGAACTGGCTGCCGAACGCCGCCGACGCTGCGTTTTGATACCAAGCCGTGAAGCTGGCATCGGCGGGAATGTTTAAGCGGGTCGTCGGCACGTTTTCACCGTTTGCCGCCGTGAACGTCAGGTCGATCGACGTCACCTGGCGCGATGTGGCGTAGCCGGTTACGAGCACCTGGAAGCCAGTCGTCGTTTTGGATCCGACTTGCACGCTTAACACGCGCGGCGCCGTTTGTGGAACGGTGAGTACAAGGGTGTCCGGTGTCGCTGGAGTCAACGCAATGCCGCCATCGGAAGCGAACGTCGGCGAGAGCACGATCGTGCCCGCCACCGTTCCCGTTTGCAGGCGGACCGTTGTCTGGCCGTTCGGGAACACCGCGTTGCGCTGGCCGGCCGGAATTACGAAGTTCACGCTTCGGCCACCGACGGCGAATTGCACCGCGGGGTCGTTGGCGAACACATCCGAACTGAAGTTCAGCGACAGCGTTCCGTTCAACGTCAACGGATAAGCCGCGGTGAGAGCCAAGCCGACAGCAAGCTGCGTCGCCGGCTGTTGCGCGCCCGTCGCACCGCTGAAGCTGTAGGACGGAATCGCGGGCGGCGGATTGCCGAAGCCCGTCAGGGTGAACGAAGCATTGTCGACCCGCAACGTGCCGGTTAAGTTGCCGACCGCCGTTGGCGCAAACGTAATCAGGAAGGAGGTCGATTGCCCAGGGGCGATGGAAACGGGCAACGAAACCGCGCCGGACGCGAAGGTCGTCCCTGTTGAGACCACACCGACGCTTGAAACCGCGGCGGGGCTTGTGCCGTTATTTACGACCACGAAGCGGACGCTCGATGTCTGGCCCACCGCAACAGGCGGGAAGATCACCGAGCCGTTCGCGGCGACGGTTGTCGTCACCGGGCCGGCGATGAAGTTGTACGATAAGCTCGATCCCAGTCCGTTGGACACGACATCGAAGCTATCGGCTCCAACGCGGAGGCGGCCCGTCGCGCGGCCGGGCGTCGTCGGCGAGAAGCTGACCGAGAACGTCGCCGCCTGGCCCGCTGTCAGAGTGAGCGGCAGAAACGGCGCGTCGGCGATGGCGAAGCCAGTGCCTTGCACGTTAATCGCGGGAATCCGACCATCGGCGTTGCCAGTGTTCTTCACGCGAATTGTGATCTGGCTCTTTTCGCCTACCGGTACATCCGGCACCGCGATCGATGCATTCGGTTGCAGCGGCGTGTCGGGAGGGCCGACTACCTCGTAGCTGAACACCGAACCGGTTGAAGAGCCGGCCAAATTGAACGTCACTGTGCGGTCGACGAATTCGATGCCGACCGTGCCGGTGCTCGATTCAATCGCCGTTGGTGCGTATCGGACGCCGAAGCGAACTTCGCGGTTGGGATCGATTGCGGTTGGGGGCGTTGGCAGAGAAGTCAGCGAGAACGCCGCGCCAGTCGAGCGAATGGAGCCGATCGAGCCCGCGCCAGAACCGCGATTGGCGATGACCACGGTTGCCGTGCCCGTTTCGTTTACCGCGGTGGCGGGGAAGGCGATCGTGCCGCCAGCGCTAATCGGAGTTGAATTCCCCGAAGGAGGAGGCAGGTACGTGAAGGTGTACTCTGGCGCGACACCAGCCAGATTCAACGTCAATGTTCCGTTGGTCGTCCGTTGTCCAGGAGGGGTCGGTGGAGGCGTGTCGGTAAATCCGAGGCGCATCGTGCCGGTCGCGCGCGTACCGCTGGTTGGCGTGAACTTCACGTTCATCGCAAACCCTTCGTTGGGAAGGATCGCAACTTCCGGCGCAGGTACGCCGCCGGTGGTGAAGTCGGTCGCGCCGGTTAGTTCGAAACGTGTGATGTTGATTGTGCCGGTGCCGCGGTTGGTGATGCTGACTATGGCGTCGACGGGTCTGCCGATCGCTTCGGCGTTGAATTGGATCGTGCCGTTATCGGCGACGGTCGCGACGTTGCCGGCGATCTGCACGCGCACATTGAACTGCGCCTGCGCTGAAACGGCTAGGCCCACAAAGGGGAGGAGTAAAAGGCTACGCATGATTATTGTTCCCTCCCGGCCGGCACGAAGAGGACCTGCAGGTCGCTTCGGGAGTCAAGGACGTACAACGGTTCTGTTTTCGAGGCGCTGTTCAGTAGCGCCAGCGAAGCGGACGCCAACGGCTCCATACGAGCGGGCTGGAAGTCGAGAGCGAGGCTCGCCACTGGCTCGTGCGATGCGATATCGATCGATTCGATCGACCGCGTTTTCGCGCTTGCCACCAGCAGGGTTTGCCGGGCTACCTGTAAGCCGACCGGCTCGTTGATTTGGGCAAAGGTTTCGGCCGAAGCAGCGCCGGCGTAATCGGCGATTCGCAGCACACTGCCGCTTGCGAAGTCCGCGATGAAGGCATCGCGTGAAGCAACGGCCACCGCCGAGGGATCGGCCAGGTCGGCCAGTCGATCGGTGCCGGATTTCGTAACGCGGTACAGGCCGCCTTTGGCGGCGATCAAGACGCGTTCGCCGTCGAAGAAGACCGACGATGGCGCGCTATCGACGCCAACGACATCGAACTTTTCGGAGACATCCGCCGATTTATCGGCGCTGCGCCAGATCGAAACGCTGTGATTGGAAACGGCCGCCAGATCGTGGCCGGACCAGGCGAACACCGACCCGGGTTCCACTTGTCCGAGGTTGATCGATACCGGCGCTGGCGAGTCGAAGCCGCGTGTCAATTCGACAGCGGAACCGCGCAGTGCGACCGCCATCGTTGCGTCTTTCGATGCGGCCGCGGCATCGGCGTCTTTGATCAACGCTTCGCCAAGATACGCCGAACCGACGAAACCGCGAATCGGGAGCAGCTCGCGCGTGGACGGGTCGTAGACGAATCCGGGAGTAGGGCCGCTCAACTGCGCGAAGGCAGGAATGGCCAGAGCGAGTACGGATAGGATTCTCATCGGGGGCCTCCCACGGTGATCGGGCCCGCGCCGATCGAAACCGGGCGCTTCGCCGCGGCGGCGGCTGTTTCCGAAGACCCGCCGGTCTTCGCAGCGACTACGCCGCCGACGATGGCAACTGCCGCGCCGATGAGGAGGATCTTCGTCATGTTGTTCTTCTTCACCGCGCTATTGCCGTTCCAACCCGGCCCAGGAGTGTTGGTTTGGTTCACGACGGTCTCGGCAAAGCTGTTGCCGGCCTTGGCCTGAACCTTAATCTGGAACTTACCGTTCTGATCATTGGGCGTCAGCATAGAAGGACGCGCCAAGCCTTTGGCATCGGTCCGGACGGTGTTACGGCGCATTTCGCCGAAAAATACCACCGTTGGTCCAGACCGAGGTGTCTCAAACGTGACCTCGGCGTTCTCGACCGGTTTGCCGCCTTCGTCGACGACTTCGACGGTTGGTTGGGCGGCGATCATGCGGCTTGTGTTATTCGTCGCGCCTTCGCCTTGGACTACGTTTATCTTAAGTTGCTGCTGAGCGGCTGGCTGCTGAGACCAGCAGATTGCCGCTACGAGCAGAGAGATGAGCGGTTTCGAATGCAAGGAATCCTCCCTCAAAAATGAGTGAACTGTATTATACGTTGCCGAGGGCCAAAAAGTTGCTGTTCGGCCCAAAATATTTGGGCATAAGGCCAATTTAATGACTGAGATAGTCCGTTCGCCCGCCGTCGACGGCCAGAATCTGTCCGGAAATGAAACGAGCGGAATCGGAAGCTAGAAAAGCCACCGCCTCGGCGATGTCTTCCGGTGTTCCCACTCGTCCCAAAACCGCACGCGAAGCCATGTTGGCCAGCCGCGCCGCGCGCTCTTCGGGCGTACCGAGCGCGTCGACCATATCCGTAACGACAAACCCCGGCGCGACGGCGTTCACGCGAATGCCCGAAGGGCCCAGTTCGAGCGCGAACCGGCGTGTGAGCGTTTCCACCGCGCCTTTGGTGGCGGCGTAGTAGGTGGTGCCGGCGGCAGAAGTACCCGCTGCTGCGATCGAGCTGATATTGACAATACGGCCGTCCCGCGCCGCGCGCATACCGGCGACCGCGGCCCGGGTGCAGTTGATGACGCCGTTCACGTTCGTCTTGACCATGGCGTCGAACTCATCGGCCGAATATCGGTCCACACTGCCCGCGTACAACAGCCCGGCGTTGTTGACGACGATCGACACCGGACCGATCCAGCTCTCGATACCGCGATACATCTCTTCGACCTGTGCCGCATCCCCCACCTCGGCGCGAAACGGCCGCGCGCGTCCGCCGGCTTGCAGGATCTTCTCGGCAACCGCAACCGCGGCCGCCTCGTTCTTGGCGTAGTTAATCGCAACGGCCACGCCGTCCAGCGCCAATCGCAGCGCAATCGCCCGGCCGATTCCGCGCGAAGCGCCCGTTACCAAGGCCGCCGTCACCGTGCCGGCTCCACGACCGCCGACATCGACCCTTTGCAGGCCGGCACGCGCGGATCGCGCCCAAATCCGTGAATCTGGTCCCGCGCGAACTCGGCCTCGGGCTTCGGACAAGTCATTACGATGCTCCGCCCCGTCGTATCGATTGCCACCGCGTGCCGCATCGCCTCTGCTGCAGGATAGAAGAACAACTTGCCCAGCATCTCGAGGATGTAGCCGTAGGTATGATCGTCGTCGTTCAAAAGTACGACATGGTAGAGCGGCTCGTCGAGCGACTCGGTACTTGTCAATTCCTCAACCGCGGTCATAGGGGCCAGACCTCTATGGTACGCGAATCGCCCCTTGACAAGCACGCCATGAAATTTGGAGACTGCATTTCTGATGCGATATACGCTGCTCTTTCTCGCGCTTCTCGCGCCCGCCCTGTTGGCCGGCGAAGAGAACTACAATATTCATCTTTGGGAGCCCGGGAAAGTTCCCATGGCTGCCGGCGACGGTCCGCTGGACGGACCGTTCCTCACGGTTTTCGCGCCGCCGGAGAACAAACGCAATGGCTCGGCGGTGGTTATCGCGCCCGGCGGTTCGAACATCATGCTGATGTACGGGCTGGAAGGCATAGACGTCGCGGAGCGCATGAACGACTGGGGCACGGTTGCCTTTGTGCTGACGTATCGGCTCTCGCCACGCTACGACGAGGCCGCCCGCGTGGCCGACGGCAACCGTGCCATGCGCCTCGTCCGTTCCCGCGCCAAAGAGTTCGGCATCGACCCGAATCGCATCGCCTTCGCCGGCTTCTCCGCCGGTTCGTCGATGGCCCGCGCGGTCACGGCCGCCTCGGGCCCCGGCGATCAGAACGCCTCCGATCCGGTCGACCGCTTCAACTCCAAACCAAATATTCTGTTGCTCGTCTATGGCCCGGGGCGCGCCTCGGCGACCGAGAAGTTGAAAGAATTCCCACCGACCTTTCTGCTCTCGGCAGCCCACGATCCCGGCGCCGCCAACGGCACGGCCCAGCTATTTCTCGACATGAATCGCGCGGGCGCTGTCGCCGAGTTGCATGTCTATCAGCGAGGCCGCCACGGCTTTGGGGCGGCATCGAAGAGCCCGGAATTCAGTCCATGGATGGATGCGTTCAAGCACTTCCTGAATTTGAACGGCTACTTTGGAGGCGCGAAGTGAAGGCGATCTACCTATTGGCGGCCAGCGTCGCTCTTGCCGCCGACGTCCCGAAGAAAGTTAACGACGGCTACGGCGATTTCCTCCTCGTCCCCGCCGGTGAGTTTAAGATGGGCGACAACTTCAAGGAGGGCGATCCGCGTGAAAAGCCGGTTCACGCCGTCTACGTCGACGCCTTCTACATCGGCAAATTCGAAGTCACCAACGGCGATTGGAAGAAATTTCAAAACGATCCCGGTTACGACGATCCCAAACTCTGGCCCGGCCGGCGAGCGGTTCCGAAAGACCAAAGCCCTTATTGGAATCAGGGGGCCAATCACGGCGGCGGCACGCCCGACAGCGACAACTACCCGGTCATCGGCGTCAATTGGGACGCGGCGACCGCCTATTGCAACTGGCTGAGCGCGAAGACCGGCAAGAAGTACCGTCTTCCGACCGAAGCCGAATGGGAAAAGGCCGCGCGCGGAACCGACCAGCGCCGATTTCCCTGGGGCAACTCAGTCGATTTGAGCTACGCCAATATCGTCGGCTCGCAGAAGTACGACACCGTGAAGCCGGTCGGCTCTTATGCCAAGGGCGCTTCTCCGTACGGTGCGATGGACATGGGCGGCAGTGTGCTCGAATGGTGCAGCGACTGGTACGCGCGCGGCTACTACTCCGTCTCGCCGAAGAAAAATCCGAAGGGTCCGGAAAAGGGTGCGTATCGCGTCCTGCGCGGCGGGTCGTTTTTCTTCGAAGCTATCGACGCGCGGTCTGCCGCACGGAGCGGCGCCTGGCCGTCTTTTCAGGCGTTTCGCATGGTTGGGTTTCGAGCGGCAAGGGAGCCGTAGGTGCGCCATTATCGGAGTTGCTCCTGCGGCGGCGTCGTCGGCCGCGCTCGCGCCTAGTACCAGTAAACTGCCTTGTTTTCAACGACTCACGAGCGATCTAGCTCGTGAGTCGTGCTCGTTTCTGGTACCCAGGAACCATCGACTAGCCGTTACCCGAGTACGCGATAAATGGCTGAAAAGTCTATTGGAAGACGTCTGCTAACCCCGCAAAATCAAGTCATGACGAAAACGGTTACATTCATGTTGGCAGGAGCGCTCGCCGGCGGGTATTACGAGCCGGCGATGCTGCAGACTACGTTCGCCGGGCTGTTCGGCGTTACGAGAAGCATTCTCGTCGCGGTACACCTCGACTCGTTGCAAGCCGGCACCTGGTACATGATCGGCGGTTTGGTCGTGATGGGCCTCGCGCTGCGAGCCTCCACCCGCTAACCGAGCTTATACGGCGCGCGGTACTTGTAGGACAGATACCGATTCGCCGTATCGTTGTTGGTGAATCGTTCCGCCTTTCCGTCCCACTCGAGAAAACTTCGGCTGCGCAGCGCGATGTGGGAGATGATCGTGTTCGCGGTCGATGTATGCCCGTCTTCGATGGTGCAGTTCGTCTTCGCGCGGCTCTTCACACAGTCGATGAAGTTCCGGCAGTGCGGCGGGGTGCTTGTCGTTCCGTTGACGGTTTTCGGTTCCATCGTTGTTTTCTTCGACGGGTTGTAGGCCTTTTCTTCGGTGCGGTCGAGCGGCGTGCGCGCGCCGAACAGCAATTCCGTCGTTTTTTCGGGCACAATCTCCCAGCGGTTCGAATAGATGTTCATCGTCGCCTTCGTTCCGCGGATTTCCATCTCGACCCCGCGGGGGGCGGCCGGCGCGGCATTGGCGTTGTATTGGACGAAGCTCATCATCATGTCGCCGAAGTCCCAATGCACCTCGCAGGTATCTGGGATTTCGCGATTATCGTTGACGCCGTACCTGCCGCCCATCGCCACGACCGCCTTCGGCGTGTCCTTGCCGCAGGCCCAGCGCAGCATGTCCATGTAATGCACGCCGAAATTGGTAATCTGCCCGCCCGAGTAATCGTAGAACCAGCGGAAGTTGTAAAAGGTGCGGTTGCGGTTGTACGGCACCTTGGGCGCGGGGCCAAGCCATTTGTCCCACATCTCCGCGGATGGCGGATTCCCGTTCGGGGCGTTGCCGATTCCATTCGGCGACTCGTTCTGCACATGAAATCCGCGCGCTGTCGAGATCTTGCCCAACGCTCCGGTCTTGATGTACTCGACCGCCTCTTGCAGGAACTTCGAGGAACGCCGCTGAATCCCTACCTGCACCACGCGCTTGGTCTCGCCCGTTACTTGCACCATCCGGCGGCCTTCGCTCACCGTCAAGGATAACGGCTTCTCGACGTACACGTCTTTCCCGGCGCGGCACGCATCGACGAACATCAGCGCATGCCAGTGATCGGGCGAAGAGATGGCTACCGCGTTGACGTCTTTGTCGTCAAGCAGCCGTCGATAGTCCGCGTATCGCTTTGGCGTCGCGCGCGATTTCTTTGCGGCGAAATCGAGGTAATCCTCGCGCAGATCGCAGATCGCCACGGTTGGCGCGTCGCCGTATTCGAGGAATCCCTCGTGCACTTGGTCGCCTCGGTTGCCGAGGCCGATGTAACCCATTTGCACCCGCTCGTTGGCGCCCAGAATTTTCGAGTAGCTCAGTGCGGTCGCGAAGGCCGCGTGTTTCATGAATTCGTTACGGTTCATAGTGTACGCTCGGAGTGTGCGAATTTCGATTATACTGCTTGCGTTCATGACTCCCCTCGCCGCCCGCATCGAAGTACACGGCCACCGCGGCGCGCGAGCCGTCTATCCGGAAAACTCGCTGCCGGCTTTTGAGTACGCGCTCTCGATCGGCGTGGATGTTCTCGAGATGGATCTCGCCGTCACCGAGGATGAGGTCGTCGTCGTTTCCCATGACGCGACGATGAACCAGAAGCTCTGCGTAGGCCCCGCCGGCGCCGAGCGAGCCATCCACAAGATGACCTATGCCGAATTGCGGAAGTGGAAATGCGGGACGCTACCTCACGCCGATTTCCCAAAGCAAAAGCAGGTCGCCGTCGAAGTGCCGAGGCTCGAAGACGTCTTCAAACTCGCAACGAAGACAAAAGTCCACTTCAACATCGAAACCAAGATCTCGCCCAAGACGCCGGACCTCGCGCCCACGCCCGAACGGTTCGCCGAGTTGATGCTCGCCGTGGTTCGAAAATACAAACTCGAAGATCGAGTCATCCTGCAATCGTTCGACTTTCGCACGCTGCATGCCATGAAGAAACTCGCGCCGAAGATGCGGCTCTCGGCGCTTTTCCCATTCAATACCAGTGAAAAAAGTCCCGACTACCTCGAGATGGCCAAGGCGTCCGGCGCCGGGATCCTGAGTCCGCATCACAGTACGGTGACGCCGGAAAGAATCGCAGCGGCGCACAAAGCCGGCCTCTCCGTCGTGCCGTGGACCGCCAACACCGAGGCCGATTGGCAGCGGATGATCGACGCCAAAGCCGACGCGATCATCAGCGACGATCCGGCGGCGCTGATCGGGTATCTGAAGCCCAAAGGCCTGCGCTGATTACTTCTTCTTGCTGAAGTCTTTTAGAATCTGGTCGACCGCTTCCAGATGTTTGCCCGCGGCCCAGGTGTCCTGGATCTTTTTCTCTTCCCAGCCCGCCGAACGCGCCAGCAAAATGAAACCCGGCAGCGCGTGACCTAGCGATTTCCATCTCGCCATATCAACCATTGCATCGAGCGCGCGTTCTTTGAGAAGCGCCAGCGTTCCGGCATCGCGGCCCTCGGTCAACGGCACGAGCGCGAACGACGCTTTATTGCGATCCGTCCATATGATCGAGTTCATCTGTTCGATGAACCAGGTCGGGCTGATCTTCAGCGCCGGGTCCTTGCTCAGATTCGCCAATACCGTCAACGCCGCCAGCGAGCGGGTGGCGTTGTTGCGTACGCCGTCGTCCGGATCGCGAATCGCGTAAAGCAAATCGTCGAGCGCCTTGGTCTTGTCGGTGACATAGCCGATCACGTACGCCGCGATCGCGCGCTCGGTCTCGTCGGCGCTGTTGCGCATTACGTTGCGGATCGCGATGAGGTGTTTGTCGGCGAAGGCGGGGAACTTCTCCTGTTCGGCGCGGGCGGGCGCGTACGCCATCAGGCTGTGGCCCTTGGTCAAGTCTTCAGCGGTTTTTCCATCGCGAACGGCGATGTTGAGCTGTTCGAAGAACGCATTCCAGGTATCGACGATCTCCTCGGGCAGGCGAATTTCCGTGTTCGTTGGCGCCTCGCGGTAGTCGAACGTCGGCGCGCCTTTTTCAAGAATGCCGACGTAGAGAATGGCCTTGCCGCCCTCACAGCAGATCGCTTCCAGATTGGCGCGCACGACATTGTTGACGAGTTCGATCTGTAGCTCGATCTCGCCTTTCGACCGCGGAAGCGGGCTGCCGACTTTGACTTCGAGCGCCTTTTCGATCCGTGCCTTGTCGGCCTTGCGAAGGCCGTAGAAGTCGATCACTCCGATTACGGGCGGCTTGATCGACTGCTGCGCGCATAGCGCGGCGGAACAAAAGAAGAGGTCGCGGATCATCGTCACCCTCTCCTAGACGTATGAACCGGTCATCCGGCTACGCTTGTTTTTCGGCGAGATCGCCAATCACTGGGATCTTGAACCGTTCTTTGTTGTAAGCCTTATACATCAGGAACAGCCACATACCGAAGAACGCCAGCCCAACCGCCAGACTTAGGAGACTCGGAATGAACCAGAGCGAGTAATTCAGCAGACCTCGCAGAAGGGTTGTGAAAATCGAGAAGGCGATCCAGAACACGAAGTAGCCCAGCGCGAAAAAGATCGATTGGAACGCATGGAAGCGGATGGTCTTGTTCGTGTTGAAGGGCTCGATCACGAGGAACGCGATTCCGGACAGTAATCCGAGCGCGTAACAGAGCGCGGCGGCGACGTTTTCTTCCAGCCCGCCGGTTGACGCGGCCGGTGGCGGCTGCTGCGGATAACCCTGCTGCTGCTGGCCCCACTGTTGTTGCTGCGGCGGCGACTGCTGCGGGTACTGCTGCTGCTGCTGCGGTTGCTGGGGATACTGCTGTTGCGGAGGTTGTTGGGGCGCCGCGCCGAGCGTCGCGCCGCAGCGCATGCAG
>Ga0194132_10006212_pt1 | contig 18690 bp, 10 predicted proteins | sample TA2KigOf80mmetaG_FD_148612 | JGI IMG/M metagenome (GOLD analysis project Ga0194132, IMG submission 148612) | Freshwater microbial communities from Lake Tanganyika, Tanzania - TA2015054 Kigoma Offshore 80m | ecosystem: Environmental > Aquatic > Freshwater > Lake | place: Tanzania: Lake...
GACGTTCGTCAGCCGCGAGGCCGAGAGCTATTGGATGGGTGTGAACAGTAATCAGTGTTCAGTGAACAGTGTTCAGTCTGAAAACTGGAAACTGAATACTGAAAACTCCTCCTCAACTCCCGGCGTGAATTTATACGTGGGCGGCACGGAGCACGCCGTCCTCCACCTCCTCTACGCCCGTTTCTGGCACAAGGTTCTCTTCGACCTCGGCCATGTCTCGACCGCCGAGCCGTTCTTCAAGCTCGTCAATCAGGGCCTCATTCTCGGCGAGGATGGCCAGAAGATGTCCAAGTCGCGCGGCAACGTGGTGAACCCCGACGACGTGCTGCGCGAGTTCGGCGCGGACGCCTTCCGCCTGTATGAGATGTTCATGGGCCCGCTCCAAGACACCAAGCCGTGGAACACGCGCGGCGTCGAGGGTGTTTATCGCTTCCTTGGGCGTGTTTGGCGGTTGTTCGTGGACGAAAAGTCCGAGACCGCGTTCGAGCAGGCGCAAACCACCGCCGCGCAGCCGGGTGCTGAACTGCTCGACCAGATCCTGCTTAATGGTGCCATCGCCGAAGTGGCCGCCGCGCCCTCGCAGCTCAAGGCGCTCCACGCCTGCATCAAGAAGGTGACGGAAGACCTCGACCACCTGCGTTTCAACACCGCCATCAGCGCGATGATGGTCTTCGTGAACGAGGCCAACGGCTGGCAGTCGCGCCCGTTGTCCGTGATGCGCACCTTCCTGCAACTGCTCGCGCCCTTCGCGCCGCACTTGGCCGAGGAACTGTGGGCACGCCTGCACGCCGCCTTCGGCCAGCGCGCCCCATCATTGAGCTATGCCGTTTGGCCCAGCCACGACCCCGCGCTGCTCGTCGAGAGCGAAGTGGAAGTGCCCGTCTCCGTGAACGGCAAGCTGCGGGACGTCATCCGCCTCGCCGCCGGTGCCGACGAAGCCGCGCACGAAGCCGCCGCTCGCGCCGCCGAGAAGGTTAAGCCGCTGCTCGAAGGCAAGACCGTGAAGAAGGTCATCGTGAAGCCCGGCAAGATGGTGAATCTCGTGGTGGGGTGATTAAAGATGCTAGGTCAGAAATCATCCTTACCTAAAGCTTTGGAAATTTCCCTCGCGTTGGAGGCGACGGCTGGTAGCTTTACGCCAATCGCGGCCGGTCCGTTCCGGGCGCTCATAACACAACGCAATGAAAGCCATCACCACCGCCGCCCTCGCTCTCGGCCTTCTGACCGGGGCCGCGTCCGCCGCCGATACCAAAATGACCCTCAAAGACGACAAGGACAAAGTCAGCTACAGCATTGGCCTCAACATCGGCAAGAGCATGAAACAGGAAGGGCTGGATATCAATCCGGACGCCCTCGCTGCTGCGATGAAGGACGTTTTCGCTGGTGCGAAGCCGCAACTCACTGATGAGGAGGTGCAGCAGGTAATGCAGGACTTCCAGAAAAAGATGATGGCCAAGCAATCTGCCGCCCGCGAAGAGGGCCTCGGAAAAAACAAGGCTGAAGGCGAGAAATTCCTCGCGGACAACAAAAAGAAGGAAGGCGTGAAGACCACCGCCAGCGGCCTCCAATACAAAGTCATCAAAGACGGCACCGGCAAGACCCCGAAGGCCACCGACACCGTAAAGACCCACTACCGAGGCACACTCATTAACGGCACGGAGTTCGACAGCTCCTACAAGCGCGGCGAGCCGGCGGAATTTCCCGTCAACGGCGTCATCAAAGGCTGGACCGAGGCGCTCCAACTCATGAAGGAAGGCGCGAAGTGGCAGCTGTTCATTCCGTCCGAGTTGGCCTACGGCGAGCGCGGTGCGGGCCGTGACATCGGCCCAAATTCAACGCTCATTTTCGACATTGAGCTGATCTCGGTCAAAGCTGGGCAGTAAGGCTTAAAGTTATCTCACGCAGGCCGCGTCGGGGAACAAACGACGTTTGGGAGATTGTTCGTGCCACTGTCGCCCGCGCCTCGCACTTGAGCGAGGGCGCGTTTAGCCTGTCCTTCAAGTTGCGCCCCGGGACTACCGGCGGCAGTTGCAGCAAAGGTTGGCCTAATAAGGTTCTTGCTCGAAGCCCGTCGCCCGTCACGCTACGAATTCGACATGCATCACGGTGAAATATGTGGACGCCACTTCGCCAGCGGCCAGCACCTGCGCGTGAAATGGAGTGGGGGTATCATCTCCGAAGTCAGTCCGGCTAAGGACGAAACGGACGGTGGCTGGCTTGCCCCCACGCTTTTCGATCTGCAGATCAACGGTTACGGCGGCGTGGATTTTCAGCGTGATGATCACCTCACTGAGGCGCATTTGCTCTCCGCCGCGCGCCAGATGCGTCGTGATGGTTGCGGGCGCTTCTGCTTCACGCTGATCACGGACGAGTGGCCGAAGATGATGGCCCGCGCACGTCGGGCGAAGGTCATTCGCGATGCAAATGCGGAACTCCGCTCCGCATTGGTAGGCTGGCATATCGAAGGCCCCTTCCTCTCGCCGGAAGTTGGCTTCAAAGGCGCGCACAACCCTGCCGTGATGCGCGATGCGACCGAGGCCGATCTTCGCGAGTTACGCGCTGTGACCGGCTCCGATCTGGTGCTGCTCACGCTCGCACCCGAACGTGGCGGTTCACTGGAAGCCATCCGCTGCGCCGTCTCGCTCGGCATTGTCGTGAGCCTTGGCCACACCAACGCGTCGGCCGAGCGCATCCGCGAGGCCGTCACGGTGGGCGCGCGCGGTTTCACGCACCTCGGCAACGGCATTCCGCAGCAACTCGACCGGCATGACAACATCCTCTGGCGCGTCTTTGACACGCCGGGACTAATGCCCAGCCTCATCCCGGATACACATCACGTTTCTCCCATCTTGTTCCGGCACATGCACCGTGCGCTGCCGCTGGAGCGGATCTACTATACGACCGATGCAATGTCCGCCGCTGGTGCGCCGCCGGGACGCTATACGATTGGTGCGATAGAACTTGAAGTCGGCGCGGACCAGATCGTGCGCCAGCCGGGCAGGCCAAACTTTGCTGGCTCCGCGCTCAAGCCCGTGGACGGCATCACACGCGCCGCGCAAATGCTGGGAAAATCTTGGCGTGACGTATGGCCGCACTTCTCCGAGCGCCCGGCTGAACTAATGGGCCTGCCCAATAAAATCGCCGTCGGGCAGCCGGCAGACTTTTGCCTCATCACTGAGAACGCGGACGGCTCGTTGCGCTCGGCGAAAATACCGGAGCGCGGGTAAGGCGAGTCTGCGCCGCGGCCTTACTTCGCTGTTCCCGCCAGCGACTTTGTAAGGTTGCGGTTGTTGTGTGGGACGCAACCATCAGCCCAAGGCCGACAGGCCTGACGCGCTTAAACGAAGTGCCTGTGACGGCTCATGGCTTTAAGTTGCTGATGCGGATCACGTCGCCCGGCTGCAACTGCGGGCCTGGGGCGGTGGCCGCGAGCTTCGCGGTGCTGGTCGAGGCGATGACTTCGTTGCCGCGAAAGAGTTGGATGGCTTTCAACGCGGCGTTGACTTCACCAGCCTGGGCAGCGGCGTAGAGCTTCATGCCCTCGGTCCAAGGAATTTGGCGCGTCGCGCCCGTGGCTGTGTCAACGACGGTGACGAAGGCGGTCTTGGCGATCGAAGTAGCGACGGAGCCGGTGGTGGTGACAGCGGACTTGGCGATAGTGGCGGTGCCCGCAACAGTTGCGCCAGCCACTTTCCCGCTGGTGCTGATGGCGGTGGCGGCGGTCTTGCCGACGATGCTCCCGGTGGTGGTGACGACCTTCGAGCCCGTGGAGCAGCCGAGCGCGAGAAGGAAAAGACAGCAAAAACGAAACGGGAAAACGGGTGCGCGCATGGTCAGGTCAGAGTGAGGAGGCTTACTTCAGGGCGGCAGTTGAAGCGGACACCGTGGAGGTTACCGACGCCGCGGGTGGTGAAAATCCAACGGTCCCGCCAGCGGTTGAGTCCAGCCACGTAGCGATGGTCGCGCACCGGTGCGAAGGGCGTCCCGAAAAAGGGCAGCTTGCATTGGCCACCGTGCGTGTGGCCACAGAGGGCGAGTTGCCAGGAAAAATCAGTCACGGCGTCCTTGCCGTCGGGGTTGTGCATGAGCAGAAGCGTGCTGCTGTCCGGCTCGGCGACAGCACGGAAGGCTTCCCGTGCGTCGAGTTCCCCGGCCCACAAATCGCCCAAGCCGACGAGGCGGAGCTTGCGTCCGCGCATGGTGATGCCGTGCGCTTGATTTACAAGCACCTTGACTCCGGCAGCCGCGAGGCATCGGCGGACCTCACTGTGGTCTGCGTAGCCGCCATGACGCGGTTGCGCGGCCCACTTGCCGCCGTCGTGGTTGCCCAGCGAGGCGAACACAGGCGCGGCGGCAGCCAGCGGCTTGAGCACCTCCGCATAGTCGGCGAAGCGGGCGAAGTGCTTCGTGATGAAATCGCCGGTCAGGCAGATGAGGTCGGGTTTTTCCGCCAGCCCCAGTTGAACGGCCTGTGCGATGAATTTCAGCGGGACGTAACTGGAGGCGTGCAGGTCAGAAAGATGCAGGATGCGGATGGGGGCTGTATCGGTGGGGCCGAGCGGTACGGAGCGATGCGAGACTTCCAGCCAGCCTGGTTCAAAATATCGCGTATAGGCCGCGCCGACCGCACCAGCGACTCCGAGAAAACCCGCGCCCAACAGCAGTCGGCGACGGGACAGCCATGGCCGCTTGGCTGGGGGCGTGTTGGCGGCTGGGTTCATGGCCAGGCATTTCGTCGCAACCGTAAGGTTGCGGCTAAGCAGGGACGACGTGGTGCTTGATGATGTCGTAGGCGGCGGTGGAGTCGAGCGGGTGAGCGGACAGCAGATCGCGGCGCTCGGTGATGAGCACGGGCCAGTCGGCCACGTTCGCAGGGCGGCAGCCGTGCGAGCCTTTCACGAGGGCGGCGTCGAGCGGGACGACGTCCATCAACATGCGGAAGCCGAGCTTCTTCTTGAGCAGCTTGCTGGCGACTTTGAGCTTGGGCGCGCGGAGCTTGGGGTCGATGAACAGTTCGACCGGGTCGTAGCCGGGTTTGCGATGGATGTCCACGCAGCGGGCGAAGTCCGGCGCGCGTGCGTCATCGAGCCAGTAGTAGTAGGTAAACCACGCGTTCTCCTTGGCCACGGCGATGAGGTCGCCGGCGCGTGAATGATTGATGCCGGCGGTAAGCTTTTCCTGCTCGGCGAGCACGGCGGCGACGCCGGGCGTAATCTCGATGGCGCTGCGGACTTGGTTGAGCAGCGCAGGGTCGTTGACGTAGATGTGCGCGACCTGGTGGTCGGCCACGGCGAAGACGCGGCTCGCACCGGCATCGAGGAGTTCGAGACCCAGTTCCTCTTTCACCGTGAGCCAGCCCCTCTGACGGAAGATGCGGTTGAGGTGGATCGCCTTATCCACGGGCGTGATGCCGTATTCGGAGAGCAGGACGACCTGCACTTTGCGTTGCTGGAAAAAGAGGATCAGCTCGCCGACGAGGTCATCGATGAGCCGCAAGTCGGTGATGATGTTGGGGTGCTGCGGGCCGAGGCGCTGGAGGTTGTAATCAAGGTGCGGCAGATAGACGAGGTTGAGCGTGGGTTGGAAGCGTTTCTCGATCCACTTTGCCGACTCGGCGATCCAGCGCGTGGCGCAGTCGGGCGCGCCGACGGGAGATTGCAGACCGGCGTTCGGCCCCCAAAAGCCGGGAAACGGGAACTCGCCGAGGTCACGCTTGATGTCGTCGCGGATGGAGAATGGCCACGAGTAAATGTCGAATACCTTTCGCCCGTCCGCCGGATACATGGGGCGCGGCGTGATGGAATAGTCGGCAGAGGAATACATGTTATACCACCAGAAGAGCTTGGCGCAGGTGAAACCTTGGTCGCGCGCACGGAGGTCGTCCCAAATTTTCCGGCCGTAAACGAGCTTGTTGGACTGCTTCCAGAACTGCACTTCAGCCAGCTCGCGGTGATACCAACCGTTGCCGACGACGCCGTGCTGCGCGGGCCGCTGGCCAGTGAGGTAGTTGGATTGTGCCGTAGTGGTGACGGCAGGGAAGGCGGGGTCGAGGTGGGCAAGCGCGCCGTGCCGGCGGAAGGCGGTGATGTGCGGCGTGCGCTCGCCTAGGAGGGCTTCCGTAAGGCCGACGACGTTGAGGACGGCGGTGCGGTTCATCAGGCCGCAGCGTGCCAGTGTCAGCCCGCAACCGCGACGATTTTCCGCGTCCGCAGGGCGTGCCGCTCTTGAAGAAGGTGGATGGCTTCGACAACCTTAGGCAGGTTCATCTCATGCACCTCGACGCCCCGGCCGATCGTTTCCAGCAGCGTGATAGTCAATTCGCCGCCGAGGTGCTCGCGGAACTCAATGAGACCGGAAAGCACCATCAGGTTGCCGTCCGAATCCGTGTGTAGCAGCTCCGCCGCGAACAGGTCGAAGCCTAGCCGCTCGAGCAGCACCATCACGCGCTCGGCGCTTGCGCGGTCGAGAAGGCCAATCTTCTTCGCATAAAGCACGTCCAACGCGATGCCAATGGCTACGGCTTCCCCGTGGCGAATTTTGTATTCTGAAAGCTGCTCCAGCTTGTGCGCAGCCCAATGGCCGAAATCTAGCGGCCGCGCGCTGCCGAATTCAAACGGGTCCCCGCTCGTGGCGATGTGGTTCAGGTGCAACTCGGCGCAACGGTAAATGAGTCGTTGCATCGCCGCTGGTTCAAACTCGGCTAGCGCCTCCGCGTCGCGCTCGATGGTGTTAAAGAACTCCGCATCTCGGATGCATGCGACTTTCACGGCTTCGACGTAGCCGGCACGCTTATCGCGGGCTGAAAGGGTCGCGAGCAGTTGAAAGTCGTTGATGACGGCAAATGGTGGGGAAAAAGTGCCGATAAAATTCTTTTTACCGAATGCGTTGATGCCGTTCTTCACACCGACGCCGGAGTCGTCCTGACTCAGGGTCGTCGTCGGGATGCGGACGTGCCGGATGCCGCGATGCGCCGTGGTTGCCGCGAGCCCCACCATGTCCAGCAGCGCACCGCCGCCCACGCATAACAAATAGGCGTGGCGGTCAATGTGGAAGCGGTCAATTTGTGAGTGTATTTCCGAGACTTGGAAGTAGGAGTTTTTCACCCGCTCACCGCCCTCGATGATGATGGGCGAGCGAACCAGTTCCAGCGCGTCGCCATGAGTAGCGAAGTAGTCGGCAATGGTTTTCTCCAAGCCGGGCTGCGACTTTGCCAGCGCCTCGTCCAACACCACCAACGCCTTGCGTCGCGTTGCGCCACCGCCGCCCACGAGCACATCCCGCAGCACTGGATTAGCGGGGTTGAAGACGCCATGGGTGAAATGCACCTGGTGACGCCAACTTACCTGAATTGTCCGCTCAAAGCTGGGCATAGAATCTTTTAAAAATGTAGCTGGAAAAGGACGAATGCCAGTGAGGAATCATTCGGCACGGCCAAGCTAACTTGCAAATACTTCTGGCTAACGCTGTGTCATTTTGCCTCCAGCTTTTTCTTTAGCATCTCCAAATCTTTCTTCATTTCGCGGTTGGACTTCTGGAGGTCGAGAACTTCGGTGCGGAGGCCTTTCAAATCCTCGCCTGGTTTGCGGGCGGTGCGGAGTAGGACGAGCGCCTTGTCGGCGGCCGTCTTCTCGGGGCGGTCGGCGGCGAGGCCGGTGAAGGTTTCCAACGCGGCGATGGCGCGCGGGTCTTCGAGCGTGCCGAGCGCGGTGATGGCGGCGAGGCGGACGCGCTCCTTCGATGAGTTCACGCGGGCGGTGAGGAAGTCGCGGAGGGAATCCTTCTTTGCCTCGTTGCGCGCGAGCGTGGCCAGCGCATCGAGGCCAGCAGAGAAAACGGTGCTCATCAAAGTGGCTTCGTGGGCTTGAAGTGCGGCGAGCAACGGGGCGACGAACGCGGGATCCTCCTGCGCCTTCATGCCGGCGATGGCGGCTTCGGCAAGGCGGTCGCGGTAACTCGGCGTGTTGAGGAATTTCACGAGCAGGTCGCGGGCTTCAGGTTTGGCGTAGGGGCCGAGCGCACGGAGGGCGGTGGCTTGGATGCCGGGATTCTTCTCGGTAGCGAGTGATTGCTTCAGCGCGGCAAAGGCGTCCTCGTGGTAGAAGCCACCGAGGGCGGAGACGATGGCGTTGCGGACGCGGGCGTCCCGAACCGTCTCCCTCTCGGTGGGGGCGAGCGAGGAAATCAAAGCCGCGAGTGACTCGTCGGTGCGGGCCTGCTTGAGTAACTCCGCCGCACGGCTGCGGATGGCGTAGTGCGAGTCGCTGTTCAGCGCGGCCTTCAGCTTAGCGATGGTTTCGCCGTCGCTGCGACCGGCGAGGTTGTCGAGCGCATGGTGTTGCCCGATTAAGTCGGACTTGTCCGCGAGCTGCGCGAAAAGCATCGGCGTGGCGGGCTTGAAGTTGATGCGCGCGAGCAACGTGAGGCCGGGGTCCACGCGCACCACGTCGGGCGCGGCTTTGAGCGGGAGGTAAAAGTCTTCTTCCTTGTCGCGCACCTGCACGATGTGGTCGGTCACGCCGGACTTGGACTTGAAGCGCAGCGTCAGCGGGAACTGGAACAGGTGCGCCTCGTCGGAAATCTTCTGCGTCTGCTTCACGGACACGCGGGCGAGCTTGGCCTTGTCATCCCAAGCGTAAGTCACGTCCAGCGTCGGCGCCCCGATACCATAGACCCATTGCTCGAAAAACCGCTCGTAGCTCCGGCCCGACAGCTCCTCGATAACCTTTCGTAAGTCCGCTGTCTCGACCGTGCCGTAGGCGTGGCGGTCCAGATACGTGCGCACGCACTGGCGATACAAGTCCGCGCCGAGCTGGCAACGCAGCATGTGCAGCACCCACGCCCCCTTCGGGTAGGCGAGGTAGTTGAACATCTCCTCGGGGTCACCAAACTTTCGCCACACAATGCCGCGCGTCTCGTTCTGGTTTGCAAGGATGCCTTTCGCCGCGGAGTAAAGCGCGTGCAACGTCTCATTCGTTCCGCCGAAATCGCCCTGCCAAAGCCAGTCGTAGTAAGTCGCGAACCCCTCGTTCAGCCAGATGTGGCTCCAGTCCTTGCACGTCACGAGGTCGCCGAACCACTGGTGTGCCAGTTCGTGCGCCACGAGGCTGTCGCTGCTGAAAAGATTCTCCGTTTCGGCCGTGAAGAGCGTGCGGAAGTTCAGCGTGGTGAGGCTGGTGTTCTCCATGCCGCCCCAGTGGTAGTCGTGCACCGCCGCCTGCCCATATTTCGCCCACGGATAGTTCACACCGATTTCGCGCTCGAAGAACTGCATCATGTGCTTCGTGTGGCGAAACGAGTTCGGCGCGGCGGCGAGGTCGCTGGGCGTGGTCCAGAACTCCAGCGGGATGTCGCGATGTTTGTCCTCGATTTTCTTCAACTGGCCGGCCACGAGCGTGATGAGATAGGTCACGTGCGGTTTTTCTTGCGCCCAGTGAAATGCGACGAGTCCGCCCGCGCCCGGCTGCGCGGAGACTTGCCGGCCGTTTGAGAGCGCAACCATGCCGGCGGGCACGCGACAGGTGACTTCGCTGGTGAACTTCTCAACTGGATGGTCAATGGACGGAAACCAATACCGAGCCTCCCCTGGCTCGCCTTGCGTCCACAAGTGCGTCTCCGCGTAACCCATCTCCGGCGTGCGGAAGTAGAGACCTTTGCGCGGCTCGGCCGAGTATTTCACCGTCACGCGCGCCTCCTTGCCGACGGGAACGGGCGGCGCGAAGTGGAGGACAATCTCGCGGTCCGTGACTTGATGCGCGGCGATTTTCTCCGTGCTGGTCACGCTCGCGACGTGCAGGTCTACCGCGTCGAGGCGCAGTTCTTCGAGCGGCGTGGCGATGGGCTTGAACGTGAGCGTGGCGGTGCCGGCGACAGTGCGGGCCTTGAAGTCTGGCGTCACGTCGAGCGCGAGGTGGAGCAGGTCCACGCGACGGTCGGGCGCATATTTTCGGTAGGCAGGTGAATCCACGGCAGCCGGCGCGAACTGCGCGGCGCACCAGCGGCAGTGGTGGGCATGCCCGGAGGCGAGCGACGCTGCGAAGGTAGGCAGGACGAGCGTGAGCAACGCAAAAGAGACGGCGAGGCGAACTTGCATGGCGGGATGATAATCAGCGGCGTGCGGTCGTCACGCTTGGTTTATGAGTGGCCTGCCAGCGGGAGCTCATCCCAGCAAACTGATTTTAACCATCTGCGAGGGTGTCGAACTGAGGTAGGACAACCGAGACCCCCATTGCCTTGGATCAGGGCGAGGATCTCGGCATTTGACCCGGCTTGCCGATGGTCGGACAAAGCGATTGACCAGGCACGCGCACGGGCCTACAAACAAGTTGTGACTGAGCTCCTGAACCTTCGACTTTTGCTTTGCACGCCGCTGGCCGGTGCGGTGGTCGGGCTCTGAACTCATTACAACGATTTCTAGAACCCCGCTGCCGCAACTCGGTGGCGGGGTTTTTGTTTAGGTCTGAAGCCTAATCTTAACTCTGCGCCCCGCACGGCAGGAGCTGAATAGGATTAACATTTAGAGCAAGTTCAAGAAACATCCTGAGACATGCTTAAAGACACTGTCGCCAAATACCGCCCGTTCCCCGGCGTCCACCTGCCTAATCGCCAGTGGCCCGCGCGCACGCTCACCTCCGCGCCGATTTGGTGCAGCGTGGACCTGCGCGATGGCAACCAAGCGCTCGCCGTGCCCATGAACGTCGCGCAGAAGCTCGAACTCTTTCAAGTGCTGGTGAAATGCGGCTTCAAGGAAATTGAGGTCGGCTTCCCATCCGCGTCCAATACCGAGTTCGCCTTCAACCGCCTGCTCATCGAGAAGGGCCACATCCCTGACGATGTGACCATCCAGGTCCTCGTGCAGGCGCGCGAGGATTTGATCGAGAAGACCGTGCAATCGCTGGTCGGCGCAAAACGCGTCATCATCCACCTCTACAATTCCACTTCGCCCGCGCAGCGCCGCGTCGTGTTTGGCAAGTCGAAGGATGAAATCAAGGCCATCGCTGTCCACGGTGCGAAGCTGATTCAAGAACGATTGCCCCGCCTCGCGGGCACGCAAGTCAGCCTTCAGTATTCGCCGGAGAGCTTTTCGGCCACGGAAGTCGAGTTCGCCAAGGAAGTCTCCGAGGCCGTGATGGACGTGTGGCAGCCCACGCCGCAGCGGAAGATGATTCTGAACCTGCCCGACACGGTGGAGGTCGCGATGCCGAATGTTTACGCCGACCAAATCGAGTGGATGTGCGCGAACATCCGCAACCGTGACTCGCTCATCATCAGCCTGCACACGCACAACGACCGCAACACTGGCACCGCCGCTACCGAACTGGGCTTGCTCGCCGGCGCGGACCGCGTCGAGGGCACGCTCTTCGGCAACGGCGAGCGCACCGGCAACCTCGATGTCGTGACCGTGGCGATGAACCTCTACATGCACGGCATTGATCCGCGCCTCGACTTCAGCGACCTGAACGCGGTGCGCGAAGTCTATGAGCGTTGCACCGGCATGACTGTGCCGCCGCGCCAGCCTTATGCGGGCGAATTGGTCTTCACGGCCTTCAGCGGCTCGCATCAGGACGCGATCAAGAAGGGCTTGGCGGAGTGGGAAAAAGGTGGGCGCTCGCATTGGGACGTGCCGTATCTCACGATTGATCCGAGTGACATCGGCCGCGAATACCGCGAAGTCATTCGCGTGAACTCGCAGTCCGGCAAGGGCGGCGTGGCATACCTGCTCGAAAGTGAATTCGGCATCGAACTGCCCAAGGATATGCAGCGCGAATTTGGCCCCATCGCCAACGACCTGGTGGACGCGTTGGGCCGCGAGGTAAAGGGCGAGGAACTCAAGGCGATGTTCTGGAAGGAATACGTCGAGCGCACGACGCCGTGGTCACTCATTCACTTTCACGCGGATGGAGTGGACGGCGTCTTCCGCTGCCGAGCTAGCTTGCGGAAGGCCGGCGCGGAACTAAAACTTACCGGCGCGGGCAACGGCCCCATCGCTGCCTTCGTTAACGCGTTACAAAACGGTGGCGCGCCGAAGTTCGAAGTGACTAACTACCGTGAGCATGCGTTGGGCGCCGGTGAAGGTGCCAGCGCCATTAGCTACATCCAAATCAAGCTCGCCGACGGTAAAGTTCGTTGGGGCGCCGCCGTGGACACAAACATCGAACTCGCCTCCATCAAAGCTGTCCTCAGCGCGTTGAACCGGGCGTGATTTTCACCCGCGAAGCCGCCAATCAACTCAGAAACACCATGATAACCTCGCTCCGCCGGTTGCCCTTCGTCCTCGCGCTGCTGCTCGCCGCCGCGCTTTCCGCCCACGCCGCTGGCAAGGCATTGCCGCGTAGCACGCCCGAGGCGCACGGCATTTCGTCGGCGGCTATCCGCGCTTACGTTGAGGCGGCGGACCAGACGATTCACACCATGCACAGCTTTATGCTGGTGCGGCATGGGCAGGTGGTGGCCGAAGGTTGGTGGAAGCCCGAGTCCGCCGAGAAGCCGCATGTGATGTGGTCGTTGAGTAAGAGCTTTGACGCTACGGCCGTCGGGTTGGCGGTGGCCGAGGGGAAATTGAACCTCGATGACCCGGTGCTGAAGTTTTTCGCCGCCGAAGCGCCGGCTAATCCTTCTGAAAACCTCAAGGCGATGCGCGTGCGCGACCTGCTTTCCATGAGCGGCGGTCACGAGACCGAGCCGAAGTTCAGCATCGAGACCGGGCCGTCCGTGCGGGAATTTCTCGCGCATCCGGTCACGCAAAAACCGGGCACGTGGTTCCGCTACAACACGCCGGGTAGCTACATGCTCTCAGCCATCATTACCAAGGCCACCGGCAAGACCGTGCTGGAATATTTGCAGCCGCGCCTCTTCGAACCGCTGGGCATCGAAGGCGCAACGTGGGCAAAGAGTGCGGAAGGCTATTCCATTGGTGGCTATGGTCTGAGCATCCGCACGGAGGATATTGCGAAGTTCGGTCAGCTTTACTTACAGAAAGGCAAGTGGAACGGCCGGCAGTTGCTGCCCGAGAAATGGGTTGTCGAAGCCACCTCGAAGCAAGTCGAAAATGACAAGGCTCCGAGCGGCAAGAATCCCGACTGGCGGCAGGGCTACGGCTTTCAGTTTTGGCGTTGCCAGAACAACGCCTTCCGTGGTGACGGCCGCGACGGCCAGTTTTGCCTCGTGTTACCTGAGCACGACGTGGTCATCGCCATCACGGCGCAGACCGGCAACATGCAGGCTCAGTTGAACCTTGTGTGGGAGAAATTGCTGCCGGCGTTTCAAGCGAAGGCCCTGCCCGCTGATGCCGCCGCGCACGAACAGTTGAAGCGCACGCTCGCTAACTTGGTAGCCCATCCCGCCCCGGCAAAGAAGTGACGATAGTTTCCGTGGCGAGTTGGTCTTGCGAAGCTTACTGCTCAAGCATTGAAGTTGGGTGATACTAGCGGCAGTTAGTTGCTTGTGTGGGTTGCCAAACTCGCTTGCATTGGCTGACCGACCGAAAACAGAACACCGTCTACGGCCCGTCGTTTAATGACCCTGCATCCAAACCTCACAACGCAAATCCTCGCCGCACTGGGCGACATCTTTGCGCGTAATCAGCACGCGGAGCAGGTTGTGGACGGGCGACTGAAGGCCAACCGCAAGTGGGGCGCGCGCGATCGGCGGCTCTTCGCAGAGAGCGTCTACGAGAACGTCCGCTGGTGGCGGCTGAACTGGCAGCTCGCGGGCCTGCCGGATGCCGAGTGTCTCCAAGCCGAGGCCATCACGGAGGAGCGCTTGCAGGCGTTGTGGGAGGCGTATTGGACGAGACGCGAGCTGAAGGCAGCCGATCAGCCGGCGACCCTCGTTGTGGACTTGCCGCCAGCCATCCAAGCCTCCGTTCCTGACTGGTTGTTTGAACTGGGAAGCCGGGAGTTCGGTGCAGAGTGGCCGGGCCTGCTCGCAGCGCTGAACCAGCCCGCTGATGTTTTCTTGCGGGCAAATTCCTTGCACACGACCGCCGCTGCCCTGAAGGCGGACCTCGCGCTGCAAGGCATCGAGGCTGCTGAGGTTCCGGGTCTGCCGGACGCCTTGCGCTTGAAGGAACGGCGCAAGCTTGGCAACTCGACCGCCTTCTGCAACGGCCTCTTTGAGATTCAGGATGCCGCGTCTCAGCACGTCGCGCCGCTGCTGCACGTCGCGCCGGGGCAGGTGGTGATTGACGCCTGTTGCGGTGCGGGCGGTAAGACGCTGCATCTCGCGGCCTTGATGCGAAACAAGGGCCGTTTGCTGGCGCTTGATGTGCGTGACAAGCCGCTCCACACCCTCGTGGAGCGCGCCAAACGCGCGAGCCTCTCCATTATCGAGCCGGGCGTGCTCGATAAGGAACTGGTGCACACCGATTTGTTTGCCAGTGCAGACCGCGTGCTATTGGATGTGCCGTGCTCCGGCCTGGGCACCTTGCGCCGGAACGCGGACGTGAAGTGGAAGCTGACCGCGAAGGAAGTCGCCCGGCTCACACGCGTGCAGGCGCGCATTCTCGCGGACTATTCGCAGTTCGTGAAGCCGGGCGGAAAACTGGTCTATGCGACGTGCAGTTTTCTGCCCGAGGAAAACGAGCGGCAAATACAGGCATTTCTCGCCGAGCGCGGCGCGGACTGGACGTTGGAGGAGGAACTCCACCTACGCCCTGACCGAGAAGGTTTCGACGGCTTTTACGCAGCGCGGCTGGGAAGAAGTGTGTAGTGATCGACGTCAGGCGGCACTGACACCTAAATTCGAACTGCAGGACAAACTTGATAGCTGCCTCGCGCGGCTGCTGCCGGAGGGAACGTTGCTTGACGCTCACGTTTTCCAAGTGCCAGCCTGCAGCTCGCTGGCGGGGCTTATCCGCCTGCATGTTCGACGAGCTGTTTGCGCGATTTCGCACAACTCCCGCCGCGCAGAGCCTGCTGCGGCGTATGGGGTCGGGCGGCGCATTGTCTTGTGGCGGCGTCACTGGTTCTGGGCATGCGTTTTTGGCTGCGTGGCTGCACTGGGAGTTTCCCGATCGGCCCGTCGTGCTGGTGGCGGAGAATCTCAAGGCGCAGGAGACGCTGCACCAAGACCTTGAAACGTGGTTCAAGGCCGCGGCACCAGGGCGAAGATTTGAGCCGCAGAGTTCAACGGCAACGCCCGAAACCGACCATTCGTTCAAGGCTTCGCCTCCGTCAGCCCTTAATTCTGAGCTACTCTTTTTTCCCGCATGGGAAATCCTGCCGCATGAGGACAAGCTCCCGCACGCGGATGTTATCAGTGAGCGATTGGAAACGTTGGTTGCACTAGTGCGGAATGCGGAGTGTGGAAAGCGGAATGTGGACCCGACGGCCGCAGTTTCTGATTTTGCCATCCGCACCCCGCAAACCGCGCTAGTTACGGCGAGTATCACCGCGTTGCTCCAGCGCACTTTCCCGCCGGTCATGTTTGCAGCGCGCACACGCACGTTGCACCGCGGTGGGCGCGTGGACCCGCTGAACCTCATCGAGTGGCTGGAGGACAACGGTTACGATGCCGAGGCCCAAGTATCAGCCAAGGGGGAAGTCGCGCTGCGCGGCGGCATTGTAGACGTGTTCCCGCTCACGAGTCCGTGGCCGGTTAGGTTGGAGTTTTTTGGCGATGAATTGGAGTCGTTACGAACGTTCGACCCGGTCACGCAGGTCTCGCGCGAGGGTGGGGAGTTGGGAGAAATCATCCTGCCGCCGGCGGGTGAACTGGGGGTGCTCAAGCGCAGTATTCAGACTCCGGTGTCCGGCCCATTCTCCCAACCGCGCGCTTGCTCCACTGCTCCGTTCGCGACGTTGCTGGATTACCTCCCGGACGAGACCATCCTGCTTTTTAGCAATCCTGAGGCCATTGAAGCGCACGCGGAAAGTTACGGTGGGCAAGCTCCGCTCGTTAGCCCGTTCATCGCGGGTTGGGAGGAACTACGCAGCGAATTAATTCGACGCAAGATGACTGTAGTAGCGCTCTCGGAGGATGAGCTGGACATGTCGGGCGACCCCAGCCCCATCACCAACGCGCACTCCCTCGATGATGACAAGGGGTCAGAGGGACCATCCCTTGCTCGGCACGCGGACTCCGCCGCTGAGGAAGCCTCACCTAACACGCATCACTTTTCACTTCAACTCGCCTCCCTCGAGGCTTTCCGCCCCATTCCCGACCGGATGCCGGAGCAGGAAGTTGCGCTGGCGCAGCGGCAGGCATTCTTCCTCCAACTCGCCAGTTGGCTGCGACAGGGCTTTTACGTTCAGGTGGTATGCAACAACGACGGTGAGGCGCAGCGCTTTCAGGAGGTGTGGCAGGAGACGGTCATGAAAGGCACTAGCGCAACGCCGGCAGCCGGTGGAAACGCTGCCCGTCCTGCGTTGCAACTCGGCTCCCTCGCGCGCGGTTGTTTGTGCGAGGCGGCGAAGTTTGTGGTCGTGACGGACGCTGAGATATTTGGCCGTTACAAGGTGCAGCGACCGCGAAGGATGAAATCGGCGCATGCGGTTGCCGCTCGCTCAGCGCTGGATATTAATTTCGCGGAGCTGGAGGAGGGCGATTATGTCGTTCACTTGCAGCACGGCATCGGGCGGTTCAAAGGCTTGAAGGTGTTGCCCACGAACAAGCCCAGTCGCGAGCGGCATCACTTGGATGCGGCGGCGCTAGGACTGAACGTCGAACAACGAATTACGAATACCGAAGCTCCGGCAGGGAACCGGAGCACTGAATCGCAATTTAATCAGAGCCGCCCCGCGTCGGCTGCTACCCGTGTCGAGGAAGGCGTCGAATGCCTCGTGCTGGAATACGCCCCGTCGGACACGGATCGCGAGCCGCCCAAGCTCTACGTCCCCGTTACGGAAGCGCATCTCATCAGCAAATACGTGGGCGCGGGCAAGGCGCGTCCGCCCCTCAACACGCTGGGTGGGAAGCGCTGGGAAAAGACCAAGCAGCAGGCCGAGCGCGCCGTGCGCGACCTCGCATCTGAGCTGCTCGCGATTCAAGCCAAGCGGGCCACGCAGCCGGGCCACGCGTTCGGACCAGACACGCCCTGGCAGCGTGAGTTTGAAAGCTCCTTTATCTTCGAGGAAACGCCCGACCAGCACCGCGCCATCGAGGAGGCGAAGCGCGACTTGGAGATGCCCAAGCCGATGGATCGCCTCATCTGCGGCGACGTGGGCTTCGGCAAAACGGAGGTTGCCATCCGCGCTGCGTTTAAGGCCGTGATGGGCGGTCGGCAAGTGGCGGTGCTCGTGCCCACGACCGTGCTCGCGCAACAGCATTACAACACCTTCCGCGAGCGCATGGCGGATTATCCTGTGCGCGTCGAGTTGCTGTCGCGCTTCCGCACCAGAAAAGAGCAGGTCAAGATTGTCGAGCAGCTGGCGGCGGGCGCGGTGGACATCGTCATTGGCACGCACCGGCTGGTGCAAAGCGACGTGGCGTTCAAAGAGTTGGGGCTGGTCATCATCGACGAGGAGCAACGCTTTGGCGTGCTGCATAAGGAGAAGTTCAAGCTGATGCGCACGCACGTGGACGTGCTGACGCTCAGTGCGACACCGATTCCGCGCACTTTGTATCTCGCGCTCACCGGCGCGCGGGACATGAGCACGATTCAAACGCCGCCGCAGGATCGTTTGCCGGTGGAAACCATCGTCGAGCACTATGACGAGCGCGTCATTCGGGATGCCATCTTGCGCGAGTTGGAGCGGGGCGGGCAGGTGTTCTTCCTGCACAACCGCGTGGAGACCATTGAGGCAATGCGGGTGCGGCTGGCGGGTCTGGTGCCGCAGGCGCGCGTCGTGGTGGGTCATGGGCAGATGAGCGGCGACGAGTTGGAGCAGGTGATGACGAAGTTCGTGAACGGCGAGGCCGACGTGCTGCTGTCCACGACCATTATCGAGAGCGGCTTAGATATCCCAAACGCGAACACCCTGATCATTGACCGGGCGGATCGGTTTGGGTTGAGCCAATTGTATCAGTTGCGCGGGCGGGTGGGCCGTTACAAGCACCAGGCATTCGCCTACCTGCTGCTGCCACGCCATGCGCGTCTGCTGACGGACGTGCGCAAGCGCATGAGCGCCATTAAGCAATACGCGCAGCTCGGCAGCGGTTTTAAAATCGCCATGCGCGATCTGGAAATCCGCGGCGCCGGCAACCTGCTCGGCGCGCAACAGAGCGGCCACATCACGGCGGTGGGCTTCGAGCTTTACTGCAATTTGCTTAAGCAGAGCGTGGCCGTGCTGAAAGGCGAGAAAGTGAAGCAGCGGACAAACGCAACGCTGAGGCTGGATTTCTTGGCCATGAATCCGGTCGCGGAGGTCAGTGAGCCAGTAAGCAGTGTTCAGTCTTCAGAGAAGACTGGTTCGCGTGGCACGTCGCCTCGTCCAGCTCCGTCCATCTCAGTCCCGCGTGAAGGCGGCGTGTGGATTCAAGAGAGCCGGCGGGAGCGGGACGAGGAAGTTGTCGAGGTGAAGAAAGGCGGAGCCTTCCTGCCGGCTACTTACATCACCGAGCCGCAGCATCGCATCGAGGCCTATCGCAAGCTGGCTCAGGCCGAGTCGAAGGCGGACGTGGACGCACTGGCCCGCGAGTTGAAAGACCGCTACGGCAAGCCGCCCAAGCCGGTCGAGCTGTTGCTGCTGGCCACGGAGTTAAAGCTGCTCGCTGGGGAACGCGGCCTTGACGAAATTGAGACCAAAGCCGGGA
>Ga0194132_10006214_pt1 | contig 18686 bp, 13 predicted proteins | sample TA2KigOf80mmetaG_FD_148612 | JGI IMG/M metagenome (GOLD analysis project Ga0194132, IMG submission 148612) | Freshwater microbial communities from Lake Tanganyika, Tanzania - TA2015054 Kigoma Offshore 80m | ecosystem: Environmental > Aquatic > Freshwater > Lake | place: Tanzania: Lake...
CCCGGAATCACCACGACTCGTCCCGCCGCCCGCCTACGGGCGGTCAGCGATCATCGACACTCAGGCGGGTGGGTGGGGCTGTCAGCGGCTGCGTGTTGCTCAGCTCCTTGGCCAGCCAGCGCTTGGTGACGATTTCGCAGAACTCTTGCGTACCCAGGCGGCCCAAGTCGTCCGGAATCGCGTTGAACCGGAACCCGAGGAGTGCCTCGCATGCGCGGTGCAGATCGGCAGACTCTGCATACCCCGCGCGACCGGCGACCTGCTTGACGAGCACGCCCGTTTCGCGCCGCCAGATCACGGTCGCAAACAGGCAGCGCCCGAAGCGGATCAACTTGTCCGCGGTCGGCGCGTTCTGATCGTGCAGTCGCCGCGTGAGTGAGTCTGTAGTGAACCCGATGCGTCGCGCGATGGTGGTGAAGGATTCCACACCGCAGGCGGCGCTGAAGAGCACGCGGAGCACGCGGCGCGCGGTGCCGGTGAACAGGGGGGGCGATCGCGTCATAGACGACGGCGGCCGTCGCTCGACCGCGGGCATCGTTGGCGACGGCCGCGAGCAGCATGCCGACATCATCGCAATCGCCGAAGAGCAGGTGCCAGTCCTCGTCCTTGCGCGCGTGTATGACCTTGAACACCTCAGACGGTTCGAGGGACACAATCCCGACGCAGGTGGATGCCTGCGGCTCGACGTTGACGCCGCGGAGTGTGGCCCACGCGACGCCGCGCGATTTGCCGCGGAAATCAAAGGCCAGTACGGTCGCCTTAGGCACGGTGCTGCGCGCCGCGGGAACGCGCTCCATGGTCAGTCCGGGATCGGCTTCCATCGTATGCCGGACCCAGTCGAACCAGCGCGGATCGTCAGTAATGAGAGCGATGCTTGGCATGCAGGTACTCAGTGCGGTTCGTGCTGCCCAACGCCCGATCTGTTCACACAGCTAGCCGGAAAGTACGGCAATAGGGCTCGAGCGGGAGGGGCGGCAAGCTATTCGGCCGCAGCGGGTCCGACGGCGTCCGTTCGGAGCGCCCGGCGACAGCTGATGCTCGGCGCGTGCGGCGAAAACCCGTGTTTTGCGGCAAGACCCCGGCGAATGCGGCAAGGACGGGGATTGCACGATCCAGTGTTCATGTTCACTGTGTTGAGCAGTGCCATTTCCGCGGCCTGAACGCTCTCGAATTGCGGCGATCATGCCGTCGTCGTGTCCACCTCCCTAAGGAATGCTGTCATGAAATTGCCGACTCCGGGAACACCAGACCTCTTCCCGTCGCGCTTGGCAACCTTAGGCGGCTTCGCACTCCTCTTGCTGTCTGCGTGCCGCGATTCGATCGCACCAGAACGGACGCTGACCGTCATGGCAGCCTCGTCTCCAGAATACGTCGGCTTCGGTTTTTCGAATCGGTTCTTCAGCAAGTAGGTGACATGGTCGATTGGAGGACGTTGAGACGGGCTCAGGTCCTGCCTGCTGCGGTCAGCCTATTGGCAACCGGCGGATTGTTGCCTGCGCAGGCTGTGCATCTGCCCCGTGTATCGGTCGGCGCCGACTTGGTGGCTGCCCATCCGGCAATGTCGGAACTCAGTATCGGCGGACGACTTGAGGCAGTGGCGCTCACGACGTCTCGGAAGGCGATATGTGTATCGGGCTTCGCGGCGCGTGGTCTCGTGACAATTCACGAACAGGCGTGCATAGGGACTGTTTCTGGCGATCGTTGCGGTGCGACCAAGGACAGGGCAACGGGATTCGCGGCGCTTACCGCAGAAATTGTCGGCTGGTGTGGTGCTGCAGCTTCAAAGGCTCAAGCATGCATGAACGTCGGCATCGGCATTGCCGGGTTTGATGTAGAACGGCGCATCCCCGGAGGATCACCTGCTGAAGATTCTGGACCTACGCTCGTTGCTATGATTGGACGCGAGCGCATGGGCAGCGCTGATCGACGCATAAGGACAAGCGTTCGCCTCATGGGGTTCGTGGACGTTCTGGGCCACGCACAGTTCGCGTTGAGCGCCGGTGTCGCCGGAGGGCTCCTCGGCGGGCGCTGATCGGGTGGATTCTGCGACAGCCCCCTACCCCGCCGCCCCCACCGCCCTCTCCAATACATCCACCGCGAACTCCACGTCCGCGGCCGTGATACACATCGGCGGCTTGATGCGGAGCACGTTGCCGTCAATGCCGCCCTTGCCGAGTAGCAGCCCCATCTCGCGCGCGGCCTCGAGCACGTCCATCGCGGCCTGCTTCGCGGGCGCGCGCGTCGCGCGGTCCTGGACGAGCTCCACGCCGAGCATCAGCCCCATGCCGCGCACGTCGCCCACGAGGCGGTGACTGCGCTGGATCTTCTCCAGCCCTGCGCGGAACTCCGCGCCGCGCGCCTTCGCGTTCGCCTGCAGTCCTTCCTCGTCAATGATGTCGAGCACGGCGAGTCCCGCGGCCATGGATACGGGGTTCCCACCGAACGTGTTGAAATGCAACCGCGTGCTGAGCGACTTCGCGATATCCATGCGCGTCGTCACAGCACCGATCGGCGCGCCATTGCCGAGTCCCTTCGCCATCGTCACCATGTCGGGCACCACGCCGAAGTTCTCGAAACCCCAGTAGTGATCGCCTGTGCGCCCGAACGCGGTCTGCACTTCGTCTGCGATGCAGAGCCCGCCGGCCGCGCGTACGTGACCGTACACGTCCTTCAGGTAGTTCGGCGCGCCGTGCATCACGCCGCCCGCGCCCTGGATGGGCTCGCACAGGAACGCGGCGACCTTGCCCGGCGTGGCCGTCCGGATGATGTCCTTCACGTCGTTCGCCGCGAGCGCGGACAGTTCCTCCACTGACCCGCTGAACGGACTCGTCGCCGGGTCCGGGTTGAGCGCGTGATGCACACGGCCCATGCCCTCCACCGGGTGCTTCCACGTGCCCATCCCGGTGAGTCCCATGCCCACTGGCGAGCCGCCATGGTACGCGTGTCGCAGCGTGATCACGTCGCTCGCACCCGTGTGCAGCCGCGCCATCATGATCGCGAGTTCGTTGGCCTCGGTCCCGCTGTTCGTGAAGTACGTGACCTCGAGGCCCTTAGGCATCTTCGACGCCAGCTTCTTCGCCAGCAGCGCGATGTTCGGGTGCAGGTAGATCGTGGTCGCGTGCTGCAACGTGCCGACCTGCTCCTGCACACGCGCGACGAACTTGGGGTGCGAATGCCCGACCGAAACGGTCACGATGCCGGCAAGGCAGTCCAGGTAGCGGCGGCCGGTCTCGTCGTAGAGGTACTGCATGTAGCCCTCGACGATGAGCAGCGGGTCCTTGTAGAAGTGGAAGATCGCGGGGTGCAGGTGCTGCTTCCGCATCGCGATCAGCTCGGCTTTCGACGGGCCGGTGTACGGCTGCGGCGTGTGGGAGCAGGCGGGGAGGACGGGCATTGTGGCAGTGGCAGTCATTGTGCGTTTCCTTCCGTGTTGGTCCAGCGGACGCAATGCGCGCCGCTCAACTCATCCAGTTCGTCCCGGCTTCCCTGTTCCACTTCGTCGTCATCTTCTTCGACTGCGTCCAGAACTCGATTGACCCGCGGCCCGTGATATCGCCAACACCGAACCGCGACTCGTTCCACCCGCCGAACGAAAACGGCTCGCGCGGCACCGGTACGCCGACGTTCACGCCGACCATGCCCGCGTTTGCGCGCTCCATCACTTTGCGCGCCACGCCGCCACTCTCGGTGTACACCGACGCGGCATTGCCGTACGGCGACGCGTTCTCGACCGCGATGGCCTCGTCCACATCAGTCGCGCGCACGATCGCGAGCACGGGCCCGAAGACTTCATCCTGCGCGATCTTCATCTCCGGCTTTACGTGGTCAATGATCGTGGGTCCCAGGTAGAACCCGCCTTCACGACCGGGCACCGTCACGTTGCGGCCATCCACCAGGACCTTCGCGCCCTGCGACTCCGCCTCATTGATGTAGCGCACGATCCGCGCCTTGGACTCGGCGCTGATCACCGGGCCCAGGTCCTTGCCCGGCACCATCGCTCGCGCGATCTCGCACATGCGCGCGATCACATGGTCGCTGGTGGACACGGCGACCATCACCGACGCCGCCATGCAGCGCTGGCCCGCGCAACCGCTCATGGACGCAATGATGTTCGTGGCCGCCATCTCGCGGTCCGCGTCCGGCATCACGATCAAGTGGTTTTTCGCGCCGCCAAGCGCGAGGCAGCGCTTCAGGTTGTTCGTCGCGCGGCGGTACACCGCCTGCGCCGTCTTCGTGGACCCGACAAAACTGACCGCGCGGATCTCCGGATGGTCGCAGATCGCCTCGACGACATCGCGCCCACCGTGCACGGTCTGGAACACGCCCTTCGGCAATCCGGCTTCCGTCAACAACTCGGCGATCCGGCCCGCTGAAAGCGGCACCAGTTCCGAGGGCTTGAGGATGAAGCAGTTGCCGAGCGCGATGGCATTCGGCATGCTCCAGTGCGGCACCATGCTCGGGAAGTTGAACGGCACGATCCCGGCGACGATCCCCAGCGGGAAACGCTCGACGCGGCACTCGACGCCGCGACTGACCTCGAGCACCTCGCCGGTCGCGATCTGCGGCAGCGAGCACGCGAACTCGCAGAGCTCGATCGCCTTGAGCACTTCGGCGCGCGCCTCAGACTCGATCTTGCCGTTTTCCTCGGTGACCAGCGCGCTCAGCTCGTCAATGTGTTTTTCGAGCAGCGCGCGATACCGGAAGAAGACCTGCACGCGCTCCTTGATCGGCAGGGCGGCCCACGCAGGCCAGGCGCGGCGCGCGGCGTCCACCGCGAGCGACAACTCGCGCACGCCCGACATCGGCACGCGCGAGATCACCGTTCCGGCCGCCGGGTCGAAGACATCGATCTCCGGCAGTGTCGCGGTCGCGAATGCGCCCTCGATGTAGTTCCGGACCGGCGTGTACTTCATGTCACCGCTCCTACGCGGACGGCTCGTTGGCCGACGCCCTGTACGACCGCAACATGCTCACCGAGGTGTACAGCACGACGATCACGACCAGCCAACGCACGGCCGTCAGCGGCAGCGACTTCACGAGCAGCGCCGCGACAAGCACCGCGGGCACGCCGCCCAGCGTGAGGCCGAGCGACGGACGCAGCGCGTACGAACCCTTTTCAAGGAACCGCGCGCCCGCGATCGGCATGAGGAACGCGCACGAACCCATCATGATCGGGAAGGCGGTGGTCGGGTTCATGCCGAGCAGCGAGATCATGATCAGGCAGGGCGCATAGAGACCGACGCCGAGCGTCATGAGTGCGCCGAGGATGAAGTTGCCGACGAGTCCCGCGATCAGCAGCCCGCCCGTGAGGCCTTCGGCCATGCCGCCGGGAATCATCGGCGTGCCGCGCATTTCATCGAGGTTGCGGAAGATGAACAGCGACGCCGCGATCAGGAGCGTCACGCCCATGCCGAGCTGCACGTTGCGCTTCGACCAGCCCGATACGACACCGGCGCCGAGCCACGCGCCGGCGACGGCCGCGGCGAGCAGTGCGACCAGCGTGGTGAAGTCCACGGTGACGATCGCGATGAAGATGAATGCCTGCGCGATGGTCGGTGGCGTGTGGCCGATCGTGAGCGAGCCGGGGATCAGCCGGTCGTCCACGATCTTGGTCGCCTTCCAGACGGCCGTGGTTGGCGCGTAGGAACCGATGCCCAGCGTGTCGAAGAAGTTCGTGACCGTGCCAATGCCGAGCTCCGCCGGCTTCGGCCAGACCACGCCGCCCTTGGCCATGATCATCGGCACCGCGACGCCGAGAATCGTGATCGCGCCGATCGCGATGAGCATCCCGATGTTGAGGCCGTCCGGGCCCATCGGCATCGTGAGTGTCACGCCGCCATTCTCAAACACGAACCCGCCGCCGGCCATCCAACCGAAGACGATGCCCAGGATCGCCCCGATGGCGACCGCCGCGGGTGACGCCGGTCGCGACTGCGTGCCCTCAGCCGGCTTTACGTGCTTGAGCCAGCTGTAGGCGTAGTAGGCGACGAACAGTCCAAGCGCGAGAAAGAGCCAGGCTTTCGGGGACATGGAGGGCTGGGCTGGGGGGAGAGTTCAGGGTTGGCCGATCAGGACGCACCCAATCTGGCACACGCGGCACGGGGCCGCACGGTGCCGCAGGGGGCAGCTATGCCGTTCTATAGTTGTGTTCGGTGAAGCGCTTCCATCCCTTCTTGTTCTTCGCCTCCACCGCCCATCGGACTTCGCCGTTGTCGCCCGGCCAATACACCATGCGCGCAAGTCCGGCGGGCATCTGGGCTTCGAAGGCGATCGCGTCGGGGTGAACGTGGGGGCGGCCGCGGAATACACATTGCGCTTCCCTTCCTCGTACACCTGCCACGCGATGCGATCGGACTTCGCCGCGGCGACGAGTTCCTGCGGGTATCCCGGCGCCAACCATTGCTTGATGGTGGGCGTGTGACGCTGCGCGGCAGCGGGAAGCGCGAACAGTATGGCGCCGAATACGAACGACACCGAGTGAATACGCTGTCTCATGCGAACCTCTGGGTGGAGGCTACCGCTGACGCGAGACGTTCAAAATGCCATCATCTGGGTGAACTTGAGAACCAGGCTGCGCCCGGGGATGGGCGCGTCGGGCGTGGTGAAGCGGTTCTCGTTGAATACGATGAAGAGGTCCGACAGTGGCCGGTGGATGACGTTGAAGCGGATGTTCGAGTTCACCTGGCGCGTCGCCATGTCGTATTGCGAGAGCGCGTCGAGGAACATGTTCGTCGTGAACGAGTAGTTCACGCGCCCGGTCCAGACCGTGGCGTCAAACTCGTCCTTCGGCTTGTCCAGCGTGATTCGCGAGTGCTGGGAACCGACGGACAGCCGCAGCTTGTAGCTGGGGCGAACCGTCACCGTGCCGTTCACGGTGCTCTGCGTACCGCTCCAGAGCCCGCCCCAGGCGACGCTGTAATTGAGCGCGACCTTGCGGCTTGCGTCCGTCGTTCCGCGCACCATCCAGTCCGTCCATTGATATCCGCCCGGCGCGAGTCGCTGCGCCTTCGGGTTCCCGCGATTCAGGCGGAGCGAGTCGCGCAGGAATTCGTACTTCGGGTTGACCGATATCTCGATAAACCCGCCGTTCACGAAGAACCAGCTGTTGCCCGTGTGCAGGTTCTTGCCGATCGTGTTGCCGGCAAAATCCTCGTAGTAGTTCCACGTCAGGTGCGGATGGATTTCGCGCACGCCGCGGTCGCGCCACCACTTCCAGCGCGGTCGGACTCCGGCGTCGAGGAAATGCTTGCGCACCCCCGTGCGGCGATAGAAGCCCAGGTCGTTGTCGAACCCGTCGCCGATATGCATCTCCGCGGCCTTCACGTGGAGGAACGGCCCTTCCCAGTTCAGCGAGGTCCGCCACGTGTACTCGCCCGAGGTCTTGTCAGGGCTGTCCGAGAGCACGGCGAATGAGTTCCAGTCGAGCTTGCGGAAGAACCGCACATTGGCGTCCAGGCCGTACACGCGGTTGTAGTCGTCCGTTGAGTCCGTGGCATCGCGCGACATGTAGATCAGGCCGATGTCCGAACCATTGCCGACATTCCGGCGCAGTCGCATCGCGTTGTAGAGGTTGGCCGGCGTGCTCCCCGCTCGCTCGGTGAGCATGGACATGGCGCCGATCCCAAAGCCGCCAGCGGTTCCCGTCAGCCGCCCGCCAACCGGGATCGTCACCGGCTGGGCGGAAGACGTGAGCCCGATCCGCCGGCTGAAGAAGAGCAGCATGTCTTCATCGGCCGTGGGTGGCATGAACACGCGATTGTTCCGCGCGGCGTCGCCGACGTAGAACGTGCCCGAGTTCTCCAGGAAGAACTCGCGCTTCTCCGGGAAGAACTGCGAGAACTGCGTGAGGTTCACCTGCAGCTCGTCCGCCTCGACCTGCGCGAAATCCGGGTTCACGGTCAGGTCCAGCGCGAGCGCGCGGGTCACGCCGATCTTCGCGTCCACGCCCACGTCACCGGTCGAGGTGAACGGTGACTTGCCGAGCACGCGGTTGGACCGGCCAAGCGCGTACGGTTTCACGCGGGTGTCCCGCGAGGCGCGCTCGGGGCGCACGCCGGTGAGCTCGCCCGCGAGCGAGAGACGGGCGAGGTTGAACTCGCGCGGGATCGGCGACCAGAACGTGGTCTCGAAGCGGCGCCTGATGCGCCGCGAGAAGTTGATGCCCCAGGTCCCGTCGCTCGCCGGGTCGAATCGCAGGGCGCGGAACGGGATCGCCATCTCGACCGTCCAGCCGTCATTGACGCGCCGCGTCTTCACGTACCAGACGGCGTCCCAACTCGTGTTCGTCTCGCGGCCTTCGTTTGCCACCTGCCGGTCCGCCTTTGCGCCTTCGGCGTTGGTGATAAAGACATAGCCGTTGCGCTTGTCGCGGAACGTGTCGAGGATCACCTCGAAGCTGTCCTGGTCGTCCTCGCGAAAATCTTTGCGGATCTCGTTGACCACGATGTGTGACGGGTCGGAATCGTAGAGGTACGCGGCGACATACAGGTTGTCGGCGTCGAACGCGACGCGCACCTCGGTCCGCTCGGAGGCCGGTTCGCCGGTTCGGGGCTCGCTTTGCACGAAGTCCTTCGCGATGGCGGCGGTCTGCCAGACGGCATCGTCGAGCACACCGTCCACCTTCACGGCGGATGTCGTGGCGGTGGCGGTTAAGCGCCGGTTGCTCGTTCGCGGAGTCGCAGCGCCAGCGGACTGCGCAGTGGCCGGACGGGACGAAAGCGCGCCACAAACCGCGAGGACGGTGAGCGCGCGAATGGCTGCAATGGTTCCGATAGGGGTCGGCATTTTTGCGGTACGAGTGGGACAACTTACACTCCCTAATGATCTCCATACGCACAGGGTCCCTGCAACGATCCGGGCGGATGGTCGGTCCAATCACCTGACCCCACCATTCACTCCATGACCAGACTCCTTGAGCGTCTCCCGCTGACCGCTGCCTGCACCGCTGCTCTTGCGTTGCTGCCCGCGTGCTCGGCCCAGAAACAGGACGCCGAGCCGACCTCGGCGGGCTCGCCGGTGCAGGCCGTTGACGGCGCATTCCGGGCCGACCTCTTCGCCGCGCGTGAGCGAATCTGGCGCGGGTGGTTCGCGAACGACACCGTTGTGCTGGCCGCCATGCTCCCCGCCGATTTCGTCGGGATCGGGTTTGGCGGCGGGCCGTTCGACACGCGCGAGACCGCCATGAAGGGCGCCGCGGACTTTGCCGCCGCCGGTGGCAAGCTGGTGTCCCTCGCCTTTGCCGACGATCGCATTCAACGCATCGGCGACGTGACCACACTGTTCTCGAACTACACGATGGTCTTCACGGTCGGCAAGGACTCCACCACGCAGGCGGGTCGCGCCACTGAAGTCTTCACGAAGCGCGGCGGCCGGTGGATCAACCCGGCCTGGCACCTCGACTCAGGGAAGTAGCGTCCACGCGCGCTACGATGGCCGCGCTCGCGAGGTGGCCCGTCACGTTCGCGAGCGTCTTGAACATGTCGGGGATCGCGTCGAGCGCGATGAGGATGCCGACGCCTTCGGCAGGGATTCCGTTCTGGACGAGCACCGGGGATAGCAGGAACAGGCTCGCCGACGGCAGCCCGGGCACGCTGAACGACAAGAGCGTCGCGGTGAACACGAGCATCACCATCGCACCGGTATCCATCTCGCCGCCGTAGAGCTTGCCGAGGAACGCGAGCCCGACAACCCAGGCAATCGGTACGTTGATCCGGAAGAGCGAGACGGCAAGCGGAAGCGCGAACCCGCTCGCCCGTGGGCCGAGCGACAGGGTCTCGCCAACCGCCGCGACCATCGCCGGGAGCGCCGCGAGCGATGACCGTGAGCTGAAGCCCACGGCCTGGGCCGGCAACGCCGCGGAGGCGAACCGCCTCGGTGACATTCGCGCCGCGATCGCCACGACCCCATACAGCAAGAGCACGACCACGAACAGCGCCGCACAGAGCGTGACGATGTAATGCGCGAGCGCGCCGGCTGACGAGGCGCCCATCCGGATGCCCAGCGCAACGGCCAGCGCAAATACGCCGATCGGCGCCAGCGATAGCACCCACTGCACCAGCACCAGCAGGCCGTCCGACAACGCGCGGCAGACCTCGATCAGCGGTGCACGCTTCTCCGCATCGAGCCGCGTGAGCGCGAACCCGAGCGCGAGCGCAAAGACGACGACCGGGAGGATCGCGCCGTCGGCCGCCGCCTTGATCGGGTTCACCGGCACCATGTCCACGATCCGCTGGCTCAGCGACGGCATCGCCGCGCCCGACCCGCCCGCCGGTGTCGCCATGGATTCCCGCAGCCGCGCGGCAACGTCCGGCGCAATGTCGAGAAACTGGAACGACAGCGGCGTGAGCAGCATCGTCACGAACCCGCCCATCAGGAGCAGGCCGAGAAACACGGCGATGCTCACACCGCCGAGCTTGCCGAGCTGGCCCGCGTCGCCCGAAGTCGCGACGGCCGTGATCGTCAGCGCGGCCACGAGCGGGATCACGGTCATCCGGATCGCGTTGATCCAGATCGTGCCGACCATTTCCACCCGCGCGACCGACTTGACGACCGCCTCGCCGGCATTCGATTCGAGCAACGCGCCAATGGCGATGCCCCCCACCAGCGCGAGGAGTACGGCGAGTGCGCCTCCGCGACCGCCGCTTGTGTGAGCGGCTCCTCCGGCTGGTGCCCCGGGGGCCGGCTGAGGGCCGGCAGCAGTTGGCGGATCGGTCACGTATTTCATATTATCGAAGCTGAACCCCCTGCCATCTATTTAGAAGGAGGCCCCCCATCATGCGTTCGCTCCACTGGTCCAGGCAGTTCCGCTGGCTTGCCGCGGCGTCGTTGCTCGCCGCGCCGGCCGTCACCACGACCGCCACCGCCCAACAGGCGCGGTCCGACAAGCTCACCCTCGCGGATTATCTCGAGTGGGAGACGGTCTCGAACCCGCAGCTCTCGCCGGACGGCAAGCAGGTCATCTACACCCGCGGCTGGATTGATAAGCTCAACGATCGGCGCGCCTCGACGATCTATGTCATGAACGCCGACGGCACGCGGCCGCGCAAGCTGATGGACGGCGGCGGACCGGTCTGGTCGCCCGACGGATCGCGCATCGCCTATACCGCGCAGGGCGAACCGAACAACACCACCCAGATCTTCGTGCGCTACATGGACGCCGAGGGCGCCGTCACCCAGGTGACACGCCTGACCAGTTCCCCGGGCGGGCTCCGCTGGTCGCCCGACGGCAAGTCGATCGCGTTCACCATGCAGGTGCCCAACGCACCGGACCGCAACGAAGCGGAAGGCATGCTCGCCCAGTATCGCCCGCGCGGGGCCAACTGGACCGCGGCGCCGCGTGTCGTCAACAAGGTGGACTACCGCCAGGACGGCCAGGGCTTCACCGCCGATGCCACGCAGCACCTCTTCATCGTACCCGCGGACGGCGGCACGCCTCGGCAGGTGACGACAGGCCAGTGGAGCGTCGGCAACCCGCAGTGGACGCCGGACGGCAAGGCGTTCATCTATGCGTCGGGTCCGCGCATTCCGGATGCCGAATACGAATGGCGTGAATCCGAGGTGTTCACGGTGGACGCCGCGTCCGGCCGCGTCACGCAACTCACACGGCGCAACGGCCCCGACAACGGTCCGGCGATGTCCCCGGACGGCAAGTGGATCGCCTACACGGGCTATGACTCGACATCCGACACGTGGGTGGATTCGAAGCTGTACCTCATGGCCAGCGACGGCTCCGGCTCACGCTTGCTGCTCGACATGGACCGCTCACCGGCGAACCTGACCTGGGCGAGCGACAACAGCGGCATCTACTTTACCGTGCAGAACGAAGGGTCGCAGAACCTCCACTTCGTGACGCCGACGGGGCAGGTGCGCAAGGTCACCGACGGCAAGCACATGCTCTCGGTGACGGACATTCACCCGAGCGGCGTGGCGGTCGGCACGCTCACGGATCCCGGGCGTCCGGGTGACATCGTCACGTTCAACGTTCGCACGCCGGGCCAGATCAAGCAGCTCACCGAGGTGAACGCGGACATCCTCGAGGGCAAGAAGCTCGGCGCGGTCGAGGAGATCTGGTACACCTCGCTCGACAACATGCGGGTGCAGGGCTGGATCGTGAAGCCGCCCGACTTTGACCCGTCGAAGAAGTACCCGCTGATGCTCTCGATCCACGGCGGCCCGCACTCGATGTACAACGTCGGGTTCAACTTCTCGTACCAGGAGAACGCGGCGCAGGGCTTCGTCACACTGTACACGAACCCGCGCGGCAGCACGGGCTACGGCAGCAAGTTCGGCAACGCAATCAAGAACGCGTACCCGAGCAAGGATTACGACGACCTGATGAAGGGCGTGGATGAAGTGATCGCGAAGGGCTACATCGACACGCAGAACATGTTCGTGTACGGCTGCTCAGGCGGCGGCGTGCTCACGGCCTGGATCGTCGGTCACACGGACCGCTTCGCGGCCGCGTCGGCGAACTGCCCGGTGATCAACTGGATCAGCTTCGTCGGCAACACGGACGGACCGGGCTGGTACCAGAACTTCGCGAAGATGCCGTGGGAGGACATCACGGAGCACTGGAACCGCTCGCCGCTCAAGTACGTGGGCAACGTGAAGACGCCGACGATGCTGATGACGGGCGTGAATGACCTCCGCACGCCGATCGGCCAGACGGAGGAGTTCTACGAGGCGTTGAAGGTGCGGAAGGTGCCCACGCAGATGGTGCGCTTCAACGACGAGTGGCACGGCACGAGCTCGAAGCCGAGCAACTTCATCCGGACGCAGCTGTACCTGCGCGACTGGTTCAAGCAGAATGCGCGCGGTTCGATGAAGGCGGTGACGCAGGAGTAGGGAACAGATAGTAGGTAGTAGGTAGTAGGTAGTAGGCGGCGGCGGGGAGCGTGACTGGCTCCTCGCCGCCGTTTGGCGTTTCGCCTGTGGCAGGTGCCCTCATACGGCAGTACCTTCGACCGGCCACCATATGGACATCGTCGCGATCCTGAACTCGGCCCTCACCGGTCGGTACGAAGTCGAGCGCGAAATCGGCGCTGGCGGCATGGCGACGGTCTATCTCGCGCGCGACGTGCGCCACAACCGAAAGGTCGCGCTCAAGGTGCTGAAGCCCGAACTCGGCGCCGTACTTGGCGTCGAGCGCTTCCAGGCCGAGATCCAGGTCACGGCGAACCTCCAGCATCCGAACCTGTTGCCGCTCTTCGATTCAGGCGAGGCCGAAGGGCAACTGTTCTACGTGATGCCGTTCGTGGAGGGCGAAAGCCTGCGCGTTCGGCTCGATCGCGAGAAACAGCTCCCGGTGGATGAGGCAGTCCGGCTCACGGCGGCCATCGGCTCCGCACTGCACTACGCGCACCAACACGGCGTCATTCACCGCGACCTGAAGCCGGAGAACATCCTCTTGCAGGCGGGCCAGCCGACGGTCGCGGACTTCGGCATCGCGCTTGCCGTCAGCAAGGCCGGCGGCGCGCGAATCACGCAGACGGGGCTTTCGCTCGGCACGCCGCTTTACATGAGTCCCGAGCAAGCCACGGGTGATCGCGCGATCGATGGGCGCACGGACCTCTACTCGCTCGCGGCGATGCTCTACGAGATGCTCACCGGCGACCCGCCGCACACGGCGAGCACGTCGCAGGGGATCATTGCAAAGGTGCTGACCGACAAGCCGCGCAGCGTACGCGGCATTCGCTCCGCTGTGCCGGTTCAGGTGGACGCGGCGATCGAACACGCGCTGGAGAAGCTGCCGGCCGATCGCTTTGCCGATGTCAAGGAGTTTGTGGACGCATTGCAGGGACGTGGAACGTTTACGGCGACGTATGCGGTTCCGGCGGCGGCGGCGCGACTTTCGCGATCCCGCGATCCGGTATTTCTCGCCGTAGCGGCCATCGCGCTGGGCGCGGCCTCGTGGGCCGCGCTCACCCCGTCGCGGGCCTCCGGGTCCGCCGATGCGCCGGTTGTGCGCTTCGCGGTCGAGCCCGACTCGACCCACGTCCCGGTCATCGGGGGAACGTGGTCGGCCGTTCCTTCACCTGATGGGTCGGCGGTGGTGTACACCGCCGTCACGAAGGGTCGGTCAAGGCTGTACATCCGGAGACTCGCGGAGTTGAGCGCCCAGGGAATCCCCGGCACCGAGACCGCGACTCAACCGATCTTCTCGCCCGACGGAAAGTGGCTCGCGTTCGTTCATGAGGGAAAGCACAAGAAGGTGCTCGTCAGCGGCGGCACGCCGGTTCCGCTCTGGGAAGGCGGCGCCAACAACGGGGCGGACTGGGCCTCGGGTGACCGGATCGTCGTGGGAGCCGAGGCCGACAAGACCGGACTGGCATGGTTTTCCGCAAATGGCGGCGATCTCAATGAGTTCACGAAGCCGGCCGGAAAGGACGAGCAGCATCTCTGGCCCGTCGTGCTTGGCGACGGGAAGACGATCGTCTTCACGATCTGGGACGGAAAGGGCAAGGACGGCTCGCACATCGGCATCACGTCGATCGATGACGGCGAGTTCGTGGATCTCGGTGTTGTCGGCATCGCGCCGGTGGGCGTCTTCGAGGAACACCTCGTCTACGTGCAAGTCGACGGGACGGTCATGGCGGTGCCGATCGACGTCGGATCGCGCAGGGTGAGTGGCACGGCGGTTCCTGTGCTGGACCGGATCCCCGTCTGTCCGGGCTGTAACGGCGACGCGGCAATTCGTGCCTCGCGTTCAGGGGCACTCACCTACATGACGGGCGCGGCAGCGACCCGCCTCGTCATGGTGGACCGGTCTGGCGGCGTGAAAGTGCTCCGACGCGAACTTGCCGACTACGCCGACCCACGCATCTCTCCCGTCGGTCGGCGCGTCGCGGTTTCGGTTGCCACCGGCACGCAGCGGAGCATCTGGGTACTTGACCTCGCCACGTCGACGTTCACGCGAACGACGACAGTTGGTCAGGGCACTTCGCCGGAGTGGTCCGCCGATGGCAAGCAGATCTATTTCGCGTCAGCACGGAAAGTGGCGGTCCCGAGGTTTATGTGAAGGCGCTCTCCGGCGAGGGGGGTCGAGTGCAGGTTTCCGCGGGCGGCGGAAACGAGCCCCGGTGGTCCGGCGACGGGAAGAGGGTCTACTATCGCACTTACCCGTCCCGCTTCTTCATCGCGACGCTGTCGACTTCACCTACGATCGCGCTGGTTTCGCGCGATTCCCTCGAACTGGGTACGTTCGCCGCGACAGCCGCGGGAACGCCCGGATACTCTCCTTCTCCCGACGGCAGCAAGTTCGTGATGCTGCAGCCCGACGCGGCGGGCGTGCGAGTCATCTCCGTCTCCAACTGGCTGAGCGAACTCCGTGCGAGGCTGGGAAGGAACTAGCTTCCCTGCATGCGCATCAAGTCAGTCGGCGTCATCGGCGCCGGAATCATGGGCGCGGGCATCGCCGCGCTCGCGGCATCGGCCGGGCTCCGGGTTGTCCTGCTCGATATCCCCGGCAGCGACGATCCCAAATCGCCCGATCGCTCCGGCCCCGCCCGTAAAGGGCTCGACAAGGCGCTCAAGTCCAAGCCCGCCGCCTTCCTCGACACCGACCGCGCGGCGCTGGTCACCACCGGGAACACCGCAGACCACCTCCACCTCCTCGCCGATTGCGACTGGATCGTCGAGGCGATCATCGAACAACTGAAACCCAAGCAGGACCTCTTCGCGAAGCTCGAACAACTTGCGCCGCGCGCGATCGTCACGAGCAATACCTCGGGCATCCCGATGTCCGCGCTGCTCGAGGGCCGGAGCGAGGCGTTCAAGTCCCGCTTCTGCGGCACGCACTACTTCAATCCGGTGCGGTACATGCACCTCCTGGAGATCATCCCGACGCCGCACACGGCGCCCGAGGTGACCGCCACCCTCACCGCACTCCACGACCGCATACTCGGCAAGGGCATCGTCGTCGCGAAGGACGCGCCCGGGTTCATCGCCAACCGGCTAGGCATCGCCGGCTGGGCGACCACCATGCGCCTCATGATGGAGTTCGACCTCACGATTGACGAAGTGGACACGCTCACGGGCCCGCTGATCGCCCGCGCGAAGAGCGCCACCTTCCGCACGGGCGACCTCTCCGGCCTCGACACGCTGGCGCACGTCACGGCGGGCCTCTCGCGCGCTACGGGCGAGGACTTCGCGATGCCGGATTGGGTCGCCACGCTGGTCAAGGAGAACCGGCTCGGCGAGAAGACCGGCGCGGGGTTCTACAAGCGCGTCGGGAAGGAGATCCACACGCTGGACTGGAAGTCGCTCGACTATCGCCCGCAGAAGAAGCTCTCGACACCGACGATCGAAACGCTGCTCGCGCTCCCGCCGGCCGAGCGTGTGCGCAAGGCACGCGGCATGCGTGGCAAGCACGGCGATTTCCTGCGGCGGTTGTTTGTGGAGAGCTCGCACTACGTCGCCGCCACGGCGCCCGCACTTGCCTACGACATCGCGTCCGTGGACCGCGCACTCGAGTGGGGGTTCGCCTGGGAGATCGGCCCGTTCAAGGTGATGGACGCAGTTGGCCTCTCGTGGCTGCGGAACGAGCTGCGCGGAGCCGGAGTCGAGGAACCCGTGTTGCTCGCGGGTGCAGGCAGTGCGTTCTACAAGCCGGGCAAGAAGGGCACCATGGTGCCGTCGTTTACCGAGCCCGGGCGCCCCGCTATCGCGGAACCAGCCCGCCGTGTGCCCGCCGTGTCCGTGCCAGGCCGCCTGGACCTCGCCGAACTGGGCGCCACCGGCCGCGTACTTGACTCCAACGACGAAGTCCGATGCGTTGACTTGGGCGACGGCGTGCTCTGCCTTGAGTTCGCGGGCAAGATGAACACGCTCGATTCCGGCGTGCTCGAGATGCTGAAACGCACGCTCGATCGCATCGCCGACGGTGGCTACGCCGGGCTCGTCATCGGCAACGACGATCCGCGCACGTTCACCGCCGGTGCGAACCTCGCCAAGCTCCTCGGCGCCGCGCGCGCAGGGCAATGGGAAATGCTCGATGGCGCCGTGCGACGTTTCCAGGAGTCGGTGCTGAGTATCCGGTTCGCGCCGTTTCCCGTGGTCGCCGCGCCGTTCGGCCTCACGCTCGGCGGAGGATGCGAGTTCTCGCTGCACGCTGACCGGATCCAGGCGCACGCCGAGCTCTACATGGGGCTCGTGGAAGTCGGCGTGGGACTGATTCCCGGCGGCTGCGGAACGAAGGAGATGCTGTTCCGTTTCACCGACACGCTGAAGCCGTATGAAGAAGCCGATCCGTTCGAGGCGCCGAAACGCGCATTCAAGCTGATCGCGCTGGCGCAGATGAGCACCAGTGCACACGAAGCGCGGAAGCTGGGCCTGCTGCGTCCCGTCGCCGACCGGATCACGATGAACCGTGACCGTCTGCTCGCGGACGCGAAGGCGCGTGTGCTCGACCTCGCACCGGACTATGTGGCGCCGCAGATGCGGACGATCCGCGCGCTCGGGCGCGAGGCGATCGGCAACCTGCGCTATGCCCTGTTTGCGTTCCGCGAAGGCGGTCAGGCCACCGAGCACGACGTGCGCATCGGCAACGAAATCGCATACGTGCTGTGCGGCGGCGATGGCGCGCCGCGCGATGCGACCGAACAGGATATCCTCGACCTCGAGCGCGATGCGTTCGTGCGACTGCTCGGCACCGCCGAGACGCAGGCGCGCATCGCGCACATGCTGGAGACGGGGAAGCCGCTGAGGAACTAGGGCGGTATGGTGGCGACTGCGCCGTTGGCGCACATTTCGCCGCAGGTTTTCCTCCCAAACCGCTGCGCTTTCGGAGCCATCGTGTCTCGAACGACTGTTACCGCCACCTTCCTGCTCCTGGCATCAACCGCCGCCGCCCAGACCCAGGCAGTCAAACCCGCCGCCCCTCGCGCGACCCGCACCGTTTTCCCCGACGAAGGCCCGCGCACCTGGACCGAGCGCCGCACCACGAGCGCGATCACGGCCAACGACCTTCGTACCCGTCTCTACCAGTTTTCCGATGACTCCATGGCCGGCCGCCGCGTCGGTGAGCTCGGCAACTGGAAAGGCACCGAGTACATCGCCCGCGAGTTCAAGCGACTCGGGCTGAAGCCCGCCGGCGACAACGGCACGTACTTCCAGGACCTCCCCTACGGACCGATCGGATTCGACAGCACGGCCTCGCGGCTCAGTGTCGCGGGGTCAACACTTGCGGTTCGCACTGAGTGGATCCCGACCACACCGGGGAACGGCGTCGGCGCGCGCGCGCAGCTCGAGAACGTCCAAACGGTCTTTGCGGGTCGGTGGGGCGACACCACGCGGCTCGACCCCGCACTGTTCCGCGGGAAAGTTGTGGTCTTCGCCGGTTCGCCGATTGCGGCAGGTGGCGGTGGTCGCGGAGCCGCTCCCCCGCTCCGCTGCGACTCCGTGCCCGACCGCTTCGGCGCGCGGATGGCCGCCTACACGGATTCCGTGACCAACGCCGGCCGCGGCGGACGCGCGGGCGGCGCGGGCGGCGGAGGCCGTGGGAACGCCGTCTCATCGCCAATCAACGCCTTTGGCGCCGTCGGCGTGCTGTTCGTCGGCCTCGAGTCTGTCCCGGCTGCAACGGTGAATGGGGCGTTCAATGGCCGCGGCGGCATGCGCCCCGCGAACCAGGCTGCCGGCCCCGGCGGCGCAATCATCAGCGCCACAGCGGCGAGCCGGATCTTCGGTCG
>Ga0194132_10006215_pt1 | contig 18681 bp, 20 predicted proteins | sample TA2KigOf80mmetaG_FD_148612 | JGI IMG/M metagenome (GOLD analysis project Ga0194132, IMG submission 148612) | Freshwater microbial communities from Lake Tanganyika, Tanzania - TA2015054 Kigoma Offshore 80m | ecosystem: Environmental > Aquatic > Freshwater > Lake | place: Tanzania: Lake...
GCCTTGGTCAGCGCATCGATCGCGGCCTGCCATTCGGCCTGGGTGACCTTGCTCTCGCGCACGAAGCTGTGCAGGTGGCCGGCCAGGCCGACCAGGAGGTCGCGCGCGCGCGCCGACGGCGCCTTCTCGGCATAGGCGGCGAATGCCTGGGTGATGGTGGCCGGGGTCAGGTTGCGCATCGCCTACTCCTGTTCAATGCCGGTCTCGGCGACCAGGGCCTTCCACTTGCCGACTTCGTCGGCGGTGAAGGCGGCCAGCTCGGCGGGCGAGCTGGCATACATCTCGAAGCCCATGTCGGCGAGCTTCTTGGCGACCGCGGGATCGGCCAAGGCCTTGCGCGCCGCTGCGTTCAGCGCCTCGACGACGCCGGCCGGTGTGCCGGCCGGAACGTACATGGCGAACCACGTCAGCAGGTCGAAGCCCGGCAGGACGCTGGTGATCGGCGGCACGCCCGGCAGCAACGCGCTCTCGCGGGCCGCACTGACGGCGAGCGGCCGCAGCGTGCCGCTACGGATCTGGCCGAGCGCCGCCGAGATGTCGATGAACATGAACTGGACCTGGCCACTCAACACCTCGGCCATGGCCTGCGGCGGGCTGCGGTAGTTGACGCGCGCGACATCGAGGCCGAGGCGCTTGACCAGCGTGGCCGACGGCAAGAGGTTGCCGCTCGAGCCTTGGCCGTAGTTGAGCTTGCCGGGGTCGGCACGCGCCGCGGCGACCAGGCCGGCGACGTCGCGGTACGGCGAATCGGCTTTGACCACCAGCACCTGCGCGATGTGACCGAGCCGCGTCACGGGTGCGAAGTCCTTCACCGGATCGTAGGGGATCGACTTCAGGAGTGCCGCGGCGGCAGCCTGCGTCGTCGCCGAGCCGACCAGCACCGTGTAGCCGTCGGGCGCGGCCTTGGCGACCTGATTGGCGCCGATCGAGCCCTGCGCGCCCGGCTTGTTGTCGATGACGATGGGTTGGCCGAGCGTCGCCGACATCGAATCGGCGAGCACACGGGCGAGATTGTCGGTCGCGGTGCCCGGCGCGAAGCTCACGACGAACCTGATCGGCCGATCCGGCCAGGCCGCCGCCGGCATGGCCGCGAGCACAGCAAGCAAGCTGATGAAGATGCACCGCAAGATCATGAGGCCCTACCGTCCGTTGCGCAGGAGGGCATCGTAGTCGGCGCGCAGCAGGGCGAACAGCAAATGATCGGCCCACTGGCCGTTGATGCGCAGGTACTGGCGCGCCAGCCCCTCCTCGCGAAAGCCGACCTTGGCCAACACCGCCTTGGACGGCTCGTTGTGCGGCAGGCAGGCCGCTTCCAGGCGATGCAGCCGGAGGTCGTCGAACACGAACGGCAAGGTGGCGCGCAGAGCGTCGGTCATCAGCCCCTGGCCGGCGAAAGGCTTGCCCATCCAGTAGCCGACCGACGCCGCCTGGGCGACGCCGCGGCGGACATTGCTGAGATTGATGCCGCCGGCCAGCCGGCGGCTGTCATGGGTGAACACGAACAGGCTGTAGGCCTCGCCGGATCGCCACTCGCGCGCTTGCTGGCGCAACCGGCGGCGGTAGTGATCGCGGCCCAGTGAATCCTCCGGCCAGGTCGGTTCCCAGGGTGTCAGGAATGCCCGGCTGCGGGCCCTCAGCTCCGCCCATTCGGCCCAATCGTCCATCACCGGCGCCCGCAGGAATACCCGCCGACCGGCGATTCGGGTCATTGCCGACAGCGACAGCGGAACGTCTGCAAACCGGAACATCTTGGTGTATTTTAGCCCGAAGTGTAGAATTGTTACATGTTTTCCGAGACTTGACGTAGGAAATTGAGACCGTCTGCCGCGCCGTCGATGGCAAGGCCAGCCTTGCATCGGCGCGACAGTATGGGGAAATTGCACCTTCCACTCAGCATCATCCTGCCGGGGCGGCCATGGAAAAAGACGCTAAGGAAAATGTCGGCCAGAAAGGCCGCTTCTATCTCACCAAGCACATTTGGGTGCCGCAGGAGCCGATCGAGAACCTGAACCTCAAGATGGCGGACATGATCCTGCGGCGCATGCCCAAGCTGCCGCTGGCCGGCAACGACGCCATCAAGTCCTTCCCGGCACTGACCGAACTGCGCAAGAGCCACGACAAGATCAAGGCCGACCTCAAGTACTTGCTCAGCCACCATGAGGAAATTCCCGCCCTGCACGAGGTCCACCCGCGCGACCTCTACGTGCCGGGCCGCGCCTGGCGGACGTTCCTGCTCAAGCTGTGGGGCCACGAGATCAAGGAGAATACTGCCGCGGTGCCCGACACCTACGCCGCGATCAGCCGCATTCCGGGCGTGCATACGGCGCTGTTCAGCATCCTGCACGGCTTTGCCGAGATCGAGCCGCACCGTGGCTCGGCGGCCGGTGTCGTGCGCTTCCACTACCCGTTGATCGTGCCGAGCGAACCGGAGAAATGCTGGATCGAGATCGGCGGCCATCACTTCCACTGGGAAGAAGGCATGCCGCTGGTGTTCGACGACACGCGCGAGCACTGGGTCAGGAACCAGACTGATCAGACGCGTGTCGTGCTGATCATCGACTTCAACGCCGATATGCCGTTCCCGGTGAACATCTACACCTCGTTGCGCTACAACCTCATCCGCCACAGCACCGAGGTGAAGACGGTGATCGAGCGCGCCGCCATCGGCGTGCCGCCGCGCAATGCGCCGGCCCCGGCAATGTCGCAGGGCCTGATCAGCATGGCGAGCCACACGACTTCGCCGGTCACCACCGACCGGCAGTAGAAGCCGGCCGACGCCGGTTTCTTCACCTCGCAGCCTGACGGAGCGATGCTACGCCGCCAGCCGCGCGGCGATCTTGTCGAGCGGCTCCAGATCGTCGATCGGCCCCAGCGCCGCGAGCGTGAGCTCGCCCTGCAGCAGCCGCTCCGCCACGCGGCGCACCGCCTGCTGATCGACGGCCTCGATGCGCGCGACGATTTCGGCATAGGAGATCGGCCGGCCATGGACGATCAGATGGCGTGCCGCCTGCTCGGCGCGCGAGCCGCTCGATTCCAGGGCCATCAGGGTGCCGGCCTTGATCTGATTGCGGGCGCGGACCAGTTCGGCCTCGGTGAGCGTGCCCGCCACGCCAGCGAACTCCTCGCACACCGCAGGGACGAGTTCGGCCAGGTCGTCCTCGCCGGTGCCGGCATAGATGCCGAACAGGCCGCCGTCGGCATAGGCCATGTTAAAGCAATGGATGCCGTAGACCAGGCCGCGCTCTTCGCGAATGCGCTGGAACAGCCGCGAGGACATGCCGCCGCCGAACAGAGTCGAGTAGATGGCGAGCGCGAAGTAGTCGGGATCGCGATAGCCGATGCCCTGGCAGCCGAGCACGAGATGCGCCTGCTCCAGGATGCGCGATTCGCGGCCATCGCCGCCGACATAGGCCAGCGGCACCGGCGCCTGGGCGTTGGCGGGCGTCCGCAGCACCGAGCCGAAATGCCGCTCGGCGAGATCGACGATGCGGTCGTGCTCGACCCGGCCGGCCGCCGACAGGATCATGTTGGACGCCGTATAGTGGCGGGCCAGGAAGGCGAACAGGTCGTCGCGGCCGATCGCCTCGACCGTCGCCGCCGTACCCAGCACCGGCCGGCCGAGCGGCTGGCCGGGCAGCGCCGTGGCCTGGAACTGGTCGAACACCAGATCGTCCGGCGTGTCGAGCGCCTGGCCGATCTCCTGCAAGATGACACCGCGCTCACGTTGCAACTCGTCGGGATCGAGCACCGAGTTGCGCAGGATGTCGGCAACGAGCTCGACGCCCAGCGCCACGTCTTCTTTCAGTACCGAGGCGTGATAGGCGGTGATCTCGCGGCCGGTATAGGCGTTGAGGCTGCCGCCGACATTCTCGATCTCCTCGGCGATCGCACGAGCCGAGCGCGTGCGCGTGCCCTTGAACGCCATATGCTCGAGCATGTGCGCCATGCCGTTCAGCTCGGCCGTCTCGTGGCGCGTGCCGCAGGCGACCCAGATGCCGAGCGAGGCCGATTCGACCTCGGGCATCTCGTCGACTGCGACGCGCAGCCCGTTGGCGAGCGTGGTGACCTTGACGTTGCTCATGGTGTGCCTCAGCGTCGCGCCGCACGCGCTGGCCGCGCGGCCGCCATGCGTTCGTCGATCAAGAGCTCGAGTGCGCTGACATCGTTGCGCAGGCCATCGAGCCGCTCCGTCCGGTCGAGCAGATCGGCCAGCCGCGCTGGCAGTGCCGGCCGCTCGCCGGTCGCCTTCTGCACGGCATCGGGAAACTTGGCGGGATGCGCCGTCGCCAGGACGACCATCGGGACGCCGGCGTCTCGTCGATGGTGCTGCGCCACGGCGTAGCCGACGGCGCTGTGCGGATCGAGCGTCTCGCCGAAGCGCTTGCGACAGTCGGCGATGGCGGCGAGCGTGCCGGCATCGTCGAGCCGGCCGGCATCGAACAGCGCGCGCACGCCACCCAGCGCGTTGGCGCCGACCAAAAGTGAGCCGGTGCTGCGGAAGGCCGCCACCGCCTCGGCCAGCGCCTTCCCGTCACGGCCGTAGAGATCGAACAGCAGACGCTCGAAGTTGCTCGAGATCTGGATATCCATGCTCGGGCTGTAGGTCGGCACCACGTCAGCCGCCGTCATGGCGCCGCTCTCGAAGAAACGCGCCAGGATGTCGTTGCTGTTGGTCGCCACCACGAAATGCGAGATCGGCAGGCCCATGCGCTGGGCAGCATAGCTGGCATAGACATTGCCGAAATTTCCGGTCGGCACCGTGAAGGCGACCGGGCGATTGGGGGCGCCGAGCTTCAAGGCGGCCCAGAAGTAATAGACGATCTGCGCCATGACCCGCGCGAAGTTGATCGAGTTCACCGCCGTCAGCGCGTGACGATCGCGAAAGGCGAGATCGTTGAAGCAGGCTTTGGCGAGGTCCTGGCAGTCGTCGAACGTGCCGTCGATCGCGATGTTGTGCACGTTGGGCGCCAGCACGGTCGTCATCTGGCGGCGCTGGACCTCGCTGACGCGGCCACGCGGATGCAGCATGAAGATGTCGATGGTCTTGCGGTCGCGCACCGCCTCGATGGCGGCCGAGCCGGTGTCGCCGGACGTCGCACCGACGATGGTCGCATGCTGGCGCTTGTCGGTCAGCGTGTGGTCGAGCATGCGGCCGAGCAGCTGCAGCGCCACGTCCTTGAAGGCGAGCGTCGGCCCATGGAACAGCTCGAGCAGATGCAGCCCGCTTTCGCCCAAAGCCTTCAATGGGGCGACCTCGGGCGTGTCGAACGAGGCGTAGGCGTCGGTGATGAGCCGACGAAACGTCGGCTCGTCGAAGGCGTCACCGACGAACGGCCGCATCACGCGGTAGGCGACCTCGACATAGGGCTGGCCGCGCAGCGCGGCGATCTCGGCCTTCGAGAAGTGCGGCCAATGCTCGGGCAGATAGAGTCCGCCGTCGCGCGCCAGGCCGGCCAACATGACGTCCTCGAAGCCAAGCGGCTCGGGGCTCCCCTGCGAGCCATGGCGCGTGCTGATGTAACGCACGAGACCGCTCCGGTCAGGCGACCTGGCGGCAGGCGGCGTGATCCTTGCGCACGCGTTTGGTCGACGCCGGGAACTTGTGCAGCATGCGTTCCGGTCGCGTCGGACGCTTCACCAGGTCGCCGCCGCAATTCGGACAATGGCCGCCCAGCCGAGCTCGCGCACAATCCGCACAGAACGTGCACTCGAAAGTGCAGATCAGGGCGTCGGGCGCGCCGTTGGGCAGGTCCTTGTCGCAGCATTCGCAGTTGGGGCGTAGATCGAGCATGGCCTCTCTTACGCCGAGAGGTAGCGGCTTTCCAGATGCGTCTTGAAAGCGGCAGTCCCAAGCGGGCCGCCTGTCGCCTCGATGAGCACCTGGTCGGTGCTGGCGAACGAGCCCGCGCTGTGGACGTGGGCCCCCAGCCAGCCCAGCAGCGGCTTGAAGTCGCCGCGCCCAATGGCAGCCAGCAGGCCTGGTTCGGTGCGGCAGGCGGCGGCAAAGAGCTGAGCCGCCGCCAGCGCCCCCATTGTGTAGGTCGGAAAATAGCCCCAGCCACCGTCCGGCCAATGAATGTCCTGCAGGCAGCCCAGCGCAGCGTCGGGCGGCACGATGCCCAAAAGCTCGCGCATGCCCTCGTTCCAGGCGCCCGGCAGATCGGCGAGCGGCAGGTCGCCCGCCAGCATCGCCTGCTCCAGCCGATAGCGCAGCATGATGTGCAGCGGATAGGTCGCTTCGTCGGCGTCGACGCGGATGAAACCGGGCGCCACACGGGTGTACAGGCGGTGGATGTTGTCGGCCGTCCACGCCGGTCCATCCTTGCCGAAGGCCGCGCGCAGGCGTGGCGTGACGAAGGCGACGAACGCGTCGCTGCGGCACGCCTGCATTTCCATCAACAGCGACTGGCTTTCATGCAGCACCATGCCGCGCGCATTGCCGACCGGCTGGCGCCGCCACTGACGCGGCAGTCCGGCTTCGTACAGGCCATGGCCGGTCTCGTGCAAAGTGCCCATCAGAGCGCGGGCGAAGTCGGCCTCGTCGTATCGCGTGGTGATGCGCACGTCGTCGGCGGTGCCGCCGGTGAAGGGATGCGCCGAGATGTCGAGTCGGCCATGAGAAAAGTCGAAGCCGATGACACGGATCAATTCCTCGCTCAGCCGGCGCTGTTGCTCGATCGGGAACGGCCCGTCGAGCGGCAGCGGTGAACCGGCGCGCGCCTGATGCTCCATCACCCGCCCCAAGAGATCGGGCAGGAAGGCGCGCAACTCGGCGAACAGCTCGTCGATGCGAGCCGATCGGCCACCCGGTTCGAACTCGTCGAGCAGCGCATCGTAGAGCGAGGTTCCAAGCGCGGCAGCCTTGGCCTCGCCGACACGCCGCATGATGGTCAGCACCTCCGAGAGCGACGGCAGCAGCGCTTTGAAGTCGGCGGCCTTCCTGGCCTCGCGCCAGGCCATCTCGCAGGCCGCGGTGGCCCGCGTGCGTGCCTCGACAAGATCGGCAGGCAACGCGCTTTCGTGGACCCAGGCACGCCGCATCTCGCGCAGGTTGGCGGCCTGCCACGGGTCGAGCGTGGGCGCGCCTTGCTCGGCCCGCGCCAACAGCTCGGCCATGTCGGGGGCCACCAGGAGGTCGTGGGCGATCACGCCCAGGGTCGCAAGCTGATCGGCTCGATCCTCGCTCGCGCCATCCGGCATCATCGTCGAACGATCCCAGTTGAGGATCGCACTGGCGCGCTGCACGGCGCTCAGACGCGCGAAGCGACGTTCGAGCTCGGCGTAAGGTCCGTCGACGGCCATCGCCATCACACGGCCTTGGTGCGACCGGCAACGGTCAGGCGCCCGTTCTGCCAGTGATAGGCCAAGTACACCCCCGCCAACGCCAGCGCGATCAGGAACCAGGTGATGGCGTACTGCAGATGATCGTTGGGGATGTTCAATCGGGTCTGACCGCCGATCGGCAGGCCGCCGGGATTGGGCGCGGCATCGGCATCCAAGAAGAAGGCATCGAGCTTGGCATCGGGCGCGCCGCCGGCCATGCGGCGCATCAACGGCACGTCGACATGGAACCAGACGTTGCGGTCGGGCACGTTCTCTGGAGCAAACTGGCGTCGCTCTTGATTGCGCCGCACGATGCCCACGAGATCGACGACACCGGCGACCTGGCCCTGGGCGCGCCGCTGCGCGTCTTTAGCTTCCTGGGGCACCCAGCCGCGGTTGAACAGCAGGATTCGTCCGTCGTCGGTGCGCAGCGGCGTCACCACCTGCAGGCCGACCTTGTTCTTGAGGTTGCGCGAGGCGAGATAGAATTCCTTGTCGTTCAGCAGGGTGCCAGCGATCTTCACGCGACCATATTCGTGGCGCAGCGGATCACCCTGCAGCAGCGCATCGAGGGTGATCGGCGCGGCCGCCTGGTTGGTCTCGATGCGCTGCAGGATGTCGCGCTTCCATTCGCGGCGCTCGATCTGCCAGACGCCGAGTCCCAGCGCCACCACGAAGATCGGCAGCGAGACGAGCGTTGGCCAGAAGGCGGGCCGCAATCGGATCATCGTCATTCCCCTACTCGTCCAACGCCGTCGAACATGGCGGCTCGTAGCGGAATTCCACCCGGAAGACGAGCATCATGATGATGCGGTGCAGACGCCGCTCGGGGCATTGGCGACCGGCGACGGCCACTCGGTCACCACGGTCTCCCAAAGGCGAACCGCCGGGCATCGCCCGGCGGTTGCAAGCACGGTCCGGCGCGCAGCTTCAGTGCAGCGCGACCGGCGCGTTCCCAGCTCCCCACCAATAGATGCAGAAGAACAGGAACAGCCACACGACGTCGACGAAATGCCAGTACCAGGCGGCGGCCTCGAAGCCGAAATGCTGGTTGGGCTTGAAGTGACCCTTCATGGCGCGGAACAGGCAGACGACCAGGAAGGTCGTGCCGACCAGGACGTGGAAGCCGTGGAAGCCGGTCGCCATGAAGAACGTCGAGGAATAGATGTTCTCCCGGAAGCTGAAAGGCGCGTGGATGTACTCGTAGGCCTGGATGCCGGTGAAGCAGATGCCCAGGATCACGGTCAAGGTCAGGCCGCGCACGGCGTCGCGCTGGTTGCCCTCGAGGATGGCATGGTGCGCCCAGGTCACCGTGGTGCCCGACAGCAGCAGGATCAGCGTGTTCATGAAGGGCAGGTCGAACGGCGCGATGATGCTGATGCCCTTGGGCGGCCAGATGCCGCCCACCGCCTCGGTGCGCACCGGCATTTCCGGTGAGTTGGGATAGAGCGCCGCATCGAAGAACGCCCAGAAGAAGGCGGCGAAGAACAGCACTTCGGAAGCGATGAACAGGATCATGCCGTAGCGCAGGCCGAGCTGGACCACAGCCGTATGGTACTTGCGCGACTCGACGATGACGTCGCTCCACCACCAGAACATGACAGCGAAGATCAGCAGCAGTCCGGGGGCGATGATCCACCACTCGACGCGCTTGACGAGGTTGCCGATCCCCGAGCCCAGCATGTCGGGATGCATGCCGAGCGCCGCACCCAGTGCCAGCATCAGCGCGCCGAGGGCGCCGACCGCCGGCCATGGGCTCGGATCGACCAGATGATAGGGATGCTTGGGAGTGCCGTCGGCCATGATCATCCACCCTTTCCATTCGTGGCGGCGGCAACGCCGCCCAGCAAGGTCTTCGCCCGTTCCGTCTTCGCCTCGAAGAAGGTGTAGGACAGCGTAACGGTGCGGACGTTGTCGTAGCGCCGATCCTTGTCCATCTCGGGATCGACGAAGAACATCACGGGCATGTCGACCGACTGCCCGGGCAGCAGCAACTGCTCGGTGAAGCAGAAGCATTGCAGCTTGTTGAACCACGGGCCGGCCGGCTCCGGCGTCACATTGTAGGTCGAAGTGCCGACGATCGGGCGCTGCGAGACGTTGGTCACGCGGTAGTAGGCGAGCCGCTCCTCGCCCAGCCGCACCTTGACTTCACGCTCCAGCGGCTGGAATCGCCACGGCAGGTTGATGTCGACATTGGCATCGAAGCGCACGTTGACCGTGCGGTCGAGCACCGGGCGCTCGCCTGGCTGGGCGACCAGCGGCGTGCCGCCGAAGCCGGTGGTGCGGCAGAACAGGTCGTAGAGCGGCACCGCGGCATAGGCCAACGCCAGCATGCCGCCGACCACCCCGACCAGTCGCCACGCCAGGCGCGCATTCTTGCTCGCAGCGCTCATCCCTGCGGCCCCATGCGCACGATGCTGAGGATGAAGAAGACGATCACCATCACCAACAGGAAGCCCGCGACAAACAGATTCTTGCCGCGCTGGCGGCGGTGCATGTCGGTGTCGCCGGGGCGGCGGTCCTCAGCCATCGCGGCGCTCATCCGGCCAGCATCCGGGCCGCAAGATGATCGAGCGGCAGTGCGGCGAACAGGACCGCGAGGTAGAGCAGCGAGAAGCGGAACATGCGGCGGGCCGGCGCATGGCCCTCTTCATCGTCGGGCGCACGCCATACCGCGACCGCGTGGCCGACAAAGGCAAGGCTCAACGCCACCGCGACAGCGCCGTAAAACCAGCCGACGGCACCCAGGAGAGTCGGCGCGAGCGCCACCGGCGCCAGCAGCAGCGTATAGATCAGCATCTGGCGCTTGGTCTCGCGCGGCCCGGCCACCACCGGCAGCATCGGCACACCGGCCCGCCGATAGTCGTCACTGCGATACAGCGCCAGCGCCCAGAAGTGCGGCGGCGTCCACAGGAAGATCAGCCCGAACAGCACAAGCCCGACCGTCGAGATGTCGCCGCTGACGGCGGCCCAGCCGATCATCGGCGGAAAAGCGCCGGCGGCGCCACCGATCACGATGTTCTGCGGTGTGCGGCGCTTCAGCCATATCGTGTAGACGAAGACGTAGAACAGGATGGCGGCGGCGAGCAGGGCGGCGGCCGTGAAGTTGGTCGACACCGCCATCAGCAGGACCGAGAAGATCGACAACAGCACGCCGAGACCCAACGCATCGTCGGGCGCCACCCGACCGGCCGGCAGCGGCCGGTTTGCCGTGCGCGTCATCAGAGCGTCGAGATCGCGCTCGTACCACATGTTGATGGCGCCGGCGGCGCCGGAGCCCAGGGCAATCGCCAGCACGGCAAGGCCGGCGGTGAACGGATGCAGATGGCCCGGCGCGATCGCCACACCGACCAATCCGGTGAACACGACCAACGACATGACGCGCGGCTTCAACAGATCGAGGTAGTCGCGCACGCGCGCCGCTGGCGCCTCGTCGAATGCCCGGGTCAGGATCTGTGTCGTGTCGCTCATGCCATCAAGACAGAGGCGCCTCGTCGGGGCGCCTCCGCTCCTGGATCAGTGGTGCGTCGCCGCGGAGATGTGCGGCAGCTCCTCGAAGGTATGGAACGGCGGCGGTGACGGCACCGTCCATTCCAGCGTCGTAGCGCCGTCGCCCCAGTAGTTAGCGCCGACCTTCTTGCCGTAGAGCATGCCGGCGGCCACCACGAAGATCAGCCAGAAGATCGTCGAGCCGAACGAAAGGAAGGCGCCGAGCGAGGAAATGTAGTTCCAGTGCCACATCGCGTCGGGGTAATCGACGTAGTGACGCGGCATGCCGGCAAGGCCGCTGAAGTGCATCGGGAAGAAGGTCAGGTTGACGCCGATGAAGGTCGTCCAGAAATGGACCTGCGCCGCCCACTCCGGATACTGCCGGCCGGTCATCTTGCCGAACCAGTAGTAGAACCCGGCGAACATACCGAACACCGCGCCGAGCGACAGCACGTAGTGGAAGTGCGCGATCACGTAGTAGGTGTTGTGCAACGAATAGTCGACGCCGGCGTTGGCCAGCACGACGCCGGTGACGCCGCCCACCGTGAACAGAAAGATGAAGCCGATCGCCCACAGCATGGGTATTTCGAGCCTGATCGAGCCACCCCACATGGTGGCGATCCAGGAGAAGATCTTCACGCCGGTCGGCACGGCGATCACCATCGTGGCGGCGACAAAATAGGCGCGCGTGTCGACATCCATGCCGACCGTGTACATGTGGTGCGCCCACACGACGAAGCCGACGACGCCGATCGCCACCATGGCGTAGGCCATTCCGAGATAGCCGAACACCGGCTTCTTGGAGAAGGTCGCGATGATGTGGCTGACGATGCCGAAGGCCGGCAGGATCATGATGTACACCTCGGGGTGGCCGAAGAACCAGAAGAGGTGCAAGAACAAGGTCGGGTCCCCGCCGCCGGCCGCATCGAAGAAATGCGTGCCGAAGTTGCGGTCGGTCAGCAGCATGGTGATGGCGCCGGCCAGCACCGGCAAGGCGAGCAACAGCAGAAAGGCCGTCACCAGGATCGACCAGGCGAACAGCGGCATGCGATGCAGGGTCATGCCCGGTGCGCGCATGTTGAAGATCGTAGTGATGAAGTTGATGGCGCCCAAGATCGAAGAGGCGCCGGCGATGTGCAGCGAGAAGATCGCGAGATCCATGCCGGCGCCCTGCTGCACGGTGAGCGGCGGATAGATCGTCCAGCCGGTGCCGACACCGCCGCCGATCAGGGCCGACATCAGGAGCAAGATGAAGGCCGGCGGCAGCAGCCAGAAGCTGATGTTGTTCATGCGCGGGAACGCCATGTCGGGCGCGCCGATCATCAACGGCACGAACCAATTGCCGAAACCACCGATCAACGCCGGCATGACCACGAAGAACACCATGATCAGGCCGTGCGCCGTCACGACCGTGTTCCACAAGTGACCGTTCGGCGTACCGTCGGCGCCCTGGAAGTACTGGACGCCCGGCTGCAACAGCTCGAGCCGCATCAGCACCGAGAAGGCGGCCCCGATCAGGGCGGCGCCGATCGACAATACAAGGTACATCGTGCCGATGTCCTTGTGATTGGTGCTGTACAGCCAACGCTTGATGCCGGTCGGCGTATGATGATCGTCGTGCCCGTGGGCGTGGTGGTCGTGGGCGGCGCCGTGCGCGGTGGCCATGTTCGTTCTCCTGCGGCGATGCGCTTAGCGGTTGGTGGGAGCGGAGGCGACGTCGGTCGCTGGCATCAGCCCCGCCGACTTCTTCTTCTGCTCCACCCATTTGTCGAAAACGTCCTTCGAAACCACGCGGACGGCGATCGGCATGTAGCTGTGGTTGTCACCACAAATCTGCGAGCACTGCCCGAAGTAGTAGCCCTCGTTGCGGACGTTGATCCAACCCTCGTTGAGGCGGCCCGGGATGACCGTCTTCTTGATGCCGAAGCCCGGCACGGTCCAGCCATGCATGGACAAGCCCGACGCCGTGCCGACAACGCGGATCGTGGTGCCTTTGGGGATGACCATCTCCTCGTCGACCGCCAGCATGCGCGGCATGGTCGGCTTCTGCTTCAGCCGCTCGGCCTCGGGCAACATGCGGCTCTCGACCGCGAAATCGCCGTGGTCGGGATAGTTGTAGGTCCAGTACCACTGAAGGCCGGTGACTTTGATCGTGAACGCCGCAGCGACCGCCTTGTCGCTGTAGTACAGCAGTCGAAACGACGGGATGGCGATGCCGACCAGGATCAGGATCGGGATCACCGTCCAGGCGATCTCCAGCGCCGTGTGGTGCGTGGTCGTCGAAGGCGTCGTGTTGCGTGCAGCGTGGAACCGCCAGACCGCGTAGACCAGCAGCACCAGCACGAACAGCGAGATCAGCGTAATGATCACCAGCAGGATGTCGTGCAGCGATTCCACGCGATCCATCACTGGCGTGTAGGAGGCCGGGAACCCGACCTGCCATTCATGCGGCACACCGACGATCGGTTGGGCGGCGGCCATTCCCGCAGCGCCCAGCGTCGCGATCACGACGATCCCGAGAATGCTCAAAACACGCGTGCCGCTCATGCAATCGTCCCTTCAGCAGGCCGCCCTCGTCGGGCGGTTCCGACCCGCAAAATCCCCCGCAATTCAAAGCGGTTAGTACCAGATATAGGCCTGTGACGTAACGGGTTTTCGCCCCCAGCCGGTATGTGGCGGCCGGTCGCAGTGCTTAGTCGCCGCCGCTTGTCTTTCCCCGACCGGCCAGTATGGTCGCGCGCCGGCCGCGCCCGGCAAGGTTCAGTGGGAGGGTTACCGTGTTCCGTCTTGGGCTAACGCCGCTGATCATCGCCATCTCATTCATGTTCGCAGGAGCGACCGCCGCCATGGACAAGGAAAACACGCTGTATATCGACCTCAAGGACGGCCGGGTCGTCATCCAGATGCGTCCCGACCTGGCGCCCAACCACGTCGCTCAGATCAAGAAGCTGGCGCGCGAGGGCAAATATGACGGCGTCGTCTTCCATCGCGTGATCGAGGGCTTCATGGCGCAGACCGGCGACCCGACCGGCACTGGCTCGGGTGGCATGGGCGAAACGCTCAAGGCCGAGTTCTCCAAGGAGCCGCATGCCCGCGGCGCGGTGTCGATGGCGCGGACCAACGATCCCAACAGCGCGCGCAGTCAGTTCTTCATCGTGTTCAAGGATTCGAACTTCCTCGACGGCCAGTACACCGTGTGGGGCAAGGTCGTGTCGGGCATGGAGTTCGTCGACAAGATCAAACGCGGCCAGGGCCAGTCCGGTTCCGTCCCCGCCCCGGCCGACAAGATGATCAAGGTTCAGGTCGCCGCCGACGCCAAGAACTAGACGGCGGCAGTGCGATCAGCCTTCCCTCGTTACGGTGTGGAAGGTCTTGGAGATGACCTGCCAGCGGCCGTCGACCTTGAGCAAGGTCAGATAGTCGGTGAAGTAACGCGGCGGCAGCTGGCACTCGACCTTGGCGATCGCCGTGGTCGGGCCGGAGAAATCGATCGACACGATGCGGTCGACCCGGGCGCTGCCCTTGGCTTTGCCCGACGGTCGGCTGTCGACCATCTTGAACCATTCGGCGCGTGGCCAATCGGTCGCCTTGCCGTCGCCGCCGGCAGCGTAGAGGTGCGAAGCGGCGTGGAAGACCTCGCCCAGCTTCTTGGTGTCGCCCTCGTAGAGACCGTCGAAATAGTTCTGCAGCACCTTCTCGACTGCCGAGACTTCCGAGCTCATTGCCTGTCCTCCGCTTTCAAATGGCGCCGTTGGGGCTGACCAGGATCTTGCCGTTGCGGCCGCCCTTGTCGGCATGCATCAGCGCGTCCTTGATTCTCTCGATCGGATAGACCGAGTCGACCGGCGCCGACAACGTGCCTGCCATGACCTGCCGGGCAAGCTCGGCATAGATATCTCGAATCTGTCCCGGGCTGCGCCGGGCAAGGAAGCGCCCGAGCATGAAGCCGGTGAGCTTGACGCCGCGATAGATGAAGTTGCTGCGGCCGGCCATGGGATCCTCGCCGCTCATCGAGCCGTAGTGCACCACCGTACCGTCGGTCGACACGCACTCGACCAGGCGCCCGGTGGCAGCGCCGCCGACCGCCTCGATGCCGAGCCGGACCTGCGCATCGCCGGTCGCCTCGCCGACCCGCCGCGCCAGGTCGTCGCCATCGACCACGACGACGTCGGCACCGAGCGCTTTCAGATCAGCGGCCAGTTCCGGCCGGCGCACGACATTCACCGTGCGTAGACCGCGCTGCTTGGCGAGCACGATCAACAGGCGGCCGACTGCGGAGTTCGCCACGTTCTGGATCACCCAGTCGCCCGCCTCGAGATCGACGAAGTCCGACAGCATGAGCAAGGCGGTCGGCGGGTTGATGCGCACCATCGCCGCCTGCCTGAGGTCGATGCCGGCCGGCAACGGAATGGCGTCGTCGCCTTTGACCTTGCGGCGCTGCGCCCAGTTCTCGCGCTGCAGGTTGATCACGAGATCGCCGGTCTTGACGTGGCTCACCGCCGCGCCGACCGCCGTGACGCGGCCGACGCATTCCGCCCCCGGTGTCGCCGGCAGCGGCGGCTTCAGCCGATAGCTGCCGCGGCAGAACCACATGTCGGCCGGGTTGATGGGAAAGGCCAGCACGTCGAACACGACCTCGTCGGCCGCTGGCGCGCCGACATCGGCCATCTCGGCGCAGCGCGCGACCTCCCAGGGTGTTCCATAGCGGTCGATCAAGACCTGCTTCACGCTGCTCCTCCCTCGCATCCCGCAGTCGACTCGAACTCGTGGGTCTCTGTATATGGCGATTCGGCGGACACAGGAACTTCGCGTCGCGCGGCCGACGCAGAACGAAATGGCGGCTTCCCGGCCCTTAGTCCGGTTACGGTATGCATTTACGAGAAATAGCCCTCGACGCAGCGGCACACCGTTGCCCCGCCTTGCGAAAGCAACATGGCACAAGTACGTTCCGCGCGCTTTTCAACGCCCCGAGGAGGCGCCGCCGCCATGGCTTTCATTGCCGACCGTCTCAGCCGCATCAAGCCGTCTCCGACCAATGCCGCACAGGGCAAGTTCCTGGAGATGAAAGCGGCCGGCAAGGACGTGATCGGCCTGGCGGCCGGCGAGCCCGATTTTCCGACGCCCGACCACATCAAAGAGGCGGCGATCAAGGCGATCCGCGACAACGACACCAAGTACACCGCCGTGGCAGGCACGCCGGCGCTGCGCCAGGCGATCTGCGCCAAGATGAAGCGCGACCATGGGCTCGACTACAAGCCGTCGCAGACCGTCGTCACGTCGGGCGGCAAGCAGATCATCTTCAACGCCATGCTGGCCACGCTCAACCCCGGCGACGAGGTGATCATCCCGGCACCCTACTGGGTGTCCTATCCCGAGATGGTGCTGTTCGGCGACGGCACGCCGGTCGTCGTGCAGTGCCCCGAGCCGAGCGGCTTCAAGCTCCGACCCGAGGATCTCGAGCGCGCCATCACGCCCAAGACCAAGTGGCTGATCCTGAACTCGCCCAGCAATCCGACGGGCGCTGCCTACACGCGCGCCGACCTGCGCGCGCTTTGCGATGTTCTGCTGCGCCATCCGAACGTCCATGTGCTGACCGACGACATGTACGAGAAGCTGGTCTACGACGACTTCGTGTTCGCGACGCCGGCCGAGATCGAGCCCAAGCTCTATGACCGCACGCTCACCATGAACGGCGTGTCGAAGGCCTACAACATGACGGGCTGGCGCATCGGCTACGCCGCAGGACCGCAGAAGCTGATCGACGCCATGATCACCGTGCAGTCGCAGAGCACGTCGAACGCCAGCTCGATCAGCCAGGCGGCATCGGTGGCGGCGCTGAACGGGCCGACCGACTTCATCCCCAAGGCCGTCGCCGTCTTCAAGCAGCGCCGTGACCGCATCGTGTCGATGCTGAACCAAGCCAAGGGCTTGAAGTGCCCACGGCCGGAAGGCGCCTTCTACGTCTACCCGTCGTGCGCCGGCACGATCGGCAAGCGGACACCGGACGGCAAGGTGATCGAGAACGACACCGACTTCGTGAACTACCTGCTCGAAGCCGAGGGCCTGTCGGTCGTGCAGGGCTCGGCCTTCGGCCAGGGCCCGGCCTTCCGCATCTCCTACGCTACGGCGACCGATCTCTTGGAAGAGGCTGGTCGGCGCATCCAGCGGGCTTGCGGGGCGTTGTCGTAAGCGCCGACCGTGGCGCACGACACTTGATGTCGCCGCCAGTCGTCTGCCGTCACAGCGGGTTGGCAGGATAGAAGTCTGCCACGAAGAGCAGAGCGTCCTTCTCCTCTCGGCTCAGCTTGTCGAAGCGCAGCCGCATCTTGCGGTCGAGTCCTAGGAGAACGTTGTGGATGGCCACCGGCAGCGGTGCGATCGAGTCGATTGCGCATTTCGCTTCACGACTATCCCATACGAGCCCCGCATTCAGATCGAAGGTTTCATGGCACTGCGTGGTGACTCGCCGTGCTTCGATTCGATCGTTCGTGACCGCTTCCACCAGGCAGATCAGACTCGCCCCGCCTGGACAGCTCGCATGGAAGATGTCGCCGGGTACGAGCCGGCTGAGCTTAGACTTCACGTCGGTCACATGAGCGGCCCTCTACTTGGCCCTGAGCTCGAAGGGCGCGAGGACCCTCAGCATATCCGAACTCGGCTCATTCTCAAAGCCCAAGCGCTTCACCGCGCACTTGTAGCAAAGCGTCCGACCATGAACTACGTACGCGCCCGTCATGCCCGACGATCGGCCTCCTTTGCAGGCTTCGCACATGCGATCGCCGTGGGCAACGGGCTGAAAGTCCGGCGTCGATGACGACTGCCCGAGAGGATCGGGGTCAAAGTCGAGCGTCGGATTGGCTGCCGGCCGCCAGCGCGACAGGCCGATCGTCGGTGGATCAGGTCGCAACTGTCCCTCCAGTGCACGGCGAAAGCCGGGAACTTCGGGTTCCGGATCTTCCGTGCGAAAGCGCGCTAGCGGGCCTGTCGGGAAAAACCTGAACATCGCCATCCTCCCATAACCAGAGCACTGTATTATAAAGATAGTAATATTACAACAGTAATTATCCACACTCGCCCACGACAGGCTGGTTTTGTGGCGGAGCGTCCAACGAAGCGGACACATTCAGCGCCTTCGACCAAACAACCAGGAGATAGTCCCGGTAGGCGCATTGACTCACTTTCGTCGGGGTGAAACGATTTCCATGGCAAGACTTCGCTCCGGCCGAGTTCCGTAGCGACCCCGTCCGGAGCTTTTGTGCGCCAAAGAACGCGCAGGAGGAGGACGTTGTCATGGCCGACATCAAATCCGAGATCATCGCCGGAGGCAGACCAGGCAGCGGCGCGCATCGCGTGGTGGCGCTGTGCGGGCCGTATCTCTCCGGCAAGACCAGCCTGCTGGAGAGCATCCTCTTCGCCACGGGGGCCGTCGGCCGGCGCGGCTCGACGCGCGCCGGCACCTCGATCGGCGACGGCGCGCCGGAGGCGCGCAAGCGCAGCATGGGCACGGAGCTGAATGTCGCTTCGGTCGACTATCTCGGCGACCAATGGACCTTCCTCGACGTTCCCGGCTCGATCGAGTTCCAGCACGATACCTTTGCGGCGCTGTCGGTGTGCGACGCGGCCGTGCTGGTCTGCGAGCCCTCGCCCGAGCGCGTGGTGGCGCTGACGCCACTCCTGAAATTCATCGAGGACCGCCATATCCCGCACATCATCTTCATCAACAAGATCGATTCCGCCGAGGTCCGCGTACGCGACATGCTGTCGGCGCTGCAGGCCGTGTCGTCGCGCAAGCTGGTGCTGCGCCAAGTGCCGATCCGCCAGACTGCCACCGACGGCAGCGACGAGACGGTGGGCTATGTCGACCTGGTG
>Ga0194132_10006218_pt1 | contig 18673 bp, 18 predicted proteins | sample TA2KigOf80mmetaG_FD_148612 | JGI IMG/M metagenome (GOLD analysis project Ga0194132, IMG submission 148612) | Freshwater microbial communities from Lake Tanganyika, Tanzania - TA2015054 Kigoma Offshore 80m | ecosystem: Environmental > Aquatic > Freshwater > Lake | place: Tanzania: Lake...
TGCCCAGTGGCTGATCGCAAAGAACGACTACCGAAGTCCAAACGACGCCAGAACCGCTTGGGATCAGAGCGCGTTCAGGCTGGCCGCTTAACTCCTACCTTGTGTCCAGATATCCGGGTGCAGTACAGCCGCATCTACGAAAGCCGGTGGCTCGTCTTCCCTACCGCATCATGTGCACGTCACCGCACACGCTAATGGCTTGCCCGGTCACGTTACGACCGAATGGTGAGGCGAGGTATAAGGCCATGTTGGCGATGTCCTCCTTCTCGACGTTGCGCTGGAGCGAGACGACGCTCAGATACTCCCGCCGCATGTCCTCGACCTCGATGCCCTTGGCGGCTGCCTTGGCTTGCACGACGCGATCGAACCGCTCCGTGCGCACGTGACCGGGCAGGATGGCGTTGACGCGGATGTCGAAGCGGCCGAGCTCAGCAGCGAGGCTTTTCGAGAACCCGACAACCGCCCACTTCGATGCACCGTAGGGAGATCGCATCGCAAACGCGAGCCGCCCCGCGATAGAGCTCAGGTTGAGGATGACGCCCGACCGGCGCGATTTCATGCCGGGGACAGCCGCGCGTGCGGCCGCGAATTGGCTCGCGACGTTGACAGCCATCGTCTCATCGAGTGACTCCGGCGTCACGTCCTCGACATTGGCGGTCGGGCCTGCGATACCAGCGTTGTTGACGAGCACGTCGATGCCGCCGAACGCGCGATCGACGGACGCCACAAAAGCAGATGTATCGTCCGCAGATCCGACGTCGACCCGCTCCCGAATCGCGCCGGGCAGTGTCGCGCCCGCGCGATCGATCGCTTCGCCGTCGATGTCGCACACCGCAACGCGAGCGCCGCAGGCCAGAAACCCTTCAGCGATCGTGTGCCCGATGCCGGCGGCAGCCGCGGTGATCACGACACGCTGACCGGCGAGCGAGACGGGCAGGAAGCGCGGCGAAGAGGTGCTCATGCTGGGTCTCCTCGCTCGGAAGGCGGCAGCGCAAGCGGCGACCAGTACCACCACGTGCGCTCAGCGACCCACGTTTGGGTTTCGGCCTTGTATTCGGCGAAGTGCGGCGACGACCTGTGCGCCTCGAGCGCCGCCTGATCGGCGTACTCCTCGATTAGCAGGAACAGTGTCGGGTCAGCTACATCCTGGTGGACGTCGAAGCGCAGGCAGCGACCCGGCTCTCTATCGAGGCTGATACGCGCGTGGCGTAGCAGCCGCACCTTGTAGCGCTCGACGTGATCGGGATGCGCGCGCAGGTGCGCGGTGTGAGAAACGCTCACGGCTTGCCCTCGACGAGACGGCGGCGCAGGTCGTGCTTGGCTTCAAAGCCCAAGTTCTCGCGGGCCGCGCTACGATCGTAAAGCGGCGCAAACGGATCGGCCTCGTAGATGTCGGGCCGCCTGACGGGGACGCGACGGTCCGTCAGGCGCGCGAGCCGCTCGATGGTGGGCTCCGGCGCCAGCGTGTTGGGCCCGGTTATGACGTAGGGGCCGAACCCGGGCTTCTCGGCCAACAGCGCGAGCCGAAAAGCCCGCGCGAGGTCGCGCGGGTCGACGTAGTGCCACATCGGACCGCCACCCGCCGGCTGCCGCCCGCCTGCGGCCGGTCCCTTGTAGCCGGCCGGGTCCTTGGAGCGCGCCACGACCTCGCACTCGAATTCGGGATAGAGCACATATACCGGCCGCAGCACCACGATCTCGAGCTTGCCGCGGGCGACGAACGCGCGCCCCATTTCCTCTGTGAGCTTCTTGCTGAGTGCATAAGCGTCTGTGGGCGAGGTCGGATGCGCGGCATCGACGGGAAGGTAAGTCGGCGGCACCATTGCGCCAGAAAGCACTGTGTAGCCGACGACCGAATCGCTCGAAGTCAGGATCACGCGCTTGACCCCGGCGTCCTCGGCGGCAGCGAGCACGTTCCACGTGCCCGTGACGTTGGTATGGATGATCTCGTCGCCGCGCCCGCTCCAGATGTTGGGTCTTGCGGCTGCGTGGATCACCGCGTTCTGGCCGGCGACCGCGGCGCGCACCGCAGCCGCGTTCTCGATTCCGGCGGTATGGAATGCCGCGAGGCCGTGTCCCTCGGGCGGGCTCGCGATGTCGAGACCACTGACCCGCGCGCAGTCCGCGATAGCCGCGGTCACGTAGCGCCCGAGCAGGCCGGCGGCTCCGGTCACCAGCACATTCTCGAATGTCATCTCATGCCTCTCAGGGGATGTGCCACGCTCGGTGAGCTGGGGATGGGATGCGCCGTGCTCATCGCCATTCCTCGGGGTTGGCCCGCATCCACTGCGCGAAGCTTTTGACGCCACGATCGAGATCGAGCGACGGTTTCCACCCGGTGTCGGCCAGCAGGCGGCCCCCGGCCAGGGGCCCGCGCATGCGCGTGTGATCGGTCCACGGTGCGGTGCCGGGCCCGGCGTCGATGCGCGCCTCGGGCACGGCTGCCTTCACAGCCCGCACGACCTCGGCGGTAGAGAAATTCCGGCCCCAGCCGAGGTGATAGATGTCGTGCTTCAGCGTGCTCGCGTCGTGGGCGGCGAGCAGCCCAGCGGCGACATCGCAGACGTGGGTGTAGCTGGCGAGGAAGTCCGCTCCCGACGGCTCGACGATCGGCTGTCCCGATAGCGCGCACTTGAGGAACCAGGGGATGGGACCGCGCGGGTTGTCGCGCGTGTGCGGCACCAACGGGGGGCCGTAGACCCAGGAGATCCGGACGGTGGCGGCGGGCAAGTCGAGCTGCGAGCGATACATCGACGTAAGCAGCTCGCCGCAGCGCTTGGTCGTGCTGTAGATGTTGGCAACCGACGGCGGGTAATCCTCGAGGATCGGCACGGTCGGGTCGGTGGAGCTCTGGAATACCGAGCCGGTGCTGACGTAGACGAAGCTGCGCCATGCCTGGCGGCGCGCGACTTCGAGCAGATTGGTGACGGCGCCGACGTTCGACCGGACAGCGCCGGCGGGATCAGGGCGGGCGATGGTCTCGTTGGGAACGGCGGCGGCGTGCACGCAGCCGGTGATGCCGTGGCGGGCGACGAGAGCCGCGACGGCATTTGCGTCTGTGAGATCGGCTTTCACGAAGACGGCGTAACGAGAGAGCCGAACAGCCTCGCGCTCGCGGAAGGTGCCGCGGTACTGGGCGACCACGCGCCGGCCCTGGCTCACTGCCTGCCTCACAATTTCGAAGCCGACGTGGCCCATCGAGCCGGTCACTAGCAGCGCCATCCTCGTCTCCTTGTGCGAATAGCACGGCACCCGATGCCGCCTCAACGCCTGGGCGCCTGTTTCCTCGCGACAATTTTTCACAATGACGGCGTATAATTCACATGGTGAAAATGTAAGCCTTCAGCTGTCAATCAAAATTTTGGCGCTCAGCCCCGCGTCGCGGCGGTCCGGTTCGGGGCGCCCGCATAACCCAGCTGCTTCGACAACTCCGCCGCCGCAGTGCGTACGTGACGCGACTTCTCCTCCAGCGCCTGCAGCGAAAGCCGCCAGACGGAGCCGGAGATTCCGATCGCGCCGCGAACTCCGCCGGTGAAGTCGTAGACGGCCACCGCAACGCAGCGAGCCTCGTAATTGAACTCGCCGTCGTCGTAAGCGATGCCGGTCCGGCGCACGCCCTCGATCTCGCGGACGATGAGCGCGGGATCGGTGATCGTTTTGGCGGTCAGGGCGGACGGAGGACGGCGCGCCAAGTAGGCGTTGAGCTGGTCGTCGTCGAGCTCTACGAGCAGGATCTTGCCGAGCGCGGTGCAGTGGGCGGGTCGGGTCGCGCCGACGCGGTCGACGAGCTGGAAGGCGCCGGGGCCGACGGTGCGGGCGAGCACGACGATGTCGTCATTGGAGCGGATCGCGAAGTGGCTGGCCTCGCCGGTCTGCGCCGCGAGGCTGCCGAGGATGGGCCGGGCCAGCGATGCGAGCTCGATCTCGTCGAGGGCGCCGGCGGCAAGCGTGAACAGCAGTGCGCCGATGCGATACGTCTTGTCGTCGGGCATCTGGCGCAGGTAGCCCAGCATTACCATCGTCTTGGCGAGATGGAACGTCGTGGACGTGTGCAGGCCGAGCCGGCGGCTCAGCTCGCCGAGCCTAATCCCGTCGCGCTCGCGCGCTACCGCCTCAAGGATCGCGAATGCGCGCTCGATCGATTGCACGCCGCCGCGGTCGCGGATCTTCTCCGTCGGCGCTGGCATGCCCTCGATATCGTCGCGGTCGGTCAGGGCCAAATGCGGCTCCTGTCGTGGCTAGAGATTGAAGACGACGAGACGTTCGTCGGTCATGTCCCTGATAGCATAACGCGGGCCTTCGCGGCCTATGCCGCTGTCCTTGATACCGCCGTAGGCGAGCTGGTCGGTCCGCCACGTCGAGGTGCCGTTAAGGATCACCCCGCCGGTGCGCAGCGACCGGATGGCTAGGTAAGCGAGTTCCAGTGATGCGGTGAAGAGCCCACATTGCAGGCCAAAGCGGCTCGACGATATCCGCTCGAAAACGGCGCCGACGTCGTGGAAGCGCTGGACCGAGACGACCGGCCCGAAAACCTCGTCGCACACGACCTTCATGCTGGGGCTGACGTCGGTGAGCACGGTCGGCTCGACCTGGGTGCCGACGCGGCTACCGCCTGTCAGCACCTTCGCTCCCTGCGCCGCGGCTTCCTTGATCCATGCCTCGACGCGCGTGGCGGCAGCTTCATCGATCAGGGTGCCGACGTCGGTCGTCTGGTCGAGCGGATCGCCGAGCTTCAGCGTCTTCACCTCGGTCACCAGCCGGGACACGAAGGCATCGTGCAGGCTTTCGTGGACGTAGACGTTCTGCACCGAGATGCAGCTCTGCCCGGCAAGCCGCATGGCGTTGCGCGCGCAAAGCGGCGCGCTCGCCTCGACGGAGCCGTCGGCGGCGATGATGGTCGGCCCGTCGCCGCCGAGCTCGAGGGCGACGCGCTTCAGACCCGAGGCGGCCTTGATCTCTGCGCCGACGCGGCTCGAGCCTGTGAAGGTGACGAAGTCGACGTCCTTGTGGCGCACCAGCGCGGGCCCGACCACGTCGCCGTAAAGGACGTTCACCGAGCCCGCCGGCGCGCCCGCATCCACGAACATCCGGGCCAGCTCGTGCACGACGCCGGGAGACTGAGGCGGCGCCTTCAGCACGATCGAGTTGCCGGCTGCGAGTGCAGGGGCGACCTTGTGACAGGCGAGATTGAAGGGAGCGTTGAACGGCGTGATGCCGGCCACCACGCCGACCGGCACGCGCAGCAGAAAGGCGAGCTTGCCGGCGCCCATTGCCGAGCTGTCGAGCGGCACCTGCTCGCCGGCGATGCGGATCGCCTCCTCGGCGGAGAGCTGGATGGTGTCCTGCGAGCGGGCGACTTCGCCTTTGGCATCCTTGATCGCCTTGCCAGTCTCGCGGCTCATGATCTCGGCGATGCGGTCGACGCGCTGGTCGAGCAGCGCGCCCACACGGCGCAGCAGAGCGGCGCGCTGATAGCCCGGCATGACCGCCATGACGGACTTGGCCTTCACGGCCGCCGCCATCGCATGCTCAAGATCGGCGAGGCTGGAGCGGGGTGAGCGCGCCACAACCTCGCCATGGTAGGGGTCGCGCACCTCGGCCGTTTCCGCGGCTTGCGTCCATTCGCCGCCGATGAGCTGGGCAATGATGCGTATGTCTGCGGTCTTGCGAACGTTTGTCACTACGGCCTCCTAAAGCACTTTGCGCAGACCGCTCCGGACCGCGGGACGCGCCGCAGACTTTCTCACAATATGAGTTGACTTCGCAAATAGTGAAAATAATCTTGGCTCTGGTCGCCGGGCGACCGAAATATTCATTTGGGGGAGACGCGGTGAAGTTCGAACGTGTCGTCGTGACAGGCGGCCTCGGCCGACTCGGCAGATCCGTCGTCTCGAGGCTCGCCGGCAAAGCGAAGGTGACGGTCCTTGACGTGACAAGCCCAACCTCTCCCCTGCCGCCGGACGTCGAAGCCGTCACCGTCGACATGACCGATTATCCCGCCGTGCTCACCGCTATGAAGGGGCACGATGCGGTCATTCATCTTGCCGCGATCCCGAATCCGCGCGCCGCGCCGGCGCCGATTACGTTTAAGACCAACGTGCAAGGCGCCTGGGTGGTGATGCAGGCGGCCGAAGACGCCGGCGTAAAGCGCATGTCGGTCGCGTCGAGCGATTCCGTGTACGGCCTCTCCTACAATCCTCTGGACTGGCCGCCGAAGTATCTACCGGTCGACGAGGCTCATCCGTGCCGGCCGACCGAGTTCTACTCGCTCAGCAAGTACGTAACTGAGACGATCGCGGCGAGCTTCGCGGCCCGGCGCAAGCTCGAGGTGATGGTGATCCGGCCGGTCCACGTGGTCTTCCCGCCGGAATATCCCGAGCTCGGCACCCGGGGCGACGATCCGCAGAACTATCACTTCTGGGCCTATGTCGCGCCCGAGGATGTCGCTCAGGGCTTTGAGAAGACGCTGACGGCGCCCTACAAGGGCCTCGACACCTTCGTGATCTCCGCGGCCGACGGCCTCAACGTAAAGCCGACCCTTGAGTTCGCTCGCGAGCGCTGGGGCAAGGTACCCGAGATCCGCCGGCCGGAGTACTTCAAGGCCAATCCGCTCGCCTCCGTCATCGACATCACCAGGGCGCGTGAGGTTTTGGGCTACGAGCCCGAGCACGATTGGCGCTCGATGCTCGCAAAATCCGGAATGACGCGCTGAAGGAGCGGCAGCATGGCAGGCCCGACGTCGCCGGTGTTCGGCATCAACTCCTACGCCTACACCTTCACCCATACCGCCGAGCGCTTTCTCACCGAGCTCGCAGCTCGCGGTTATCGCTCCTTCGAGCTGATGGCCTATCCCGGGCACATGTGGCCCAAGGCGATGTCGGCTGCGGATCGCACGCGGCTGCGCCGGCACGCTGAAAGCCTCGGCGCCCGCATCTTCAGTCTCAACATGCCGAACATCGACGTGAACATCGCAGCCGCCAGTCCCGACGTGCGCGCGCTGTCGATCGACCATCTTATGCGCATCATCGCTCTTGCGGCTGAACTTGGCGCGCAGGGCGTCGTCGTCGGGCCCGGCAAGTCTAATCCGCTGTTCCCGATGCCGCGTGGCGAGTTGCTCGGCCATTTCCACGCTGCCATGGAGACGATCGTCCCAGCCGCCAGGGCCGCTGGCACACGTCTCTTCGTCGAGAACATGCCGTTTGCGTTCCTGCCCGGTATCGGCGAGCTGATGGACGCCATCGACAGGTACGACCGCGATGTGGTCCAGGTCGTCTACGATGTCGCCAACGGCCATTTCATCAAGGAGAATATCGCCGAAGGTCTGCGCCGCGCCGCCCCGCGCCTCGCGCTCGTCCACCTCTCCGATACCGGCCAGAAGATCTACCGCCACGATCCGGTCGGCCTCGGTGATGTGCCCTTTGCGATTGTGCCGCCCGTACTCGCCGAGCTCGGCCATCGTGAGGCGCCGATGCTCGAGGTGATCTCGACGGACGCCGACGCCAACATCGAGGACAGCAATCGCCGTCTCGTCGCCGCGGGCTTCCGGACGCTTGCGTGACACCTGCAACGAGGCTCGAAGGATCGTCCATGCTGCCAGCCGAGACCGACGTCGTCGTTGTGGGTGCCGGCAACGCTGCCTTCTGCGCCGCCCTATCAGCTGCCGAGCACGGCGTCCGAGTCCTCGTGCTCGAGCGCTCGCCGGAAGAGGAGGCGGGCGGCAACAGCCGCTTCACCGCCGGCGCCATGCGCTGCGTCTACGACGGGGTCGACGATCTCCGAGCGATCATGCCGGACCTCACGGACGACGAGATCCGCAATACCGATTTCGGCTCCTACACCGAGGAGAGGTTCTTCGACGACATGGCCCGCCTCACCGAGTACCGGGCAGATCCGGACCTCGTCGAGTTGTTGGTCAAGCGTAGCCGCGAGACGATGCGCTGGATGCGCGGCAAGGGTGTCAGATTCCAGCCGATCTACGGCCGCCAGGCGTTCAAGGTCGACGGCAAGTTCAAGTTCTGGGGCGGGCTCACGGTGGAGGCTTGGGGCGGAGGTCCCGGCCTCGTCGCCTCCCTCACCGATGCCGCGAAGCGCAACGGCATCACCGTCGCCTATGGTGCCCGAGCAGCCTCGCTCATCCATGACGACGGCGGCGTCCGGGGAGTGCGCGTGCGCCAGAACGGCAAGACGCGCGAAGTGGCGGCGAAATCGGTCGTGCTCGCCGCCGGCGGATTCCAAGCCAATGCCGAGTGGCGCACGCGCTACCTCGGTCCCGGCTGGGATCTTGCAAAGGTGCGCGGCACCCGCTTCAACACCGGCGACGGTATCCGCATGGCTCTCGAGGCCGGCGCCATGCCAACAGGCAACTGGTCGGGCTGCCACGCGGTCGGCTGGGATCGCAATGCGTCCGAGTTCGGCGACCTCGACGTCGGCGACAATTTCCAGAAGCACAGCTATCCGTTCGGCATCATGATTAACGCCAATGGCGATCGGTTCGTCGATGAGGGCGCCGACTTCCGCAACTACACCTACGCAAAGTACGGTCGCGTGATCCTCGCTCAGCCCGGCCAGTTCGCCTGGCAGGTGTTCGACAGGAAGGTGCTGTACCTGTTACGCGACGAGTACCGCATCAAGCGCGTCACCAAGGTGTCAGCGGCCACGCTCGAGGAACTCGTCCAGAAGCTTGACGACGTCGATCCCGCGCGCGCACTCCAGACGATCACCGCCTACAATTCCGCCGTCCGCAAGGACGTGCCGTTCAATCCCAATGTGAAGGATAGCCGCTCCACCGTCGGGCTCCCAGTGCCGAAGTCCAACTGGGCCAACACCATCGAGGAGCCGCCATTCGAGGCATACGCGGTGACATGCGGCATCACATTCACGTTCGGCGGCGTGCGGATCGATCCCGGCGCGCGCGTAATCGACACGGAGGGCCAGCCGATCCCGGGGTTGTTCGCGGCCGGCGAGATGGTCGGCGGCATCTTCTATTTCAACTATCCCGGCGGCACCGGACTGATGAACGGCGCCGTGTTCGGGCGCATCGCCGGTGCGAGCGCGGGCGAGCGCGCGCACGGCCTCAACTCGTGACGGATAGCGGCCAGATGCGAGCCGGCGACGCGAGCACTGTGGATGTCGTGGTGGTGGGCGGCGGCGGCGCCGGCCTCGCCGCTGCCATCGAGGCCCGCCGCGTGGGGCGCGACGTCCAACTGCTCGAAAAGAATGCCGAGCTTGGCGGCTCGACGCGCTGGTCGATCGGCTCGGTCACCTCGAGCGCGACGCCGCACCAGATCGCGAAGGGCATCAAGGATGGTCCGGATGGTCACTACGACGACATGCCGGGCTTCGCCGGCCCGCTTCAGGTGCGCGAGAACGACTGCCTGCGCCGCATCCTGTGCGACGAGATGCCGGAGACGTTCCGCTGGCTTCTGGCTCACGGCATCCGCTTCCACGGACCGATGCCCGAGCCACCGAACCGCCAGCCGCGCATGCACAACGTGCTGCCGAACTCGCGCGCCTACATCTATCATCTCGAGCGTGCCGCACGTCGCGCCGGCGTCCGCATCGAGAGCAGAGCCCGCGTGACCCGCCTCGTCCGCGAGCACGGCCGCATCGCCGGTGTCGAATACACGACAGGCACTCGTACGGCGCGTGTCGATGCCCGCGGCGGCGTGGTGCTGGCAGCGGGAGACTTTACGAACTCGCCCGAGCTCAAGCGCCGCTTCATGGGCGAGCGCGAGGCCAAGGTCGAGGCGGTCAATCTGACCGCGACCGGCGACGGCCAGATTTTGGGTCTTGAAGCCGGCGGCCGCATCCTCAACGGTGATCTCGCCCTTGGGCCTGAGATCCGCTTCATACCGCCGGCGATGCCGAGCTTCGTGCGCCGCCTGCCGCCGTGGACGTGGCTCGCCGAGCTGATGGCCTGGTCGCTGACGCACATGCCCGATATGATCCTGCGCCCGTTCGCGATGAGCTTCCTCACCACCGCATTGGCTCCTTCGCTGGCGTTGTTCCAGCAGGGAGCGATCCTGATCAACGGCCGCGGCCGCCGCTTCACAGACGAGCGCGACCGCCCCGCCTATGACATTCCCGGCGAGCCCGCCGGCGTAGCCTACATCCTGATCGACGGCTGGATCGGCGAGATGTTCTCGGCCTGGCCACACTTCATCTCGACCGCACCGGGCATCGCCTACGCTTATCTGCCGGACTACCGCCGAAACCGGCCGGACGTGTTCAAGCAGGCCGATACGCTCGCCGGCCTCGCTGACGCGATCGGTGTCGATCGCTCGACGCTGGAAGGAGCGGTGTCCGAGCACAACGCCAGCCTTTCCAATGCCGCCGCCCGCGCCGGCAGCGGCGAGCCGCAGCGGGCACCCCTCGCCAAGCCGCCGTACATCGCGCTGGGGCCTGTGCGCGCGGTTTTCGTGCACAACGAGGGCGGGCTTGCGGTCGACACCCAGCACCGCGTGCTCGATGCCGACAACCGGTCCATTCCCGGTCTCTATGCAGCCGGCTCGACAGGACAGGGCGGGCTGCTGCTGAAAGGCCACGGGAACCACTTGGCGTGGGCGTTCGTGTCGGGCCGCAGGGCGGGCCGGATCGCGGCTCTCGCAACGGCGTCGCCACCGACAGTAAAGGTAGCCGCATGATGGACGTTCGCGGCGGCGGCGGGCTCGGCGTATGGCACGGGATCGTCGGCGAGCAACAGCGCGAGGCCGAGGATTGGTACAACCGCGAGCACCATGCCGAGCGCGTGGCGATCGATGGCTTCCTGCGCGCGCGCCGCTACGTGAACCAAGGCACCGGTCCACGCTACTTCAGCCGCTATGATGTCACCGACGTAACCGTGCTGGCGAGCCAGGCATACTTAAAGGCACTCGACAACCCTAGTCCCTGGTCGCAGAAGATGTTCCCGCACTATCGCAAGTCGGTGCGGGGTGCTTTCACCGTATCCTCGCGCGCTGGCGAGGCTGAAGGCGGATATCTCGTGTCGCTGCGGTTCGGCGACGGTGCGGGCGCGATCGATGCCGCGCTTGTCCGGACCCTCAGCGACGCCGTGCCCAAGCTGGTGCGCTCGATCGGCGTGCTCGGCGTCGAGATCTGGCAGGTCGACGCCGGTGTGTCGATTTACCGCTCGAAGGAGAAGGAGCTGCGGGGCACGGGCGAGCCGTTCCCTGCGGTAGCTCTGCTCCTTGATACCAGCCGTCCCGAGCTCGCAGCAGATGCGCTCGCCGAGGCTCTACCTGCGCACGCTCTGGCGACGGCAGCAGCCGACACCTACCAACTCGTATTCCAGAAATTCGCAAGCCACCGCTTACATCCGGCGGGCTGTGACAAGGAGAGCAGGCCATGACACGCAAGAAGGGCGCTGAGTACATCGTGGAGATGCTAATCCGCGAGAAAATCGACCACGTGTTCGGCATCTGTGGCCACGGCAACGTCGGGCTGCTCGACGAGCTCTATAAGGCGCGCGACCAGATCAGGCTCGTCTCCCCGCGCCACGAGCAGACCGCGGGCCACATGGCGGACGCCTTCTTCCGTGTGAAGCATCGCGCCGCCGCAACACTCACCTCGTGCGGGCCCGGCTCCGCCAATCTGGTGATGGCACTGGCTGTCGCGCAGACCGACTCTTCCGCCTTCCTCGCCATGACAGCGAACGTGCCGACGTCGCAGTTCAATCGCAGCCCGTTCCAGGAGGTCAATCGCCACTACCAGGCCGACTTCCCCAATATCATCCGTCCGGTCGTCAAGCGCGCCTTCCAGCCCACCCGCGTCGAGCAGCTGCCGCTGATGATGCGCCAGGCCGTCACCACGATGACGAGCGGGCGGCCCGGTCCCGTCAACGTCGACATCCCCTTCGATCTCTTCCAGGAGGAGGCCGAGATCGAGGGCGAGCCGACCTGGGATGGCTTCAACAGGCGCCGCTCGGGCGCCGCGCCTGAGGACGTAAGGTCCGTCATCGACATGCTGCTCGCTGCCAAGCGGCCGGTGCTGTTCGTCGGACACGGAGTGACACTGTCGGAAGCCAGTGCCGAGCTCTCCGAGCTCGCGCGTTGGCTCGACGTTCCGGTGATCAGCTCGCCCAACGGCATGGGCACGATCGACATGACGGACCGGATGTCGCTCGGCTTCATCGGCCGCAACGGCGCGTTTCCCGCCAACCAGGCCGGCCGCTATACCGATCTAGTGCTGGCGATCGGCGCCCGCTTCGATGACCGCTCGTCGTCGTCCTGGCTGCCAGGCTATTCGTGGAATTTTCCCGCCTCCAAGCTTGTGCACGTCGATGTCGACCACGGCGAACTCGGCCGCAACTACGTGCCAGATCTCGGTATCCTCGCAGATGCCCGAACGTTCCTGCGTCAGCTTTTGGGCGAGCTGCAGTCGCGCAACGTGCGAAAAGGCGGGCACAACGCCGCGTGGCACGAGCAGATCAAGCAGTGGCGCAAGGAGTGGGAGGACTTCACGCGACCGAACTTCGACCTGCATACCTCGCCGCTTCGTCCAGAGCGCGTCGTCGCCGACTTGCGCAACGTGTTGCCCGAAGACGCCATCCTGTCGCTCGACAGCGGCGTGCACCACAACTGGTTCATGCAGTTCTGGCAGGCGCGGCGCCCGCAGACCATACTCAATACCTGGGGTTTCTCCGGCATGGGCTTTGGGCCGAGCGGCATCCTCGGCGCCAAACTCGCCGCCCCTGACCGGCCGTGCATCTCGGTGTGTGGCGACGGTGGCTTCACCATGGTGCCGCACGTGCTGTGCACCGCCGTCGAGTACGACATCCCGGCGATCTGGGTGGTGTGGAACAACTTCGCCTGGGGCGCGATCCGCGACATCCAATACGGTCTGTTCCAGGGCCGCGAGCACGGCACGGCTTTCTACCAGGGCCGCAACAACAAGCCCTACAACCCGGATTTCGCCGCCTGGGCGCGCGCGTCCAGCGTCGAAGGCATCACGGTGACGAAATCGGAGGACTTCAAGGGCGCGATCGAGCACGCGATCAAGCTCAACAAGCCCTGTCTACTCGACGTCCACGTCGATGCCGACGTGCGCCCGCCGGCGACTGGAACCTGGGCGCTTCCGCCGATCCCGCACAAGGAGCCGGTGTTCGGAAAGCCGGTGGTGCGCTGATGGCCCGCGTTCTCGTCACCGGCACGAACGGGTTCCTGGGCTTCGCCGCCACCGAGGTGCTGATCGCGCGCTGCGACAAGGTCATCGCCACCGATGTCGCCATCGGCCCGCGCCTCGCTGCGTGAAGGAGAAAGCCGGTGCCCGCCTCGCCTTTGCCGCCGGCGAGATAACGGAGTGGCCGCTGCTCGCGCGGCTGCTGAAAGACGGCAGGCTGGAAAAGGTGGTGCATTGCGCCGCCGTCCTCGGAGTGCCGGCCTCGGTTGGCTTGCCGATCGGTACTTTCCGCGTCAATATCGAGGGGGCGATCAACCTGCTCGAGGCGATACGGCTGTTCGGCGTCCGCTGGATGGTCAACATCAGCTCTAAGGTGATCTACGGTCCATTCCTCGCCGACGTCATCGACGAGAATCATCGCGCTCTGCCGACGCGGCCTTACGGAATATCGAAGTTCGTCGTCGAGCAGGTGTGCCGCGACTACTCGGCCGCCCACGGCCTCGAATGCGTCCACACGCGCACGTGCTGGATTTTTGGGCCCTTCTTCCCGCGCTCACGAGCGCCTCGCATTCTGCTCGACGCAGCGATCTCCGGCAGGTCGCTTCACCTGCCCGGCGGCGCCAACTACGCCGTCGACCAGGTCCACGTCAACGATGTCATCCAGGGTGCGCTGCTGGCTCTCGACAAGGAGCGCCTCGCCTATGATGCCTATCACGTGACGACGGACAAGGCTGTCTCGATAAGCGAGGTCGTCGGCCACATCAAGTCGCACATTCCTTCAGCCGACATCTCGATGGGATCCGGGCCGCTGCGCTTCGTCGACGGTACCGAGGCCGTGCGCAAGGGCGCGCTGTCGATCGCGCATGCCGAGCGGGAGCTCGAGTTCCGTCCGAATTGATCAATGGAGGCGGGCCTCGACGCGTGGATCGAGCTGCTGCGCACCGGTAAGGGCTGAGAAACGACGAGGAGCGTACCGTGGATCGATCACATGAGCGCCTGGCCGAACCGGAGTGCCGCGAGCCTTTCATCCGCAACATCGCGGAGGTGCCGTGGCTCGAGTACCCCAACCACTTCGGCGGCGCGCTCTCGAAGCCACTGGTCACGCCCGACACCGCGAAGTCGATGCATCTAGACTACCGCATCTCCTGCTATCAGCCGAAGGCCTACGTGGCCCGCCACGTCCACAAGACGCAGGAGCAGATTTACCATGTACTCAAGGGCGAGGGCTTGATCGAGATCGCCGGCAAGAATCATGTGGTGCGGCGCCACGACGTCATCTACCTTCCGCCTGGTGTCGAACACCTGATCCAGAATTCTGGCCTCACCGACTTAGTATTCCTTGTAATCACCTCACCGGTCATCGATTGACGTCTCGCGGTTATCGTTCGCCGCAAGAGGGTTTCGACTCCCTCGCTGGCTTCTATAGCTCTGTGCTCTAGCGAGTTGAATCCGCGGCTTTATTTTCTGATGAGCGGATGCGAAAAAAGAGAGCTCATGACCCTGGCTGTGTCACCAATGGCTTCCGTGCGTAGCGCCGCGAGCATCGTCGGCTGCCTGTGTTGCAGCCCCGCGAGCGCTTAGCCGAGCTTATTCACGATGATTTTAGCTATTCTCAAGAAAACCAAGTGGGCGCTCACATGGCTGATATCGCAAGCCTTTGAAACCGTGGCAGCCTCGATTCTCAATTGCCGCGAAAAATCAGCTATTCATGATCGCTGTGAATAAGGCGGGTTAGCTTTAGCTCTTCACCGCCCAAATGTTGACGGGTCGGAATAAAGCGTGGATTATCGTTAGTAAAGAGGGTCAGATCGGCATCGGCATAGCGTAGGAGGGTGACGCGCGCTTTGGCTGCCGCCGCGCAATGCGGCTGTCACATCAAGCCAAATCATACCATCGGTACAGCCACTCTCTACTGAGTCGCACCAGAGGCTTGTCTGGTGCTGCATTCACGGCCCGAGCACTGGTCCCTTGTCGCTTCAACCTGGCATTTCGCCAAGGACTGTAACAGGAACACGGTCGCACATAGGAGAGAACGCATGCTAACAAGAAAGCTGATCAATGCGCTGGCGACGGCAGGAATTCTTACCACGCTGGGAACGGCGGCGGCGGCGCAGAACTGGCCGGCGAGACCGATCGAGCTGTCAGTGTGGGCGTCTGCTGGCGGTGGCACCGACACCACCAATCGATTCCTAGCCCAGGCCGTAGAGCCCATCCTCGGCGTCAAGGTCAACGTCACCAACCGCACGGGCGGCGGCGGAGGCGTTGCGATGAATCACATCTGGTCGCAGCCGCGCGACGGCTACAGCTGGCTCGGCGCGTCCGAAGCCATGCAGGTGGTCAAGGTCATGAAGTACCACACGACCGGTACGCCCGACTGGCGCTGGTACATCGTGGCGGGTTCGCCGGGCGCTATCGCGGTGAAGCCGGATTCGCGCTTTAAGACGGTCGACGATGTAGTTGACGCGCTGAAGCGGTCGCCGAAATCGGTTAAGGTCTCGCACTGCCCGATCGGCTGCGTCTGGCACATGAAGGCGCTGGCGCTTGGCCAGGCAGCCGGCGTCGAGTTCAACTACATCCCCTATGACGGCAGCGCCCCGGCGCAGATCGCTGCGCTGACGGGCGAGGTCGATGCGGTCGTCTCCGGTATCTCCGAGCAGGCGGAGTTCATACGCGCCGGCAAGCTGCGTCCCATCGGCATGATCGAGATGAAGCCGTTTACCTTCCCCGGCGTCGGCGAGATTGCCGCGGTCGGCGCCAAGTATCCGGACATTCAGAAGATCCCGGCCCGTCAGTGGCTCGGCATGGCGATCCCGAAGAACACGCCGGTCGATGTGATCACCAAGATCGACGCCGCGTTCGTCAAAGCCATGGACGACCCGAAGATCAAGTCGCTCGCAACCGAGCGCTTCTACGTCCTCTTCGGAGAGTACGGCGATCAGGCCGAGAAGACCCTCCAGGCCATGGAGAACGCCATGAGCTGGAAGCTGCACGAGCTTAAAATCGCGGAGACCAATCCCTCGACGCTCGGTATTCCGAAGCCCTGACCGGGGCAATCCCGCTTAGAAGAGTTCAAACCGGCCGCCCTGGCGGCCGGTTTATTATCATTGGGCTAGTCCGGAGTACCATCATGCTGTCACGTAAGAGCATGCGGCGGGCCGATGTTGTCGCCTCCTGCCTGTTCATGGCGCTCGGAGGAGGCGTGATCTACAGTGCCTGGCAGATGCCCTGGGCGACCCAGCGGACCGGCGGCTCGCCGCAATGGTATCTCTCGCCGGGCCTCTTTCCTACCATTATCGGGGTTCTACTCGTGCTCTTCAGCGCGCGCGTGTTACTGCAGGCGGTGCGCGAGGGCGGCCATCAGGGGCTCATGCCCGCGATACGGACGTGGATTTCGGGTCTCGGCGCCAACCGGCCCGTCCATCGCGCGTTCCTCATCGCGTTGCTGATGATGATCTACGTGTTCCTGGGCGTCGGGCGGATCAACTTCCATGTCGCAAGCGGCCTCTTCCTGTTCGCGTCGATCGCGCTCTTCTGGTGGCCCATGAGCGGGCGCCCGCTCGCGGTGAACGTGATCATCACGGCGCTCGTCGCGGTCCTGACGCCGCTCGTGATCGGCTCGATCTTCACTCGCCTCCTCTACGTGCCGATGCCCTGAATCGGCGAGCGTGACGCCTCCTGCTTCCTCACGACCGACGAGCGCCAGCCTATGCAGCAGTTCTTCTATGAGATCTATGCCCTCGCGACCCCGATCAACATGGCGGTCTTATTCGGGTCGGTGATCACTGGCATCATCTTCGGTGCATTGCCGGGGCTGACCGCTACGCTCGCGGTGGCGCTGCTCTCGACCGTCACCTTCAGCCTGCCGGTCGAACTTGCGATGATGTCGCTGATCGGGGCCTACGTCGGGGCGATCTATGGCCCATCGCACTCCTCGATTCTGATGGGCATCCCGGGTAGCGCGGCGGGTGCTGCAACCGCGCTCGATGGCTATGCCCTTGCCAAGCAAGGCCGGGCGGGCGAGGCGATCGCGACCGCGACTGTCGCATCGGTCATCGGAACGGTCCTCGGCCTCTTCGCGCTCATCGCGATTTCGCCAGTCCTAGTCGCGCTCGCACTCAACTTCACGTCCGTCGAGTTCTTCCTGCTCGCGCTCTTCGGCGTCCTGATCTGTGGCTCGCTCACCGCGCCCGACATGCCGGTCAAGGGCTGGATCGCCGGCCTGTTTGGGCTGCTAGCGTCCTCGATCGGCATCGAGACGATTCAGGGCTATCAGCGCTTTACGTTCGGCATTCCCGAGCTCGCCGGCGGCATCGACATCGTACCGGTGATCCTAGGCGGCTTTGCCATTCCACAGATCATTCGCGTGCTCCGCGACGTCCATCTCGGCGAGCGGCTTGCCTCGAGCGTAGGTAGCCTGTGGCCGCGCTGGGGCTTAATAGCGCGCTCGAAGATGTGTATTGCCCGCTCAGGCGCGATCGGCGTCGGCATCGGCGTCATCCCGGGCGTCGGCGAGGACATTGCGGCTTGGTCCGCCTATGACGCGGCCAAGAAGGCAGACCGCGATCCGGAGTCGTTCGGCAAGGGCAATGTGACCGGGGTGATAGCGCCGGAGGTCGCCAACAACGCATGCATCGGCGGCGCCATCATTCCGGTGCTGACGCTTGGTGTGCCAGGCTCGCCGCCAGCGGCCATGCTGCTCGGCGCGCTCAATCTTCACGGCGTTCGCCCGGGGCCCATGCTTTCTTTCGAGTTCCCGAGCTTCATCCCGCAGATGGGCGCAATGCTGTTTTGGGCCTCGATTGGGATCCTGATCTGCGGCCTCACCATGGCGCGCCTGTCGGTGCTGGTGTTGCGCATCCCGGTTGCGATGCTGATGCCGATCATCGCGTTCCTGGCGGTGCTCGGCTCCTACGCGCTCGGACTCAACATCTTCAATATCTACCTGATGCTCGGTTTCGGCATCGTCGTCTATTTCCTCGAGGAGATGGGCTATCCGGTCGCGCCGCTCGTGATCGGCGTCCTGCTCGGCGGCATGGCCGACGTCTCGATCCGCCGCGCGCTGCTCGGCTCGCTCGGCAGCATAGAGCCGTTCTATACGCGGCCGCTGGCGCTGATCCTTATCGGGCTCATCATCCTGTCGCTGATGTTCCAGAGCGACCGCATGCGCGGGCTGATGGAGCGCGGCTGGAACCGACTCATCCAGCGTCGGTCGACGGACACGGGCGCTGCGGGCTGAGCACCGCGAGGAGTGGGTGCATGCGCGTTAGCATTTTTGGGGCCGGGTGTTCGGCGTCAGGACCACTGATACTGACTTAGCGGAGCCCGAGCCCCGCCGGCGATACCGGTCGGGGCGTGACTGAGCGAGGTGCACCTATTCGGCGTACTCGCCTTCCTTGAAGGCACTGTCGGTGATGCGCTTCAGGGCCTCGGCGTAGTGGGCGAGGGTGCCGGCATGGCCCCTGTGTGTACCGAGAATTCCAACCGGTTGACTCACGGCTGAATCGCGCTAGCGTCGAGCGTGATGACCGGGCTGCTTCGACTGTTCCTCGCCATCGTC